>Ga0080006_1178281_pt1:0-77500 | contig 102579 bp, 107 predicted proteins | sample RS3BMetagenome_FD_69209 | JGI IMG/M metagenome (GOLD analysis project Ga0080006, IMG submission 69209) | Ferric oxide microbial mat and aquatic microbial communities from Rainbow Spring, Yellowstone National Park, USA - RS3B (SPADES... ...
TTTTCTCCCATTCACCAGTTCCACCAAGTTCGTCTTCCGCACGTTGATCTTCGTGCTGGCAATCGTACTCTACTCCCTGTACACCGTGTTCAAGGGGGAGGTGAGGAGGGAGCAGTTCAGGTTACTCCTAATACTCTTGTTTTCTGATGATTTATTCTATCTAAGAGATTTTCTACTTAAATCAATAGAACCGCTTATTAATAATATAGATTTATTTTCAAGGAGGTGATTTTGGGTCTACCGTTACGGACGGGGTCTCTAGTGCGAAAAGATGAACGGCTTCATGGTTTCTAATAACTGTTCTGGAGCCTCTATATTTAAGAAATGTCCAGCCCCCGGTATCTCATGGTAGTCCGCTTTCCTGAGACCTGCTAGGAAGATGTCCTTATTTTGCTTCAACCTGTCCTCACTTCCGTATATTACGAGTGTATTGGTGTCGATCTCGCTGAGTAGCTCACTGTAGTCCTTCGCCTTGAGGAGACCCATCACAGTATTAATATAACCTCTAGGGTTGCTCATTCTGTAGACTTCAAGTAGATCATTCCATGCCCTAGGGTTTTCGGTGAGAAGTTTGGAGAACTCTCCCATATTACGACGATAGTATGCTAACGCTTCCATTCCGAAGTTCGCCACGATGGAAACGTATTTCATATAATTCATAGGATCTGGGGCTTTGTAGATAGCCCCTAACAGCACCAGTCCTCTGACAGGATACCTTAGAGCATAGCCCATAGCTATAAGGGAACCTATAGAGTGACCTATCAATATTGGGTCGGATACCTGAAGATAATCGAGAAGGTTCTTGAGATCATCCACATGATCTTCAATGAGATAATCGTGAGGAGGAATGGAAGATAGACCGTGTCCCCTGAGATCATACGTCACTGTCATGTACTCATCTGTAATTACAGGGTATACATACTTCCAACTCCTGGTGGATCCTGCCAAATGATGTATCAAAACTACCGCCCGACCTAATCCCGTTCTCTGGAAGTACAAATTCACGTCTTCCAATACAACGTGAGGCATTAAATCACCTCCAGTAACGCATCCACGTCTAACTCAGCTAAGGCCACAGGGTAGAGTAGTTGAAATTTATTTAACATAACTGGACTTATCTCTCCTATTACGCCAACGCTTCTCCCCTTCAACAGAATTTCAGCGGTTCTACCTCTCATGAACACGTCGTTGACTGTTCTCTTATACTCTGGTTTTTCTCCACTTAAGGCTAGGAGGATCTCGTGAACTGGCGCCTGAATAGACTCGTAGCTTACCTTACTGTCCATTACTCCGATAGATACTCGGAAGAAATTCCTGTAACCAGTATCAGTAGTTGAATCCCTTAATACTACCTCTCCTATCTCAAACACTCTGACTGGAAATCTAGCGTGTTGATTATTGGACATAAAGGTGAGCATGTTCCAGATTAATGAGTTCCTTACAGAATCATACTCTTGAGATATAGGATTTTCAATTTGGACAATCTCTCCAACTTGTCTAGTTGATTTGGTGAGAATTAAAGTGTAAATCTCTTGAAATCCCGCACCGATAATCAACGTCCTCAACTTCCTGTAGAGACTACTCTTCGGCGCTAAGGAACCTACCCTGTAAACTTTCACTTCGTTCAGAGCGAAGTTCTCGTACCCGTAGGCCATCGCAATGTCTTCAGCGACATCAGTTACGTTCATTATATCCACTCTGTATGGAGGAATTACTACCTCCAACTCACCATCCCCTATAACGACGTCTTCCCTCATCATCTCTAGGAACCTCTTGGCGTCCTCTTGGCTTAATTTAATTCCTAGAATACTCTCTATCTCCTTTAGACTAACCCTAAGCCTATTATGAGTCAGCAAAGGTGATTTCCTTATCGTACCTTCGCTCTCCTTGATCATCACTGCCCCTATCTCTGCACCCAATTCTGCGAAGTTAGTAGCTAGAATATCAAGAGTCTGTGACACGGCGTCTAAGCTGGTTCCAGTTACATCTACAAATAAAGAATTCGTGTTGGGTTCGAGCCTAGTTTCTTCAGAATTTATTACTGGAGGCAAACTAAGAATATTATAATCGGAATCCATTATTGCTGGCATCCTACCCTCCCTTAGCGATATTTCCCCGTACTTTCTCCCCTGCTCCGTCTCTCTTAACACCTCGCTTAACGTCATAGGTACTGTAGATCCTAGTGGGACGATCTTATCGTTAGTACTGACGAGAGAATACCTTATGGTCTTACTCTTTATCTTCCTCAGGTCATGGATACCAATTGCTACTTTCTTTCTTTTCCTACCTATAGTCTCATGAAGTTTCTCTTGGAACTGAATCATCTCCTTCAGATAAGCCTCAGGGGAGAGCTTTACGTTATGAATGACACAGGCCAAGGCGTAAGGCCTTTGTGGTACCTTGTCTATTACTAACATATAATCGGTCTCCTTCACAGTATACTTGGGCTCTCCCAACTCCTTTCCGCTTATACCCTTGAGGGCCCTCACTACACCGCCAAGCCCCAACATGTCTACACGATCTGCATTTATTTCCACCGAGTATTCATCGTCACTCACGGGTGAGACCTCAGACTTCAATTTAAAAAGGAACTCCTTCAATTGCCCCTCACTGAGGCTCACTTTCTCTAATAGGATCCATTTGTTCAGATTAATGGTAGGCATTCACACCACCCTCCTGTGTCTTAAGTACTCAATATCGCTGGAGTAGAGATCCCTAATGTCCTTTACACCTAGGAAAAGCATGGCCAACCTATCTATACCTATCCCCCACGCACCTGCAGGTTCACTTACACCAGCCGGAGATGTAACTTCCCTCCTGAGGAGCCCTGCACCTGCCATCTCTACCCATCCTAATGGGTCTACGTAACCGTAGACTTCTACACTGGGCTCCGTAAAGGGAAAGTACCCAGGTTTAAATTTAACCTCCTTGACCCCCAACCCTCTGAATATTTCTCTCAATATAGAGAGGAGGCTTCTGAAGTTAAACCCTTCTTCAATTACAAGACCATCCATTTGATGGAACTCTATTAGATGGGTTGCGTCGATGGCGTCAGGCCTGAAAACCTTTCCTATAGTAAAAACTCTTAGAGGGGATCCAGGAGATCTCGAGAGCACTCTCGACGTAGTAGCGGTGGTCTGACTCCTCATGACGAGGTTTGAGGCCACCTCAGGGCTCCACCTATATTTCCACCACGTCTCATGTGTTTTCTTTACTTCCTCTACAAGTCTCCCAGGTGGGAGACGACCTTTGCCTTTCACCACGAAGGAGTCATGTATCTCCCTAGCTGGGTGATCCTGAGGTTGAAACAATACATCAAAATTAAAGAACTCGAGTTCCACATAATCACTGGAGACCTCACTGAAACCCAGACTTACCATCAGGTCCTTCACCCTTTCTATGAAGTCCCTAAAATAGTGAGTCCTCCCTATGGGGAGGAAGGGAGGGTCAGCTTCGACATTATACTCTTTGAACTCCCTCTTCTCCCAATCTCCACTCACCAACATTTCATGGGTTAGATAGATTTCCACTGGTTTGGCTTCCACGTCTTTGATTAACTCGACCTCGAGGATCTTATCCTCTCGTCGTTCAACTAGTTTCCTTTTTAGGAGGAGTTCTACAGACGCGTGATCGATGCCCTGACCCTTGCTCAAGGCCCTTAGGGAGTCTCTTTCAGGAGCCTGAATTTCTTTTACTATAGGCTTGATCAGATCTCCATCTATCTCTATCCACCCTCTTTTCCTTGCCCATCCTAAAGCTATCTCAAAATCTTCCTTCATCTTCTCTTTGACCTCTTCTATCTTCCTGGGCTGACCTCCTAATACCATCATCAACTTCTCCTCAGGCAGCCCCTCAACTAGCCTCTTCCTCCCCTCCTCCGTCAGAAATAGCAGTTTCTTCCTCTCCTCCTTAAGTATTTTAACTAGGCCTTTACTCTCAAGTAGCTTCAGGTTACTGAACACAGTACTCGGAGGCAGACCAGTAGCGGACGAGATTTCCTGAGAGTTACTGACGCCTTTAGTCTTGAGGAACGAGATTATCTTCTGTTCATTTTCGCTTAGCATCATACTACAACTCTATGCTCTGTCCCGGCTGGAGGATTATAGGTGTATAACCTTTCTCTTTCACTCCCTTGGCGAAATCCTGTGGATCCACCTTGATCATGTCCCACGTATTGAAGTGTATTGGGATGGCTCCCTTCCTAGGCCTCAACATCTCCACAGCCATGACTGCCTGTTTAGGATCCATGGTAAACCTTCCTCCTATTGGGAGGAGGACGTAGTCTGGTCTAAATATTTCTCCGATTAACCTCATGTCCTCGAACAATCCTGTGTCCCCTGCATGATAAACCGTTATATCGTCTCCGTTCACGACGATCCCTGTGGGGTCACTGTGCTTGCTGGAATGCACCGCTTTCGTGAGTGCCAACCTCAATCCCGAGTACTCCACGTAACCTCCAACGTTGGCTGGAATAACCCTGTTCCAATCCAACTTGTGCTCCGACACTAGGTATTCCTCCAAATCGTATGTAGCAAATAGGACAGACTTGTCGTTATGCTTCATTATCTCCACTGCATCCCCGAGATGATCGTAATGATCGTGTGTAACTCCTATCACGTCCACTCCAGAGAAGTAACTTAGCTTGACTGGAGACAGCGGATTTTCCTTAATCAAGGGATCTATCACCACTCTCCTGCCCGAAAGACCTAATTCCACTGCTGCGTGACCAAACCACCTTAGGTGAGCCATGAGTCATCAGATCCCTTTATGGACTAAAAATAAAAATTTCATTCATGTAGACATGAGTGATGAGTGAGGACGAGCTAAAGTTAGTTAAGGCTGCAGGAGTCATATCTGCTAAGGCTAGAGACGCTGGGGCTAAACTCATAAAACCTGGTGCAAGGGTGATTGATGTCTGTGAAACTGTAGAGAAGATCATTATCGAGAGTGGAGCTCGGCCTGCCTTCCCCTGTAACCTGTCCATCAACAACGAGGCTGCCCATTATAGTCCGGTCATTGGTGACGAAAAAATAATTCCAGATGGCGCTATAGTTAAGTTAGACGTTGGAGCTCACATAGAAGGCTACATCACTGATACTGCGATAACAGTCTTTCTAGACGAGAAACTAGAGAGATTGGCTACCGCCTCTAGGGACGCCCTAACCGCTGCCATATCTAACTTTAGGCCTGGAGTTTCACTAGCTGACATAGGAAAAATAATAGAGAGGGTAATAAAAATGAATGGTTTTAAACCAATTAGAAACTTGGGAGGACATCTGATCAGGAGGTTCGAACTTCATGCCGGAGTCTTTGTACCCAACATATACGAGAGAACCAGTGGGAGGATAGCCTCTGGGAGCACTTACGCCATAGAACCCTTCGCCACGGATGGAGGTGGTGAGGTAATAGAAGGTAAGGAGACGACTATCTATGCGTTGAGGAATCTAAACTCGAGAGGTCTAACCGAATTCGAGAAGAGGATAGTCGACGAAATACAGAGAAGATTTAAAACTCTACCCTTTAGTGAAAGGTGGCTCTCTGACCTAGGTACTAAAGAGGAGATAAGACAGGCCCTGAAGTCTTTATCTAGGAAAGGCGTTCTTCACGGGTATCCTATCCTAGTTGAAGTTAAGGGCGGACTTGTAAGCCAAGCAGAGCACACTGTCTACGTGGACTCTCAGGGAGCAACAATTCTAACTTAGGGATTTTAGGTAGTTTGATAAAAGTTTAATTTCTCTTAAGCCTTGACTATACCAATGGATTAAGATGAGCTTAATAATAGTTCTTGCTCAGGCGAGCAGTCAAGGTTCTCAAAATGGGGCAGCTCTAGCATTCTCGTACATCTTCTATATCTTTTTCATTGCCCTACTTGCTCTTTCGTTCTTCCCAGGAGTTCAACAGAAGACCCAAATAATGTTCCTTAGTAGAGATGTTGAACAGAAGTTACAAATGATCGAAAACTATCTGAAGGATTCTAAAAGCATCACTGAGAAACTTCTGAAGGAGAAGGGTTTTCCAGATCCCAAGGCATTCTTAGATAGAGTTATAGACAGATTCGTAATAGATCCGGTCTCCATTGAACCTACGGACATCATAAACAGGATGAAGCTACTCATGAGATCAAATGAGGATACAGTAAGGGAAATGATCATGTCTGCTAATCCCAACCTAGATCCCATGACGAGAAGTCAAATAGAGATATCAGCAGAAGTTGTAAACGCGCTGAACTTAATCTTCAAAGTAATAAGACATTATCTGATAATGGCCAAGAAATTGAACAGCATAATGATAATGTATCAGTTACAGATGGTGGCCCCTATATACGTAAAATACGCAGAGGCCTACTCGAAGGCCCAGAAGGTATTCCTTCAAGGCATACCCATAGGTGATGGATTGGGTCCCTTGGTAGCCTCCAAGTTCCTGATGAAGTCTAGTCAAAAGTTCACTGTAAGCAAAGATACTATTGCGGGAACCCTGGAATTCGAGGGAAGAAAGTTGGTGGTAGTGAAGGCCGAAGGTCCTATGGCTACGGTGGGAACACCTGGAGAGGGTGTACAAAATGTAATAGAAAGGGAAGGTGGGAAGGTGTCAAGGATAATAACAGTAGATGCGGCACTAAAACTTGAAGGCGAGGAAACAGGAACGATAGCTGAAGGAATGGGTGTGGCAATGGGAGATCCAGGACCTGAAAAGATAGCTATAGAGAGGGTTGCCGTAAAGTACGGGATACCTATAGACGCTGTAATAGTCAAGATGAGCATGGAAGAGGCAATAACTGAGATGAGAAAGGAGGTATACCAAGCTGCTGACAAAGTGATAGACTACGTTAAGAGGATAATTCTAGAGAGGACAAAGCCTGGAAGTACAGTAGTACTAGTGGGAGTCGGAAATACAGCGGGAATAGCCCAGTGATGTGACATGGCCATAAGTGCGGATTCTAAGCAGGTCTTGAAAGTGAAAACTGTAGTGAAATGTATGCAGTGTGACTATACTCAGGAAAGGGATTTTCAGGTGGGAGACTTCGTACTTAAGTTAGTAGGTAATTGTCCCAAGGACAACGGACCACTTTACATAGCTGGCATCTATGCTGAGACGCTAAACCAGAAGAAATAATTTTTTAAGATAGTTGAGGTCTCTATTAGTTGTCCACCCGGCCATAGCAGGGGGGCAACACCCGGTCTCATCTCGAACCCGGAAGTTAAGTCCCCTGCGTTGGCGGTGCGGTGGGATCCGAAAGGGCCCGCAGCGCCACCAAGCTGGGATGGACTTATATTTAATATTGGTTCTATTGTAGAACATGAAGAGGATCTTTGATGAGATCCACGGAAATATAGAGTTAGACGATATAGCAGTTAAGATCTTAGACACCCCAGTGATGCAAAGGCTGAGAAGAATTAGACAGACGAGTTTAGCATTTATTGTGTATCCAGGTGCTACTCACACTAGGTTCAGTCATTCTCTCGGGACGTATCAGTTGGCCAATAAAATAGGTTCCCGACTAGTCAACGAAGGAGTTCTCAGCCAAGAAGAATTAGAGTTAGTTAAGGTAACCTCACTCATCCATGATATAGGCCAGTTCCCCTTCAGCCATGCTGTGGAGGGGTACTATATTAAGAAGGGACTTAGTAACAAGGATGTGAGAGCGTATATACTTCACAGCTCTCTGGGAGACGAGATCGAAGATGCAGGGATAGACCCAAAAAGACTCAGAACCATATTCGACGGAAATGGTTTAATGACTTCTATAGTAGATGGAGAAGTGGACGTGGACAGGATGGATTACCTAGTGAGGGACTCAAGGCATAGCGGCGTTCAGCTGGGACACATCGATTTGGACAGGCTAATTTTCACTGTCAATTATCGGGAGGACGGTATCTCCGTCCTGGATAAAGGCATGATAAGCCTTGAAAACTTTTACATTGCGAGACTTCATATGTACCAGGCAGTATATTACCACAAGACGATATTGGGTTACGAGCTTCTTCTGAGGAGCATTTACTCCAGGCTAGTGGAGGAGTGTGAGACGGAAATGAGAGATCCTAGCTCCGTCGTGGAGATGATCTCATCGAACTCTTTTCCTTATTGGGACGATGAGTGGCTCTTCGGTGCTCTATACAGATGTTATTCCGAAAATCCAAATTCGGATCTAGGGCAAATGATAAAGGACTTTTTGGACCGGAGGGGACCCAAAGTAATTTATGAGGAGATAAACTATGACGGCGGTTCCCCTGGAAATCTAGAAGAGATAACTGAAAGGTTGGAGAGGGGAGGAATTCCAAGGGAATCAATCTACCCCTTTGAGGAGACTATCTCCATCATGAACAAGGACAAGATAAAGGTTATCTCCAAGGGCAAGGAAATAGGACTCCAATCTTACCCCTCCCTCCTGAACAGGATACCCTCTTCCTTAACGCTTAGGAGAGTTTATGTAGACAGGGAATTTGTGAAAAGGGCAAGGGAACTAGTTTGAAGGTTCGTGTTATTCTAACGGATCTAGACGGTACTCTGACAGAAGACAGAGGTAGTTACCTATTAAACCTAGAGGCTATTGAGGCCCTTAGAAAGGCCGAAGCTAAGGGAATAAAGGTAGCACTAGTGAGCGGAAATTCGTATCCTGTATTAAGGGGGCTGTACAACTATCTGGGTTTCTCTGGGGGAGTCGTTGCGGAAAACGGTTGCCTCGTGTATTATCAAGGTAATATCTTCCCGGTCTGTACTCCATTACCCAAGGTACTTGTTGAGGAATTCAGAGATAAGTTCAAACTAAAGGAAAGTTGGCAAAACGAGTACAGAAGATATGACTTTGGTTTCACGCCACCGGTGATAACGGACGACATGAGAAAGTGGGCAGAAGAAAAAGGAGTGAGTATTCAGTCCAGCGGTTACGCTCTCCACATCTCTGGGAGACCTGGAGGTAAAGGTGCGGGGGTCAAAAAACTGCTCAACGTATTGGGAGTTAAGAGTGAGGACGTCGCGGCCATAGGCGACTCTGCTACAGATATAGAAATGCTGGAGATTGCTGGTGTGAGAGTAGCTGTAGCTAACGCAGATGAGAACTTGAAAAGAGTAGCTAACTTCACGCTAAAGTTAAAGAGTGGTGATGGGGTAAAGGAGTTCATAGACAGTCTGACGAGGGAGTGAAAGTTGGAATTAGAGGAGATAATCTATAAACACGCATTAGCTAATGCGGTGAAACATGAAGGCAGAGCTCAAGTGGGTCCAGTGGTGAGTAAAGTTCTGGCTGAGAGGCCTGATCTCAAGGCTAAAGTTAAGGAAGTCGTTGAAATGGCCAAGAAAGTAGTGGAAAGGGTAAATTCCATGCCCCTTGAAGATCAGATGAGGGAAATTCAAAGATATCCTGAAGTCATGGAGGAGAAAAAAGAAGAGAAAAAGAAGATCCTCCCCCCCTTACCGAACGTTAAGGGAACAGTAACAACTAGATTCGCTCCTAATCCAGACGGACCTATCCATTTAGGGAACGCCAGGGCTGCAGTCCTTTCCCACGAATACGCTAAGATGTATGGAGGTAAGTTCATACTTCGCTTCGACGACACAGATCCTAAGGTAAAGAAACCACTGCTGGAGGCTTATCAATGGATAAGGGAGGATCTTAAGTGGTTAGGGATAAATTGGGACATGGAGTTCTCCGCCTCGAGCAGAATGGAGAGATACTACGAGATCGCCAAGGTTTTACTGGAAAAGGGATACGCCTACGTGGATCTGGGAACTGAGGACGACTTCAGGAGTTGGAGAGAGAAGAGGATAAATCAGAGTTATCCCCATAGGGAAAGGCCCCCTGAGGAAAACCTTAACCTTTGGGAGAAGATGCTTCAGGGAGAATTTAACGAGGGCGAGGCCGTGGTGAGAATAAAGACCGATCCCAAAAGTCCTGATCCCTCACAAGTGGACTGGGTAATGCTAAGGATAATAGATACTATGAAGAATCCTCATCCTATCACTGGGGATAAGTATAGGGTCTGGCCGACCTACAACTTCGCCACGGTGGTAGACGATCACGACTTCAACGTATCCCACATCTTGAGAGCCAAGGAGCACATGAGCAACTCCCTCAAACAGAGGTGGATATACAGTTACATGGGATGGGAGGTCCCTACAATTCTCGAATTCGGTAGACTCAAACTAGAAGGGTTCATGATGAGCAAATCTAAGATAAGGGGTCTGATGGAAACTGGCTCAGGAAGGGACGACCCAAGGTTACCCACACTCGCTGGGCTTAGGAGGAGGGGTATTCTCCCCGAAACTGTGAGATCACTGATGATAGAAGTAGGTCTCAAGGTGACTGACGCTACCATTAGCTTTGATAATCTAGCCTCAATGAATAGGAAACTACTAGATCCCTCAGCGAAGAGACTGATGTTCGTGAGGGATAAGAAGTCCTTCAAGTTACTTATCCCAAAGGATATGGAAGCTAACATCCCACTAACGCCTAGCAAGAAGGAGTATAGGAAAATCAGAGTCTCTCCAGGGGATGAGATATTTCTGGACCCAGAAGACGCATTGGAAGGAAGGGTACTTAGACTCCTGGAGTTATGCAACGTGAGAGTGGAGGGAGATGTCCTGAGGTTCTTGGATGAGAGTCTAGAGACCGCCAAGAGGTTTAACGCACCAATAGTTCAATGGGTGAAAAAGTCTGAAGCAGTACCAGTTACGGTGCTAAAGGCAATATCAAATCAAGAGCTTGTAACAGAGGACGGCTTTGGTGAAGGGTATATGAGTTCTTTACATGAGGGAGAAGTAGTACAACTTATCAGATACGGATTCTGCAGAGTCGATAGGAATGATGGTAAACTCCTGATGGTTTATGCCCATGATTAACTTTATTATTTGTACCATGCTAAGTGACCTAGCGTGACGATACAAGAGGAGGATGAACGCAATGGCCAAGCCTTCATATGTTAAGTTTGACGTACCGCCTGAGTTGGCGGAGAAAGCCCTTGAAGCCCTCAAGAAAGCAAAGGAGACAGGCAAAATAAGGAAAGGTACCAATGAGGCTACCAAAGCTGTGGAGAGGGGACAAGCTAAACTGGTGCTGATAGCTGAGGATGTACAACCCGAAGAGATCGTGGCCCACTTACCTCCACTATGTGAGGAGAAAAAAATACCATACATCTACGTTCCATCCAAGAAAGGTATCGGAGAGGCCTGCGGTCTTCAAGTGGGGGCAGCTGCAGCTGCTGTGATAGATCCTGGACAGGGAAAGGATGTACTGGACGAGGTTCTCAAGAGGCTATCCGAAATAGTAGGCAAGACATAAATTAATTTTTATATCTACAATTTGTACCTAGTCCCTAAATTTATTGTTGCTCTTACTTTATGTCCTATAGGGTATGAGAAAGTTTTAAATGGTTCATCTTGGTTTATCTCTTGCCTCGTGCCGCGGTAGCTCAGCTGGCAGAGCGCCGGGCTGTTAACCCGGTGGTCGGAGGTTCGAGTCCTCCCCGCGGCGCTAACTTTTCAGCTACAGGATAAGCTATCCTACACCCTCACATCAAAATTCGCGCCAGAGCAAAGTGAGGGACAGCGGTTGTTGCAGTTTGCCTTGACTCTAAGGCTATACTTAACAAAGGCCATGATTGCTGTGAGGGAGATTAAGGAAGGAAATCAGGAAGAACATGCTTGCATAACACTTAGTGTAGCGGTTATTGGATTTCCCTTGATGACAGGGCGATAGTTAGGGGATAGTCGCATAACTGCTATTAGTGTTAAAGACCGAGTCCAGCTGCAGAAAGAGACTCAAAGGAAGGAGAATGGGGCCGGCGGGATTTGAACCCGCGATCACTAGGGCCCAAGCCTAGCATCTTAGTCCAGGCTAGACGACGGCCCCTCTGACACCTTAAATTATCATTAGATAAAAATCTTATCTAGCTCATCCATGTACTCTGATTACAAATTTAATGATCTTACGAGGGCTTGGACACTGCATCTATATTAATTTATATCCTTATGACGGTGCTCTGAAGTACTACCGCACCTATTGCAAACACTAGTTCCATCCCCCAGAGTACCGCTACCACTTGATACTCCCTCATTCTCCCCATTTTCATGACCACGTGAGTCAACGAATTAGGAAAAGAGTCCCAATGCATGTAACCGTCATTATCCACTTGCCCGAATGAGATTCCCTTAAACTTAGTCCTAGCCTTCAGTACGAACTCAATGACATAGGGTATAAAGAGGACAGCTAAGGCGGTCAGCATATATCCAGAAATACCTATGGATCCTATCACCGAGCCGATGAAATAGGTCCCTACGTTTCCCAGGAAGATCTTAGCTGGATACTTGTTAAAGTAAAGGAATGCGATCAGACTTATTGCCAGTATTATGGCTAAATCCCCCGCCTCTGATGTGACTCCATTCCCCCTGAGCCCTATGTAAGCCAGGGCTGCGGCCATTATCACTCCCATCCCCGTTCCCAGTCCGTTTAGGCCCTCCAGCATGTTAAATGCATTTGAGGTTATGGTTAACGCTGCGGGAACTATTATAACGTAATAGAGAAGTCCAAAGTTTACCAGACCTACGAAAGGAATGGATATAACTGAGTGACCCACGCTATAAACAGCCAGCGGCACCGAAGCGAAAACGGGCATTATGGCCCTCACAGATTGCTTCAGGTTAAGTACGTCGTCTAAGAGACCTAAGAGACCTATTATAAGAGATGATAACATGACTGCCGAAACTATAGTTTCAAACGCTGGATCCTCAACTAGTAAAGTGAAGCTACCGGCTATGAAGCCACTCAGTATCCCTAGACCTCCCAGAGACGGTACCTCAGGCCTATCCGGTTTATTTACGTCCTTGCCCACGAAGCCTCTTTCCCTTGAAACTTTGAGTATCCATGAAGTGGAAAAAAGGGTGACAACCAAGGCTACTATCGAAGGAACAAGTACATCTAACAACTTACTTCCGCCTTTTAGTAACTAATTCCGCTACCTCCATCAGGAGCTTCTTAACTTCCTCGTTATCACTCTTGACGAGAGAGAGGGCCTGTAGAGCTTCGGTCTTATAGCTCTCTGAAAGTCTTGTGGCATACTCTAAGGAAATGGTGAGGACCAGTGACGCTGCGTCTCTGAGTTTACCTTGGTCATTACTTTTCACACCGGCTAGTATTCTCTTCCGCTCTTCCTCGCTGGCGTCCCTAAGGGCCTTTATTAATAAGATGGTCTTCTTTCCTTCCCTCAGATCACTATAGACGGGTTTCCCCAACTCTCTTTCATCGGCAGTAAGTCCTAATATATCATCGACTATTTGGAACGATATCCCTATCTTTTCTCCATACAGGAAAAGGTTCTTCACATCCTTTTCAGTACCTCCTCCTATAATACCTCCGAGAGAAGCGGAGCAGGCGAAAAGTTGAGCTGTTTTCTTCCTCACCATTTCTATGTACTCCCTCTCCGTCACGTCCCATCGTTCTTCAAACTGCATGTCTAAGGCTTGTCCTTCCGATAGTTCTATCACTGACTTAGCGAAAAGCCTAAGAGCGTCATTGGCTCTCGCTTCATCCAGTCCACTCACGGAATCTATGAGCATCTCGAAAGCCTTAGCGTGCAACAAATCCCCAGCCAAGATGGCCATTGGGACTCCCCACTTCACGTGCACTGTAGGCCTTCCCCTTCTTAGGGTGTCCTGATCCATTATATCGTCGTGTATTAACGTGAAATTATGCAGTACCTCAACTGCACCTCCCGCCAAATAGGATCTTTTCCTATCTCCGTGAAAGAGATCAGAAGAGGCGACCAACATCAAGGGTCTTAACCTTTTACCACCTGCCTCAATTAGATACCTAGAGGCTTCGTAAAGTTCGTGTACATCTCCGGAAAGATACTGTCTTATTCTCTTTTCTACCTCCTCAATTACTTGCCTGGAGTACTCCTCTAGCACCTTATCCTCCTCTTCTTATCCTTTCATAGTCTGATAAGGTTATTCCCCTACTCTCCATCCATTCCCTCAGCTTTCCCCATATAACCACGGGTCTTCTCTTGAGCTCTACTAGATTCTTGGCCCCAGTTAACATCATGGCCGCCCTCAGCTGAAAGATGACCTCATCGAAGAAGCGTTTGAGGGAGTCAATTCCACTCACAGCCTTAGCCAGTACTGGATTGGCCATCCCGCTCATGTTTGCTCCCAGCACGATGGACTTAGCAACGTCAAGCCCATTCCTTATCCCTCCGCTAGATATCAAGAACCCATCCGGTACTGCGAATCTGGTCTCCACTACCGACGCGGCTGTGGGTATTCCCCATTTGATGAAAGGCTCCGAAGCGTTAGCTTTCCAGTGTCCCCTCCTCCTGTCCCTAACTGTCTCCACGGCGATCCAGCTAGTTCCTCCCTGTCCAGAGACGTCAAAATACGTGAAGCCGTTCTCCCTGAACAGTCTTGCCGTCTCCATAGATATACCAGAACCGGTCTCCTTTATGATTACAGGAACTCCGAGCTCCTTAGAAATATCCCTCAGTTTTCCTAAGGCGTCCATGGGATACTCTGGTTCTCCTTCAGGCTGAAAGAGTTCTTGGGCAGGATTAAGGTGAATCGCTATGGCGTCAGCTTCTATCATCTCCACGGCTCTTCTCAGGTGATCTAAACCGTAACCCCTCACCAGTTGAGGAAGGCCCAGATTGGCAATGAGAGGAGCGTTGGGGGCCACTTTTCTCGTCACCTTGAAGCTCTCTGCAGCCTCGGTCTTCTCCAAGGCTACCCTCTGGCTTCCTACCCCCATGGCCAACCCCTTCTCCTCTACCACTTGGGCTATAACGGAGTTTATCTTTCCAAGCTCTTGACTACCTCCCGTCATTCCAGTGACCATGAGGGGAGCAGACAATCTCTTCCTTAGAAAGATGAGTGACGTATCTACGTCCTTGAATGTCACCCCAGGCATGGCCTGATGAATGAGCTCCACGTTCTCTAAGAGTGTCGTCGTTAAACCCTGCACGTCCTCAAAGAGACAGATCTCCACGTGTTCCAATTTCCTGTTAACTAGGCTCATTTCTTCACCTTTATGAATGTGCCAACCCTTTCTCCCTTCAATGCGTTAAAAACGTTTCCTTCTCTCTTTCCATTAAATATCATAGCGTCAACACCGAAGGAAAAGATCTTCCTCAGCTTCTCGGCCATCCCCCCTGTAACATTATATCCGTGAGTGATCCCGAACTCCACATCTTCAAAGGATCTCAACTCTGGTACTGGTCTTCCGTGTAGTAGAACCCCATCCACATCCGTTGAGAAGAGCGCGATCAAGGAAAAGGACTTAGCTACCTTTAAGGTCAGATCGTCACCAGAGATTATCTCACCCCTCTCGTTAATATCACCGTAGATAACTGGTGTCATCCCCTCACCTAAAATTCTCAGGAGGTTGTCCTCACTGTAGTACCTTCCTGGAACTGGGAAACCGTGAATTCCAGAGGAGTAAAGTTCTCGAAGGAGTAAACTGTTGAGCTCTTGCATCGCTGCAGCTATCAAGGGCCTCCTTTTGCTAATTCCCATAGAAGCCTCAAAGTGACCAAAGCTGCCTCCTCCGTGGACTATGACCAAGCCCTCTTTGAAGGGGATGATCTCCCTTACTATTCTCCTTATCACCTTCAAGTCTGGACAGTGGGGCACAGTCCTACATGTGATCACACTCCCTCCTAGTTTGAGTACTCTAGTAGGGAAGCCCACTCTAGATCCCATGTCCATTTCCACCTATCTACTTTGGGAATAGGTAGTCCGAAGAGGGAGAACCACAATCCGTTTTCCATCCTAACTGAATCACTGTCTGGGTTCTGTGCTACTCTCACAGGAGTTATTCCAGCTAAATGTATTATAGAGCTGTCCACACTTCCAACTTCAGTGAGAGGGAAGTACGCCAGAACCTTGATCTCCACGGCTGGGAACTCCACATAGATAGGATCTTCCCCGTCCCTGAAGAGCAGAGATTTGCCTTTATCTTGAGATATCCTCAATGCCTTAAGGACGGGCACTCCGAACATAGCCTCATCCAACATCTCTAAAGTTTGAGACACCTCTTCTGAACTTAGACCGACCAGTTTGGCTATATAGTCCATGGCTAGTTTAGAACCTAAGACATACTGGCTTGAAAGGGGCATACATGCAGGGACTCTCATTGGTTTTGGTGAGAAACCCGTAGCCTCCCTCACCAGCACCTTAAATTTATCCCACCAATAGGGAATCTCCTGTGACTCACAGTTGAAACGTGCTACGATTATTAGGAATGGGTTGTCTGTACCCTTAAGGGGAAGTCCTGAAAATATGAGCGGGACCTTAATCCCCGAATCTGGCTGCAAGATAACCCACTACCGATGACTTGTCACCTGAGGTATCACCTGAGGTTGCGTGTTTCAAAATGTAGGGCTTCTTTCCAGCCTTTCTAGCCAATATCATTGAGACCATAACTGGAGCATAACCACACATGGTCACGTCTTCCTCTTCCACAACCCTATAAAGACCTCTATAATCTAGTTCTATAATCTTCTTGATGGCCTTCTCATCTTTTTCTATAGTCATCTCATGAGGATCATAATGATTCATGTCAGAGCTAGCCAAAACCACGATATCTAGATCCTTGTGTCTCCCCATGAAACGCCATATACCTTCAGCTACAAACTCCGCTGTCTCGGGAGTTTGTAAAAGGATGGTTATGGGAATTATAGGAATCTCAGTGAAAAAGTACTGGAGGAAAGGGACCTGAACCTCTAAGGAATGCTCATAAAGATGAGCTCGTTCTTCTGGATCCAACACCTCACTTAATGAGACTATTTCCTTTACAAATTCAATAGGTACAGGAACCTTCCCCAAGGGAGTTTCCCAGTGCCCTCCAGGCCATACAGAGACGCTAGAGCCGTAACCCGTATGATTTGGACCTACCATTATCACCAGATCGGGCCTTCCTTCCCTTACTAAATGATAATAGGAGTGAGCGGCTACAGGTCCACTATAGATGTACCCAGCGTGAGGGACGATAAAAAAGGGGCTAGTCCTCCTGGCTGCATTAGAAGGTTCAGGGAGCCTTCCAGGACCTACATGATGCAAGAAAGACCATTCAATTCTCTTTCGTAATTCCTTGGGATCATCTTCATAGAAGGAACCCGCTACGGCGGGTCTCCTTATCATTGAGATAGTTTCACCTCAAACTCTTCAACCTTCACTGGGATGTCAGCGTCTGGGGCAATTTCCTTCCTTTCCCTCAGAACCTGTCTTGCGAGGGCCCAGTATAGAAGTGCAAGAGACTTCCTCCCCTTATTGTTTGACGGAATGATCAAGTCAACGTAGTCTACCTTGGCATCAGTATCAGAGAAGGCCGCTACTGGAATTCCCATGTCTGCTGCCTCTTTGATTGCCTGTAAGTCGGTTCTAGGGTCTGAAACCAGAAGAACCTCAGGCTCAATGAACCCCTCCAAATATGGGTTAGTTAATATTCCTGGGACCATTCTTCCTACTATGGCCCTTGCACCTACAACATCTGCGAACTTCTGAACAGGAGTGAACGCATATGGTCTCGAAGCTACAGCCAAGATGGATGAGGGCTGATATCTTGCCAAGAACTTCGCTGCAATCCTCAGTCTCTCGTCTATCTTCCTTACATCAAGGACGTAAAGACCCTCTGGTCTTACCCTGTAGATAAACTTCTCCATGTACCTGGTGCAGGTGTGTGTGCCAATGTGAACGCCTGCAGATAAATAACTCTCAAGGGGAACTAGGAGCTCTATTACGGCCCCTTTCTCCCCCCTCTGAAGTTCTGCCTTCTCCTCATCGGTTAACTGCGTTCCTCTCTCGTTCTCGCTCATCTATACCACCTAAATTGGTCTCGTGTAATTAACTACTTCCCTTATAATGTCTACGTGAGTGAGGAGAGTTCTTCTGCAACATAGTTTTCTGACCTTGAGGTCATCTAAGACCTTTCCTGGGTCTTCTCCTGCTCCTACCCTGGTACTATATATCTCCCACTTGTCTGCGAGTAACGAACCGCACGTGAAACATCTTATTGGTATTATCATTTGAAAATCACCTGTACGATTTTTGCCTCCACCTTCTAGCGCTATATCTCATCCATTTCTCTGATTCCGTCTGCCTTGGATCTCCTGCCAACATCGTCCTATCGTATTGTTTATAGAGGTCCTTTAACTCCTGGCTTCCTGTATACCTCACCATTGCCTTGGCTATAGCCATCCTCGCAGCATCTGCCTGACCCATGATTCCTCCTCCAGAAACAAAGATCTTAGCGTCGATCTTAGACACTACCCCTTCTCCTGCAAGCAGGAGGGGTTCGATCACCTTGAGTCTTATCACTTCTATAGGGATCAATTCGACTGGAACTCCGTTCACAAATACCTTACCCTTCCCTGGGTACAAGTAGCACTTTGCCCTGGCCATCTTCCTTCTCGCGTAAGTTATAATGACCTTACTCTCACTTGACACTGGACCTCCACCCCATCACTCTAGCTAGCTCACCTACTGTCACGTACTTACCTTTAAGCCTTTTCACGTCTGCTGCCTGAAACTTAATAGCCTCCTTCCCTTGTAGCGCTGCGGGAACCCCAACGTAAACCCTTACTCTCTTTAGCATGTTCTCGCCCTTAGGCGTCTTGGGTAACATACCCCTTATTGTCCTCTTGACTAAATTTATTGGTGATCTGGGTCTTCTTATACCCTGTCTATAGGGGTTGAACAGCGTACCTACCCTGAAAAGTAACATGTAACCAGCAACCACCCTCTCCCGCGGACCACTAATGACTATCTTCTCTGCATTTATTATATCAACCCTCTTTCCCTCCTTCAGTAGTCTCACTACTTCGCTCGACAACCTGCCTAGTATCTGTCCTTCACCGTCCACTATCACGGTATCTTGACTCATCCCTTCATCAACCTCACAGTAGCTCCCTTGTTAATAGCGTTGATCCCCTCCGTCAAAGGTAAAGCGTTGCTCCCACTTTTTCGGATCTTATTCAGGGCTGAGGCGGAGAAGTCCAGAGCTATAACAGTGACCTTATGTGACAACTTCCCTATACCCAATACTTTCCCTGGAACGACGACTATATCACCATCGTTGGTGTACTTGTCTATCTTGTAAAGGTTGACGTGTGGTCTTTTCCTGGAAGGTCCTTCTAGCTCCTCCGCAACGGCATGCCATAGGGGTCTTTCCTGTTTCTTGAGTAGACTTATCAACTTCCTGAGGTGAGAGTTCGTACTGCCTGTCCTCTTCATAGAGATTCCACCTTCTTCTTCAACTCCTCAACCTTGGAAAGTATACTCTTTGTTGCCTCTATTAAAATTCTCCTCGCGTCTAATGTCCCCACTGATTCTACTTCAAGTATATATTCCCCAGGAACAGCAGAAACCTTGATTCCCTGACAGTACTTGAGGCACTCCTCGCATAAAGTACAAGCAAGTTCATTCTCTACAGTAAGCTTGCCATCTACCAGTTTAAATACACCTTCAGGGCATACCTCAACGGCTTTCTGACAGTTCTTCTCTACCTCCACTTTTGGCCTATATCTGCTAACGGCCTTGGACACAGGCATGAATTTAGCATGTTCTTTACCGTAGCCTAGCCTAACCTTAGCCTCTAATGAAACCTTCTGATTCTTTCCTAAAAGGACTATTGGAATGTCTCTTGAGATGGGAACAACGTGTGGATCCTCAGTCTTTATATCTCTAGAGTATACCATTTTTTGCGTCTCTTCTGCAGAGACGTCAATGTAGATCTTTGTAAAACATCTCTCGCAGTTCTCCGTGCAATTCTCACACTCCTCAGGTCTCCTGTAATAATCTATTGCATCGTTGCTCTCGAAGGGGATTAGAGCGAGCCTGTGGGCAAGAACCTCATCGTAAAGAGGACTGTTGTTCTCTATGACGTAAACCTCATCAACCGCCATCACTGGGACAAAAAGCATACATGCCCTCCTAACCGAATTAACAAACTCCAAGGGATATCCATGTATGAGGAGGTTAATGTGACCCTTTTCCTCCTCAATTACCTTTATTGGCATTCAGACTCTCCTTCCTCTCCTTCCTCCTGGCCTCCTTATCGTGTCGTGCGGTATAGGTGTGACGTCCTCGATTCTCCCTATTATAAAACCAGATCTAGCGAGCGATCTTATTGCTGGCTGGGCTCCTGGGCCAGGAGTCTTTGGGCCAGCCCCACCAGGGGCTCTCACCTTAATATGAATGGCCATGAGACCCTTATCTAGCGCCTCTGAAGCCGCTCTGCCGGCTGCCAGCATGGCAGCGTAGGGAGAAGGCTTCTCCCTGTCTGCTTTAACTACCATTCCCCCAGAAGCTCTTGAAATTATCTCGGCCCCCGTTATGTCAGTTATAGTAATGATTGTGTTGTTCTGGGAGGCGTATATCCTCGCCAGCCCCCACCTAATTTCCCTTCTGCTCGACATTTACCTCACCTTTGCTCACTGTGGGCGGATTTGTTTTGAATGGAGAAGTGGGATAAAAGTCTATGGAATCTTCCTCTTCCTTTTTGACAATGTACCCTGGAGATGTTACCTTTCTTCCGCCTACCGCTATGTGACCGTGAACTATAAGCTGGCGGGCCTGATATATTGTCCTCGCCAGCCCCTTCTTAAATACAACTGTCTGTAACCTCCTCTCCAGCAAATCCTCCTCCCTTAGTCCCAACACATCGTCAATTGTAGCGTTCTCAGACTTCAGTAATCCTATTCTGTATAACCTCGTCAACAACTGCTTTTCCCTCATGGCTCTCTCTGCTGGAGGAAGGGCAAGTAGAGACCTTGCCATATGCCTAAATCCAGTGACTATGGTCCTTGCTAACCAAAGTTCCCTCTTGTTTCTCAGGCCGAACTTGCCCACAAGCTCCTGCTCCATTCTCAAGGATTGTGATATCCAAGGCATTCCAGGGCCTTCCCATTTCCTCCTGCTCTTCTTAGGATCACCCATCCTGGCTCACCTCACTTCTTCTGCTGAGATTGCTGTCCCCCTCCCTGGGGTTGGGCTGCCTTAGATCTCTTGACGCCTATTGTAGTTCCTGTCCTACCTGTGGTCCTTGTGCGCTGACCCCTCACCTTAAGTCCTAACGAGTGCCTCACTCCTCTCCAGCTCTTTGTCTTCTTCTCTCTCTCTATATCATTTCTCACCAAGAAGACCAGTTCTGACGTAACATAGTGAAGATCTCTTCCAGTCTCTAAATCCTTCCTCCTGTTGAACATCCATGTGGGAAGAGCCTCTATCCTCTTAGAAGCTAGCATTTCCTCAACCTTCTTTAGCTCGTGATCAGTTAACTCCCCGAGTCTCTTGTCCTTGTCAATATTGAGCTTCATCAGTATGGCCCTAGCGGTGTTATAACCTATTCCCTTCACCATGGCCAGGCCATACGGTGCTTTCATGGTCCCATCTACGTCCTGCCCAAATAACCTTACTATGTACCTGAACTGCTGTTCCGACATTAATACCGACTAGTGCTCTATCTGTTTGTCACTTTTAAATTTTTCAACACCCACTCCTTCTTCTTCAGCGATGCCTCTAACGCTTCGTTCAGCCTCGTCTCGATCTCCCCCAAAGTGTAGGGGGTAGAATTACCTATAACTGCTTTCACAGGGGTATAAGGGGTCTCTCGGAAACTCGGTCTCATTTCCTTACCACTGTAGGTAAGGATGGGATAGCCTCTCCATTCAGTCACCTCGCCTATTACGTCTGACCTTATATTCTCCTTAACAAGAGTCCCTATAACCGCGTCAGGATCATCAGTGAAGATCAGAATAGAGTCTATGGAGAGTCCGAAAACGTCTGCCTTCATTTCCTCCATGGCCTTCATAATCTTAGGATTAACGAGGTTCACGAACCTGCTCTCATCAATCACGAACGATACGCTGCTCACCTGAGATATTTCCAAGGCATCCCCCCTTATACCTCCATTTGTGACGTCTGTCATGGACTTCACCACGTGATATAACTTCTCCCTAACGACCTCACATGCCCTCAGGTCTTGAAGTCTTAGAGTTTCCTCTACCACTCCGTCGATCCCGTAGAACAGAGCCATGGAGGAGATCGTTCCTCCGCCGTGTCCCTCTGTCATGACTATGCGAAGTCCCTTCTTCACGTTTCTTCTGGAATAGTCCCTCGTTCTCTTACCTACAGCTCCCACAGCTCCACTTATTCTCTCTCCTATCACCACGTCCCCTCCAATTCTGAGTGTGCTCCCAGTAAGTATTGGAACGCTCATTGCCTCACTTACAGTTGAGACCCCCGCTTGAAAGTCAAATAACATCCCCACGTCGCTATCATCAGAGAGGTGTATGTCCACCAATAACCCTAGCGGTCTAGCTCCCTTTACCATAATGTCCCTCAAGGACGCTCTCGTGGCATGAAATCCTGCGAGAAATGGGAAATATGAGAGCCTGGAGTGTATACCGTCTATGGCAACAACTACATCTTCCCTGAGTCCCGCATCGTCATAATTCTGTAGGTCGATCTTACTCAGCTTAAATAACATACGATGTATCAGATTGTCTCCTAGACCTCTAGATCCCAAACCGGTCTCTCCGGCTCTGAGACCTGAGATAGGGAAGGCAAACTTAGTAAACCTGAGTGAATTTTTTACCTCAGTGAGCACGGAGCTAGCAATCTTATAGTTAAGTTCTCTCTTTCCCTTGTAAAACTCGAGCCACTCCACTATTCTCTTCCTAGCCTCCTCCTCGTCGGGAATTAACCTCCTAGCTACTCCTTCAAGATCCATTAAGTCATATTATATGGCTTGAGGTGTTAAAAGTGAGGTTGTGTCAGTAATGAGAATATTCACCCATGAATTCGAAGTGAGGACAGACTCAAGATTTCAGAGTATTGATATAACTGAAGAGGTGAAGAAGACGGTTAAGGAGTTTCGTGATGGCATTGCTTTCATTTTCGTTAAGCATACCACCTGTGCCGTTATAATTAATGAGGGTGAGTCAGGGCTAATGGAGGACTACACGGCATGGATGAGGAGACTCATTCCTCCAGAAGGAGAGTTTAAACACAACGTGATAGACAACAACGGGCACGCTCACATATCCGCAATGTTGCTTGGAAACTCCAAGGTTGTTCCCGTGAGGGACGGGAAACTGGATCTAGGGACGTGGCAGAGGGTAATTCTCCTTGAATTCGATGGACCTAGAACAAGGAAGATTCAGGTGAAAGTCATGGGAGAATGATGACTTTTATTTCACCTCATCAATGTAGGAATTGGTGAGTTTTGCCTCCAGGATTTATTTCTCCGCTTGATAGGTTAAGTTACTGCGAAAGTAGAGAGTGCGTACAAAAGGTTGTGGATGACTATCTGAACTATCTCCTCAATAGGAGAGAGGAAGGGTTCTCTGCATTTAGAAAAGAGAGTGTTCAGGAGGACGAAAGGACTATAGCGAATTCCTATCTCTTCACTGAAGCGCTCATAACTAGAGTTTTAGAGACGGAGATAGACCTAATCGCTGTAATCGAGGATCTTCAGAAGAGGCTGGGAGATAACCATCCAGTACTAATTTTCCTGAAACAACTCATGGATGAATAGGACTTTTTAGTCTTTAGTTCATGATTTCTTTTAGAGGATGATTACTTTGGAGGACAGACTATCGTTAATAACGAGGAACGCCGCAGAAGTGGTCACTCCAGAAGAGCTTAAGCTTAAACTGGAGAGCGGCGAAAAACTCAAGGGCTACTTAGGTTTCGAACCTAGTGGTCTCTTCCATATAGGGTGGCTCATTTGGGCCCAGAAGTTTAAGGATCTAGTGAAAGCTAACGTAGAAATGAACCTTTTAGTAGCGACATGGCACGCCTGGATAAATGACAAAATGGGAGGAAACCTGGAAATGATAAGGTTGGCGGGAGAGTACGCCGTCGATGTGTTAGAGGCGTTCGGTATAGCTAGATCATCAATAAAGATATGGGACGCTGAAGATATGGTAAAGGATAAGGACTATTGGGCTTTGGTGATCAGAGTAGCCAAGAACACCAGCCTAGCTAGGATGAAAAGAGCACTGACTATCATGGGAAGGAAGGCTGACGAGGCTGAACTTGACTCTTCTAAGCTGATTTATCCAGCGATGCAGGTTAGCGATATCTTTTACATGGACTTGGATATAGCTCTAGGAGGCACTGACCAGAGGAAGGCACATATGTTGGCTAGGGATGTTGCAGAGAAACTGGGAAGGAAAAAGGTAATTGCAATTCACACTCCGCTACTAGTTGGTCTACAAGGGGCACAAAGGATGACTGCAGGGGGAGATGAAGATGAAGTGTTGGCAGACATAAAGATGAGCAAGTCGAAACCAGATACGGCAATTTTCGTTAATGATGAGCCTGAGGAGGTAGAGGCGAAGCTGATGAAGGCCTACTGTCCTAAGGGGGTCGTAGAGAATAACCCGGTTCTACAAATAAACAAATATATCATATTTCCTTCTGACCCCTCCGGTCTTAAGGTAGAGAGGGAATCCAAGTTCGGTGGAGATGTGCACTTCAAGAGTTACGACGAATTGGAGAGGGAGTTTGCCGAAGGAAAGCTTCACCCGAAGGATCTCAAGGTTGCTACTGCCAAGAAGCTGAATTCGATCCTAGAACCCATGAGGAAGTCTATTAAGTCTAAACCTGAATATGATAGATTAACAAAAGAAATAGCGAGGAGTGTCACCAGGTGACGTCGTTGAAATATGTAATAAAATTGACCTTCGAAGTAGAAGGGTCAGTGGACAAGCCAGATGTGATCGGAGCGATTTTTGGACAGACCGAGAATCTCTTCGGTCAAGAGTTTGACCTCAGAGAACTCCAGGATAAGGGAAGACTAGGAAGGATAGTAGTGGAAATGAAGACGAAGGGCGGAAAGTCAGAGGGATACATAGAGATACCTTCCAACCTTGACAAGGTAGAGACTGCCCTCATAGCCTCCATGGTAGAAAGCGTCGAAAAAGTCGGTCCATATAACGCTAAATTTATACTAAAGGAGATAGAGGATGTAAGAGCAGAGAAACTAAAGAAGATAATAGAGAGGGCAAAGGAAATACTGGCCACTTGGACCAGAGAAAAGAACTTGGACATAAAGGAGGTAATGAATGAGATAAGCGGTGCAGTAAAGACTGGGGAGATAATAGAGTTCGGACCTGATAGATTACCTGCTGGACCAGACGTTTACTCTGATCCCAACCTCATAATTGTTGAGGGAAGGGCTGATATAATTAATCTCCTGAGGTACGGTTATAGAAACACAGTTGCCGTTGAAGGCGCGAGCGGAAAGATTCAACAGTCTGTGGTGGACCTAGCCAAGACCAAAAAGACAGTTATCGCGTTCCTAGATGGAGATCATGGTGGGGATCTCATCCTCAAGGAATTACTGAACAGTAACGTGAAGATTGACTACATAGCTAGAGCTCCTGTAGGGAGAGAAGTTGAGGAACTCACAGGAAAGGAAATAGCCAAGGCCCTTTCTAACATGATACCGCTGACTCAGTACCTGAAGAAGCAGCAGGAGGTCTTGGCGTCCCCACAACGTATGGAAGAAGCCCAGAGCCAGCAAGCAGTCCAGTTAGTTGAACAGCCCAAGAAAGAAATAGAGATTCAGATTCCGCAAGCGGCAATAGAAGAAATAAAGAAGCTTCCCGGTACTTTAGAAGGCATAATCTTCGATGAAAATTGGAGACCAGTGGAAAAAGTTCAAGTAAGAGATATAATTAGTAAATTAGAGAACATGTCCAATGGAAACGTATCCTTCATAGTGTTTGACGGCGTAATCACGCAGAGGTTGTTGGAGCTGGCTTCCTCTAAGAACGTTAAAATGATAGTAGGTGTGAGAATAGGGGGCATAAATAAGAAGCCTGAGAACGTTAAAATACTGACTCTCTCAGACGTTATCGGTCTCTGAAATAACTAAGGATGTCCATCCCACCGCCCTTTAGGTTGCTCTCCTTTATCCCGAATGGCTCTAGGATCCTGAGAACTGCTGGTACAATCTGCTTGTCCACATAATAATCTACGTCAATTCTGTTTTTATCTTTCACCATGAAGTAGGGCTCTACCCTATCTGAGACCTTTCCTACGCCCTTAACTACGACATATCCTATTTTTCCTCCCTTCATTATCACATACCCAGAACTCATGGCCTTCTTGGCAGCTATTACGTGAGGTGCGTCCACCTCGTACTCCTCTAGAGACTTTTCAAGAGACTTCCATATTACCAGCTCTTGTAAATTGAACTCCCTTCTCCTTATCCTCATTATTATTTCCCTTGCTTTCTTCACCGCTTCATCGACCCCCTTCAGAAGCGTCGTCTCGATCACTATCCGTTGTGTCTCCTTGGCTAGCTCGCACCAGTCCCCCCTTATGGCTTCGAACCCTACTATGTCGATCTTGTTTTCCTCAGTGAGCCCAGCGTATCTCTTTTTGTTTTCCGTGAAGAATATTCGCTTGTACTTCTTGTCTACCTTAATCTCAAGGTCCAATCTACTTGTTATTTCCTCCACCAATCTCCCTACTTTGGATAGGTCGCCCTTTACGAAGATAGAGTCCGTATCTCCATAAATGATTTCGAAACCCATACCTGAAGCCATTTCGATGGCCTTTCTTATGGTCTCTCTTCCCCATGCTGTAACTGCCTCAGCTCCTTCCTTACTGTACCATCTCGCGTTGAGCCATCCCATATAGCCATAGAAAGCGTTGGCCATAACCTTCAGTGCCTTCTGCCTCTCTTCCAATCTTCGCCTCTCGTATTCGTCAGTGACGTCCTTCAACTTCTCCTTAATGGCCTTCCTCTCCTCCAAGAGTACCTTCAATATCCTCCTGTAGAATCCATCGGGTGACTTTCTGAATTTATAACCAACCTCTGGTGCTGTCCAACAGTCTCTGCACTCCCCCCTAACTAATGTGTCGGGTCCAATGTTGTACTTGACCATTATGGAGGGATACATGGACGTAAAGTCTAGGACGACAACATTCTCATGAATCCCCGGTTTAGGTTCTATAACGAGACCTCCCTTGTAGCTCTCGTGGGGTCTCTCCAGTCTATTGGGTATCAACTCGTTGAATTTGTAGGCCTCCCTCATGAGCAACCACTCGACCCTATATCCGACACTGGCCATGGGGAGCTGATCCAATGGCAACCCTGAGATTATGGTCAATTGTTCCCCAAACGGAAGGAAGACGTCCTTCAGGAGATATGTAGACCTAGCATCATCTAGGTTGTACTTGAGAACAGTGTCCCTCTTTTTGGGATCTGCCCAATATTCGGGGATCTGGTACCATTCCAGGTTTACCCTGCTGGCCTTAGGGACTACTCCTAGGTAGTCAGCGATATTATCCAGGCTTTTTACCTTCACCTCTTCGACACTCTCAGCGAATCCCAAAAGATCAACGTTGAGCCTGCCCATGATGGAGAAATGACCGTAAGTACCTTGAGATGGTTCAGAGCCGACCTTTCTACCCACATCTACCTTAAGGTTCCTGGAGGAAGCCCTCTCGGTCAGGTACTGCCAATCGAATCCATTGGAATTGTACCCGAGAATGATATCGGGATCATAGTCGACCACGAACTTGACGAAGTCCCTGATCACTTCAATATCGTCACCCCTGAGGTTTATGAATTGTCGAGGACCTTCGGCAGTCCAAACCCCTATTACGATAATCGGGTCTCTCTTTGGATCAGGAAAACCGTATTTGTTATATACCTCTATATCGAAGGCCATCGTCCTCATAATTGGCGGGTTAGCCTCGTATATCTTCAGGATCTTCTTCAACTTGTAACACTTCTTAACCCTTAGCCCCCCCAGTTCATCCTCCTCTACTTCTGCCTTAAGCCAATGAAAGGGTTTAACACCACTATCTATGGAATATCTCATGTAGAATCTGATGTCTGCCTCAAGTACCTCCCTAATTCCCTTGAGTTTCGCAACTTGATCCCTGTATATCCTTACGTAAGCGGGTATGATGGTCTGAATCCTGAGCGTTTTGACTGGCTCTCCGTAATACTTCTTCTCTAGGAGCTTTACGTCCGTGATTGGGGATTGAGGCTTACTCAGTCCCTTTATCTCTGTTGCCAACGTTTCTGGATCTGTGTCAGTCTCAAGGAGCGCATAGAAGTAAGGTCTAAACTCCTTCTCTAGTATTACTACCCTTTCCCCCTCTCTGGATATTCCCCAAATATAGATCTCTGGGGATCGTTCCTCAACGTCGTAAGAGAAATCTAACACGAAAACGTCAACTTCCATAGCTCTAATATTCGTCTCATAATAATTATGCATTTTCTTCATGATTCTAAGACTCTTGTGCTTGGAAGAGGTTTAATCATAATTAAGGCGTGTCTATTTCTCCCATAGTAATTCCTTTTTAACCCTACAACAATATATCCATGCTTCCTGTAAAAAGATATTGCGTCTATATTTTTGTAATCCACTTCAAGGTAGGAGTATTTACTGCCTAGTATCTGAAATCTATTCTCCATTTCGTTTAGGAGCATCGATCCTATTCCTTTTCTCCTTGAGTCCACCTTCGTGGCGATTGAGATGACGTGGCCCCTATGCCTGTATTGAATGACTCCAATGCAATAACCTTTGATCTGTCCATCCTCCCTTGCAACCAAATACAAGCCTTCGGCGATAAATAAGTACGCCCTGAGGAGTCCCTCTGGATAGGGGGTAGGGAAACTGGTCCTCTCTATCTCGTATATTTGAGGCAGATCGAACTCGTTCGCATCGGAAATAATTACCTCGCCCAATTCCAGTATATTGAGGCAATGAGAGTATTAGAGTATGACGAGAGGAGAAACTACCTAAGGCTCTATGTAGAGGATGAAGATGATCTATGGCTATTGCATACCATTTTAACGAAGGGGGACGTCGTGATAGCCAGGACTACGAGAGATGTGAGTATGGGGAATGAAAGTAGAAGGATTCCAATGACGATTCAGCTAAGGGTGGAGTTCACCGAGTTTCAATCCTATACCGGAAGATTGAGGATCCACGGAATTGTAGAGGATGCCCCCGAGAAATTTGGGATAAAGGGATCCCATCACACTATAAATCTAGATTTGGGAGAAGAAATAGTAATAGTCAAGCCTTGGACTAAGGCTCAGCTGGAGAGGATCGAAAGGGAGGCCCGAAAGAGGAGTAAGAACATGATAGTACTGGTCGATCAAGACGAGCTACTGATAGCCATACCCATGGAGCAGGGCATCAAAATTTTAGTAGAGAGAGCCCTACAGGGAATCAACGAACAGACGGAGTCTCTGGAAGATGTAGCTAAGGACGTTGCAGAGGAGATAACTCAGTTCGCTAATCAATATCAACCTGAGGCACTGATTTTGGCTGGTCCGGGGCCCTTCAAGGAAATAGTGAAGGATATGTTAAGGGTGAAGGCTAGAATATACGTGGACAGCGTATCCACGGCCTCCAGGGCCGGACTAGCAGAGATACTGAAGAGGGACATAATTGACCAGGTCATGAGGGACTACTCAATCTCTAAATCCACGAAACAGCTTGAGAGGGCCCTGGGACTCATGGCTAGGGATTCAGGACTGGTGGTCTATGGTTTGGAAGAGACGAGGGAAGCCTCGACTTACGGTGCTGTTGAAACCCTTCTGGTCTCTGAAGACCTTATAACCGATGATGAGAAGAGAAGCGTGATTGAGGAGGTCATGAACCTAGTGGAAAGCAAGGGAGGAAAAGTTATGATAGTTCCTAAGGACTCCCCTGTATATCATCAACTTAAAGCTCTTTCTGGAATAATTGGAATTTTACGATTCAGATATAAATAGGTAAGAGATTCATTTTCCTCTTCTAAATACCAAAGTCTCCGATACTTTCTGACCGTAAGGCAGCTCTTCCACGAGCCAAACCTCGTCAGCTAGACCCTTCTTCATTAGCTCCTCGACTATTGACGGAGAGACGCTATACATCTCCTCTCTCTTTTCGCCATAATCAAGGAGATCTTCTTTGGTTCTAACTAGAGCCCTCACTACTGTCCCCTCCCCAGTATATTCCTCATACGGCTTTGCACTAGTCCTTACGGTCCTAAGAAACCTGGTCCTAGTCTCAACGACGTCCTTATAGACAGAACTGCAATAATGAAGGGATATCTCTGCTTCTGAGAACTCTTGAAGCACTCTCAAGGAGGTCTCGAAACTCCCCTTGGCCCCTGCTAACCCGTGAGATATATTGAAACCTAGAGGTGCTAAGTTCCCAGCGTTTCTCTCGGTTATCTCCAGTTCGTTAATGTTGACGAACTTGACACCTTTATTCTTCGCCCACTGAACTAATCCCCTTAACCACTCCTCCTTTCCTGGAATCGCTGGGACCTCCAAACCGACGTCCATGCTAGTCCTCAAGGCTCTCTCCACCGCCTCCAAGTAGCTCTCCTTGACTGGATGGAACCTTATCTCGTCAAGACCTGAGCGCTCTAACTCTCTGAGGGCATCTGAAGTAGCGTATCTCCCCGTGGTGTAAAGGTGGACGTGATAGCTCCTCCCAAACTCGGACTTGAGGATACCGATCAGTTCCACTACTCTATCTAAATGGAGGAGTGGATCTCCCCCGGTTATCCCAGCACCGACGGCCTTCATTCTGTACGATTCATAAACGTAATCCATGAGGTCCTTGACAGGGAACTCGTTCGCATACGCCCTATCCTTACCGAATCTACCCTCGCTCACGGGACAATAAAAACACGAGTCTCCACACTCACCGGAGATGAATACTACCATTTTACCTCCTAGCCTACAAAGCTCACAGCCCTTCGGCAACTGTCGGTTGTAGAGCCCTACTTCAGGGTTTCCCTTTAGCAAGCATTTCAGCAATCACTTGTCTAGCCTCTGGGGTTTTAACTTCTGCTGAAAGCTCCTCTAACTCTCTTCTCCTGTCCTCCTCCCTAAGTACCTTGTTGGCTTGAAGCTTTAATCCACCTTCATTTCCTCCCTCAGGGAAGTACCAATTCTTAAACCACGCAAATCCAGCTCTCAATAGAGATAAACCTAGAGGCGTGTCTACTGGACTAAATCCACTCTGTAACATGTTTAATGTATCCCGATCCCTCACATAGGAAATAAAAAATCGGCCTTGATCTGGGAGGATATCGTAAAACACTCTGAAGAGCTTTACCTCCAGGCCTAACCCCCTGGGCCAAGGGTCGTAATCCAGCTCTATCCAAGGTGGATAATATCCCCTTCCCTGGAAATAGTGGCACTTTCCCACCAACTTGTTACCTAGGAGTAGATCTAAGACCAATAATTCAGTTATGTGGGTTCTACGCACGTTGGTTGAGATTAACCTCATTCCATCTATTTCTGCCTCAATCGCCAACAGATCTCCTGAAGAACTTGTTGTTCTTGCTCAAATCCCTTACTGCACCCTCAATGCTCTCATCCCTTGAGAGATCATACCTCAGGAAGACTCCAGTTCTACCCTTCTCCCTTCTCCTATTCAATAGTCTCTCCCGTAAGGTGAGGGAGGCAATGGATATCCCCAGGTACTTCACTGCTACGTCCTCATTTCCTAGGAGGGGTAACTGGACGTGTCCCTCAGGAATTGGGACTATTAGCTCCAGCTTCTTATTGACTCCAGGCACTCTTACTTTATCCTCTATGTCCTTCCTCGACACCATCCCCCCGAATCTGTAAAAATCCTCCTCGTGTCTCTTGAGCTTACTGAGGGGGAACGATATGACCTCTCTCTCCTCTGGGTCTAACGATAAATACGCCTTGGGAGTTGAGGTTGGAGTAGCCTGAACAATGAACTTGTGATTTACCTCCAGGAGGTCTAAGACAATAACGTTAGGATTCAATACGACTACGTCTATGTCGCTATCCCTGTTCACATCTCCTCTGGCCAGGGAGCCGTACACGAAGCCTGTCTGGGAAATCTCCTCCAATTTGCTCAGTATTCTTAGTGCTCTGGCTCTCATGAAACCTAGTAATTTCCAGTGTACCTCGTTATACTCCACATACACAAGGTTTTTTAAAAAGGGCCGGAAATTAAAGCCAGTTGATGCCTACCACAATATATTTTCTAATTGGGCTACTGGTGTTCTGGGGGATAGTTTTGCTGTTAAGGGAGAAACTAGTAGAGATGGGATTTACTGTGTATCCTTTCCTCCTCCTCTGGAGGAAAGGAACTAGGGCAGAGTGGTTTCCTAAACTAGCTCGATCTAGGGCCTTCAAAGTCTTTGAGGTGATATCCTTAGGAATATCGATTGGGGCAATGTTAGGAGGAATCTCACTCATTATATTGTCCTTGCTCGGCTCTTTAAATCCAGCAAAACCCTCTACGGTGAGACTGGAGCCCATAATACCAGGCGTGACGGTGGGACTAGATCAAGCTCCTTATATCTTGATCGCAATAGGCGTCTCCGTATTGATTCATGAACTGATGCATGCCATATCAGCCACGTCAAACCGAATATCAGTCAAAAGTGGAGGCATAATTCTCCTCGGGTTCTTCCCTGGAGCCTTCGTAGAACCTGAGGAAAGAGAGTTCTCCAACAGTAGTACACTATCCAAATTGAAGGTCGTATCTGTGGGAATAGCCATTAACCTAATCCTAGCTGGAGTCTTCTTTCCAATAGTTAGTTATGTTCCTCCCATGTTATCTCAAGGAGTCTTGGTGGAGGGAGTCCTTCCCCACAGTGCAGCCTACAACTCTTCCATGGAACCAGGATATGTAATCCAAGAGATTAATGGGATAAGAGTGACCACTCCAGACCAACTCCACAGAGTCCTGGAGAACTTCACAACCTATTTGATTGAAGTGAAGACACCATCTGGGAGCGAACTCTTCAACGTTACATCTCCTAACCATTTCCTTGGGGTTTATATCACCTATTATATTCCCTCCTACTACTTACCTCTGATCTCGACCGCCCTTTGGATGTTCATAGTGAACCTGAGCCTCGGTCTGCTCAACGGAGCACCCCTTATTATAACAGATGGTGGAAAAGTACTTAACGAGCTCATGAAGAAAATTCCACACGGCGAGAGGATATCCTTAATACTACAGGGAGCCTTAGTTTTACTCTTGGTGTTCTCAATATCCTTGTCCTTCACTCCTCAATGAGCTTGGAACTTACCATAGGGAACGGAATAACTTCCTTTATACTCGAGTTATTAGTGAACAGCATAACCAACCTGTCTATTCCTATTCCTAGTCCACCAGTTGGCGGCATGCCGTAACCCAAGGCCCTCACGAAGTCCCTATCGTAGGGGTGTGCCTCCTGATCTCCTCTCCTCATCATTTCCTGCTCTTCATTGAAGAGCTTATCCTGAAGTATCGGATCATTGAGTTCCGTATATGCGTTGGCAAACTCCATTCCAGCGATATAGAGTTCAAATCTCTCCACAAGTCCAGGCTTACTCCTGTGGGGTTTGCAGAGGGGGGTTGTCTCCTGCGGGTAGTCAGTGACAAAGGTGGGCTGAACGAGCTCCGGTGTGACCAACTTATCGAAGAGCTTCTCGATCATGAGTCCCCTAACGTACATGGATCCCCTGGGCACTAATCCGTGTGTCTTCATTAGAGACTTCAATTCCTCGTCGCTCATGCTCTCAACGTCTTTGCCCAAATGATCGGAGAGTAACTCGAACATGGACACCCTCCTGAACTTCCCTAGGTCTATTACGACTTCCCTGTCACCCAGGTGATACTTCAGCTCATGAGTTCCAAGAACCCTGTTTGCTAGATGGGAAAACAACCTCTCAGTTAGATCCATTATGTCAATGTAGTCCGCGTAAGCCCAATAGAGTTCCAGGAGGGTGAACTCTGGGTTATGGGTTACGTCAATATCTTCGTTCCTGAAGACCTTACCGATCTCGTAAACCTTGTTGAAACCCCCAACTATATATCTCTTGAGGTAGAGCTCTAGGGATATCCTGAGGTACCAATCCTCATCAAGGTAGTTAATATGAGACTTGAAGGGTTTAGCCAAGGCACCGCCGTATACCGGCTGTAATATTGGAGTCTCCACTTCCAGGAAGCCTTCAAGGTTCAGGAAGTTCCTTATCTCCCTGATTATGGTATACCTCCTCTCCATGGTTTGTCTCGCTCTGTCGTTGTAGAGGAAATCTACATATCTATGGGCATACCTAAACTCTGGGCTCATCTTTGACCAGTCTGGTGGTTCTACTAAAGACTTGGCCAACATCTGATAATCCCTGACTAGCAAAGTGAGCTCCCCCTTAGCTGTGAAAAAGAGGTCACCCCCAACACCTATTATGTCTCCTCTGTCCACTTCCGCAAAGAACTGCTCATACCTATTCTGAAGCTCATTCACTCTCAGGTAAAGCTGTAGCTTCTCGCCCTCGTCGAAGATGTCCACGAACGAAGCTTTCCCGTGTCTCCTAAGGTTAGCTACCCTCCCTGCAGTCCTAACGTTAGTCAGAAAGGGATCCTTAGGCCTATCGTTCTTCTCTAAGCCGATCTTTCTTAACTGGACTATACTGTGAGTAATAACGTACTTCTGAGGGTAGGGATTTATTCCCTTATCCCTCAGGTACTCAATGATCTTGAGTCTCCTTTCGTCCCACTTCATAGGGTTTGAGAGACGATTCCAATTTTAAGCTTGAGGTATGACCTCAGATACCTGAAACCGTAAACTAAAATATACCATACGACAAGACTCAACTGGGCCGGGTAGGGTGGAGGTCTCGCCAGCCTCTCATCCCGTACGGCGTAAAGCGGGCACCAGTAACCCCCACATGGGCGTCGAGCCCGTGGTGGGGTCCGAACCGTACGATGATGGCCGCCCAGCAGGGCTGACGGATAGGGTCTCCACTCCTGGAGGGGAGAGGGGAACCCTATTAGCTGGGGGAATCGGTGAGGCCCGGAAGGGAGCAGCCGTGCCTGGACGTCAGAGCTTGCTGGTCACCGGTCGGAGGAAGATTCGGGCTCACCCCCACCACAGGCAGGCGAGCATGTGGGGGAGCCGGCCCTCCATTAGATGAACCTTTATCACTATAGTTAGAAAATGTCTAAATACTTCGTCATTCCTAAAACTACACATTAAATTGTAAGATCGACGATCCGCCAGTGTTATGGAACAATCTCCTCCGCCAGCCTGACTTAGACGTGAAAGTATATGCGGAATTAACGAAGCCTTTCTAGGACACTGGTCTCTCCTATAAGCGTCCATAATAATTAGGAAAAGAAAAACTCTACTCTAACTACACACACCAACCCACAGAAATAAGATATTTAATGGGCCCACGGGGATTCGAACCCCGGACCACTGGGTCTCTCCATTCCAGACACATATCATCCCCTTTCGGGTCTACAGACCCAATGCTGTCTGGAGCCCAGCACTCTAACCTGGCTGAGCTATGGGCCCATTATCGAGCACTATGTTAACATAGTCCTGAAGGAGTAATTAAGATTGACTAAAGGGCTTAAAATCACTAACATGATTGGGTTCCTTGTTTAGGAACCTCACTGGGCCATGAGTCAGCTCAAGAACATTATGTGTATTAATGATTTTCCCTCGCCTTAAAGAGCCCCCCAGGAAGATAAAAACAAGGGAACCTAGCGAACCTTAACTCCCGTTGCCACACTCCTCTCACAACATCCTTTCTTTCGTTAAAAGTATTTTCAAGGCAATTGTTAGGTATACCCATAACGTTAGACAGAAAGAACATGAACCCATAGTGCGACCGCCGGGATTTGAACCCGGGACCTCCTGCGTGGCAGGCAGGCGTCCTAATCCAGGCTAGACTACGGCCGCACGGAACATTATTTTCATGATTTTAAAAAACCTATCGGTCTCATTCAGCCTCTCTAATGACGGCACTCAGGGTTTCGCGGATCTTTTTAAGTTCGTCCTTAAGTTTGTTATTCTCTTTCTCAAGTTGCTCGACCCTCTTCTTCAGGTCACCCTCGGCAAGCCCCTTACATTCCTCCTCAGTATAGTATCTGGTCACCCTGATGTTAGAGAACACCAGCCTCTTCTCCGCTTCCTTGTAGGTAGCGTCAACCACAATCCTCACTACGTCAAGCTTACCTACCTTCATCTTGTTAACTAGGATGTCATAGAGTTGTTTGTTCAGTTCCGCTACGTCCCTGACTATCACTTCCCTAGGAACTAACCTCCCCAACGCCACTAGGGCAATCCTTCTCATCTTATCTGCATACCTTGCTGCTATTATTAGTCCAGTGCTTAGTTCCACCTTGTTCTCTCCTAGAAACGATGCCCTAGAGGTGGTGTGTTCATACTCTTCAACTCTTTCCAGGTCCCTCCCGATCTCTTCGGTCATATGTAAATATTTGATTTCATGTTTTTAAACCTTAACTTACAATTATATACATCATATTAAATAAAAATAGTCCATTTTACAATTCAGTAGGCAAAAGACAGCGGTTGACGTTACTTGCAACGTCAGGGCCCCACCTCTGGCAGAGATCTGCGATCGTTGCGGATTTGATCGGCATCTAACGAGTACAATCGACTGTTGATCTGGGCAGAGGTTTGGTGAGGCCGTATTCCTTAACCGCTAAGTGGGATCTAGAATTCTTGAGGAAAGTGGTATTTTTGAACTATACCGTCTTCCTAATCTTATAGAGCTTAACTCGATGAACGTTTTAAACGTATGGTACTTCTCTTATCTAGTGATGACAAGGTAGGTACGGAGTAGTGAAGAAGGTCTTGAGTCCTGATCACTCATAAAAGCCGAAGAGCCCCGTCGCCTTCATGAAGATCACTGAGTCCAACCTTTCAATTAGAGGTTTATTTGACTTCCTGACGCGATATAAGTGTTGAACTCTGTCTCCTCCTATCGGTGTTAGGAGTATTCCCTCTTCACTAAGTTGCTCGTAAAGGGCACAAGGAACGGTGGGCATAGAGGCCCACGCTATTATCTTCGTATATGGAGATTTTTCCTTATAGCCTATGGTTCCGTCGCCCACTATGGGATTTACGTTATATTTCGTGAGTCTATTTCTTGCAAACTCTGCAAGCCACGGGTCTATTTCCACAGTATATACATTCTCACCACCTACGATCTCGGCCATTATCGCAGTGTAATATCCACATCCGGTACCTACCTCGAGCACCTTGTCGCCCTTCTTAAGGTCTAGATAATCCAACATTTTCAGACCCAACGTGAGTGCTGTCGTGTTCACCTTATCGGTGATGGCTATAGGCCTATCTAGATACTCTGGGTCATAGGCGAATTTCTTTGAACCCTCCGGGAGGAAGTCCTCACGGTTTACGTTTAAGTAAGCCCTCCTGAGCTCTTCACTGGATATTAGTGATAGGATCAGACCGTCCGCCCTCCTCACTGGAGTCCCCTCCTGAGTTCGTCAAGGTTATTAGGGGCAGAGAAGAACACTGGAACGTCGTGTGGAAGGGATGCCTTAAAACTTACGAGGAGCCACTGGCCCACTTCTAAGTCGAGCGTCCTATCCAATAAGGCGTCGCTCACTCCAAATGTCTCCGAAACCAATTGACGATCGTAAGGTCTGGGGAGTGTGCTGATGAAGTAGGTGTGAAGTTGCTGAAGGACGTTAGTATTAAGGTAGGCTAGCCTCTGTGTACTTATGAGAGTATGAAGATGATACTTTCTTCCGTGTCTCAAAAGCTTCTCCACAGCACTGCTGGAGAGTTCGCTCTTGTCTCTCTGCCTTGTATCGAAGGGAATGAACTCTTGGGCTTCGTCAAGAACGAAGAGTATGGGGAGATTACTGAAGGCCCTCTTCCTCCTAGACATAACGTGTTCTATTAGCGATGCCAACAACTCTCTGGCCTCGTCTAAATTGGGTAGCTCCAGGATGAAGAGCCTAGAAGAGGCAGGGTCTCTGTCTAAGATGTCTATTGCTAATTTCTCTACGTCATATTCATTGCTCTCAGGGGACTCGGTTGAGATATAGCTCTTCACAGAGGAGATGAAAGTGAAAATTGATGAGTTCTCTCTAAGTCCTGCCTCCCTGGCTCTCTCTGACGCCTCCTCAAGGAGGGGTATTACGGTGTCGTCTAAGACCGATTCTTTACTTATCTTGTTTTCCCTCATGAACTGATCCAGCCTCTTTAAAAGGAGACTGAAGAGTGGCTTCTGGGCAAACGCTGTGTATTTATCATCGATCTGCGATTTGACTAACTCTACCAGGTCACCGTAAGTTAGCTCCACCGAACCCTCGGGAGGCATATACAGATACCTGGCTTTCTGACCTCTGAATATACTCTCAGCGGCATCACCTATCTTCTCCCTAATGTCATCGAGTTCTTCTGGCACCACGTGACTTCTCAAGAATTTCCTTCTAGCGTCTGAGGGGTTCTGTGGATACCTCTCCGTGGAGATGAGGAGGGAATTATGCTCAAGGATCTGATCAATCAACAGGACCGCGTACTCCATGGATATATCAGCTATAATCACCTTAGCGTCAGTGTAACGTAAAACCCTCCTTATGAGACTCGCCGTTAGGTTAGATTTTCCAGATCCAGTAAAGGCGAAGATACCCATATGGTACACTAAGGCCTTGTTCAGGTTTATGGTGAGTGGAATATCCTGACCTAAAACCTTCCCTATCTCCACTCCACCCTCATAGCACACGAACTTCCTGAAAGCCTCCTTGCTCAGGATCCTGACGGAGGTGCCGGGTAACGGAGGTACGTAGCCCTTTTTGAAACCGGAGGATGTCATGAGGTAACCAATGGGATACGCAAAGACGTCCACCCACATCTCCTTACTCTCTCCAGCCTTCCAACTGGACTCAACTCCTTCCATTACCTGGTCCCTTATCTCCTTGGGTATAGTTCCGTCCAAGTTAAGCATGCCGTAATGGACTGGGATGAAATCTGCGACCTCCAGTATCAAACTAGTTCCCTCCTCCATGGTATCTACTGCAAGTAGGGTACCTATGTTGAGCTTAAGATCCCTAGAGTAGGGTATCTCTATGACGAAATTTCTGAACGATACAGAACTCCTTCCGTCAGCAGTAGGTCTGGTGACAACTCTCACTTCTCTAAGTCTACCACTTACACTCTCGAATTCCATACTCTCCTTCTCCCGATCTCCACAATTCTCCTAAAGTCCCTATATTTAAGGAACTTCTTGGATGAAAGGAAATCCAGTCCTCTCCTGGCCCTGTCCCTATAGAATTTGGCCATCTTGTCGGCCAAGAAGAGTGGATAGTTGTAATTGATGGCCTCAGGTATAGGTTCTCTGGCCATACGATAAAGGAGTGCCAACAGCTGCCTCTGTTCGTAGTTCAGGTCAGTCTCTATTCTGAAGACCCATCCTCCATCAGAGAACCTCACAAACCCTGTCCTGAGACCGTTTCCGCTGAGAACTATCCAAGGAGCTCCACTCTCATCGAGTATCGATCTTTCCCTCTGATCGAAGTCCTTCACTATACCTATGATGTTACGCGGGATTTCTATACCTAGCTCTCTATCCATGGAGATCTTTCTGTCCATTAGGATTATTACGTCCTCCATTTCCGATCTTAAATTTCTAGCCTCTTCATACTCTATTTGCCTCATGGCCTCCTCACCTGGGCCTTGTACTATGAACTCCTTAACGTGTCCACCTTGATATATTAGGGAACTGGTGAGCCTAAATATCACGGCACTCACATTAACATAGCTGTAGTTTCCGTCTTCTGTGATGAATTCGTGAAGACTTCCGTCAACTGCAGCTACCCTTATGTCAAAAACGTAATTATCCTCTGGATACAATCTCACTACCGTGCTGGATACCCCCCTATCGCTAATAACCGACATTATGCTACCAAACGTAAGGGGTTTGGTGGCTAAAAGGCTTAGGGCTTCAGGGATGAGCCAGAGCAGGATAGCGTCACTCATAGGAGTTACGCAACCGGCAGTGAAGCAATATTTAGACGGTGATGAACAGGAATACAAGGAAAACCTGGTAAAATTAGGTCTATCTGTCTCTGAAATAGAGTTCTTGATATCATCGATCTCTAGTCTCCTATCGATGGGAAGGGGGGAAGAGACTTCTGCTTACATTACTGTATTTGGTTTATCCAATCTCAGTAGACTGAGATTCTGTGAATTCCACAGGAGATTCAACCCCTCCATCTCCCCGGACTGTAGAATATGCCAGGGGTTCTACAGGGAAAACGAAGAGAATGAACTGGAACTCGCAGTTTCGATGATAAGGAACCCAGAGGTAGCTAAGCTGGTACCTGAAGTCCTGAGTAATCTGGCCTTCTCCAAAAGGAATCCTCAGAGTGTATCGGATGTAATAGCTGTAGCTGGGAGGATAGCTGTCATAGGGGGAATCCCCACCCCCGCTTCCAGGCCAACGTGGGGAGGAAGTAGACATTTAGCTACGATACTCCTCAGGGCACTCAAAGTCTGCGGGAAATGGAGGGCAGTCATGAACATAAAATTCGACGATAGAGTAGAACAGGCTCTGAAAACCGCGGGTTTGGTCTACTCTAAGGTTGGACCATCTCAAGATAAGGACGATGAGAGGATAGCCCAAATGGTGGCCTCGTCCTTAGGCGATTGTCCAGACGTGGTAGTCCACCTGGGCGGGAACGGCATAGAGCCTAACGCTTACGTCTTTGGTGAGAACCCACTTGAGGTAGCTACTAAAGTCATGAAGATAGCTAAGAATTATCAGCCCTCAAATGGGGCCACCAATTATACTGCTTAAGTACAGACATGATTGCAGGAACCAGGATGGGTCTAACTATGAAAGTGTCGAACAGGATGGAGAAGGCTACAGCTACTCCTATCTCCCTTAGAAACTTCATGTCGGTAAAGGCCAACGAAATGAAAGCACCAGAAAGTATCAGCCCAGCTGCGGTGACTACGAGACCGGTCTTCTCCACACCTTTCATTATTCTCTCCTCTTCCGTCCCTATCTCCTCCTTTATCCTTAAAATGATAAACATATCATAATCTATTCCTAGGCTGAAGAGTAGAGCAAATACTATCAATGGAGAAAGCCAATAAACAGAACCGAATACCGCAAACATGAACGCGACTCCCACTAAGGAGCTGATGGCTAGGGTCACAACTAGCCTGATGGGGACTACGAGAGATCCGAGAATCCAAGTGAGGTAGAAGAGGATGAGAAGAACAGTTAAGGGGAGAACGAAATGGTAGTACTCGAAGACGGTGCTATCCACGATGTCTATCCTCTCAGCGTTACTCCCTCCCACCAGAACAGGATACTTCATGAGGCCTTCTGTTATGGCTATGGCACCGTGACTGAACACGGGATAGGGTATGAGAACTTCAGTCAAGGTGTAATTGTGACTATAAAACTGGTTAGTGATCGCAGTCGGTCTATCGAAAACCACTCTACCCAAAGAAGTAGGGCCGTAGACTATGGCTCCATGCTTTATGGTGAAGTTAGTTATGTTGAGAAGGAGATTATATGACGAGTTGGGATTTCCCTTGATGACCAAATAGTCTAAGCTGTAGTTGAACAAGTTAGACAACGCATCTAGACCCCTGACGGAAGTAGATTGGGCCGGAACTATTTCGTCGACGTTGACGTTTGTTGGGTGAGTCGCGAACACGTAGAGGGATACAAGCGCTAAAATAACCGTGAAAAATATAACGAGATACTTTCTCCTCAGGGCAAGAAGTACTGACCTCCTGAGGTAGTTGCTCCTGGGATCCTCGGTGTTGGGAACATCCCTCTTAGGAAAGGCCAATAAAGAGGGTGGAACTGACCTCAGAGCTGTGTACATGAAGCCTATCACAGGGAAGAGAGATGAGAGGGAACTTACCAAGAGGGCTATGCCTATGTTCCTCAGTAGAGGGGACGGAGAGATCACAAACGAGGAGAACCCTATGGCTATGGAGAGGCCACTAAAGAGGGCCCCTCGACCAGCAGTCCTAAAGGCTAACTTTAAGGGTTCTCTTGACCCTTTTCTCAACTCCTCGAAGTACCTGTAGAGAAACAAGAGAGAGTAGTCCACAGTAATGCCAAAGACGATGGGCGGAATCACGAGTCCAGATATGTAATATATTTGATAACCTGAGAACGTGAGCAACTCAAGTAAAGTGTACGATATTTCTACCCCCAATAGGGCACCAGTAACTAGAAGAATGATCGGTAACAGTGCCCTCACTAAGACGACCAGGAGGACACCAACAAGAATGATGGTGACCAGGTCTATGAGCCTCAGATTCTGCTCTGTGTAAAATGCGGACTGAGCGTAAATGGGAAGGTGACCTGTGACCTCAGCGTTAACGTTTTCAATGAAACGATTTATCGAGTTGAGACTCTCGTTTTTAGGCACCTCAACGATGAAGAGCCAAGTGTAATTCCTATGAAATTGTGATAGATTGAAAGGAGGTGGCGGTATCTCCTTCTCTACAACATCAACGGCATAGGAGTGAGGGTCGACCAACGCCTCCTGACTTACGTTATGTTTGGTAAGGAGATAAATGAGGAGTGGGTACTCATTGAAATTCTCGAGGAAGGACTTAGCTAAGGTGCGATTAGTGAAATTATTGAAAGAGAAGAAGACTAGAAAAGGGTTCTTAAAAGTCAGGTACCCTGCTACCCTCGATGCGTTCAGCTCGGAGTAGTTCTGAAGTGCTAGAAAGTAGTAGGTTTTAAACTCTTCCAATAGCCGTGGGGACGCGTTCACGTGAAGTCCTAGAGGAACTCCGTAGGTTACATTTAGTTGAAATAGAAATAAAGAGAAGTTGTCCAAGAGGGCGTCCCTCAACCGAGTGAGGTTTAGGTAGAGCTCGTGAAGAGGCATCAGTTTAGACTGAATGGAGCCTACTAGTGGTTCTACTTCATTGAGGTACTGTGAGTTATAATCGTTTAGGATCTGATACGGAGTGAGTATCTTGGCTCCCTGTAGATACTTGAGGGAATAGTTCAGTTCAGCCAGAGAGCCGTTGTAGGATCCGTTAGAAAGGACGTATATATAGCTGTATTGACTCTGATCGTCATGAAAATACTCAACTACTACATCACTTACCTTGACGCTTTGGTAGGTAGATGAGAGGAAGGGCGAATCGGAGTAAACGAAGTAGTTCTGAATCTGTAACACTAGCGGTGCCAACACTACAATCAAAACGAACCAGGCGGCCAGGATCCATCTCATTGAAACCAGTAACTCACCCTTGCATAAAATGGTTAAGGAAATACCGGTTTAACATGTGTAACCCATTTATTACTTCCCGCACTATGAATTCGATATGGAGTCCCTGAAGGATGCGTTGGCAGTCCTTGAGGAGGTTGAGAAGTTTCTTAGTTCTTATAACCCCAAAACGGAGGAGGATAGAAAGCTACTCTACTTGCTCATCTCCAAAAATATGAGAATTGAAGCTGAGGCGTATGTAAAGTATTTAAGGATATAACACTATTGATATTTTTCGTGATATATGAAATAGAGATAGATGTCATGGGATGCAAGGGAAGAAAGGGGATATCCCCAAGCGGGCACCTATATTGCTTGTCAAGCTTCCTAGAGAACGAACTGAAGAGGATAGGATTGCCTGTCTCCTCGTTCGTAGAGATAGTCATCGACTTCCTCTCAGAAAAGACTGCATCGCACTCTGGTTACACAATCTCTAAAGTAATGACGAAGTCCTCCAGGATTCTCGACCTCTGGATAACGACAACTGAGGGATCTCGACGAGCTTTCTTAGTAGTCTCCGCCTTTAATGACGTGACCGAAGTAACCCTCTTAGAGCCCTTCTACTTCAATCAAGTGATGCAAAAAGTCCTTCTTCACGGATCGAAATTGAATATGTACGAAATTTCCATGCCGTTCCTCTATAAGTTCATCGTCTTCGAGACGTTTGATGCCTTCGGGAAGATGTCAAGGATAAGGTACCAGGGGCTCATTTCTAAGGAAGATTACAAATACATGGTAGCCGTGAGCGAAGACGAGAGAGCGCTAGTCTGGAAAGTGGATTCAACTAGCCTGAATCTAATAGGGGAGATAAGCGGACTTCGAGATAATGTACTCAGGCATTTAAACCTCTGAACATACATTCTTTGATCGCCTTGTCATGGTTGAGAGAGTGGGAGTGGAGGTTCAGCAACCTTGGTGAAATAGAGTCCTTCCTCCTGGCTATATTCTCCATTGCAGTGAAGGGCGTTTCGTTATACCTAACAGGTGAATTCATAGGTTACGCTATCCTGGCTGCCATAATAGCTGCCACCATTGCCGTGGTGCCGCACGAACTTGCCCATAGGCAGTCTGCAAGGAGATATGGATGTTACTCCAGGTTCACTCTCAACTTCACCGGCTTTCTTGCCACTACAATTATAAACCTGCTACCAGTTTTCGGGTTAGTCTTCTTCTCTGGATATACCCTCATTTCGTGTAGGTTCTTCTCCGCCGACAGAAGGGTTGAGGGAGTGACAGCTGCTGCTGGACCTGCCACTAATCTGGCAATAGCGATCTTGTTCTATCTAGGTGCCTTACTAGCTTCTAACCCTTTACTATCGTTCTTCCTCTTCCAAATATCGGCATTTAATTCTGCAGTGGCGTTCTTTAACCTGTTACCCTTCTGGGTTCTCGACGGTCTTAAGATCTTCAGGTGGAATGTGGGGGTGTGGATAGCTCTCATAGCAATTTCATTAGTGCTCATGTTCATAACGGGGGAGATCTAATATCTCCATCTCTATCAATAAGCCCACTTTCATTCTAATGTTTTTGACCCTGATCGGATTCGCAGTAGGGGAGTTTTCCTATTACACCAATACCTTCTTGTTCGCCTACCTAATCCAAGTAAACTACCTAGTCTTACACGGGGACTACATCGCTTTGATCACCTCAATTTTCGTTACCAATAATTTCACTGACTTTTTCTTCAATTTCTTCTCACTAGGAGTGTTATACTATCTCTTTGGGTCGAAGGCAGGGAAATTAGAGTACGTAATCTTTTTATTATCTGGTATGCTAGGCAATCTACTCACACTCCTGGCCTACCCGCCTCTTACAGCATCTGCAGGGGCCTCCGGAGGAATTTTTGGACTTCTCTCCTTCTATATAGTTGATGATATGGTGGAATTCCAAAGGGTCGACTGGAACGGGATCATCTTCCTGGCCATCGTTTTCGTACTAAGTGACATAATCCCCAATGTAAATATCGTTGCCCACTTAGGGGGAATTACCGGGGGAGTAATACTAGCATATCTGAGGGGATCGCTTTTAAGGAAAGCTAGATCAAGCTAGCCTTTATGAACCTATTGGAGGAGATACTGTTGGTTATTGGGGCGTTAATGTTCCCTTATGGAATATATGAGATAAGTAAAGGGGATGGAGAGCTCAAGACGAAGTTGATCCTCATCCTAATTTCGGTAGGATTATTTACTGCGGAGGTCATCCTAAGTTTCAGATGAGGATACTCATCTGCGGTACTCCAGGAGTGGGTAAGAGCTCCGTTAGTCGAGAACTTACCAGACTGTTAAACGCTGAGTACATACATGTCTCTGAGTTCGTGATTAGGAAGAGGTTATTCAAGCAGTACGATGAAATTAGGTCATCGTACGAAATAAACGATGAAGAGGTTGCGAGAGAATTGGAGAGAGAGTTGGAAGGAAAGGAGAGAGTGGTTATAGAGACCGTTTATCCCTCCCTTTTAGATAGAGCAGATAAGATCATTGTATTAAGACGAAATCCCAAGCTCTTATATCAGGAACTCTCCAGGAGAGGGTGGAGCCAATTGAAGGTTATAGAGAACGTTGAAGCGGAGGCCCTAGGTTATGTTAGTCAAGAGGCCAAGGAGTGGTTCGGCCGTACCTGTGAGATAGACACGTCGTCACGAACTCCACTGGAAACGGCCAAAATGGTGCTGGAAGGTAAGTGTGACGGCGAGATAGATTGGCTTAATGATGATGAGATCGTTAAGTTACTGTTATATTTAGATAAGATTATTAGTTAAGTCTAAGACATGTTTAATGACCTAAATGAGTTCCAACCCGTTTAGACTACAGTCACCCCAACCTACCAAGCAGCCTAGAGATCTGAGGAAGGCTCCAGCACCTCAGGTTCAGGGAGCCGATCTAAAAATACAGACGAGGATGAAGAACGTTAAATTCAAGATAGCCATACTCAGCGGGAAAGGAGGAGTTGGGAAATCCTTCGTATCCTCAAACCTCGCCATGGCATTGGCAGCAGCCAACAAGAGAGTTGGGATAGTCGACGTTGACTTCCACGGCCCCTCTGTACCAAAGATGCTAGGAGTCAGGGGGCAGATGCTCACGGCTGACGATAATGGAATCAATCCCGTTAATGGGCCCTTTGGAATAAAGGTGGTATCCATTGATTTTCTGCTCCCGAGAGACGACACCCCAGTGATCTGGAGGGGGTCAATAAAACACTCTGCCATAAGACAGTTTCTGGGCGACGTAAACTGGGGAGAACTTGATTATCTCATAATTGACATGCCCCCAGGTACTGGAGATGAGGCCTTGTCCGTGGCCCAGCTGGTTCCCAACATTACCGGCTTCATTATCGTCACAATTCCGTCTGAGGTCTCTACTTTAGCTGTGAAGAGGTCAATAAACTTCGCTAAGACCGTAAACACGAGGATATTGGGTGTAGTTGAGAACATGAGTTACTTCGTTTGCCCATCTGAAGGCAAGGCCTACTATATATTCGGGCAGGACAAGGGGAAGAAGATGGCGGAAGAGCTGGGGGTAGAACTTTTGGGCCAGGTTCCCTTAGACCCGAGGATAGCTGAATCCAACGATCTGGGTGAACCGTTTTTCCTAAAGTATCTCGAGTCTCCAGCCTCCAAGGAGTTTCTGAAGATAGCTGATAAAGTAATAAACGTAGTTGAGGGAAAGTCTAACTCTTCAGCCTGAAGTAGAACTTCTTCCTTTCATAGTCTGGATATTTCTCTATTACCCCCTGTCTGACCAGCTCGGCGAGGGTTTCCCTAAACTCGAGTGGACTGAAGGTCAATCCCTTGTCCATGAGGACGTCCCTAAGCTCGGTAGAAGCCATAGGCTTTTCCCTAAGCAACTCTACAATTTCCTCTCTAAGCCCTTTCATACCTTTAACTGAGGCCGTTTCAGTTAAAAAATTGAGGGACAGTGTTAGATAAAACTTTAAAAACAATAAAAACTAAAAGTTAAACGGTGAAACTAAATTGACAATGGAAGTCATGGAGAAAAATTTATTACTAAAGAGGTTCTTGATGGTAGGTTACGGCTTATCTGAGGTTGACGTGGAGGCCTTTGTCAAGATCGTGAGGAGTGGAACTGGGAAGGATGTAGACTCCATAGCGGCAGAGCTAGGAATAAGCAAGAGTCGTGCTAGTCTGATCCTGAAGAAGCTATCCGATGCCGGACTTGTGGAAAAGCAGAAGAGTAGTGGTTCCAAGGGCGGAAGGCCTAAGTATGTTTACTATGTGAACAGGGGTGAAGTGATAGAGAAAATGAAGCAGAGAGCCTCAGAGCTGTGTACCGATCTGTCCTCTATAATATCCGCGCTATGAGAATTACTCCCTCTACCAATATAAAAGCCCCAAAACCTAAAAGAATACCAAAGGATATGAACCTTATGATCCTGAAGAGACCCTTCGCATATCTGTTAACGATATAGGGGAATAAGGTTATCCATATCACTATTCCTCCAAAGAAACCAGGTGCTGCAAATACCCCAACCTGTTGTATCATAAATAGACCGGTTGTAAGCCACCAGGTGATCTGAAAGGGATTTGTAAGACCCATGCTCAAGCCGGTGATGTAGTTAGCCCTAGCGGTCCTAGAGGAGGATGTGGACCTCAACACCCCAAAGGCTAGCCATATCATGAATAGACCTCCTACAACGTAGAGGAAGTATGTTATCTTCGTTGGGATAAAATGACCGAAAAATAGAGTTAGTACGAAGAAAATGAAGTCTGCGGTCATTGCACCTAAGCCTACGCTGGTTCCGTGAAGCTTAGACCTTAGCGACTCAGCCGCTATTATAGAATTGACAGGACCAGGGGGTGCAGCTATTGATAAACCCAGGGCTAGGCCAAATAACAAGCTGAAAAGCTCCATTGTGATGACTTATGCCCTGTCCTTAAAAGTTCAGGTGGAGAGGGGATATAAAGAGAATAAAAAGGGTTTTGGGAAAAAATATAAAAAGTATGGAGAAGAAATCCAATGCATGCAAGATGAGTTGAATGAAAAAGCAAAGAAAATGTATGAAAGCGGTATGTCGATCAGGGAGATCGCCAAACAACTGAACCTGAGTTACTCAAAGACCAGGAGAATACTGAAAGATAGTGGAGTTGAGTTTAGAGGAAAAACCCCTCAAGCGGTAGTGGAGAAGGTCATCGAGATGGGAAAACAGGGCTACAGTGCAAATAAGATCAGCAAGATGTTAGAACTCAACTCCAACACCGTCCTCAGAATTCTCAAGAAGCATAAACTTGTGAAGACTAAAAGGAGAATGACTCAAGACAAGATCGAGAAAATCAAAGAGATGTACATCAACGGATACTCGATTTACAGAATAGCTAAGGAATTAAGTATCTCAACCAACCTCGTTGTATATTACCTAAAGAAGTTAAACTTAAAGAACTGACTTGCGCAGATAGCTGAGACAAATACTATTTGAGCGGGGCAACTAAACGATCAACCGTAGCTGAACCTGTCCGAATGTGTGGGTCTTCTGGTCGCTCTCTACTGTTTCCGTAGAGACGTTCCTTGAATCACTTACGCATATCCCGGCCTCAAGGTAAAATGATGAGCTAATGAAGGGTTATCATGCTTTTGCTTCTGCATAGGTGCGAAACATCACAGACTTACTTTGCCTGGATTTGTGAGAAAACCTCAGTGAACTAGACGAATGCGGATAATTGATCCTTCGATTTTCACTCTCGCCTTGTCTTCTTGAACAAACTGCAGGGTTCCACAACCCCAGAGAGGAGTAATCCCACAGCCTTCTTAACCTCCATGAAGATCAGGTCCCCTGGCTTTAGGACTGTCCCACTGAAGTACAGTTCCTTGACAACTCTACACAAAACCTTACCGTTCCTCACCGGATAGTGACCCATGACAAAGGAGACGTAGAACTCCCTCAATTTGGAGAGAATCTCCTCCTCCCAGGAATCGAAGCTATCCCCTAGCGAATGGCCCTCCAAGACCTTAGCTAACCTGACTTCGAAGAGAGAGTCAGCTAGTTCCGAGTAGACCTTGAGCTCTTCATCGTGAATCTTATCACTATATTTCATGCTAAGCCTCTTGAAGATCAGCTGAAGATCCTCTACCTGTTGTTCTGCAATCCTCTCCGGTTTCTCGTCCTTTAGTTCCTTGGACAACACTTCATCTAACGTAGAAGGTCACCTCGCCCAATCCCTTCGCCCACGCAAACATGGCGTAACTGGCGTCCAGCTTCAACGGAACACCTCTCTCCAACCTGAATGTCCTGTCTATGAGGAGGAACTCCCCAGACAAATAAGGTAAAACGATTGCGGAACCGGTGAAAGGAGAAAGCCCCTGATCCAACCTGAACTCGCCAGTGACCTCCTTGACCAGTAGGGAACTCTTTCCGTGAACCGAACCAGGAATCCTTACCAGTCTCCTCACGTCAACCGTGACCTGTTCATCGACCTGCACTCCCTTCACTCCCCTAGCTTGCCTACCGGGCCACCCTGGATCCTGTAAAGAGCCCCTATAGTCAGGTACCCCATCACCAGTCACGTATTTCACTACCTCCCTCCTGTCCTCAGAGTCCATAAGTGCACATTCCCCAGAACACTCCACTAGAACGTGAAACCCTCTATTCCCAGAGAAGAACAGTCTAGGGATGAGACCAAAGTCGTCCTTCAGTATATCTGTTAACGTTGTAGCCTGCTCCAGGGCCTTCTCCAGACAGTCCTGGGTTATCTCAACGTATTCCATGCTCTCAGTGCCGTCCCTGGGACATCGATCTCCCGTCACTTCCTCCCCACAGATCGGGCAGAATACGATCCTCCTTACTTGACAGAGGTGGTCTGCATCTATGTCGAACTGAAGATCTGACCCCATCCACCCCTTCTCTTCCATGTCTCTCGCCGCAGGCCTCTGATACTTCGCAGAGGAGTAAAAGAGATGTCCCGGTATCTCCCTAGTGGCCATCTGTCTCACCTCGGCCTCGTTCTGAAGGGAGATGTGCCTTACGTAACTTCCCCCATCTAAGGGCTGATACGCGAACTCTCTCAGTTCCACGTCGAAGGGTAACATCAGTTGGGCTCTCTCGTAATACTCCTTGAGGAGCCCCCTCACTATCTTACTCGGCCCTCGGGGCAATGTAAACATCACCGTATCCTTCCTGAGGTAACTGGAACCTCAGCTTTAGGGGTAGCTGGGTGCCGAACATGAGCTCCACTACATCTGAAGAGTTCCTCATCTTAGTAGTTTTGAGGAGGTAGTCCAGACCGTAAACCGAAGAGGCGTTAGTCCCCGAAGCTTCAATTAAGTTCCCTGCGGCCTCAGAGAGCTCAACCCTGGAGACCCCTACGTCTCCTTCCACGGAGATGATGAGTTTCCCGTCCTCTGACGAGATTACTACCGACTCCCCCATGTCTGAGAGGATATCTAGGGTCTCGTTGAATGTCGAAGTGAGCATCTTCGCCTTGAATGCGAACTGGAGATTTATACCAGGATTCTTAGGTTCCTCAAGCTCGACGAGGGGAATGATGAAGGATCTCTCGAAGTCTCCCTCTATTGTCAGCTCCAGTTTCCCCTCGTTTGTGAAAAATGTTAGCCCATCGTTTTTCTTGACGTTCTTAAGTGCGTTTATGACATCCTCGAGTTTAATGCCTATGACCTCTCTCTCTCCAGACTCAAATTCCTGGAAGTAGAGTGAGGGAATGACGATGTCAACGTAAGCTACCCTAGAGGGATCCACACCACCGAGCCTGAGTCCCTCCTTAGTGGAGACCAAGGTCACCTCTGGCATGAATTCCCCCACTGTCCTGAGGATCGATGCGATGGATACCGCGTCTACTGCCTTAAACTTCATAGGTAAGTCCTTATTTGGACCAGTAAAAAATCACTGTGGTTCATGAATCTACAGCGATCGAATTGGAATAACAGTACTGACTGTGAACTTAGAACTCAAGTGGAAGTTCAGCAAGTTATTAGAACACCTTAAGTGTGGGATTAGGAAAGTCCGACAACGGCTGTGAGTCCGTAATCCCTCAGAGCCCGAATTGCAAGACAATCCAGCTGGGCTTCACGAATTGCGTAACGAGGTAGCCCTTCAGGACTGAGGAGTATGAAATAAGTGGTTGGGGAGCTGTCAGGCCTGAGGGGAAAAAGCTTGTACTTTATCTCCATGGAGTTTGACGACGTTCAATGGGCTAAAGTCTACTGTTGTTCTCCTCTGTGGCGAAATCCTCCCCACTTGCTACTATCCTCTGAACCTCGGCATAGAGCTCATCGAATCCATCTCTCTTGTTGGCCGACAGAGGAATAGGGGGCCTCTCAAGGCTCTCTATAAGAGTCTTTACCAACTCATAGGAATAATCGTCTATTACCCCCAGTGAGTCAACCAACCCCTCACCCTCACCCCACTCCAGTAGTTGGTGTAACTCCCTCTGGTTCAGGAGATCCACCTTAGAGAGGACGTTAATTTGAGGCATTCCTAGCTTGAACCTAACCGAGCTCGAGAGGAGGAGCAACGATACGTAGCTCCTGGCCTCTCTGGCTAGATAGGAGTCCAGGAGGAAGACGTTCACGCTCTTACTCTCCCCCACCAGGAGTGAGGAGAACAGCCTGCCAGTGTCCCTATAAGCGAAGAGCTCCACTTGCCCAGGCGTATCAACCAGCACATAGTTAGCCTCTATATCTCCTATTTCCCTCTTGATATCCGTAGCTTTGGTAAGGAGGAGGTCTATTGATACCACCAGGGAAGAGTTAGGACCCAATCCGTATCTCTCCATAACCTCAATGGCATCAACGTAATCCCTGACGTCGAAGTCAGGAGTATAGGGAACCCTCTCCACCGCTGGATCCATATTAATAACTGCAGTATCCATCTCTAGGTCCAAGAGGTATTGCTGAAACTCTTTCACTAGTGTCGTCTTCCCAGATCCTGCTGTACCGGTGAAAAATATGTAATACATGAGACTCGGTATTCCCTTAACCTTTAAAACTTCTCCATTCCACTCTTCTCAATGATAATAGTAGGCGGGACGTCAACTAACGGCGTTGACGGTAGGCTCTCCAAGCTAACTGGATACCCTCTGGTGAAGGTTGAGTCTAAGCTCTTCCCTGACGGGGAGTCGTACATCAGGATACCAGCCAGCTTGGACGGCGAGGAGGTTGTCCTGGTTCAGACCACACAACCTCCACAGAACAAGAACCTCCTGGAACTACTCCTGACCCTTGAGGCCATAAGAGACATGGGGGCGACGAAGATCACCGCAGTTGTCCCCTACCTTGCTTACCTGAGGCAGGACAGGAGGTTCACAGATGGAGAAGCTTTGAGTGCAAAGACTATCCTCAATCTCATCCACGCAGCTGGTGCAAACACCCTGGTGGTGGTAGAACCCCACCACAGGGAGTCCATGGACTATTTCCCAGGAGAAGTGAGGATCGTAGATCCTATTCCCTCCCTGGCCAGGGAGGCTAGAAAGAGAGTAGAGAGACCCTTCGTGCTGGCCCCAGATAGGGGAGCTCTGGAGAGGGCTGAGAGGTTGGCCAAGGAGCTTGAGACAAACTTCTCCTTCCTAGAGAAGGAGAGGGACAGGAAGACTGGAGAAGTTAGGATAAGACAGGCTGACATACCCCCCCTCAACGGTTACGACGTAATCCTGGTAGACGACATAATAAGCACTGGGGGAACCCTGGCTGAGGCGAGCAGGATTGCTTACTCCTCCGGGGCCAGAAGCGTCATAAGTGTTGCAGTCCACCTACTCCTAGTTCGGGATGCCATGAACAGGTTAAGAGAGGCCGGAATCAGAGAGGTTATAGGTACCAACACGGTCGTGCCTGAGGAGAGGGTAACACTAGTTGACGTATCCGACCAGATAGCAGTGAGATTATAAAGGGAATTGGCGTGAGGTACGCCAAGTTCAGTATGGACGACCCCTTCATCTCCATGGCAGAGGTTAGGGCACTAGTGGAGGGGGAAGTCCACTTTTTGGCTGGAGTCGCCCTCTTACCCGACGGGAGGGAGAAGATAGCCAGTAGGTCTTCCACGGTTAAGGTCTCCGGTAAGCTACTGTCTGCCTCTCACGATCCTAAGGAAGTGAACGAGGCGATCAGAGGGAGGTGCTTCTCCATCTATCCTGACGTTATCCTTGGAAGGGACAAGAACATGTTCAGGGCACTTTACTCTGAGGCCACAAAAGGTGTCGAGACCTCCAAGAGGTGCCCTAAGCTGGACCTAGTCTTCACAGACGGAGTGATAGTAGCTGGTATTAGGGAGGAGGAGAGGGACTCTAAGAGCTTAAGGGAACACTCCATGAAGCCCTTCTCCCAGTCAGGTACCATGGATCCTTTCACCTCCAGGTTAATGGTCAACTTGGCTAGGGTGAGGAAGAGGGTGTTAGACCCGTTCGTTGGTGTGGGATCTATCCTCTTGGAGAGTGCATGGATGGGACTGGACTGTGTAGGAGTTGACGTGGATCCCTCCATGGTCACCAAAGCCAAGGCGAACTTATCTCACTTTAATTATCAGTGTCACGTGATTCAGGGATCAGTGACATCGCTTAACCTGGTTGGAGGATTCCACGTAGTCACGGACCCTCCTTACGGGAGGTCGAGCAGCGCCAAGGGTGCAACCCTGAGGGAACTTTATGCAGCCTTCCTCTCTGTCTCAGCTGAGCTTATGGAACGTGGGGGGAGGTTAGTCTTCGCTTCTGACTCCAGGGAGGACTGGAGAGACGAGATAAGGTCAGCAGGGCTCAAGACAGTCTCAACTCATCTGATATACCTTCACAAGAGCCTGTCCAGGGCAATATATGTTGTTGAGAGAGGGTAGTGAAGTTAATGTTCCAGGTAATCTTCATAGGGACTGGGGGAGGTGCCCCATCAAAGAGGGGTCTCCCAGCATATCTCATGAAGAAAGATAACTTCACCGCCCTTCTGGACTGTGGGGAGGGAACTCAACTGGCCATGATTCGTAATTCCCTAAATGTGATGTCCATAAAGCTAGTGGCGATAACTCACCTCCACGCAGATCACGTGTTAGGCTTACCCCCTCTTATCCAGACTATGTCCATGTACGGGAGGAAGGAAAAGCTCTACGTGATGGGTCCTCCAGGCATCAAGGAGTTATTGGAGGAAAGCTTCGAGCTCACATTCTTCAAACCGGACTTCCCCCTGGAGTTCGTAGATGAACTAACCTTGGGAGAGATACATGTAACCCCATTCAGGACATGTCACGTGGTCCCATCCCAAGGCTATTTGATTCAAGAGAGGGACTCCTCAAATCTTGATGTAGAGAAGCTAAGGAGAGAGGGAATAAACGATTGGAGGATCATGAGGACACTAAAAGAAGGTAAGGAGGTACATTGGGAAGGAAGAACACTGAGGCCTGAGGACTACCTGATCAAGAGGAGGGGGCTCAGGATAGCCTATACTGGGGACACGAGACCCTGTAATGAGGTCATTAGGGCAGTGAGAGGGGTTGACCTCCTGCTTCACGACTCTACATTCGAGGCTGGAGTCAACGCAGGTGAGTACGGTCACTCCACCTCAGTTGAGGCCGCTGAGGTAGCTAAGGAGGCTGAGGTGAGAAGATTGGCACTCATCCACATAAGTTCAAGGTATCGTGACGCCACTGAGCTAGTAAAACAGGCCAAGAGGGTCTTTCCGATGTCGTTCGCTCCGAGTGATCTTTCCTTCCTTAACCTTCGTCAGGGATAGGGTTCTCCCAGAGGGGTCTTCCCCTGGAAGTCCTAGGAGCAAGCCAATCCACAACCTTCTCTGGCTCCTTATGGATAATCGTGAAGGTGATTGGACCCAAGGGAGACTCGTTCTCTTCGTCCACGAAAGTCAGCTTTCCCACATACGCAGCTTGCTTGTGAATCATGAAGGTCAGCCTATCTCCCTCAACGCCCCTTCTCATGTACTTCCTTGCAGCATCCAATATCCTCTCCTCCCTCAAGGCTCTATGAACCTTGGTCAGGCTTTTCAGGGTCTCAGACTCAGCAATTAGTACCTCAAATCTCCCTCCCTTCTCCCTCCTTATGGTTGTATAATCGAAGAAGTTAGCTATAGCCACTTTTACCTTATCCACGTCCTCTGAGGGTCTCAGCTCAGCAGTTACCACTACCTTGGTCAACCTATTCTCCCCAGTAGCTCCAGAACCCTCCTCCTGAATTCATCCTCGCTACTGTCATTGATCACTACGTAGTCTGCCATAGCTATTACCCCACCTATTCCCAGCGAAATCTCCTCCATATCTCTTCTTCTCAGCTCCTCGACACTAGTGGAGTCGTCAGGCCTCATCCTCCTCATGAGCCTTGCATACCTCACTGAGGGAGGAGAGTGGACTGCCACTATCACGGTATCTCCCAGCCTTGAGAACTCCTGTACCTCAGCCAGATTTCTCACTCCGTCGAAGGCTATCCTCTCCTCCCTTCCTCTCAGCTCTTCTATGCTGAGCCTAGCCACTATCCCCTCTCCGTAGATCTCCCTCATTCTCTTGGCGTAATCCATTAACCTCTCCCCTCTCCTGGCGTCCTTCTCGAATCTCTTCCTGAGAACATCGCTCATGACTATCACGTTGAACCCCCTCTCCTTAAGTACAGAGGAGAGCAGTGACTTTCCAGAGCCTGGCATTCCGGTTATGAGAAGCACTTTAATTGGAGACCACCACCAAACTCTCATGAGGGGTTAAAAAGCGTGAGGTTGTTCATTGGAATACCTGTGAAGTTCGAGGAGTGGTTACAGCGTGTCTACTCCAGGGTGGAGGCCCTGAGAGCTGACATAAAGATGGTGGAACCGAAGAACGTTCATATCACCCTGGCATTCTTAGGAGAGGTGAGGGAGGAAAAAGTTGATTTGGTCAAGGAGAGCATGAAGGAGGTTAAGTTCAGCACGTTCTCGCTCACCTTCAAGGGTCTTGGGGCCTTCCCTAGCCTATCCAGACCCAGGGTTATATGGGTAGGGATATCAAACGGTTTCAACGACCTCAAGACCTTAAGGACCTCCCTGGTGAAGTCTCTAGCGGCTAGGGGAGTGAGACCTGAGGACGGGCAATTCCAGCCCCACCTGACTATAGGGAGAGTCAAGGGACCAAAAGGGGTCTTAGAGCTCATGAAGTTAATTGAGGAGATGTTGGACATACCCTTAGGTGAGCAGGAGGTCAGGGAGGTGACATTGTTCAAGAGCGTCCTGACTCCCAAGGGTCCCATTTACGAGGAGCTCGCCTCTATCCAGGCTCACTGAGGTGTTTAGGCCGTGGAGGAGAGGATTCGAGAAGTACTAGAGACAGTTTTATCCAAGGTTAAGCCCACTGAGGAGGAGGAAAAGAGAATAATATCAGTGGTGGAGAGGATTCGTGATCTCCTCCGTGGCCTAGACGTTGAGGTTCACGGTTCCTTTAGGAAAGGGACTTGGCTTAGGGGGGATACAGACGTAGACCTCTTCGTGTTCTTCCCCAAGGAAGTAGGTAAGGAGTTCCTCTCTAAGGAGGGACTAGACACGATAAAGGAGAGGCTTAAGGGACTTGAGGTAAAGATGGCTTACGCTGAACACCCATACCTCATAGTAAGCCTGGATGGGATAGAGGTGGATGTAGTGCCTGCCCTTAGAGTGGGGGAGGGTAGTGAGGCCGTGACTGCGGTAGACAGGACGCCGTTTCACACGATGTACGTTACCTCGAAGTTAGACGAACGAGGGAGAGATCAGGTGAGACTGCTTAAGAGGTTCCTGAAGGGAGTGGGCGTTTACGGGGCCGAAATAAAGGTTCTCGGATTCTCAGGTTACGTCTCTGAGCTCCTGACGATCTATTACGGTTCCTTCTTGGAGGTATTGAAGGGAGCTAGTAAGTGGAGACCACCGGTGAAGATACCTCTAGTTGAGGAGGGAAGACAGTTCGAGTCCCCACTGATCATCCCAGACCCTGTGGATCCCAAGAGGAACGCCGCTGCGGCCGTATCCTTGAGGTCTATGGCTATCTTCTCGCTGGCTGCCAGAGAGTTCCTGGTGAATCCAAGCCTGGATTTCTTCTTCCCCCCTGAACCTGATGTCGGCCCTGTCCTAGGTGACGTGCTGGTCACTGAAGTGGAGGTGCTAGAGCCTTTCGTGGACGACGTTCTGTGGGGTCAGATGAGAAAATCCTTGGATAAGGCAATTAGGGCGTTGGAAACTGTGGGTTTTAAGGTCGTGGATTACGGCGCCTGTGAGGGAAACGGAAAAGTGTACCTGCTGATTCAGATGGAGAGTGCACATATAGGGGAGTACACGGTCTACAAGGGGCCTCCTTTCTACCTGGAGACCTCTAGGGACTTCATCTCCAAGAACTTTCACGTGTGGGTGGGTGAAGACGGTAGGCTGTACTCGCTGAAGAGGAGACATGAGTCCAGCCCAGAGACGCTGGTTGGGAACTCTCTGGCCCTCAAATATAAGCACATGGTCAGACAATACTGGCTTAAGGAGGTGAAAGATCCCTGCATGAAGCTCTTCCTGAGGAAGAGGCCCCTTTGGTTGAAGTGAAGAGGTTCATATTTCCCAGGTATTCTCGAGAAATAGAAACGGAACTGGAGTCCCATGATCTTAAGAGAGCTTACTCCTTCGGGAGTACACGCCTGGGGAACCTGAGGGTGTTGGGTAAGGGGAAGACTGGAGTTGTGGTACTGGTAGAGGGCAACATGGCACTTAAGATAAGGAGAGTTGACTCTCCCAAGGAGAGCTTGGAACTGGAAGCTAGGCTTCAGTTATGGGCAGAAGGAGTTGCACCCAAGGTTTTTGACTATGGGAGGAACTTCATCCTTATGGAGTTCGTCCCTGGAAGGCATCTGACAAGGGACGAATCCCCTGAAGTTCTGATGGATCTGTTGGAGAGGGCCAGGAGATTGGAGGAGTTGAAGATAGAACACAGGGAGCTGGTTCACCCGTGGAAGAACGTACTCGTGACGAGGGAAAGAACGTATATCCTAGATTACGACTCGGCGAGCATGAGGGAAAGTGCATTCAACGTCAATAAAATCCTCAATGCCTACGGGCTTCATGAGTTAGCCAGGAGGTACAAGAGGAGGGAGATGAGCTTTGAGGAAGTCATCTCACTAATACTCCAGCTCTTCCGCCCCTCCTGAGCCTAGCCTTGATCTCCTCCATTCCAGGTACTCCAAGCTTTCTACCGCACTTGGGACACTTTCCTCCGTAGATAGAACTTATCTCTGAGGGAGTCCTTATACCGTAGAAGTCCTGGCCCACTCTTTCGAACTTATAAAGTTCATAACCACATCCTTTACATCTGTAGGTTACAGGAATATTTCCACCCTATACAAACATGATCTGTAGAGAACTTAAAACATAAGTGACGTGTTACCGTCTCCTATCCCCCTTATTTGAAGATTTCTAGCCGAAAGAAAGTAGAGAGACACTACACTGAAAGTGAATGTATTACCTATAGATTAACTTATAAACTGTACTCACCCTTTGATAGTCGAGGGGCCGTAGTCTAGCTTGGACTAGGATGCCAGCCTGGGGATGATTCCCTAACCACCAGATCGCTGGTGGTCCCGGGTTCAAATCCCGGCGGCCCCATTGATTCCTCGTCTACTATTAGATTCCCTTCAGCTTTATTTTGAAGTTCTCCATTATCTTCACATGAAAGCGGTTATACTGGCCGGGGGTTACGGCAAGAGGCTGAGACCACTAACCGACGAGAAACCTAAGCCTCTCCTCTCCGTTGCGGACAAACCCATCATAGAATGGCAGATCCAGTGGCTCGTGAAGCAGGGGATCAAACAGTTTATAATTGCCACGGGTTACAAGAAGGAGCTGATGGTAGAGTGGGCGTCACAGAGTTCAGACAGGTTGGGAGTAGAGATATTGTTGGGTGTCGAGGGAGAACCTATGGGGACTGGGGGAGCGATCAAGAGGTTAAGGGAGTTCTTGAGAGAGAACTTCCTGGTGGTAAACGGTGACATCTTGACCAACTTGGATGTGTCCCTCCTCAAGGGAGGAGAGGTGGCAACTATAGCCCTAGTTCCCCTAAAGAGTCCCTTCGGAGTAGTCAGAACTGATAATAACAAGGTAGTCGAGTTCGTGGAGAAACCTATCCTTGAAGATTATTGGATCAACGCAGGTGTGTACGTCTTCACCCCACGCATCTTCGACTACCTCCCAGAGAAGGGAGACCTAGAAAAGGAGACGTTCCCGAAATTAGCAAGGGACGGTCTACTCTTGGGTGTCAAGTTTCCTAAGGTTTATTGGAGGTCAGTAGATAGCATGAAGGACTTGGAGGAGGCGTCGCAGGAGGTGCCTAAGATTTGGTAATATACGAGAAGTGGTACGATCTGTATCAGGAGGCCGAGAAGCTTCCAGTCGCCGAGATTAAAGGGGAAATAGCGTGTATAGGGATGGGGGGAAGCGGTGTAACCTGCGAAGTGCTCAAGGCATTCCGGGAGTTAGAGACCTTGAGGCACGCTGACACCGTCATTGCCGTATCCTATTCTGGAGAAACGGCAGAAACGTTGTTACAGGTTAAGGAATCCCTAAGACAGGGTAAGAGAGTAATTGCTGTGACTAGCGGTGGTACGCTCTCCAGGTTATGCAAAGAGGTAGTGAAAGTTCCTGGAGGGTTACAGCCGAGGTTCGCCTTTCCTCTCTTAATTCATCCAGTCCTGAGGATGACCGTTCAAGGAGATCTTTCGGAGCTGAAAGAGGCTGTTAAGGACATCAGAGGAATGAGGGAACAGTCGAGTTCACTGGCAAATGAAATGTTCACCAAGATCCCCGTCTTCTACGCCTCAAAGTACCTGGGTGTCGCAAAGAGGTTCAAACAAGAAATAAACGAGAACGCCAAGTACCCAGCCTTCTTTGGCGAGATACCTGAAGTTCATCACAACGAGGTGGAGAGCTACGTTCACGGGAAGAACCTGTACCCTGTAGTTATAGAGGGAGATAAAGTAGATGAGATAACATCAAGTCTTTTGAAGGCACGTGCCTTCAAGGTTACAAGACCCCTGTACGATGTCTCCTACCTGATCGCACTTGCAGGCTTTCTTTCCGTGGAGTTGGCGAGGATGAACGGCGAGGATCCTGAGAGACTTCACGTGATCCCGAAAGCTAGGGAAAGGAGCAAGGAAACCCTTCTGAACCATTAGGGGTTCCCAGACTCAGCTAATGTAACCTGATAAGGGCTCAGCGCTGCAGTGTCTCTTCACAGATCTAGCCGCCCATCGCTCCTCATGGCCCAAGGTATAGTGGATGAATCTGAAATTAGAACTTTCCCTATCTTTTGCCCTCAAGATTTTAGTTTCCCCATAGGAGTTTATGGAGATGGTAACTTTCATTTCAGGAGAAGAGATGGTGGAACTACTCCCACCAAAGAAGGCAGTAGATGCGGTCAGAGAGGCATTCTCACTCCTCTACAAAGGCGAGGTACAGAATCCTCCCAGGACAGTCCTGACCGTGGAAGGAAACTGGTGGGGAGTGATGCCTTGTTCTACCAAATATGGAGTCACGGTAAAGGTGATATCTGTCATCCCTGGAAACAAGGAGAGGGGTATTCCCTCGGTCAACGGTGCTGTGCTCCTCCTCTCTGGTGAAACTGGGAACCCGCTGGCCCTCATGGACGGGTCAACACTAACAGCCATCAGAACCTCAGCAGCTTCAGTACTCTCAACCGAACTTTCGTGGGGACTTAAAGTAGAGACACTGGGGGTGATAGGAGCTGGATTGGAAGCAGAGCACCACATGAGAACGGCGTTGGGCTACCTCTCGGTCTCAAGGCTACTCTTGACCTCCAGGAGGAGACACCCTGAGTTGGCCAGGAAATTCGGGGCGGAGGAGGTAGAGTTGAAAACGTTGTTGAGGGAGTCGGACGTGATTTTCGCAGTCACTTCTAGTTCCTCCCCCGTGGTACTCGGGACCGAGTTAAAGAACGACTTTCACGTATCCAGCATAGGTGCCCACACTCCCAAGGAGAGGGAAGTTGACGATGAGACTATAAGGAAAGTGTCGACTTACATGGTGGATAGCCTAGATGCGGTATCGAGAGAGACTGGAGACTTCATCCTGCCTAAAGAAAGGGGGCTCCTCCAGGAGAAGACGGTCATGGAAATAGGAGAGGTTATAGTCAAGGGGGTTAAGGTCAAGAGACCTTCCCTCTTTAAGACGGTCGGGTTAGCGGTAGAGGACAACGTCACAGCATACTTTGTCTACAGAGAAAAGGGGGGCTAGACGAAGGAGATCTCGAAATTTTAGAGGATCTCCCATGCCTTCCCTACGGTTAATCCTCGCGTTCTCTGTCTTCTATCTGCAGCAGTTATGGGATTTTTCGTCAGGTGACACCCAAAAGTCAAGGCGATATATAATAACTGCTGTATCCGGTTATGCTCATGACAGAGCCGAGAGACCTCTAAACAGAGCAGAGGACTGCCCCTTCCCAAGACCTCAAGTTTTTAAGCCGGAGTGACCATACCCTCACCCATGAAGTTTCCTAAGGCCGTGAAGACTTACTGCCCCAAGTGCAAGGCCCACACAGACCACTCCGTGTCCCTGTATAAGGGTGGAAAGAGGAGGACTTTGGCCGAGGGCCAAAGGAGGTACGACAGAAAGAACCTGGGATACGGGAGCACCAGGAAGCCAGAGCAGAAGAGGTTCTCTAAGGTCACAAAGAAACAGGTATTGATGTTCAAGTGCCAGAAGTGCGGCTACACCATCATGAAGCATGGGATACGCGTAAAGAAGCTGGAGCTCGTTGAGGTGATCAAATGAGGAAGAGCAGGGTACTCATACCGGAGCCCAAGAGCAGGTTTGTGAGGGTGAAGTGCCCCAACTGCAATAACGAGCAGGTAGTGTTCAGCGACGCCACCTTCCCCGTGAGGTGCCTCTCGTGTGGCACTCAGTTGGTCTATCCCACCGGTGGGAAGGCCAAGATAGTGGGAGAAGAGTTGAGACAACTGGGATAGGCACACGGCAACTCAGCGTAATTTTGAGCATCCCCACTTATTCTTTTACAGGCCCGACTTACAGTTTCTTTATCACAGGGTTTGGCGAACGTATACGAGGAACCCCATCTTCGTTCCGATTAATTTAAGGTGTATCAGTTGAAAAGTATCTCTAATTCTGAGGTGACACCGATACTTTACGATGCTCACTGTCATTGCTCAGAGCTCAAGGGGAACTACGACGTCTACATCGCTGCGGTATCCATGGATCTAAAGTCATCCCTCGCAACCCTCTCCATGAGAGGTGTGCTCAGAGGAGTGGGAATACATCCTTGGAACGCGGGGAACGGAGAGTTAAGAGAGGTACTAAACCTCGTGAGGGAGGCCGACTTCCTGGGCGAGATAGGGCTGGATTACAGGCTCTCTAGAGCGAGCAAGGAAGTACAGCTCGAATATTTCTCCTCCATCCTGGAAGCTGCACCGGAGAAGACTGCCAACGTCCACGCTCTAGACGCCTGGAGGGACGCCCTCAACATCCTTCTTCGTAAGGGTGTCAAGAGGGCCATCCTTCACTGGTACAGTGGGCCGGTGGAACTATTGAAGGAAATTGAAGGGGCTGGGTACTTCATCACCATAAACCCTTCAGTTACCTTTCAGGAGAAGCACAAGAGGGTGTTGGAGAAGGCACCTCTGGAGATACTTCTCACAGAGAGTGACGGTGGCTATGTGTATAGAGGGAGACTCTTGGAACCCCCGATGGTCAGAGAGTCCCTGGAGAGTATAGCCAAGGTGAAGGGGATTGGCCTTGAGGATGCAGAGAAGGCGGTAGAGAGAAACTTTAAGAGAGCCTTCAACATTTAACGGCAGTTATTGGTTTGCCTTGGATATCGCCCTGCGAGTGAGGCAAAATCTAATAAGTGCTGTACAGTAAAGGAAATAGCCGCCAAGGCGAAATTGCCCTTTCCTTATCTAGAAAAGGGAAAATCGATAAAAGTCGGGAAGACTCTGTTCGAGCATGATAGCCTTAGTCACCGGAGCGTCAAAGGGGATAGGAAGGGCCACAGTGGAATTACTCATGAGGGAAGGATATAAGGTAGTAGCAGTGTCGAGGAGTACCCCTGACGTAGGAGACTACAGGTTCGCATTGGACGTATCCGATAGGGAGTCGGTCTTCCAACTGGTGGAGAAGGTGGAGAGGGAAGTGGGAGAGATCTCCCTCCTAGTCAACAACGCAGGTTTCGGAGTGTACGGTTCATTCCTGGAGACCCCCATGGATGAAGAGGAATATATGGTTAGGACCAACTTCCTCGGTGTGCTCTACACGACCAAGGCAGTATACCCGAGTATGGTCAAGAGGAGGGAAGGTTCCATAGTCAACGTGGTCTCTGAGGCAGCCTACGTGAGTACTCCAACCCTCCTGGTGTATTCTGCCACTAAGGCTGCGGTCTCCAGTTTCACCAACGGTCTCTGGGCTGAGGCAAGACGTTATGGAGTGAAGGTGTCAGGGATATATCCAGGCCCAGTAAGAACCTCGTTCACCTCTCACCCTTCATTTCGAGGAAGAGATATAGCGCCCAAATACGCGGTGGAGCCTCGTGAGGTAGCTAAGGCCATCCTTAAGGGAGCCAGGACCGGGAAGAGGGAGATATACGTTCCCTCTAAGCTGAAGATAGAGCCCTACTTCCTGAAGCTAGCCAATGTGGCCCAAAGCCTAACCTACTCCTTCATCTCAAGGTTCGTCAAGTAGTTACTCTGCCTTGACCCAATTCTCCAACTTACCTATCCTCTCCACCTCAACGACCATGGGTGCCTCAAGTACGCCGAACTTATACTCAGAGGCCTCCTCTGCTTCTCTGTAACCTATGGTACCAGTAGTAACCACACTATTGGGGGGCACAGTTATCACGTTGCTCAGCTCCGCCAGGAGCTCCTCAACGCCGTACACCAACTCGTCCGTATGACCGTCCTGCACCAACTTATCCCCGTAACTGCTCCTTATCTTCAGTCCCTGAATGTCTGACAACTCCTCCGTGGTGACCACCCAAGGACCCATGGGTGAAAAGGTATCCCTGTTCTTGTTCCTGAAGTGTGAACCTCTGACGGCCATCTTCTTTATCTTCCCGTCCATGGGATCTCTCCTGTAGGCATAGTAAACGTCCCCACTCATCTCCCCAGGAGCGGTGACGTCATTGAAGACCGTGTAGCCCAGAACAGCCCTCCTGACCTCCTCCTTAGATGCCCTCTTGAGTGGGGATCTGACTACAATCCCTATCTCGGCCTCAGGCCTTATTCCAGACTTAGGGGCAAGTATTGTGTCCCCTGGACCTATCACCGTCTGAGGTAACTTCAGGAAAAACTTGGGAACTCCCAGCATCTTCTTAGCCTCCTCCCTGCTCTCAACCCCTAACATCCTCGGTGAGTTAACTAACGTGCAAAATATGGCAGAGGGTTCCAGAGGGGCTACCAGCCTCACTTGCATCAGCTCCACCTCGTCTCCTACTTCCCTTCCTCCCAGAGAGTCCGTGATGACGATAGTATCACCCTCCAGTAATCCGTACCCCCTCCTCCCCTCACGTATGAAAGAAACTAGCTTCATTGTGATAACCACATGGAAGTCCTTATTTAGGCTTTAGGGTTAGGCATCTGATCCATAATGTCCCTTATGATCTTAACGTACTCTCCTTTCTTCTCCTTGAAGACCTCGGTGTACATTTGGGCCCACCTTATTGTTGGATCCCCCCTACTGAACCTATCATATTGCTCGTACCTTATCCCGGTCTCTGAGCCGATCGTATCCCAGAGGATATTGAATAGCTTCACCCTATCCAGGGCATTTAGACCCTTGGATGACATATACTTCTCCAGAAGCCTCCTCTCCTCAGGGTTCTCGAAGTCCTTGATCCCAGCTGGAACAGGTATAGAAGATCCGGCACTTATGAGCCTTAAGATCTCGTTTATTCTGGGCAGGGCCTTCATGCCCATTGCGCTCACAGCTATGGAGATCTGGGGATTGGGCCTGTAGATGCTGTCCAGTTGCTCTCCCAATTCCTCTGATGCCACCATCCCAGCTTCATATATGGATAAGTAGAGCAGTATCTCCCCCAACTTTTCCTGGACGTTGATGAAGTTGTTTATCCCCACGGCCTCCGCCAAGGCTATGGCCAAACCGGCCAAGAACTTCGTCCTAGAGTAGTGCTGGATCACGAAGTGCCAGTTGAACCACGCCCTAAGGTTCACCGTATGCCACATGAATCCTTCTATTTCCTCTGGTTTCTTGTAGAAAATTATCCTATCCCAGGGTACTAACACATCGTCTAAGACCATTATGGCGTCGGGTTCCTCGTACTTTGAGGTGAGTGGGTACTCGAACTCTCCGAAGCCTTCCTTAGGATGGAACCCTCTCCTGGAGATGAACTTCACTCCCTTGGATTCTGTGGGGAGGGAGAAGAATATGGCGTACCTGGGGTCGGTGTCCCTCCTGATGTTGGGAAGGTACCATAACCTTTCTGAGTAGGGTCCTGCGGTGGAGAGCAGTGCTGCGCCTCTCACCACTACGCCCTCACTGGTCTCCCTGACCACACCTATCTGTATATAGGGGTCTTCCCATTGAGAGGGTGGCCTGGACCTATCGTACATGGGAGCTACTATGGCGTGAGTGTAGAAGAGGTCCTGCCTGGTAGCCTCCCTGTAGAGCTCTATCACGTTCTCCATCATCCTGCTACCGAAGACCTTCCCGAAGTAGTCCTCAGCGTGGGCGTAGAAGAGCATTGTCCACACGTTCAAGTAATCTGGACTCCTGCCGAAGAAGCCCCTATAGAAGTCATAGATCTTAGATATCCCAATCCTGAGCCTCCTGAGGTCGTCCTTGTTCCTGGGTCTGAAGAAGGTTACACTGGTCTCCTCACCCACATCTGGGTTGTATATCCTTAGGTACTCCTTAAGGCTCTCGCTCCAGTGTAGGTCATAGTAGTCAGCCACGGTCCTCACTGCCGACCTGAAGGCCGGGTGTTCAGTTACGTCCTCAACCTTCTCGCCGTTATAATAGACCTCTCCGTGGTGTCCCTCTTTCATGCTCCTTATGAAATCTGATCCCCTACGGATCACGTACTCCACCCCCGTAATTTACCCGTGATGTCCTCCACGGGAACCCACTCCTTGAGCCAAGTCTCTGGGACTTCCCTCCCCCAGAAGTCGGAGCGGTACCTAAGTTGATCCCACGTCCAGGCTATGGGCTTCCATTTGTCCGGGTCGAGCACAAAGTAATCCCCTGTGAAGAACTCTATCCTATTCCTGTCCTGATCCCTGAGGTAGACATAGAAACCCTGTGTCACACCGTGCCTTCCTGGCCCTCTCTCCAGGGAGTCCCACATCCCTGCAGCTGAAATTATATCAGCTGCCTTGATGATATCCCTCACATCGTGGACGTAAAAGGTGGCGTGATGGAACCCAGGTACGTTCCTAGAGCTCCTAGCTATCGCCACCTCATGCGAGTGGCCTATCCTCGTCATCCAAGAGACCATCTTCTTTCCCTCCTTGTCCAAGAAGGTCTCGGTTTCCAGGAAGCCGAGAACCTTGGTGTAGAACTCAACCTCTGCCTCCAAGTCCCTCACCATGAAGTTTATGTGGTCTATCCGCACCGGGCTTACTCCCCTATGGATATGGAACTTGAGCCTGTTGTCCCCCACGTACTCCATATCATGATATAGGAGAATGGGTATGCCCTGCGGATCCTCAAAGAGGACGGCCTCCTCTACTCCCTTCTCTTTATAGAACCTATACCTGATCCCCATCTCCTGGAAAGTCTGTTTAGCCACGTCTAAGTGCTCCGGTCTTCTCACCCTCAAGGCTGCATAGGAGAGACCGTTAGACTCCGCTTTTCTCAAAATCAAGCTGTGATGTTGCCCCTCCTCTATACCCCTCAGGTATACCTCTTCCCCTGATCTCTCCGTCTCCACGAAGCCCAAGAGGTCACGATAGAAGTAAAGTGCGCGCTCCAGATCCGTGACCCTGTAGACAACATGTGAGACCCTCAAGATATCAATCATGGTCACTCAAAAGTTAACTAGAGTTGATTTCTATAAGCAATAAATGAAATGAGTTTCAGTGGAAAGCTCTCATGTTGAAACAAGTTTCATGATGTTGTGAGGAGACCTCTGACTTCAACTGTAGGAACGGGCTCTTTAACTCGCATTCGAAACCTTTTCCCCGAGATCAAAGTTACCTTTCAGGTGAGGATCTGTTCTAGTCGTGATCAACATCGTGACAACTCTCAGGACGACAGAAAGCAAGGAGTTTGGGCTTTTGGGCTGAAGCCCTTTTTACGTTAATGGAAGCGTTTTATATTCGTTTATTACAATTTTATTGATAAAAGATGAACTCTCACTCGATGTGGGCTCTGCCCAAAAGGGTGGGAGAGATTGCAGAGATGTGAGTCCCTTGCCGTTGGGCTCGAAGGAGTCCCGTGACCCACCTACCGTTAAGCTTGGTAGGTGGCTGAGGGCTAAGTCCCTACGCTAGATCATGATTGAAGATAAAATGAGTGAAACGAAAGTTTAGGGGCAAACGGAATTAAGCCGTTCCGTTCAAACTTAAGTTTTCCACCATAAATTCCCCACTTACGATGAATGAGGACCTTCCGTTATCGTTTCCGTAATCGACGATACTAGGGTTACCTTAGCTAGTGCTGTATAGCTACGCCCCTGACGAACTGATGAGATTCCACGTTGGAGTCCCCACGAGGACAGCTACTGGAGATCCCACGAAACATTTAAGCAGACATTCTCTTTCTTTCACATGATAAAGGGTTTAGCCCTACTTGGGGCTGGTTTGACGGTGCTTCAATTCCTTATTGGCGTCGTCTTATCGTCCCTGAGGTTCCTATTTCTTCCCCACGTCATTGTGGGTATATCACTGCTCATCCTCTCCTCGGTGTGTTCCTGGAAGAGTGAGGGGATGATAAGGAGGATGTGCTTAGGTAACGTCTTTCTAGTCATATTGGCTGGAACCGTAGCGTTGTTTTCCCTGAGAGGTGTCTTTTTGGTACTACACACCTTCCTGGCATTGGGAGTTCTGTCAAACTTCTCCGTGATCTACGGATTCGAGAGGGGAAGGGAGACCCCTTGAATTCACGTTCTTAAGCTTCTTCCTGAGAGGGCGATAGTCCCTGGTTTCGATCAACCTCACGTATGGTGACTGACACTTAAGTGACAACGACTGTAAGAACCCAAGCACGGCCACCTAAGACCAGTGATGGAATGCCCTCGAAAACGTGATAACCTCTGTCAATAAAACGACCAGAATAAGGAAAATTACTCACTGAATGAAACCGGTTTAATGTTCCCGTTATATTCCATTTCTCAAATGATCCTAGACCTTTATGGAAGAGAAGTCTGCGTCTGAGGTCATAGCCAGACTGGATCGTATTCCCATCTGGTCCCTCTCATCCATTTTTATTGGAATTTTGGGAGTCGGTTTCCTCTTCACGTTTTTTGATATCTTCGACATAAACGTATCCTTCATTCAGACTGCCCTGACCACCTTCGGCGTGACCTCTCCCTCTTCTCCTAGGATAGCGGAATTGCTGGGTCCTGTGGTCCTCTGGAATCTAGTAGGATACGTCGTAGGTGCACTCCTGATAACCCCTCTCTCCGACAGGTTCGGAAGAAGGTCCATGTTGGTCCTCACCATGGCCATAACGGGACTCGGTTCCCTCTATAATGCCCTCTCCCCAGACTACACTAATTACCTGATAGCTAGGACAATAACCGGTGTCGGAGTAGGGGCTGACTTGGCCATAGTGAACACCTACATAAACGAGGTCGCCCCTATCCAGGGTAGGGCTAAGTATACTTCCATGGTCTTCCTCTTCGCTACGCTGGGCGCCTTCTTGGGTTTATGGCTCGGTCTCCTCCTCACAACCCCTCCGTCCCCGTTCCCGTTGGGCCTCCCCTTTGCCTTAGGCTCCACCGGCATCTTCACAACTTCAGGCTGGAGGATAATGTACGGGATAGGTTCACTTCTCGCAATAATAGGTCTGGCACTGAGGTTTGAGCTCCCAGAGTCACCAAGATGGCTGATCAGTAAGGGGAGGGTCAAGGAAGCCTCAGAGATAGTGTCTAGGATGGAGAGGATGGCGGAGAGAAAATTGGGCTCACTCCCTCCCGTGCCCCAGTACCTGGAAGTTAAAGTTGCCACAGAAACGTCGTACGCCGAGGCCCTGAAGACCATCCTCGGGAACAGGGTCTATCTGAGGAGGTGGATCGTCCTGATGCTGATGTGGTTCTTCGGTTACATAACGGTTTACACCAATGCCGCTGGTTTGACCACGATCCTTTCGGCCCTGGGTTACCCTCCCCCAGAAGCCGGAATGATAGCCGCACTGGGTGTTCTAGGGTTCATCGCGGTGCCCCTAGTTCTCATATTCCTGGGTGATAAGATGGAGAGAAAGATTTGGGTACCCATATCCGCTGCCATATCTCTGTTGGGAGGTATCACGCTGGCCTTTTCTGGATCAAACCTAGGTCTTGCCGTCCTGGGGGCCATGATCTTGTTCTTCGGCATAGATCTATGGATACCAATTTCCTATACCTGGACCACGGAAAACTTTCCAACTAGGGCTAGGGTGACCGGGTTCGGCCTAGCAGACGGGTTAGGACACATAGGGGGCGGAATCGGGGCTTTCGCGGTCGCCCTCCAGATAGGCTCAATCCTCTCGGGAGGCGTGAACTCCTCCTCCAGTCTTGAGGTGTTCATGCTCATGATATCCTTCCAGGTCATCTCGGCGTTGATCTCCCTAGCTGGAATAAAAACGGCAAAGAGGAGACTGGACGAGATCTCTCCCTAAACCATTATTTTTTTCTCCTCTTATTTAAAACCAATAATTTCTCTATAAATGATAAGGAAAGGTTTATAATGTTTAAAGGAGTCAATGATATTCGATATGGGACTCATAAAGCTAATGACTGTTTCGGTCCAACATGAGGGTTGCTGGACCAGCGTCTTGGAGGACATAGACGCAATAACACTGAATTACCAGGTCTATCCGGAGAAGGACTACCTCAGGTCCAGACTCCTCCTCCCCAGCCAAGGGAAGGAAGTGGCACTGAGGATGAAGAGACTCCCCGGTATCCTCAGGATAAACAAGGTTTCCATACACGAGGATCAGGTCCTGGTGGACTTCCTTAACAAGTACAGGGATTCCCTGGCGGGGTACCTATACGATAAGGAGGTACTATTCGTCAACAACAGGATAGGCAAAGGGATGGAGACGTGGTCCTTCGCCCTACCCAGGGACTCAGTTAACGAGGTCCTCAAGGGATTCTCGGAGTTCGGTAGGGTAATGAATTACACCGTGGAGGAATTTAAACCTAAGGTCTCCCCCAGGCTCACGCCCTCAGAGAACAGGGTGCTAAGGGCAGCCTTGGCCCACGGTTACCTGGATTACCCCAGGAGGGCTGACGCCGAGGAGGTTGCGTCTCTCCTGGGCCTCAGCAAGGTAACTTTCCTACATCACCTCAGGAACGCCTACAGGAAGTTGACGGAATTCTACTTGAGTGACTGAAAACCTGTTAGCGGGAAACTCTTTAGCTGGAAAAGGATGTTATTTCTGGTCACCTTGATCTTAGGTGGAGAGAAGGTAAGGGGAGAGAGGGTAATCAAGGTCCTCAACCCTGCAACTGAGGAAGTAGTGGGAGAGGTGTGGGAGGCCGGGAGGGAAGAGACCAGGAGGGCTGTGGACCTGGCATTGGAGTCATTTCAAATCTTCTCCAGGCTGTCAATTAAGGATAGGGCTAAGGTGTTGGTCAGAGCCTCAGAGATCCTGGCCTCAAGGAGCGAGGAGGTCGCGAGATTGCTCACCACGGAGTCGGGGAAGCCCATAAGGGACTCCAGGGTGGAGGTGAGTAGGGCAGTACAACTCTTCAGGATAGCTGCGGAGGAAGCCAGGATCGTCCTCGAGGGAAAGACGTTCAGGGTCGACGGATATGAATACCCCCCAGGAAATGAGAGGAGACTGGTGCTCTCGCTGAGGGAACCGCTGGGCGTGGTGGGGGCAATCCTCCCCTTCAACTTCCCAGCCAACAGTTTCGCCCATAAGGTAGCTCCCAACCTGGTGGTAGGCAACACAGTCGTGGTGAAACCTTCCTCATCCACTCCCCTCACTGCCCTCCTCATGGGGGAGATACTTTACCAGGCCGGCCTACCCAAGGGCTCTCTCAGCGTCTTGCCCGGGGGAGGAGACAGCGTGGGTGAGGAGTTGGTGAGCAACAGGAAGGTGTCGGGGATAACGTTCACTGGTTCCACTCCCGTAGGTACTTCCATAGCTTCCAGGGCAGTCAGCCTGGGGAAGAGGGTCATGGCAGAGATGGGAGGTTCAGATCCCATCATAGTCCTGGAGGATGCGGACCTGGATAAGGCAGTTCAGGTATCGGTCAGGGCCAGGTTTGAGTACGCCGGTCAGAACTGCAACGCCGGGAAGAGGATCTTAGTTCAGGAGAAGGTTTACTCTAGGTTCCTGGAGGAGTACGTCAAAAGAGTAAAGGAACTGAATGTGGGAGATCCCCTTGACGAGTCCACCGAGGTCGGTCCGGTGATCTCCAAGAAGGCCAAGGAGGACATGGCCAAGCTGGTGGAGGACTCCAGGAGGAAGGGTGGATCGGTCTATTCAGGTAAGGCCCTGGAGACCGGTTTCTTCTTCCCTCCAACGGTTGTAGGAGAGGCGGGATTGGACATGGAGGTAATGAAGAGGGAGGTCTTCGGCCCCATTGCTCCGGTAGCTAGGTTCTCGACCGACGGGGAGGCAGTGGAGATGGCCAACTCCACAGAGTACGGCCTTCAGGCATCAGTATTCACGTCAGACCTCAGGAGGGGACTCAGGATAGCCAGGGAACTCAGGACAGGAGCTGTGATCCTGAACGACAGCACTAGACTGAGGTGGGACGCCCTTCCCTTCGGAGGAGTAAAGCTCAGCGGAGTAGGTAACAGGGAGGGGGTGAGGAACACTATGCTCGCCATGACCGAGGAGAAATTGATATCTATGGACGTGTGGTAGATTCAGCTCTACGCGTCTCGATCAGCTAACTGAACGTCTAGGGCTACCAGGTCCTGAAGGGCGAGGATTTCTGTCTCATTGCCCAAGGAGAGGGCGGAACTCCACAAACTCTGAGGGCACTCTGACCCAGAAAAGGCTCTACCGCTCGACCCCTGACGGGTCATGGATTTCCCGTTGGAGGGAACTGGGTCTACGTCGCTCTCAAAGGCCGTCCCTGGGACAGAGGCGTACCTCATCAAACCTCGCCGATGTACCTCAGCGATGCTTGATGCAAATTTACATATGTTCATTCCATTTAGTCAAGTAAAGGGAACTTTAAGGGAGATCTGGGTGAGGCTCCGTACATTGCTCAACAACTTCATGGACTTGAAGACCGTGATGACCGCTCTCGCTATCTGACCAGCTCCTTGCCCGGGGCCCTGTGTTCCAGGACGCACTCGAGGGAGGACTGGTAGAGCCAGCCCTCGTCGAACTCCTCCTTGCCCAGCCTGAGCTCGTCTAGATTGTCGGTGACGCACTCGTCCACGAACCCCTGGAGGGACTCCTGGTTCGTGGACCTGAGGAAGTCCCTCACCTTATCCATGACGTTCTTGGTCGCCTCGGCGTAGGGCCTGACCTACTGGTAGACCTGGGCCCAGTCCAGGCTCCAGGGCACCATTGCCACCAGGACCGAGACGATAACCGGACTGAGGCCAAGTGCCGCGACGATCTCGCTCTCGGCCCTGTTGGCGCCGGAGACGTAGGTCCTGCTCATGAAGAGGACCTCGTGGACCCCGAGCTGTTGGGCGTACCTGTCGAGGTCGGCGTCGATGTATTTCCCGTCAGTATTCCCGGGTCCCAGGACGTAGGTCAGCGAGGCGAACTTGTAGTCCCCCACGGTCACGGGGTTCAGCGGGGCCCGGTTCAGGGAGTAGACGAGTCCCAAGAGCCCGGCCCCCTTGCAACCGCTGGGGCAGGAGAAGGCCGAGAACACCGGGGCACCCACGAGCATCTCGCTGTAGGAAGTGTCTGAGACCAGATCCTGGCAGTACTTCTGGTAGGGCCCGGCCAGGAGGAAGTCGCAGAGGGCCGAGTTCAGCTGGCCTGGGAACAACGCGTAAGCCACCCTGCCGTTGAGCGAGACCCAGGGCGGGTAGGGACCTGATTCCGGCCTGAGGGAGGTCAGGACAGTGGAGTAGGGGTAGGGGGAGTGGTCGAGGTACCCCTCAGATATTCCCCTAGCGGTTCGGCACTGTAGTGACCTCCAGAAGATATAACTAATCTTCCGGGTATTTCTTGTGAACCACTAGGTTGTGCGCGTATCGCGGGTACGTAGTTGGTCAGCACTGCACCCCTCCCGGTCCTCTCCAACCAGTCCAGGAGCCAGCCCACCACGGCTTCGTTGCAGTCCCTGGGGGGCTCGGGGTTGACCCACCGCTTGGATATCCTGGCCCCCTTGACCTGGATCACCACGACCTCAGACTCAGTCTCCCTGACTGTCTCCCACAACCTCTCCGACTCCGAGCCGCTCCCCGTGCTCATTACGAAGTCCACCGACCACTGATAGGCGTGGAACGCCCTTCCCCCGGCCCAGTACCTCGACCTCCCTCCCACGTAGTAGTAGTTCCCCTCCACGGTCCTCACCACGACCCCGTGCCTCACGACCTGCATGACGTTGGTCGCCCCGCTCAACACCCTCGTCGTCAGGGCCAGCGCCGGGTAGAACGCGTACCTCCCAAGGCCCTGAGCCAGAGAGTCCCTCATGCTCCTCACTGTACAGGTCGCCGTGTCCCTCACCGACCCGTACTCCAAGCCCAGACCTACAGCAGACCCTAACCCTCCTAGAATACCTCCCGTGATAGGTATAGGATCAATTTCGGTCATATAACTCTAAGCGTTATAAACTCAATTTCTTTATAAACTTTTTCCGTCACAGTCGGTCTATTGGTTACTTTAGTTTGTGTCAACGTTGACGTAAGGCTTTCTTTCAAAGTGAGACGTAATTTCGATTTTTAGGTTAGTTCAGCATGCTTGACGTCTGAGAAAATTGATCGTAGCGCACCACTCCGCCATTAGGGGATTGAGGTTGTAGCCCTAAACTCACACGTAGATGTTACCTTCAGGACAAATCTGCTTTGTGCGCTTGTCCAAATTTCTCAGATGTTAAGCTCATCGGACAATCCAAAATTCAAAATCGTACATCAATTCGGAAAAAGCTTAGGTATATTCTGATAAAAACCAAAGAAGCACACAAAGCAGGACAAATTAGCAAGAGAGGCTAACCGTGACCAATTACACCCAGCCACCTAGGGATATTGCGCTGGACTCGCCCTATTGGGAGTGGCAGGCTGAGCCCCTCGGACTTTCGCCCTCGGGACTTACACCCCCACCCCATCAACCCCCTGTTCTTGGGGAGGGCTCCCGCGTGACAACCTTTCGGCCGTCACGCACCGCTGCCTCTTTTCGGGGAGGGGTTCCCGCTTAGATGCTTTCAGCGGTTACCCCACAGGGCGTGGCTGCCCGGCGTTGCCCTGTCGGACAACCGGCAGACTAGAGGCCCCGATACCCTGTTCCTCTCGTACTAGGAGTACCTTCCCCTCAGGCAGCGTGCACCCCTCACCCTTAGAGTCCGACCTGTCTCGCGACGGTCTAAACCCAGCTCACGTTCCCCTTTAACGGGCGGGCAGCCCTACCCTTGGAGGCAGCTGCACCTCCAGGGTGGGAAGAGCCGACATCGATGTAGCAAACCGCGGGGTCGATGGGAGCTCTCGCCCGCGACGACCCTGTTATCCCCGGGGTAACTTTTCTGTCATGCCCGGCCCCCACGTGTGGGGGCACGAGCGTTCGCTAGGCCGCGCTTTCGCGCCGAGACCCCGTACCTTGAAGGGTCTCGTCAGGCCAGCTTTTGCCCTTGCACTCTACGGCGGCGTTCTGTACCGCCTGAGCTGACCTTTGGGCTCCCGTGTTACATTTTCGCGGGAGTGCCGCCCCAGCCGAACCGCCCACCTGACGTTGTCCCGCGAAGAGGTTAGGTTCCCGAGCACCCATGGGTGGTGTTTCACCTTCGGCTCCACCGCCCCCGAAGGGACGGCTTCGACGCCTCCCACCTACTCTACGCATAGGCGCCCGAGAACCAGCGCCAGGCTGCGGTGAAGCTCCACGGGGTCTTCTCTCGGTGTGAGGGGTTGCGGGACTGTGAACCCACTCTGGGCGGTCATGGGGCCCCAGGCTGGGACAGTGGGGATCACGTTGATCCATTCATGCACGCCGGAACTTGCCCGGCAAGGCATTTGGCTACCTTGAGAGGGTCAGAGTTACCCCCGGCCTTCAGCGGGGCTTCGCCCGGTTGGACCCGGGTTTAACCGACCGCCAGTGGCCAGGATTTAGCCCCCGTTCACACCCTTTCGGGCTAGCGGGGACCTATATTTTTATTAAATAGTCAGATCCCCCTGGTCTCTGCGACCTACCACCGCAGGTTCACTACGATGGTAGGCATCCCTTCTTCCGAAGGTACGGGACCAATTTGCCGAGTTCCCTAGCCTGAGTTACCCCCCAGACGCCTTGGGCTTCTCACCCAGGGGCACCAGTGTCGGTTCTCGGTACGGTCACGGAGGATCGCTGAGATCTCCCTTTTCATGGGGACCAGGGATCAGGAGAACCCTCCTAAGGGAAGGCCCATCGAGCCTCCGTCCCCTTCTCACCATTACGGCTCTCCAGGGACTTCGGTACACTTGGGTGGGGCGACAACCCCACTCTCCCTACCCCGATCCGTCAGGAGATCCCCCTGGCGTTACCGCACCTACCTCCGTGGCAGGGGAATATTAACCCCTTTCCCTTTCGGCAGGTACCAGTTAGGCCCTGCCTTAGGACCGGCTAACTCCCGGCTGACGACCATTGCCGGGAAACCCTTGCCCTTTCGGCGGGAGGGATTCTCACCCTCCTTCGCTATTACTGCCGCCGGGATCTGCACCCGCGGAGGGTCCAGCGGACCTCACGGCCCGCCTTCTGGCCCACCGTGGCGCCCCCCTACCGAGCGGCACCCATAGGGTACCACCCCCCGGGTATCGGTGGCTGGCTTGAGCCCCGACCAATCTGCAGGGCCCCAGGCCTCGGCGGGTGAGCTGTTACGCACTCCTTAGAGGATGGCTGCTGCTGGGCCCACCTCCCCGCTGTCTAAGGCATGGGACGCCCTTTCTGATTGGCACTTAGCCAGCACTTAGGGACCTTAACCCGGGTCTGGGTTGTTCCCCTCTTACCACCCAACCTTACGCCGGGTGATCCACTCCCCCCTTCTCTGGTGCCCGCAGGTTCGGAGTTTGACTGAGTTCCTCTGGCTTTCGCCAGAGGCCCCCAATCAGTAACTCTACCCCACGAGCAACCTCCAGGGAGGCTGCGCTAGGACGCATTTCGGAGGGAACTAGATATCACCGGGCTAGATTGGTCTTTTGCCCCTAGACCAGGGTCAAGGGAACGAATTGCACGTCAGAACCCCTATTCGGCCCTCCACCGAGGTTTCCCCCGGCTTCGGCCTGCCCTGGTCTAGATCGCCCGGTTTCTAGTCTCACACCGGTGACTCAAGGCCCTGACAGACCCGATCCCTCACCCGGTCGCCCGGGTTGCGGATCCTCGGTTTCCCTACGCCTTCGGCGTTGAACGCCTTAGGCTCGCCACCAGCGTGAACTCCCCGGCCCGTGTTTCAAGACGAATGGTAGGACCCCGGTCACCCCCCTCGTACTCAGGGCTCGCACCCCTTTCCTTCGGGGGGAGTCAGCCCTTTCGGGCCCTACCCTCTGTGACCGTCCGGTTTCAGGCTCTTTTCACTCCCCTCCCGGGGTTCTTTTCAGCTTTCCCTCACGGTACTAAGTTCGCTATCGGTCTCGGGTAGTATTTAGCCTTGGAGGCACGTGTCCCCCATCTTCCTACCCCCAAACTAGGGGATAGTACTCTGCCCTGAACCGCCCTCCACCCGCATTTCGCCTACGGGGCTATCACCCTCTGTGGCCCACCATTCCAGGTGAGTTCGGCTATGCGGGTTAGGAGAGCCGGGTTGCCCCAGGTTCAGGGCCAGAAACACCACATCCCCACTGCCTCATCGACAGCGGGTTTGGTTTGGGCTGTTCCCCTTTCGGTCGCCCCTACTCAGGGAATCTCAATTGATTTCTCCTCCTCCCCCTACTAAGATGCTTCCGTTCGGGGGGTTCCCGCTCCGGTGAGACACCGGAGCTTAACCCGACACTTTTGGCGCCGGGTGGGAAGTCCCATTAGGGGATCCTGGGATCGAAGGCTGCTTGCGCCTCCCCCAGGCATTTCGCCGCTTGCCGCGCCCTTCGTCGGCTCCCGAGCCGAGCCATCCACCGGACGGTTTCCCGTCCCTAGCGCAACCATCCCTAGATGGCTGTCTGGTGTTGGTCACGGTTAGCCTCATTGGGCGATCCAGACAGGCGTACCCATCCAGATCTTTCCCTAGGCAACTTCGCTCCCCTCCCACAGGAGGGAAGCTGCACCATGAGAGGAACCGAGGATTTAGGTGGGCTACCGCCCCTTTATGAGGGGAGCACT
>Ga0080006_1178281_pt1:80000-102579 | contig 102579 bp, 107 predicted proteins | sample RS3BMetagenome_FD_69209 | JGI IMG/M metagenome (GOLD analysis project Ga0080006, IMG submission 69209) | Ferric oxide microbial mat and aquatic microbial communities from Rainbow Spring, Yellowstone National Park, USA - RS3B (SPADES... ...
ACCCTCCCAGGGAGCCTGTGACGTTCTCCGAAGCTACGTTAGACGACTGGGAATATTCCCTTAAGCTATACCTCTTGGGTCCCATTAAACTCCTCTCCCTGGCCCTCCCTAAGATGGTAGAACAGAGGTGGGGGAGAATCCTGTTCCTGTCCTCCTGGACAGTGAAACAACCGCAGAGTATCTTCGTCCTAGCTGACGTGTCGAGGGCACCGCTAATACAGCTGGCTAAGATCCTCTCCAGGGACTACGGAAAGTATAACATAACCTCTAACGTGATACTGATGGGCAGCTTCCAAACAGAGGGAGCCAAGAGGACGCTCTCCAGGTTGGCAGAGAGGATGGGCGTACCCTTCGAGACCGTATGGAAGGAGAGAGTGTTGGATCCCATTCCCCTGGGTAGGACAGGGGACCCCAAAGAGGACTTAGGTTCCCTCCTCCTCTTCCTGGCGTCAGAGTACGGTTCCTACATCACAGGTTCTACCCTATTGTTGGATGGTGGAAACACGAGCTGTGTTGATTGAAGAAGTCCTTCAGCATCAGTCATTGATTAACTCATGGTATTATCAATTGCGTTACTCATGGAAAGGTTTATAACCTTAATCCTACACCATTAAACTTGATGCCTATGACCTATAAGAAGGCCGTGAAGGTTAAGACGCCTGGGGGGAAGGAGATGGATCTGACTCCAGAGAAGGCCTGGACTCTAGCTCCCAAGGGAAGGAAGGGAGTGAAGATAGGTCTATTCAAAGATCCCGAGACCGGGAAGTACTTTAGGCACAAGCTCCCAGACGACTATGCCGTTTAAGTTTTTTACTAGTTTTCTAAGTTTTCCTGATGAAACTCGTCATAAAGGTTACTGGGAAGTATTTCGACGACGAGGGAGACAAGTCCCTACTTCCGAGGGCAGTGAGAGGTTTGGTGGAGAGGGGTAACAGGGTCGCAGTAGTTACCGGAGGAGGCTCCACAGCGAGGAAGTATATTTCCATGGGTAGGTCACTTGGGCTCAACGAAGCTAGCCTGGATCTGATGGGTATATGGGTGTCCAGACTGAACGCGTTCCTGGTGGCTATGGCCCTCAACGACCTAGCCTACGGGAGGGTGCCTGAGAGCCTGGAGCAGTTCATAGAGTACTGGTCCCAGGGAAAGGTGGTGGTAACTGGAGGGTTCCAGCCAGGTCAATCCACGGCTGCAGTGGCAGCACTTGTGGCTGAGGCCACTGTTGCCGATTACCTGGTCATAGCCACCACGGTGGAGGGTGTTTACGACAGTGACCCCAGGCTGAACCCAGAGGCCAAGTTGCTCCCCAGGGTAACTACTGCAGAACTCAAGAGGATACTTGAGACGTCGCAGTCGGTCAAGGCTGGGACCTACGAACTACTGGACCCAATGGCCATGAAGATCGTGGAGCGGTCGAGGATAAGGGTGTTGGTGACCAACGTGAATAGACTAGATAGGCTGACAGACGTTATTAAGGGGTCGGGAATAGCAAGTATAGTCGAGCCGGTGTGAGATATGTCCATCCTAGATCAAGAGGAGTTCGTGAGGCTGAGAAACTATAGGAGTAGGATAAACTTGGGCTCTCTGGAGGAAATGCTCAGTGAACTTGAGGGAGAGTTGAGGAGGAACAGCAATATACGCTCGTCCATCATTTTCGTTTATGCCAATCACATGGACCAGGTGAAGAAGAATCCGGACTTCTTTAACCTCCTGACGGCAATAATAGAAAAATATGCCCCAAAGATAGGACTTGAGAATGTAAGAGAACTCATCTTAAGTTCCCTCTCTTAGTTCGAAGATCTAACCATTGTTTTACAATACTATTAATAAGTAACTTACCGGTTTAGAACGGCTAGGTGCGTCTAATGAAGGTAGGAATCTTAGACTCCACCCTCAGGGAAGGGGAACAGACCCCAGGTGTCGTCTTCAGTGTAGAGCAGAGGGTGGAGATAGCTAAGGCCCTTTCTGAGATAGGGGTCGCCATGATAGAGGCAGGACATCCTGCCGTCTCACCTGACATTTACGAGGGAATAAAGAGAATAGTTAAGCTCAAAAGGGAGGGAGAGTTAACCTCCGAGATCTTGGCCCACAGTAGGGCAGTTAAGAGGGACATAGAGATAGTGAACGAGGTCGAGGCAGACAGGATAGCCATATTTTATGGGGTCAGCGACATTCACCTCAAGGCTAAGACTAAGACCACGAGGGAGGAGGCCCTTAACGTAATCGCCGAGGCTGTGAGCTATGCGAAATCCCACGGAGTGAAGATCAGGTTCACAGCGGAGGATGCCACTAGGACGGACCTGGACTACCTGGTCAAGGTGATAAAGACCGCCAGGGACTCGGGAGCCGACAGGATAGGGATAGCTGACACTGTCGGGATACTCTATCCTACCAAGACCAAGGAGCTCTTCTCCTTCTTGGTTAAGGAGGTTCCTGGAGTAGAGTACGATATTCACGCCCACAATGATTTAGGGATGGCGGTAGCTAACGCGTTAGCTGCAGTTGAGGGCGGTGCAACCATAATTCACGCAACCGTAAACGGGCTGGGGGAGAGGGTGGGGATAGTCCCCCTACAGGCAGTCGCCGCTGCGCTGAAGTACCACTTCAACTTGGACGTGGTCAAGTTAGAGGGGTTGAGCAAGGTCGCATCACTGGTCGAAAAGTACAGCGGAATTCCGATGCCTCCCAACTTCCCGATCACTGGAGATTACGCCTTTGTACACAAGGCTGGAATACATGTGGCTGGAGTACTCACCGACCCCAGGACGTATGAGTTCATGCCTCCAGAAGTCTTCGGAAGATCTAGGGATTACGTGATAGATAAATACACTGGTAAGCATGCATTGAAGGATAGGTTTGAGAGGTTGGGAGTGAAGTTGGAAGAGAGGGAACTGGAGTTAGTCCTTGCCAAGATAAAGTCCAGCCAGACCACAAGGTATTTCAGAGACGTGGATCTCCTGGAAATAGCAGAAGAGGTGACTGGGAAGGTCCTGAAGCCGAGGCCTCCAGACAGGATAGAGGCAGTCATCTCCATCAAGTGTGCCTCTAACGTCTACACAACCTCTGTTACCAGAAGGCTAGCCTCAATTTCAGGAATAAAGGAGGTCATGGAAATCTCAGGAGACTATGATATAGTGGCTAAGGTAGAGGCCAGGGATCCCACAGAACTCAACAATATAATTGAGAACATAAGGTCAGTCAAAGGTGTCGAGTCGACCTTAACCTCTCTCGTCTTGAAGAAGATGTGAGATTCAGAAACCCTTTTTAGATCCCTCGAATAGTTTTCCATGTGCGGGGATGCCCGAGCTGGTCCAAGGGGGCGGACTCAAGACCCAGTAAGTGATCCGCTGGCGTAGGCCATCCGGGGTTCAAATCCCCGTCCCCGCACTACCTGAAACTTTTTGTTCCATCCCTGAAAGCAATGTACTGTAGTACTCGAGGGTTTTCTTAGCTATTGCAGACCACCTCCACTGTTTAGATAATTCGAGGTTCCTCCGAGATATCTCCTCCCTCACTCTCCCATTCTTAAGCTTCTCCACAGCTTCTCTCAAGTCCTCACAGTCGGATATCACAAACCCGTTCTCCCCGTCCTTGACTATCGTGGGCAAGACCTCAGCCTTCCTACCCACTATGACAGGAGTACCCCTAGCCATGGCTTCCTTCACCACTATTGGTTCTCCCTCAACCTCAGATGTGAGTACGAGGGCCAACGCTCCGTCCATTAGCTTGTACTTCTCCTCGTCGCTCACTACCCCCAAGTATCGTACTCTATCCTCCAGGCCTAATTCCTTGACCCTATTCATTACTAGCCTGAAGTACTCTTGGTCCCTGATCTGTCCCGCCATAATCATCCTCACTGGGATTCGTTTGAGACACTCCACTGCAAAGAGCTGACCCTTCTCCTTGCTGAACCTGGCCAAGTAAAGTATATACTCCCCGTTCTTCTCCTCCTTGGGTTGTTCGTAGGCCCTATCCTCAACACCGTTTGGGATGACCTCTATCTTAGAGGGCTCGTATCCCAGTTCAATCATCTTCTCCCTCTCCCACTCGCTCACTGCTATTATCCCGTTCAATCTCCTGCCTGCCAACTTTTCTATAAAAGAGATTACCTTACCCTTGTGAACTATAAGGATGTCGTGAGGGGTCATGACCACTGGAGTGTCTCTGAACCTAGACTCGACCAGGAGGTAGTAGAAGGTGTAGAGGTTCCAGAGGCTGTACTTCCTCCCTAGGTTATGTATGTGAAGGATTGATGGGGAATCGCCGTACCTCCAAGTCCTATCATGTCTGACGACCTTCAGGCCATCCACATTTTCTTCCTCGCTGAGAACCCTCTTAGCGTCGTAGGTGTCCCTAGTGGTGTGTATTTCAACTGGGACAGATAGCCTCAGAAGCTCCTTGCTGAGGTTGTAAACGTGAACCTCTGTCCCAGCCTTTACTGGGAAAAAAAGTGGAGTTAACATCCACACCTTTCTTATGGGTCCCATTATGAAGACCTTGTGAACTTCGAATATATCTCAAAGATTGAGGAGTAGTCTTTCTCGGATAGACCGATGGCCTCAACCATTCTGTACAACTGAAGGGCGAGGGCTGACATCGGAATGGGAACGCCCAACCTCTGGGCCTCCTTATCAATGATCTCGAGATCTTTCCTCATGTGTCTCGTGGCGAACTGAGTGGAATAGTCCCTTGTGGCCATCTTGGGGGCCTTAAGTTCTGAGGTGGGTGATCTGGCGCTACTGTACTTGGCCAAGAATTCGCTGACCTTCTCTGGATCTAACCCGCTTCTAACTCCCATATTGAACGCCTCAGCCATGGCTGCAACGTAAGCTCCTATCAGCAAGTTGTTAACGAGCTTCGCGTAAAGACCCATACCGTTGGGCCCCATGTAGAGTATTGCAGATGCCGTGTGGGAGAGTAACTCCTTTAGGTTCTGAAAACCCTCCTCTGGACCACCTACCAGAACCGTGAGCTTCTTCTGCTCCACCATAATTGAGGTTCCCACTAGGGGAGCGTCATACATTACGCCCCCAGCCCCCTTCACCTTTTCCGCTAACCTGATACTCAGAGGGGGAGAAATCGTTGACATCTCCACTAGTATCCTCCCCTTGACCTTTGGGAGCAAACCTTCCACGACCTCCTGTACCGCAACGTCGTCAGCTAAAACCGTGAGTATTACATCGCTCTCCTCCGCTAGCCGTTGTATCGATTCAGCGTTCCTTACACCGTATTCCCTACTGAACTGCTCGGCCTTTACCGACGTCCTATTGTAAACCACGTGAAGTCTCCCAGCCTTTGCTAAGTTTGCCCCTATTCTCCAACCCATGACTCCTAATCCTATTAGACCTATACGCATGGGTTACTTTGGGGCCCTGGATAAATAACTTCTTAGTCTCTCGAACTTTCCCTTAATCTCCAACACGTCCACGGAGATCACTTGGACGTTCAGTTGGCTGAGTTTCTCCCTCAGTTGACGATAATCCTTAGCTTCAAATAGGAGGTCCTGTATCCCCTCGTAGATCTCCCTTCCTACCTTCTCCCTAGAGTAGATTGTGACCCTGTAAACCCTAGACTCGGGCTTGGTTTGAGCCAGGAGAGACACCTCTTTCTTTGAGACCTCCTTGACCCTCTTTAAGAGGTATCCCCTAGTGTTGAGCTCGCTCATCTCCTCTCCTATAACCACCAGGGGATAGGGAGTTAGGATCCTGACGTCAGAGGGTTCGGAGAACGGGATCATGACCTTCCCCTGTATTTCTGCCTCCAGTGACTCCCCGCCCTTGGAGTACCACGAGGAGATCGGGATACCCCTCGAGAGTCTGACGTAATAGTAGAGGTACTTGTGGTTCTTCCTCAGGGTGATTACGGCTCTGCTCTCCATATCGTAGATCAGCTCCACCTCTGGGGAGTCCAGCTCGGGCTCAAACCCCTCCTTGGAGAGCATCTTACCTACTTCCCGTTTGATCTCGTTCTTCATGCTCTCGTAATACAGGAGACCATTATCCACAACGAACTTGGTCTCAAGGTCTGAGATGGAGCTGGAGAGCTTGACACCCAGTACGTACCTTACGGGCTTCTCCCTTAACATGTGTAAGGATTTCCTGAAAAAGTCCTGTTTTATGTCGTCCAATAAGTTCCCACAAAGGTAGCAGGGCCTTCTCTGGAACTTCTCAGAGTAATATTTCCTGAACAGTCCCTCACCCACTTGGCCTACATTGAGGATGAGTTCCTTAACTTGCTCCAGGTCCCTGAGCTCATGATCCTTAATGAGGCGATCTATCTCCAGGAGCAAGGAGAGCTTTAGGGCTAATCCCCTCTCCTTGTTCTCATGACCGTGACCCAACTTAGCGAAAGCTCTACCGAGGCAGGAATCGCAGAGGGAATACCTGGTCAATAATCTCAGGCTTACTTTATGTACCTCCCAGTTGTCCGAGTAATCTCTCAACATCCTTCTTCCGTCTCTTGAGGACCTTAAGAGTTCTCTGTATGGTATTGAAGTGCTCAATCAGTTCCTTAACTTCTTCCACCTCTGTTCCTGAACCCATGGCTATCCTCTTCATCCTCTGTTTGTCAAGTAGGGATGGGTTATCCAGTTCCTCGTAAGTCATGGAGTTCATTATAGCCAACCATCTCTGCATCTTCTTTTCACCCACCTTGATCTGATCCTCGGGTATGTCACCCATCAGGTTGATGCCGGGCATCAACTGAAGTATCTTGGAAAGGGGGCCCATCTTCCTCATGGCGATAATCTGCTTGTATAGGTCCCTTAGTGTTAGCCTGGATTTTCCGGATATCACTTCTTGCATCTTCTTCTGTATGCCCTCATAGTCCTCTACTGCCTTGATCTTCTCTATGATCGCCTCAACGTCACCCATTCCCAATACTCTAGCCACGAACCTCTTTGGGTTGAAAACTTCCAATTCGTCTATTTTCTCTCCTGTTCCGATGAACTTAATTGGAGCTCCAGTGGCGACCACTGCAGACAAAGCTCCGCCTCCCTTTGCCGTTCCGTCCATCTTGGTAATTATTATGGAACCTACCTTACTGGCCTCATGGAACCTCTTGGCAAGATCGTACGCCTTCTGTCCTAGTGAAGCGTCTATGACTAAAATTACCTCGTTGGGCTTAACGCTCTCATAGATCTCCTTCATCTCCTCGAGTAGTTTGGCCTCCTCCCCATATCCGTGTCTTCCTGCAGTGTCCACTATGATGAGCTCGTATTTCTCCGATAGAAGCTTCTCTACCCCTCTCTTAGCTATTCCTACAGCGTCCTTCTCTCCTGGCTCTCCGTAAACTGGAACTCCTATTTGCTTTCCCAACTGCATTAATTGTTCTAGGGCCGCTGGTCTATAGACGTCTGCTCCTACCAACGCCACCTTATATCCTCTTTTTTTGTAAAAGTACGCTAGCTTACCTGCAGTAGTGGTCTTTCCTGTGCCCTGGACACCCACTAGCATTATCACGTATGGGAGGGAACCAGGATTGACCTCAGGTTCCTTATCACCCCCAAACAGAGAGGAGAGTTCATCGTAGACAATCTTGATGAACCATTCCCTTCTTTCCAGGCTAGTCGGAGGGCTCTCCTTCTTCAGCCTCTCCTTAATTTTGTTAGTGAGAGAAAATACCAGTTTGACTTGGACGTCAGATGAGATTAGGGCCTTCTGTAAATCCTTTATGAACTCGTCTACTGCGACGTCGTAAGAGGTTGTTCCTCCAAGGAACTTCCTTACTGCGTCCCTTATGCCCTCCAGCAAATCACTTTACCCTTACTATCTTCTTCCTCCCCATTACCTCCCAATATTCCACTTCTGCATCCTTCCTCAGTTTGCTCCTTACCTCCTCCTCGGTGGGTAGATCTATCTCAAAAGTCTCATAGGTGTCCAGATCCATGATTTGAACCTTATCCCTAGGCTCAGAGATGACTTGGCCTATATGCTTCTCGATTATGGGGACCTCCACAGTGTTGTCCACTGGGGCCATCAGTGTCTTCTTTGCCCCTGTGAATATGCTCACAGCGACAATGTTAGCCTTCGCGCTACCGTGCTTGCCCGTCTTAGCCTTGGAGACTTCCACTACTCTACAGGGCTCACCATCTATAACTACGTAACTACCTTCCTTAAGCTCCCCTACTGTGGTGTAATTTATACCCATTACTTCTCAGATCAAGAGTCAGGCCTTAGAATTTAACTCTTGTGCTCCGAGCTTTGGCCCCTCATCACGTATCAGGCTAGCTTACTCTTCACGGCAATTTTAATTTGGACTTCGTGGCTTATAACTGGTATGCCTTGGAAGATCAAGTGTACCTCGTGTAACACGGAGGGATTACTGAACGTTAGCTTCGACATAAGCAGGCAGAAGTCGATCTATCACTACTGCAGAGTATGCAAGAAGAATACTTTTAACGAAATTTTGGGTTACATTGAGTAGATGAAGAGCCCAATTCAGTTTGATCGATGAAATAACCTGTCTCGGCTGATTAGCCTATGTAGTCCTTAGTCTGTATCTTCTCCGGTATATACTGGAAGGCTAAGAACTTGAGTCCCTTGCTGGCCATTGCCTCTATCTCCAGCTTGGCCTTTCTCTGGAGAAAGGCGTTTATCTCCTCCTCCCAGCTCTTGGTCTTGAACCACTCGTAGTTCTTTATCTCCAGGGCCCTCTTTATGTCTGTCTCCTTAGCCTTAATTATGAAGCTGGACCTCTCCCTCTCGCTAAGGTAGGGTTTCTTCCTTGGGGTTCCAAATATGTCTCCCATGGAGACTCCAAGAAACTTGGCATCGGGCGTGGCCAGTCTCTCACTCTCGTAAGATAGGGATATAGAGCCTATCCTAAAGACGCTGTATATGTACCACCCGTACGGATCGGCATCTGTGAGGATGTAGACTGGTAGTTTCAATTCTTCGTTAAGTCTCCTCAGGAACCTCCTAGTGGCCCTGTCCGGTTGACCTGCACTAGTTATGAGTATTGCCCTGTACTTCCTCCAGAATCCAGCCCTATGAAGTTGCTGGAATACGGCGTCCTTCTCCACAACTAGGACGTAGTCTGCGTTGACCTCAACGAAATCTATCAGGTCTGGCGTGGGTTCAATTGAGTAGGCACCGTGACCCATCTTGCTCAGGTCTATGATATCGTTACCACTCCTGAGCCTCATGTCTCCCACCACTTTTCCCTTCTCCTTGCTAAGGATCAGCATCTCTTCCCTGAGAAGTGAGGTGAAGACCTCAATGTCTATTATGACGCTATCCGACTCCTTCTGCTCGTCCCAAGTGTTCTCCTCATGGGTCTTCCCCTTAGGATCCCTTATGACTATGGAGTGTTTACCCCTATAATACAGGTCACGTATTGTTGGATACTCATCGTTTATGAGTGCGTCGTAAATTATACTCCCCATAAGGACTGTCTGCATGAATCTCCTCGCCTCATTCATGTCCAGGAAGCTCCTCTTCATCTTCTCACTTCCGAGAAGGAGGAGCTTCCTCTGCTCATCATAAACTGTATTGGAGAGGGTCCTCTTTGGGATCTCCATTACCATAGGTTCGCCTTTCTCCAGTTGATCCACCAGTGTTAGAAACCTCTTTTTGAGAGTCTCAGCCGCCCTAGCTCTAGCCTCCTTGTCTACCTTAGAAACGAACTCGCTCAAAGAGTCTCAACCCTGTAGGATTTGAAGAGTTCCAAGTCTTTATCTTTAATATTGAGCTTAGTCACAACTAGGTCTATCATCTTGTTCTGTAGCTGTTCCTGTATCTTGGGCATCTCCTCTTTCTTTCCATTCACCATAAAGGTAGACAGAGATCTGGCCAACTCGGGTATATACTTTAGATAGGTGAGTAACCTCTTCTTGGCCTCCTCCTCCCTCTTCTTCTCCGTTATGTAGACTTTTAGTGATCTCGCAGCTTCCATTATACCATTCCGTATCTCCTTTTCAATCTCCTCCACGTCCGCTATACTTTCCTTCCCAGCACTCTTGTAGGGAACCTTAGTACTGCATAGGTGAACCATGACCACCAGAGGTATTTGTTCCTCCTCTATGCCGTATCTCTTCCAATCCATCTCCTCAACAACCTTCCACACCACGTCAGATTTCTCGTCATAGATGAGTGGTATCTTGTTGGCGTACCTGAGCACGGTAGGCTCCTCCGCGGGTTGTATACTCCCACCGTACGCCAGTCCCACCTCCACGATGAAGGGATGTCCCTGATAGGCCTTAGGCTTCCTGGTCACCGCCCCCACGTAATCTGGAGAGAGAGTCTGCTTAAGTCCCAGCTCTATGAGGTCAGCCCCTATAACCGACAAAGCCTCAGGAGACGGAGGTCTGAAGTCTGGAAAAGACTTCATGGAATCCACAAGCTTGGAGAGCTGGTCGTCGGTTAGCTTAGATGCCTTCTTGTTTGGGTCTATACCAGCCATCTCCAGGACTCCGAGGGCAGTCTTCTCACCCACGCTTTGAAACTCCTTGACCAAGAATTCCTTGACTGTAATGTCATCCCTCTGCTTGGATATCATGTTCTTCAGTAGCTCTATATCCACGCCATATGGATGGGGCTTGACTTCCTTCGGAGGCTCTGGGAGTTTGTTGGTAAGCCTCGGGTAGAAGACGACGTTTCCTTCCGGATCCTTCAGGAAGAACTCTGCATAGGGAGTGATGATGTAAGTCCTCTTGACGTACTCGTAAATCCTGGACTTAGCCCTCATCCAATCTCCTAGGATATACATGGTCACAATAGTTCCGTGAAATCCCGTTTCGTTGTTTACAGAGGCCTTCTCATATATTATTGGCTCGTTTTTCGTGACATCAATCTTGAGCTTAAAGGTATAGAGCCTCTTTGACCCCATGGGGGAAGTAACTACCTCAATTGGTCTGTCTTGATACATCTGGCTATACAATACTGCTGCTTTAACTCCTAGTCCGTACATTCCCCTGGTCTGTCTTATGACGTACTTGGAACTGTAGAGAACCCTCCCAAAAGCGTCTGGAACTACGTGAGGAGGAATACCTATTCCGTTGTCCTCAACTGAGACCCTGTATATTTCCTTCTCTTGGCTAGCCCTGTCTATGCTTATCTTTACAGAGGGCAATATGCCGTGAACGTCAGTGGCGTCCAAAGCGTTCTCCACTAACTCACGTAGGGCCTGATACATAGCCCTAGCAGGGTTTGAGAAACCTGCAAGTTCAGGGTTTCTCTTGAAGAACTCGGCTGGCGATATGCTAGTAAATTTCTCTTTTAAGGACACTTAAATCACCATGATGGATATATTATTGAGGGTGTTAGCTTAATAAGGATAAGGCCATAATGGGGAGGGCGAGGGTGGCGTCGGCATATATCACCACTTGCTGTGCTCTCTCCCTTATCTTGTTCCAGCTTATTGCCTCCCTAGGCCTGGCTCCACTCAGGCTCCCGTCGTATTCCTGGGCAGTGGTGAGGTATATGGCGTAATCTAGGCCATCCTTAAATTGGTTCCACCAAATGGTATGATGCTTACTTATTCCACCTCCTATTAGTAGGGCTCCAGCGACCTTGCTGGAGAAGACCATATCCTTTATCAACCTCATGTCCTCGAAGAGGTTTATCCTGAAACCAGTGAACTGAGATTGAACGAACAGGTTCGTTCCGAAACTACCGTCCACCACTCCAGGAACTATGATTGGGGTCTTGGTCTCATAGGCTGCCCGGAGTACTGAGTTATCATCGTTTATCTTCTCCCCGAACTTCCACAGAAGCTCATAGACTGGCCACTCCCTCTTCACCTTGATCAGTTCTGGGACTACTCCCCCCACCACTTTCTCTATGATTCCTCCGTAATTTTCGAAGGGTATGAGAACGTTTCCCAGCCTATGGATCCCTAATCTCCTGAGCTCTCCATCATCCAGTTCAAAGGATCCCTTATAGTACTTTCCACCAAAAGACCTCGCTATATCATGGTCTATAGTTCCACCCGTTGTAACGACGACGTTGAAGAAACCTCTCCTTATCATGTCGGCTATGAGACCCCTCAACCCAGTAGCCATCAGGTTAGCCGTGAATGAGATAAACCTCAGGTCACACTCCCTGACTATCCTCTTGAGGAGCAGGGAGCCCCTATACACCGCTTCTGCAGAGAAACCGTATATCTCGTTATATACCTCCAGGAACTCGTGAGCCTCCCTTAATCTATCCAGATTTACGTCCTTAATCTCCTCTGCAAGTAACTCGTCCCTATTCATCCCTTGGTCACTCCGATTGGTCTCAACCTCATAACCAACTTGGCTATCTTAACCTCGTGGGCAACCTTGGCTACCCTATCAACATCCTTGTAGGCTCCAGGGGCCTCCTCGGCAACGACTCTCCTGGTAGCTGCCCTAACTATTATACCCTTCTCGTCAAGTGAGCCTATTACGGAGTTGGCTGGATAATTCCTCACAGCTGCCTCTCTAGACATCCATCTTCCGGCACCGTGAGGGGCGGTAAACCAAGTCCTCCTCCCCTCTGGGACTCCTACCATAACATAACTTGCGGTCCCCATGCTACCTGGAATCAAGACCACCTGACCTGTCTCTCTGTGCTCTACGGGTATCTCTGGACTTCCGGGCGGGAATGCCCTAGTGGCCCCCTTTCTGTGAACCAATACCCTCTTCTTCTTGCCATCTATCGAGTATTCTTCAATCTTGGCAATGTTATGAGCCACGTCGTAAATGATATGGAGGTCTAGCTTCTCTGGATCAACCTTGAAGACCTTTCCGAAGCTCTCTCTGGCCCAGTGGGTTATGAGTTGTCTGTTACTCCAAGCAAAGTTTGCACCAGCAACCATGGCCCTGAAGTAATCTTGCCCTTCCCTACTATTGAAGGGGATGGCTGCCAGCTCCCTGTCAGGAACCTGGATGCCGTATTTCTTCATGGCCCTCTCCATGATTTGGAGGTAGTCGCTGGCTATCTGATGACCTAAACCCCTAGACCCTGTATGTACCATCACGGTAACTTGTCCCTCTCTGGTTATCCCCAGGGATTTAGCTACCCTCTCGTCATATATCTTGTCCACCACCTGTACCTCTAGGAAGTGGTTTCCGGCACCCAACGTCCCCAACTGCGATGCTCCTCTCTGTTTAGCTACACTACTGACTTTACTGGGATCCGCCAAGTCCCAACTACCCCTCTGCTCTATGTTGTTCATATCCTCAGCCCAACCGTAGCCCTTATCTGTAACCCACTTCACTCCTTCGCTCAGAAGGTTGTCCAACTCCTGTTGACTAAGCTTCACTTTGCCTTCGCTCCCCACTCCGCTGGGAACGTTCCTATATAACTCCTCTACGAGTTCTATCAGCTTGGGCTTAACGTCATTGTAATCCAAGTTCGTCCTCAGCAACCTCACGCCACAGTTTATATCGTATCCTATCCCCCCCGGGCTCACTACACCGTCTTCTTCTATGGAAGTTGCTGCTATCCCCCCGATGGGAAATCCGTATCCCTGATGACCATCAGGAAGAACGTACACGGACTCTTGTACCCCGGGGAGGCACGCCACATTAACCGCTTGTCTCAAAGTCATGTCCTGTCTCATCTTCTCTATAAGGACGTCATCGGCGAAGACGGACACCGGAACCCTCATACAACCTGTCTTGTCTATTTTCCACTCATACGAACTGACACGTTTTAAAGAAACGTCCATGGTCGATTCAGATATGATCTAATCTTTTTAACTAATAAAATTGCTCTCATGAGTGTTGATGAGTGTGGCGGACCCTGAGTGAGTGATGACCAGAGCTACACTGATCCCTTGGTTTTCAAGTTAGGACAGTGAAGGATCCTAATTGGTCTCATCTCATCCAACTGAAGGTCATGTTTAGCCGTCACGGGAGTGGAGGTAATGCCTCCCAGCCCTAGAAGGGACGAAGGATGTTACCTTTTCCATCAGATCTTCTTCTCAGCCTTCTTCTTACTCTGTTCCAGTTTCTCTTCATACTTTGCCAAAACTTCCCTCAGAGGCAAAGTAAGGCAGTCCTCCTTTAGGGAGTACAGCAATTCTCTCATGAAACTATATGCACAGGATTTGCTGTGAAACTCTAGATTTTTCCCCGAGACGCTAAGCGTGACCCCTTGTCCTCTAGGGAAGGGTCTTCCACACGTTAAACACTCGTGAGTTTCTTGCATGGTTATGAGGGCTGATTTTATATTTTTAAAAATAACTCTAGCAGTTACTATTCGACGCCGCCTAAACATGGTGAAGTTAATGAACAGTAATGGATTACATCATAGAGTCGCTGCCCTGATGAGGGAGAGGAATTGGGCTACGATGACCAAGGTTCAGGAGTTAGCATTAGAGCCCATCCTAAAAGGTCGTAATACCCTTATCATAGCTCCGACTGGCTTTGGTAAGACTGAGGCAGCTATCTTGCCCATCCTAAGCAAGATGATGGATGAGGGGTGTAAACCAGTCTCATTGCTTTACATTACTCCATTAAAGGCCTTGATCAACGATATAACGATAAGGATAGACTGGTGGGCGTCTAAGCTAGGTCTCCTTGTCAACAGGAAGCATGGAGAAGTGCCTCAAAAGGAGAAGAACCAAAGACTCAAGAGGGTACCCCACATATTAGTAACCACACCCGAGGGTCTTGAGATAGACTTAGATTGGGCCTCAAGATTCAGGGAGAACTACAAGAATGTTAAATGGGTCATTGTGGATGAAATACATGAAATAGTGGGCTCTAAGAGGGGTGCTCAGCTCTTCATCCTTCTCGAGAGACTTAAGGAATTCTCAGGGACTGATTTCCAGAGGATAGGTCTTTCTGCCACCGTAGGTAATCCCAAGTTTGTAGCCTCAACCCTCTTTGGTTCATCCACAAGGCAGAGGTCCATAGTGAAGATCGATGAGAAGAAGGACTTCAGTCTCGTGGTGAGGAAGGTCGATGAGGGAAATAACGTTTGGTCAGACTCTGCTAAAGCTATAGAGGAATCCATAGAACCTCCTACACTGATCTTCACCAACTCCCGTTTCCTTACTGAACGCCTTCATGAAGAGCTTGAGAGGCTGGGTAAGAGTAACATATACGTTCATCACTCCTCAATCTCTCGAGACTCAAAGGCGACAGCGGAGGAGAGCCTTAGGGCAGGTAAGGCCCAGGCAGTCCTTTGTACGAAGACCCTTGAACTAGGTATAGATGTGGGTAAGATTAAGAAAATAGTATTATACAGACCTCCTCCCTCCGTAGCTTCATTTCTCCAGAGACTGGGAAGAAGTGGTCACTGCGTAGGCGGAATACCTAAGGGAGAGATCATATGTGTCCAAAACTTCGATTGCCTGGAGGCCCTAGCCATATACAACCTTTCCAGGAAGGGAGTAGTAGAAAGTCCCAGGAACGGTAGCCCCTTAGATGTAGTATCAAGAGAGATCCTGGGGATGGTTCTTCAATATTCTTCTATCGATGCCGAGAGAGTGTATCGGGTCATCACGTCCTCCTTCCTATACAGGAAACTAAAAAGAAGCGACTTCCAAAGGCTTCTAGATTACCTAGCCAAAAATAACTTGATCCAAAGGGAAGGGGACGAACTGAGGTTAGGTAAGTCGTTCTTCCGTATATGGACATTCAAGAAGGATAGTAACTTCTCCTGGTCCAGAAGCTTCTCCGAATTCTTTTCGCTAATAAATAACGATGATACGTTCGTTTTAAGATATAACGATAGGCCAATAGGGGAGATAGACGCAATTTATGTCTACAAACATATCAGACCAGGGGATCTGTTGAGGATTGGAGGTAAACTCTGGAGAGTCTCCAAAATACATAACGGGAAGTTAAGCATAGAGTTAGTCCCAGCAGAGAGAGGAGAAGGAGAGATACCAGTTTGGAAGGGTGAAGGAGTTCCAAAGTCTCACTTGTTGCCTATGGAGATCCAGTCTATCCTAAGCGACTTCAATAATTCCCTCAAGTCTCAAGTCTTAGATCAAAAATCTAGGGAAGAGCTGAGTAAACTTATGGAGCCCTACCTTACAAGGGGGGCCCCTCTACCCAATTCATCTATAGTATATGTAGAGAAGATAGGTAACGAGACCGTTTACTCCACACTGATCGACGAGAAGGTGGCCAATACTCTGGCACATATGCTGCTCTACGTGGCCACGTCTAAACATTCGCTCAACGTCTACGCCAGGGCCTCAATATATGGGTTTTCCATCAGTGTGACGGAGAGGGATCTCCTAGATGAGCTACTCAACGTTAAAGGAAATAGGTTGAAGAGGCTCATACTCAAGGCAATACTCAGGTCCCCACTATTCGTGTCAGTGCAGAAGGAAATCCAAGTGAGCTTCGGAAAGATAGGGAAGCTAGATCCGAGGGAAGACTCCCTAGTGATTAGGGAGGCTCTCAGACAGACAGTGATGAGGTATTTCAGCATCAAAAAGACGTTAAGTTTCATCGATAAGTTGAGGAAGGGAGAGATCAGGATTGTTCATGTAGAGCCTTCAACGCCCCTCGGAGAAGCAGTGCTCTCTCACGCTCCCATAAGACCGTGGATATCAGGGATACAAGCTCTGCTTTACGATGTACTCAAGGGAGGCGCGTACACGTTGAGTGAGCTGTCAGAAGTTCTATCAATTCCTCCCAAGAGCCTCGAAGTAAAGCTAAAACAGATGCGGAGAGCAGACTCAAAATATAGGGTGACTAGCTTCATAGATGTGGACAGCAGGGAAACTAGATGGTGCCTTATAGACGAATTGAAGACCTTCGCTAGTTCAGATGAGTTCTACACCTCCTTTGCCCCCATAAATGGAGAGGAGACTCTGATAGCCTCGCTGAGACCCCTCCATGGTAGTAGCACTTCTGAGGTCATCTTCAAGCCAAATCAGATCCTCGAAAATCCTGAGGATTTCACTAAGAAAATCCCCATGGATGAGATAGGGGAACTAAAGATAGTCGATCCAGTGGATCCAATGGTATGCAATATGTCTCCCAGGTACTATTTCGTTAGGAGAGATGTGATTCCCTACCTTCTACTCAACGCCTCAGCTTATATACAGAACATGAAATACACGTAAACATGATGATGAGAGCCCTAAATTTGAGCTAATGATATGGGCCCGTGTTCCTGATTAGTCCTAAACGTGATGGCTTTGACCCTTATGACAGGATACCTCCGTAGCATCTCTGGAACCTCTAGCTCCCTCCTGGCATCGAAAATGTATTGCATAAAGACCAATTATATCCATTGTGTACACAATTATAGAACAAATCTCCCTCCCTAAGCTAGATGTTAGGAGCCGATTTAATGAAAACACTTAATGACATGAACTCTCGAATAAGTGTTAACACTACTGACGCATTCTCATAACCAATCCAATAGATTTATTTCTTGAGTCTTGTGTTGAGATGCAGTGATTAACGTGAGCAGTAAGGTCGTTCAGTTCGTGGTTAGTCGTAACAAGTCTATAGAGGATCAGGTACTTGAGATAATTAGTTCCTTCAACCAGGGAGTTAATGACGTGGAACTCAAGGGTTACGGTAGGGAGATTGATAGAGCCGTCGATATATACAACATGCTTAAGGACAAACTGGGAGACGGAGTAAAATTGGAGGGCGTTAACATAGGAAGTGAGGTAAAGGAGAAGAGGAGAATCTCATATCTCCTGTTTAAACTCAGGAAGGGCTTCTAGACTCTCCACCTGCGCCAGGAGGTCGAGCAGGACCTCTGTCCCTTCTAAGTTTCCTAGGGAGATCATGTCCATCCTATTCAATAATTCTGCTGTAACTTCTTCAGAGACCAATTCGGGAAACTTGGACAGGAAGTTGTAAGCCTCGATCCCCTTTTTGGTAGCTATCAGTACTGCTTTTCTCTTGCTCTCTACAACGTAGCCATGGCGCAGGAGGGTCTGTAGAGTTTTAGCGTATGTGCTGGGCCTTCCGATCCTTCTCTCTTTCATTTGTTTTATCACGTCAGCATAGGTTAGGAGCCTGGAACTGGATCCCCTATAAGTTGAGACTTCTACCTTAACCCTTCCCTCAGGTACTGCGTAAACTCTATAGCTATACACTTTAGAGAAGCCATCCCTCATCTCAGTGAGCAACTCGACGTCCCACTTCTTATTATCCAGGCTGATCTCATACCTCGAAAACTTTGCCACCGATTCCCTCATTTGGCTGGCTATGAATCTTCTGAAAATCAAGTCGTACAAGGCGAAATGAGCCCACGTGAACTTGACTGTATGAAGCGAAGGATTTTCTCCCAATTCCTTCTTGAGCATCTCCACATCAAAGGATCTAGTGGGCCTTATTGCCTCATGGGTTCCTTCCTGCCCCCAACTCCTGGGCCTGAGGTCCTCAAGGAGTGACTTGCTCTGAAGATATTCCTTTGCTATCTCTATTCCCTTCGACGATATATGATGACTGTCGGTTCTATGATACGTTATGAGTCCGCTCTCGAAGAGATCCTGAGCAATTCTCATTACCCTCTCTGCAGGTAACCTGAATTGCCTGTAGGCCTCTACTAGGAGTTCGTCGGTGGAGAAGGGAGGTGGTGGATCCAGTAGCTCCTCCCTCTCCCCTATCTTTGAGATCATTGCCTCGTCTTCTTTAGGAATCCATTTGTCTTTAGAGAACTCCCTTAGGAAGTAATTTCCTATCCTTATTGATGTTACCCACCCCATATTGGACTTATATTCCTGAGTCCTCCTCACTATCCAACCTAACACGGGTGTCTGTACTCTCCCTGCACCGTGGTTTCTTTCGCCGAACTTGATCCTCAACAATTTGCTTAGCTCAAACCCAATCCACCTATCCTCTATTCTCCTGACAATCTGACTCTCCACGGTCTTCAAATCCAGACTAGCTGGATTACGTAGAGCTTCCAAGATACCAGTCCTGGTGACTTCATGATACTTCACTCTCCACAACCTTGGGTTATAGGGGACTAGTCCAACTGCTATATCGAAAGCTATTTTCTCTCCTTCCACATCAGGATCGGTTGCCAGGAACACTTCATCTACCTCTAGGGAGAGTTTCCTCAGGGCATTTATGGAGGTGAGAGTGGATGTAACTAGTGTGGATCCACAGTAGGGGCATACTTCTACCTCTTTACTAACAGAGCTCCTGCAGTTGAGACATCTATACAAAGGCGAGTAATGGGGAACTATTTTTCTGTCCCTGACCTCTACTCCGTAAATACCGCGTTCATTTAGTGTTAGGTCAGTGACGTGACCCTTACTGGCTACCACGTCCATAACAAAGACCTGGTTACCATCCATTATGACGGTCTCGTAGACTGGAATTCCTCCAACGAACCTCCTAGAGGGGAGGCCGAAAAGCTTAGATATAGTCCTGGCTTTTGTGGGTGACTCTACTACCATGAGCCCAGTCCTTATTTCTATCTTCCTCCCTCCCTCCTCTCTCGTTCTTTCGATTTCCTCCCTAAGGCCCTTCAGGTCTAGGGATTCAAAGCGTTCTGGATGAAATCCTTGGATAATATAATTCATCTTCTTCTTAAATATTTCGAATAATATCTGGTCGTCCACTATTACTACGCTAAGGCCCTTGGTAAGGCCTCCATTTAATAGCCTACTACTCCTGCCGGAACCCTGCAGATATGTTATGACATCTGGATATTGTAAGTAAACTTCACGTCCCATTCTGGTCAGGAGGAAGGTTTCACCTACGATATTGTCCTCAATTCTGCTTAGGGCCTCACTGACCTCCTCTATCAACCCCATTACCTTCTGCTGAACCTCGCCTAGTCTACCCTCCAGCTTCTGATTCTGAAGTATGGATATCTTAATTGCCTGAGCCTCACCTGGAGATAAAGTGAGGATCTCCTCCTCCGGAACCTCAAACCCCAAGAGTCTGGCCACCCTGAGTAAAGTGTATGGGTTCTTTATGGCGTCCCTAGCACTTACTCTGGATTTAGGGACACCATAAAACACGACGTACTTTAGTGCTTTGGGCTCGTCTATTCCCCTCACCGCCACTCCGTAATAGGAGGCAGACCCTACGAGGATGTTAGTCTTACCTTCTGAGAAATCCTTTAGGAACTTCCTCCCAGCTATGGCCAGACCGACCTTAAACCCCATCCCATCTAGTCTATCCTTTATATCTCTCATTACTGTCTTCCCATATTCCCTTGATACCAACACTAGTCCCCCAGGGCCCATCCTCTCTACGACGTCCTCCAAGGAAGATGTTGTAAAAGAATCTACAATGTTTCTGGCGTAGGTCTGTGCCGTAGAGATATCAAAACCCGATATATGTCTTAGGGCTTTCTGCTTGATCCCCTTAGGTCTTAAAGACGCGCTCGCAACTACCAGTTGGGCTATAGGCCCAGAAAAAGACTTTATTTTATTTTCAAGATCGTTCAATTTCTCCATTAGCTCTTCCTTATTCTCCCTGAGTACCAGGAGCCTTCTGAGTCTGACCAGCCTCATGGCATCTTCATAGACCTCTTTAGGAATTCCCATGAGCTGGACCAGCTTATCTGTAGTTTTACCACTCTTGATGATGGAGTCAGCATCGTCCACAGCTATGAACTTGGGTCTGTAATCCGATAGAGCCTGGAAATTCCTATTTATGTAACTCACCGTGAGCACAGATACGGCGTTGGGATTCATGGATCCACAACTCACACTAGTTATTTCCCCCAACCTGTTGCAGATCTGTTCCTGTAACGATTTGGTGGGAACTAGGTAGAGTACGTTTTTAGATAGGTAGGCCGAATGGACGATCAGAGTAGTAGTCTTACCCATCCCTGTGGGAGCTGACAGCGAAAAGTTATCTCCTTCACTTAATCTCCTTAGCCACAAGCGTTGGAGAGACCAAGGTTCCTTACCGGTGACCTCCTTGAAATAGTTGATCATCTCTTTGTGAGCCTCGAGCGTGTAATAGAGCTCCCAATATCTGGCCAACTTCCCGTTGTTGACCAGCAGGTTGTAAATCACTTTGGATTTCTCCTCGATGGGCAGGTTTGCATAGGCGCTCCACTCACCGGGTAAGCAATTCGTACAAGGAAGACCTTGAAGGGCTCTGAAGTCTTCAAGAGGACCTTGACAATTTGGGCACGTACTATGGAACACTGAAGTTATCATTAGTTCTCAACTTAGGGACTGGTGAAGTTTAAAAAGAAGATAACCAGATGTTACTCGAAATTTGAGGAGTTCTGGCTTCTTAGGACTTCATGACACTAAATATGGACCGTTCAGGTTTCCATTGTAAATTCACTTTATTTAACTCCTTTTAGAGTAATTAGTCGTGAATCCATGAGAACTTAGTAATGATAAGGTAGAATTTGCATTACGTGATAACATAAAACTGCTATTCTCAATGGATCCGTGAATCGCCCCTAAATATTAATCCTCACCGTTTGTCCCTGACCTCATATAATTAATATTTATGACCTTTTACACAAACAAAAATTTGGAGAGTGCCACTTTGAAGTCTATGAGCGATGCGAGGTTGGAGGAAGGCACCCAATGAAACTTCCCATGTTCTCAAGAGAGTGTCCCAAGCGAGAATATTTGAATAAATCTATGTTCAGCTTGTTTGTTAATAATTCATTCCAAGTAAAAGTTATCGAGAAATTCTGAATTTCCTCGTCGGGGACTGCCCTTCGTAATACTTAAAGGGGACAGAAGGCGGTAGTACTCGACCCGACATGAAACCGTGGTACCACGACCTCCCCCAAGAGAACTTGGCGGCAGGCATAAAACTCTTTTGAAGTTGAACTACGTGCTGAGCACGTTCGCTGCCTTCCTGAACGTCGACACGCTCACGCTGAGGGCGCTGATCCTCACGGTCGTGTGGCAGTGCTCCTACATGGACGTGTGGGGTTACTACGAGCACGACCAGATGGTCAGGTGGTTCCTAGGTAGGCCATTGTCTAAGTCTGAGCTGCACAGGAGGGCTAAGCGGTTGGGGGGTAAAGGAGGTCTTCCTGGAGTACGTCAGGGAGCTGGAGGGGGAGCTGGCGAAGCTGGAGGGTTACCTGCCCAGCAGCGCCATCCACGGGAAGCTCTGGGCTGTCGACTCGTTCGCGGTGGAGGTCCCCTTCGGCAAGACGACAGGGAGACGTTGAGGAAGAAGTTCGAGGTCAGCCTGAGGCAGGGCAAGGTCAGGGAGGCAGCTGAGCTCCTCTACCTGGTCCTGAGGTCGAAGGTCGGGAGGAGGTTCAAGGGCGAGTTCACCAAGAAGAGGAACAGGAGCCACTTCGGTTTCAAGGTCCTCGTCGCGATCTCCCCACCATGCTTGTCCACCGGGTCCAGGTCGAGCTGGCCAACTTCCCGGACAACGAGGTCGCCTCCTCCCTGCCAGGATACGAGGTCGTAGACAGGGGTTTCCCAGGGGAAGACCTGGCTCGTGGGCTTCCCCAGCTTCAGGAGGTACGTGGAGTTCTTCAGTTTCCTCAAGAAGTACTGGAGGCCCTACGCGGTCGACAGGGAAGGGGCAGAGCCCTTCGTCTACGTCACAGCGCTAGTCTACAACTCCCTGATCTACACCTTTGTGCCATCACGGGTCCCCGAACAGGAGCTCACGACCTAAACGAGGGCTGAATCCTTTCTCACGTTAATAGAAATCTTTTTATATCTGTTTATAACAAATTTTTGTTGATAAATAATGATCTCTCACACCGATGTGGGCTATGCC
>Ga0080006_1161203_pt1 | contig 102524 bp, 88 predicted proteins | sample RS3BMetagenome_FD_69209 | JGI IMG/M metagenome (GOLD analysis project Ga0080006, IMG submission 69209) | Ferric oxide microbial mat and aquatic microbial communities from Rainbow Spring, Yellowstone National Park, USA - RS3B (SPADES... ...
GTTCGATGATCCGCCAAAGCGATTCGGGCAGAAGGGGAGCACGCATTCCCCCTCATGAATCAGCCCGCATCAGAGTACAAGGGTTTTGAAAGGCGTTCTTAGGGCCAGATCGTCTTCCTGATCCGCCCCTCCGCAGGGTCGGATGCGCCCGGGTTCGGGCCTGTCCTCAGGTTGTCCCATGTTCATTCACCGCGCTGCGCGCGATGCCGTCGCAGCGGCATCCGATGCCGGATCGGCAGCCTCGTTGCGACGAAGACACTGGCGGTTTCTTGCCGCCCTGCTCGCATCGCTGGTCACCCTGATCGTGCTGCCCTACCTGCCGACCGTGTCCGACAGCACCTACTGCCGGCACAGCCGGCTGTTCTGGAACTCGACCGACTGCGTCAAATACGCCTTGCACGGCACGCGTGCCGACATCCTGCTGGTGGGCGATTCCTCGCTGGTGTTCGGCATCAGACCGGACGTCATCGAGCGTGAAACCGGGCTCAGCGCCTATAATCTCGGCCTGCCGGCCGGTGCGGTGCTGTTCTACCCGAGGATGCTGCTCGATCACTATTTGGCGCTGAACGGCAAGCCGCGCCTGATCGTGCTGTGCGCGAGCCCGTGGACCTATGTGCGCAAGCAGAACGACCTGCCGCATCTCTGGGCCGACGCGCTTCGCTTCACCCTGCGACATGGCAGCCTCGAGCAGATCGTCGAGCTGGTGTCACGCGACCCGCGCTGGCTGATCCAGTTCCCGGCCCTGGTCATGCAGCAGGAGGAATGGCGCCACGTCGACCTCTCACTGAAAACCTGGCGCCAGATGAACGAGGAGATCGATGCGGGGCGCGGTTGGCTCGCCTACCGCAATCTCAGCCAGTATGGCCGCCCGGTGCCGACCCTCCCCGATGATCCGGAGCTCAGTGCCAAGCCGGTGGGCACCCCGGACCAGGCGATGATCGAGCGGTTCCGGCGCACCTATGAACGCCAGGGTATCCGGGTCGCGTTCTACGTCTCCTCGATCCCGATCAGCGACCCTTCCTACCCGCAGGTGATCCGCGCCTATAGCGGCCTCGCTGACAACCACCCCCGGACCCTGCCTGACCGCTTCTTCGTCGACGATGGGTGGCGAATCCACCTGGTCGCCGCCGGGACCCAGCCGGCGAGCCTGCAGATGAGCCGCTTCATCGAAAGGTTCCTGCGCCACTCCGCGAGCCCGGCCGGCAGGGACACTGCCGGCCGGTGACCGGCGTCTCGCGCCCGGCGCACGCTGCCGACCCGGGGTGTTAGTAGGGACGCGGCGGTGGCGGGCCGTAGACAGGGCCCCGCGGTGGCGGCGGATGGTGCCAATGGTGCGGGTGACCATAGAAGACACAGCCGCTCAGGCTCGTCGCAAAAACCAGCGGCAGCAGCAGTCGGACTAATCGGATCATGTCTACCCTCCTGACGGCAGAACGCATCTCCGCTGCGGCATTTCCATGGCGTTCCCCTTACCTGATGTGACGGCCCGGCTGTGACGGCAGGGCGCGGCGCGCTGCGGGAACGGCAAGCGACGGCGCGTGCTCGGCGATGGCATCGGCCAGCGCCCGGGCGGGCCCGGTGACCGGGGCCACCCGGCCGAGCACGACATAATCCACCTCCGGCAGGGGCGGCAGGCCGGCCGTGTCGTCAAGCAGGATGACGCCACGCGACGCGACCATCGCCGATTGCGCCGTCACACCGAAGCCGGCGCGAAGTGCGGCGGTCATCGCGGTCAGGCTATGGCTGGCGAAAGCCACATACCAGGGGAGGCGCGCCTGGTTCATCGCCTCGATCGCCGCCCGCCGGGTGATGCTGGCACCCGGATAAAGAACCAGCGGCACCGGTGCGGCGCATCCGGCCCGGAAGCCCGGCGGGCCGAGCCAGCACAGGCGCTCGCGCCAGACGAGTCGGCCACGCGGATCGCCTTCCCGCCGCTTGGCGAACAGCAGGTCGAGCCGTCCGGAGTCGAGCGCATCGTAGAGCTGGCTGCTGAGCCCCACCTGCAGGTCGAGATCGACCAGCGGGTGTGCGGCACGGAATGCGCCAAGGATGTCCGGCAGGCTTGAGAGCACCAGATCCTCGGAGACGCCGAAGCGCAGCCGTCCGCGCAGCGTCGCCTGATCGAAATAGCCCAGCGCGCGATCGTTGGCCGCCACGATGTCACGCGCGAGATCGAGCAGAACGGAACCGTCCGAGGTGAGTTCGACCGACCGGGCGTTGCGAGACAGCAGGCTGCGCCCGAGCGCCTCCTCCAGGCGGGCGACGTGCTGGCTCACCGTCGACTGGCCCAGGCCAAGGCGGCGGGCGGCCGCGGTGAAGTGCTGCGTCTCGGCTACGGCGATGAACGACCGCAGCTGGACCGGGTCGAGAGGCCTGTCCTTCGACACTTGAAGGATCTCCTTTCGTGATGATGACTAGACTGAATATCGCACTTTGCGATAGATAGCGGGAGTGCATTCCTGGAGGGTCGACCCGTGCAACATCTTCCTCGTCGCAGCCTGTTCGCGGCCGCGGGCGCGATCGGCGCCGCCTCCACGGCGCAAGCCGCAGCCCGGTTCGGCAACCCCGACCTGCCGCCCCAGGGCGAGGTCAACGTCACCAGCAAGGACGGGCTGACCAATCCGGGGCCGCAGAACCCGGCCATCGCCGGCCAGTTCCCCGACTTCCAGAACCCGCCCGCCACCGATGTGGACGGCATGCCGCTGTTCTGGGCCTCGTTCAACGACGCGCACATGCGGATCCAGAACGGCGGCTGGGCCCGGCAAGTGACGCAGGTCGACTTCGAGGTCTCCGAGACCATCTCGGGTGTCAACATGCGTCTCAGTCGCGGCGGCATCCGCGAGATGCACTGGCATCAGCAGGCCGAGTGGGCGATCGTCACCAACGGCATCTGCCGGATCACCGTGCTCGACGAGCTGGGCCGCCCGCAGGTGGCGGACGTGCGCGAAGGAGGGTTGTGGTACTTCCCGCCCGGCCTGCCGCATTCGCTGCAAGGTGTCGGCGCGGACGGGGCCGAGTTCGTCCTCGCCTTCGACAACGGCAAGTCCTCCGAGTTCAACACGCTGCTGGTGACCGACTGGCTGGCGCACACGCCGCCCGAGGTGCTGGCCAAGAATTTCGGCCAGCCGCAGGATGTGTTCCGCAACATCCCGCTCGAGAACCTGTGGATCTTCCAGGGCAGCGATCCAGGGCCGCTGGAGGCGGCACAAAAGGCCGCCCAAGGCCAGGCCGCTGCACCACCCCACCCGTTCGTCTTCGATCTCGCCGGCATGCGCCCGAACAAGAGCACCGCCGGCGGCACGGTGCGCATCGCCGACTCGACGAATTTCCATGTCTCGAAGACGGTGGCGGTGGCGATGGTGGTGGTGAAGCCCGGCGGCTTGCGTGAGATGCACTGGCATCCGAACGCCGACGAGTGGCAGTACTACGTCAGGGGCCGGGCACGGATGACGGTCTTCAACACCGGTCCCAAGGCGGTGACCGCCGATTTTCGGCCCGGCGACATCGGCTACGTGCAGAAGAGTCTCGGCCACTATGTGGAGAACACCGGCAGCGATGATCTGGTGTTTCTCGAGATCTTCAAGACCGACCGCTACATGGAGGTCTCGCTCACGGACTGGCTGGTCCACACGCCGCCACGCATGGTGGCAGACACGCTCAGGATCGATCCCGCCCTGCTGGCCAGCCTGCCACAGGCGAGACCGGATATCGTCCCGGCCTGATCCCGCACAGAGCCAGAGCCCCGCAGCCCGTCAGGCGGGCCGCAACATATCCGGCCCCGCCTCGTTGACACTGCGCAGGCCGAGCAGGGCGAGATCGATATCAAGCTCGTTGGCGAGCAGCGAGATCGCGTGACGCACGCCGCGTTCGCCGGCATAGGCGCAGGCGAACTGGAACGGCCGGCCGATGAGCACGAAATCGGCGCCCAGCGCCAGCGCCTGGAGAATGTCGGTGCCGCGGCGGAAGCCGCTATCGACGAGGATCTTCATCTCGCCGCTCTGCGCCTTGACGTCGGCGAGCACGTCCATCGGCGAGACACACATGTCGAGCTGCCGGCCGCCGTGATTGGACACCACGATCCCATCGACCCCGCTTTCGCGCGCGATCCGCGCATCCTCCGGCGACAGGATGCCCTTGACCACGAACGGCCCCTTCCAGAGCCGCCGGATCAGTTCCGCCTGCTTCCAGCTGAACGCCTGGTGACCGGTGATCCGCTTGATGCGGCGCGAGAAGATGTGGACCTGGCTCTCGGCATCCACGTTGCTGATCGTGGGCAGGCCGCGCCTGAGCATGGTGCGAACACCCCAGGCCAGCCAGCGCGGATGGGTCAGCCCGTCGAGGCTGGTCCGGGGGGTGGGGCGCAGCGGCATGCTGTAGCCGAGCCGCTTGTCCGCCTCGCGGTTGGATCCGACCGGCACGTCGACGGTAAGGCCGAACACCTCGATCCCGGTATCGGCCACACGGCGCACCATCGCCTCGATCTTGTCCGGCTCGGCGGACTGGTAGGCAGCGAACCAGGCCTCAGGATTGCTGCGCACCAGCTCCTCCATCGGCGTGATGGAATTGGCACTCAGCACATACGGGATGTTGGCCGCGCGCGCCGCGCGCGCCATCCGGTTGTCGCCGTCGAAGCTGATGACCGCCGAGGAGCCCATCGGCGCGATGCCGAACGGCGCGGCGTAGCTGCGGCCGAAGATCGTGGTCTCCTGCGAACGTTCCGACATGTCGCGCAGCACGCGCGGCACCAGACGCCATTGCTTGAAGACCTCGCGGTTGTGGCGCAGCGTGTTGCCGGCTTCGCTGCCGTTGGCGACATAGCCATACACCGCACGCGGCAGCCGGCCGCGCGCGAGCCGCTGGAAATCATCGAGGTTGTAGACTCCCCGCCGCAGCCGTCGCTCCTGGTAGGCGGGCAGGCGCTGCACGTGCATGGTCCGGTCGAGCATGAGGCATGGGTCTCCTGGAGCGACATCCGGTCAGACGGAGTCGATTGATCGGCTAACGTCGCCCTGTCTTCGATGATCCGTCAGCGGCGGCCAGGTGGCGGCGGCCAGATGGCGGCAGCGGCGGCAGCGGCTCGATGCGACCGACCATGAACAGGTAGATGCCAGCCCCCAGCAGGCAGACCGCACCCGCGGTGGCCAGCGGCACCAGGAACGAGCCGTGGGTGATGGTCAGCATCACGCCGGTGAAGCTGGTGGTCACCACGCCGGCGAGATTCGAGGCGAAGTTCTGGATGCCGCCGATGGAGGCCACGTGCGATCGGGTCGGCGCCACGTCGCCGGGCAGCGACCAGATGGAGGCGGCGGTGAAGGCGAGTGCCGCATAGGCGATGCCGAACAGCGCCAGCGCCATCCAGGCGGCCGGCACGATCGCGGCCAGCGTGATCACCGACGACAACAGCATGCCGCCCACCAGGCAGCTCTTGCGTGCCGCCGTGAGGCTCCAGCCGCGCCGGTACAGCCAGTCCGACAGCGAGCCGCCGAGCCAGCCGCCGGGAATGGAGATCAGGCCAGGAATGAGGCCCCAGGTGCCGAACTGCTTGAGCGAGAAATGCCGCGCAGTCATCAGGTAGGTCGGGAACCAGGTGATGAAGAAGTAGATGGCGAAGTTCAGGCAGAAGAAGCCCAGCATCATGCCCCAGATGGTCCGGTAGCGGAACAAGGACGCCCAGGACTGGCGCGGCGCGTCGGGGTCGAGCGGGTCCGCGTCCTGCGCCTTGCGCTGCTGCTCGATCTCGCGCAGCGCCTCGGGGCTCACGTCGGGATGGCGCTCCGGCTTGCGGTAGATCAGCAGCCAGGCGATCGTCCAGACGAACCCAAGCGCGCCGGTGACGACGAACGAGACGCGCCAGCCGAAGGAGCCGATCAGCCAGGCGCAGAGCGGCAGGGCGACAAGATTGCCGACGCGGGAGCCGGAATCGAAGATCGACGAGGCGAAGCCGCGCTCCTGCACGGGGAACCAGCGCGCGACGACGCGGGCCGAGGCCGGATAGCCGCCCGCCTCGCCCATGCCCAGCGCCAGGCGGAAGCCGAACAGGGCGGCGGCCGAGTTGGCCAGCGCGGTGAGGGCGGTGAACAGCGACCACCAGCACACCGCGATCGGAAACATCAGCCGTGCGCCGTAGCGATCCACCAGCCAGCCCATCGGCAACTGCATGATCGCGTAGGTCCAGAAGAAGGCGCCGAGCAGCAGGCCCATCGTCGTGTTGTCGATGCCCAGCGCCTTCTTGATCGTCGGGGCCGCGACGGCAAGGTTGGCGCGGTCGGTATAGTTGACCGCGATCGCCAGGAAGCACAGCCAGATCATCAGCCAGCGGGCGCGCGGCATGAGGGTCCGCACCCGCGACGGGCTGGTCGGCGCCGCGCCGTGGGCGCTGTCTGCCAGGGACATGGTTTCCTCCTCGGGCTTTCGTTGTGTCTTCTCGTCGGTCCCGTCGCTTCTTCGGCGACGTGGAGGTCCCGGTGCCAGCCGCCGCTCTCAGCCGCCCATGGCACCCTGCGTGGCGACGTAAAGCGAATAGAGCGAACGGCTGCTGGCCATGAACAGCCGGTTGCGGCGCAGGCCGCCGAAGCACAGGTTGGCGCAGCGTTCCGGCAGCGTCACATGGCCGATCGGCTGGCCGCCAGGGTCGAACACCATCACCCCATCGAGCCCCTCGCCGCCTCCCCAGCCGCACCAGAGATTGCCCTCGACGTCGCAGCGGAACCCGTCGGGCAGGCCACCCTGTTCGGCGCGGATCAGCTCCTTTCCGCTCGACACGCTGCGGCCGTCGGGCGCCACCTCGAACACATGGATCGAACGCGGCTGCGAGCGGCTGTCCACGATGTAGAGCAGGCGCTCGTCGGGCGAGAAGCACAAGCCGTTCGGCCCGACCAGGCTGTCGGTGACCATCGACAGAGTGAGGTCGTGCGGGTCGATGCGCCACACGGCCGCCGGCAGTTCGGACTCTGCCCTGTCGCCCTCGTAGTGGCTGAGGATGCCGAACGGTGGATCGGTGAACCAGATCGAGCCGTCCGAACGCACCACCACGTCGTTCGGCGAGTTGAGCCGCCTGCCCTCGAACCGGTCGGCGAGCACGGTGATGCTGCCGTCGATCTCCGTGCGGGTCACACGCCGGTTGCCGTGCTCGCAGGTCACCAGCCGGCCCTGCCGGTCGCGGGTGTTGCCGTTGGCAAAGCCCGACGGACGGCGGAACGGGCTGATCGTGCCGGTCTCCTCGTCCCAGCGCAGGATCCGGTCGTTGGGGATGTCGCTCCACAGCAGGCAACGCAGATCACCGAACCAGACCGGTCCCTCGGCCCAGCGCATGCCGCTGGCCAGGCGCTCGACTCCGGCATTGAACAGCCGCAGGCGGTCGAACTCCGGCCGCAGGCTGGCGACCAGCGGGTCCGGGTAGCGGAAGGTGAGCGGACCGCTCGCCTGGGGTCCCGGTCCGGCTGCAACAGGCTCCTGGCTCAGACTGTCCTCCTCCGGCCGCACCGGGGGGACGATAACAGCAAGCCGGGGAAGTTAAAGTGTCCGGCCCGGCTGCTTGGTGCACGACCGGTTTGGCCCTATCGTCCGCGCGTATATCGGGAGGCGCCGGTTGGCGAGGCAATCCACTTCCCCGGCCCGGTCGGGATGATCCGGGTCATCGTCCTTGGCGCCGCCGCGGGCGGCGGGTTTCCGCAATGGAACGCGAACAGCGAGGCGTGCCGCCGCACGCGCGCCGGCGATCCGCAGGCGCCGAGCGCCACCCAGGCCTCGATCGCGGTGAGCGGCGACGACCGCCACTGGTTCGTGCTCAACGCCGCCCCCGACCTGCGCATCCAGATCGAGCGCACCCCGGCACTCCACCCGCGCCACGGGCTGCGCTCCACGCCGATCGCCGGCGTGGTGCTGACCGGGGGTGAGGTCGACACGCTGACCGGGCTGCTCACCTTGCGCGAATCCGAGCCGTTCCACCTGTTCGCCACCGACACCGTGCTGCGTCGCCTGGACGCCAACCCGATCTTCGAGGTGGTGTCGCGCCGCCTCGTGCCGCGCCTGCCGCTGCATGTCAGCGTGCAACAGCCGCTCACCGGCCCGCACACCAGCGACAGCCTGCTGCGCCTCACCCCGTTCGCCGTGCCGGGCAAGGTGCCGCTTTACGCCGAGGCGGACATGTCGGCCGGTGCTGCGCCGGCGGGCGACGCAGGGCCGGCCGGGGCCGCGCCGGACGACGGCGAGACGATCGGACTGGAGATCACCGACGGCACACGGCGGCTGTTGTTCGTGCCGGGCTGCGCGATGATGACCGACGAGATCCGGCGGCGCGCCGACGGGGCGGACTGCGTGTTCTTCGACGCGACGCTATGGCGCGACGACGAGATGATCGTCCAGGGGCTGGGTGCGAAGACCGGCGGCCGCATGGGCCACATGTCGGTCGATGGTCCGGGCGGCGTGATCGAAAGCTTCCGCGGGCTGCGGATCGCACACAAGATATTGATCCACATCAACAATTCCAATCCACTGCTCCTGCATGATTCGCCCGAGCGGCAGCGGGCGCAGGACGCGGGCTGGTTGGCGGCACGAGACGGGATGGAGCTGGACCTATGAGCGGGCTACGCACGCCGGCCGAACTGGAGGCGGAACTTCGCCAGATCGGCGCCGAGCGCTACCACAACCTGCATCCGTTCCATCGCGCGCTGCATGACGGCCGGCTGAACCGCCTGCAGGTGCAGGCCTGGGCGCTCAACCGCTACTATTACCAGAGCCGCATCCCGGCCAAGGATGCGCTGCTGCTGTCGCGGCTGCCAACGGCCGATCTCAGGCGCGAATGGCGCTCACGGCTGGTCGACCATGATGGTGACGCCCCGGACACCGGCGGGATCGCGCGCTGGTTGAAGCTGACCGACGGGGTGGGTCTCGACCGGGCCTATGTCGCGTCGTTGCGCGGCCTGCTGCCCACCACCCGCTTCGCGGTGGATGCCTACGTCAATTTCGTAGGCGAGCGCAGCATCCTCGAGGCCGTCGCCTCCTCGCTCACCGAGCTGTTCTCGCCGATGATCATCAGCGAGCGCGTGTCCGGCATGCTGCGCCATTATGACTTCGTGAAGCCCGAGACGCTGGCCTATTTCACGCCGCGCCTCACCCAGGCCCCGCGCGATTCGGATTTCGCCCTGGCCTATGTGCTTGAGCACGCGCGCACCGTCGAGCAGCAGGAGACGGCTCTCGAGGCGCTACGCTTCAAGTGCGCCGTGCTGTGGTCGATGCTCGACGCGCTCGACTATTCCTACGTCTCGCCGGGCCATATCCCGCCAGGCGCCTTCAGCGGCGACTGAACCGCCGCCGGGCCGGAATTCGGGTGCAGCCGTCTCCGGCCGGGGCCAAGTCACGCGGGCGGGTCTGCTTTGTGGGGGCGCTGATCACGGATCGAGACGGAGATGGTGGAGCCAAGGGGAGTCGAACCCCTGACCTCCTGAATGCCATTCAGGCGCTCTCCCAACTGAGCTATGGCCCCGTCCATCGTCTGCGCCGGGCTGGGAACGCGGCGCGGGAGCGGGCTATAGCCGCCCGGCCGGACGGTGACAAGTCCGTTCGACGCCGCGGCGGGCGTGGCGCCCCGGCCGGTGCAATGCCCCTCGCCCTCCTCCCGGCTCCTCCTGCGCCACGCGATCCTCAGACTGCCAGCAGGCCGCGTTGGCGCAGCGCGCCGAGCAGCGGCAGCATCGGCAGGCCAAGGATCGCACCATGCTCGCCGCGCACGGCCGAGAAGAGCTGCAGGCCGAGCCCCTCGAGACGGTAGGCGCCAACGCTGGCCAGCAGCGCCTCGCCCTCGGCGGCCAGATAGGCGTCGACGAAGCCGTCCGAGACCGCACGCATGACCAGCCGGGGGTGGGCCACGTGGCGCCAGACCACGCGCCCGCCATGGGCCAGCACGACGGCCGTGTGCAGCACGTGGGCGCGCCCGCGCAACCGTTCGAGATGCCGCCGCGCCTCGCCGAGATCGGCCGGCTTGTCGAACCAGGCGCCCTCGCAGACCAGCAGCTGATCGGCGCCGATCACCCAGCCGGCCTCTCCGCTCGCGCCCGCCTTGGCGGCGGCGAGGGCGAGCGCCACCGCATCGGCGCCGTCGCCACGTGCCTGCCCGGTCCGCTTGAGGGCCGCCTCGTCGAGATCGGCAGGACGGGCTTGGACCTCCACGCCGGCGGCGCGCAGCAGCCGCAGGCGCGGCGCCGAGCCGCTGGCCAGGGTGATGGTCCGGCCGGTCGCGAGCGACGGGAGAGGCGAGTCGGGGCTGTTCATAAGATGGCGGATCATGGGGTACTTGGGGATGAAAGAAGCGGCTCCCGCCTGGGGTACCGAGTACTGGGGATTGTTGGGTACGGGCCGCTGCCAGGTGGGTTGTACACAGCCCACTCATCCCCAGGGTGGGATGAAACGCAACCCTGCTGACCTGGTCGCCGACGCTGGCCGGGCGCGCCTGTGGGCAAGCCTGTGTACCGGCCGGGCAAGCCGGGTACCCCGTCATCCACAGCCATCTACCCTAACCCCTCTATTTCTCTCTTCTTCTTTCACCTTTAGGAGTCAGGGATCAGAAAAAAGGCAGTCGTAATGAATAAGAAACGATTGCTTCGTGTGCTTGCAGGCGAAGCGATCTCCCCGCCGCCGGTCTGGCTGATGCGCCAGGCCGGCCGCTACCTGCCCGAGTTCCGGGCGCAGCGGGACAAGGCCGATTTCATCACGCGCTGCATGACCCCGGACATCGCCACCGAGATCACCCTGCAACCGATCCGCCGCTTCGGCATGGACGGCGCGATCCTGTTCAGCGACATCCTGATCCTGCCCTGGGCCATGGGCCGGCCGCTGCGCTTCGAGGATGGGCGCGGGCCGGTGCTGGAGCCGGTGCGCAGCCTGGCCGATCTCGACCGCCTGCAGCCCGAGCGCGCGCCCGAGCGTCTCGCCCCGGTCCTGGAGACATTGCGGCGGTTGCGCGCGGCCCTGGACGGGCCGGCCAGGATTGGTGCGGCGGAGGTTTGTCAGACCAGCCTCATCGGCTTTGCCGGGGCACCCTTCACGGTGGCCTGCTACATGATCGAGGGCGGCAGCTCGAGCGACTTCGCCCTCACCCGTGGGCTGGCCTTCGGCGACACGGGCCTCGTGCAACGGCTGGTGGATCTGCTTACCGACAGCACCGCGGCGATGCTCTGCCGACAGATCGAGGCTGGTGCCGAGGCGGTGATGCTGTTCGACAGCTGGGCGGGGCTGTTGCCGAGCGGGTTGTTCCGCCGCCTGGTGATCGAGCCCACGCGGCGTGCGGTCGAGGCCATACGCGCGTCGCATCCGGCCGTGCCGATCATCGGCTTCCCACGCCTGGCCGGGCTGGCGATCGCGCCCTACGCGGCCGAGACCGGCATCGACGCGATCGCACTCGATACCGGTGCTGATCTCGAGGTGGCGTTGCGCCTGCTGCCGCAGGGCATGCCGGTGCAGGGCAACCTCGATCCGCTCTGCCTGCTGGCTGGCGGCGAGGCAATGGCCGGCGAGGTGAGGCGGATCCTGCGCGCCATGCAGGGACGGCCGCACGTCTTCAATCTCGGCCATGGTGTCGTGCCGCAGACCCCGCCCGAGCATGTCGCGGCCCTGGTCGAGCTGGTCCGCGGGGGGAATGGGCGGTGACCATCCCGGCGCTGCTGCCCTGGATGGGGTGGGAAAAGGCGTTGCACCTGGTCTCGGTGATCGCCTGGATGGCCGGGCTGTTCTACCTGCCGCGCCTGTTCGTCTACCACTGCACCGTGCCTGCCGGCTCGGCGCAGAGCGAGCTGTTCAAGGTGATGGAACGACGCCTGCTGCGCCAGATCACCACGCCGGCGATGCTGTCGTCGCTGGTGTTCGGCGTGCTGCTGGTCCTCACGCCCGGAGCTGTCAGCTGGCAGGCGGGATGGTGGTGGAGCAAGCTTGTCGCCGTGATCCTGATGCTCGGCTTCCACGGTGCCTGCGCACGCTGGCGGCGCGACTTCGCAACCGACCGCAATACGCGGCCGCAGCGCTTCTACCGGATGGCCAACGAGGTCCCCACGCTGCTGATGCTGGTCATCGTGGTGATGGTCATCGTGCAGCCGTTCTAGCGCGCATCGAGTTGCTCACCGACAGGAAGGAGGATTGATGCGCGCCCGGTTCCGCAAGCTGACGACCGCGCTGAGCGAGACGTTCTGGATCCTGCCCGGCTTCATGGTGCTGACCGGCATCTTCGGCGCGGTCGCTCTGCTGTCGATCGATCGCAGCACGATGGTACCGGCCCGGCTGGTGAACAGTGCCTGGCTGTATAACGGCGGCGGCACGGGAGCGCGCACGCTGCTCGGCGCGGTGGCGTCGTCGGCGATCGGTGTGGCGGGCACGGTGTTCTCGATCACCATCGCCTCCCTGTCGCTCGCCGCCGGCCAGATGGGGCCGCGCCTGTTGCGCAACTTCATCCACGACCGCGGCAACCAGTTCACGCTCGGCGCCTTCCTCGGCACGTTCTCCTACACGCTGATGGTCCTGCGCTCCGTGCGCACGCAGAGCGAGGGTGCGTTCGTGCCGCATGTCTCGATGACCGCGGACATCCTGCTCGCCTTTCTCTGCGTGGGCACCCTGGTGTTCTTCGTCGGTCACATGGCGGGCCGCATCAATGTCGACACGGTGATCGAGCTTGTCTTCTGTGACGTGCAGCGGGCGATCAAGCGCCTCACCCTGGACGAACCCGCGCCATCGCCGCCACCGCGCGGCTTCTGGCGCGGCGCCATCGCAGTCAGCGATCCGCGCGGCGGTTATGTCCAGCAACTCGACGGTGCCGGGCTGGCAGACTGGGCGGCACAGCGTGGAGCGGCGATCAACCTGCTGGTCCGGCCAGGCGCCTACGTGTTTTCCGGCGCCCCGATCGCGCTGGTGCACGGGCTGCGCGATGCCGATCTGCCCAAGCTGCGCGACGCCATCCGCGACGCGACGGCACTGGGCGCGCAGCGTGTCGGCACCAGCGATCTCGAGTTCACCACAGGCCAACTCGTCGAGGTTGCGGTCCGTGCGCTGTCGCCAGGCATCAACGACCCGCACACCGCAATGAGCGTGCTGGACAGGCTCGGTGCGGCTCTCTGTGAACTGGTGCCGCGTCATCTGCCGACCGGCGTCACGCTGCACGACGAGCGACCGGTCCTGGTAATTCCGCCCGTGGATTATGACGGGCTGACCGACACGATGTTCCACATGATCCGGCAGAACGCCGCCGACAGTGCCGCGGTGCTGATCCGCCTGCTCGACGTGCTGAATGCGGTGCTGAGCTGCGAGCGCAGGCCGGAGCGGAGACACAGCCTGCTGCGGCACAAGGCGCTGGCAGTGGCCGATGCCGAACGCAACATCCAGAACAAGGCAGATCTGGCCGACCTGCTCAGTCACGCCGAGGCACCTGACCTGGGAGTCTGACGCGCGAGCAGGCCAAGCCGGTCAGACGGGTCCGCCTGATCGCATGCTGCTCCGGCAGGAAAGATCGTGGTGGGCGCACAAGGACTCGAACCTTGGACCCGCTGATTAAGAGTCAGCTGCTCTACCAACTGAGCTATGCGCCCACGATCTCGAAGCGGCGCCGGGCCGTTCGGAGACGCGCCTATAGCAGCGCAGGCAGCATGCGTGAAGTGGCGGCGACCAGGTTTTTTGGCAGGTGCTGCGCCGCCTGGTCTCAGCCGTTCAGCAGTGCGAGCACGCCGTCGAGCTGGTCGAGATTGTCGTAGTGGATGCGCAGGCTGCCACCCTTGCCGTCGAACAGGACCTGGATCCGCAGGCCGAGCTTTTCGCGCAGGCTGCGTTCGAGCGCTGCGATCTCGGCATCCTTGGACTCCGCCGCAGCCCGGGGTGCGCGTCGCGTGGTTTCACCCGGGCGGCCTGCATTCTGCGCCAGTGCCTCGGTCTGCCGCACGCTCAGCCGCCCGGCGATGACGGCGAGTGCCGCACGGGCCGGGTCGGGATGGGCAAGCAGGGCCCGCGCGTGGCCGGCGCTGAGCGCGCCCGCCTGCACCTCGTGGCGCACGCTCTGCGGCAGTTGCAGCAGGCGGACGGTGTTGGTGACGTGACTCCGCGACTTGCCGATTGCCCCGGCCAGCTCGTCATGCGACAGGCCGAACTCGCCGATCAGCCGCTGCAGGCCTTCCGCCTCCTCGATGGCGTTCAGGTCCTGGCGCTGCAGGTTCTCGACCAGGGCGGCGGCCATCGCGTCGCCGTCGTCGAGTGCCCGCACATGCACCGGCACCTCGTGCAGCCCGGCCTGCTGGGCCGCCCGCCAGCGCCGCTCGCCGGCGATGATCTGGTATTGTCCGGGCTGCTGCGGATGCGGACGGGCCAGGATGGGCTGCAGGATGCCGCGGGTGCGGATCGAGGCGGCGAGCTCCGCCAGCGCCTCGGGTGCCACCTCGCGCCTGGGCTGGAAAGGTCCGGGCTGCAGCAGCTCGATCGGCAGCCGGGCGCCAGGAGCCGAGGCGGGTGACGGTTCCGGGGCAAGCGAAGGCGGTGCCTCGCCGAGCAGCGCCGCCAGACCGCGGCCCAGCCTGGAGGGCGGCGGCTCCTTCTTCTTGGTCATGATCTTACCTTGCGGGCCCGGGGGCGTTGCAGGCGGGCGAGCAGTTCCTCGGCGAGCTTGACGTAGGCGCTGGCCCCGCTCGATCGTGGATCGTAGAGCATCGCCGGCTTGCCGTGGCTCTGGGCTTCCGAGATGCGGATGTTGCGCGGGATCAGGGTCTCGAACACCTGTTCGCCGAAGAAGCCGCGCGCATCCTCGGCCACCAGTTCCGAGAGGTTGTTCCTCTTGTCGAACATGGTCAGCACGATGCCGTGCAGCTCGAGCTCGGGATTGAACGCCCGCCGCACGCGCTCGACGGTGCGCACCAGATGGCTCACCCCCTCGAGGGCGAAGAACTCGCACTGCAGGGGCACGATCACCGAGGAGGCGGCGACCAGCGCATTGAGGGTGAGCAGGCCGAGGCTGGGCGGGCAGTCGATCAGGATGAAGTCATAGGCGAGCGGGCTGCCATCCTTGCCGACCAGAGCCTCACGCAGCAGGTACTCGCGCCGCTCGAAGGTCACGAGCTCGATCTCCGCGCCGGCCAGTTCCGTGTCGGCCGGCAGCAGCGACAGGCCGTCCACCATGGTCGGGCGAACCAGCTCGGCGAGCGGCCGGTTCTCGGCGAGCAGCGCGTAGCTGCCGGCGCGGCGGCTGCTGCGTTCGATGCTCAGCCCGGTCGAGGCGTTGCCCTGCGGGTCGAGGTCGATCAGCAGCACAGTGCGCCCGCTCTGTGCCAGGGCGGTCGCCAAGTTGATCGCCGTGGTCGTCTTGCCGACGCCGCCCTTCTGGTTAGCGATGGCGAGAATGGTGGGAATGGCGGCCTCACGCTACAGGGTCGCGCCGACCCTCTTGGTCACTGGCTGGACGTCTCGCGCCGCCGGAGGCCGCCGAGCGCCAGGATCACGCCCTCCGGATCCGACCGGCTGGGCGTCCGGGCGACCGACATGTGCCACTGCGCGGCCGCGTCGGTCAATTCGTCCTCCGCCCGGCGACCCTTGTGGAACACGCAGAGTCCGTCCGCGGCGAGCAGGGGTGCTGCCCAGTCGAGCAGTTGCGACAGGGGGGCCAGTGCCCGGGCGGTGATCGCCGCCGCCGGGGCCAGCCGCACGCTCTCGATCCGCTCGCAGACGACCAGCGCCGGCGCGTCGGTCAAGCGTGCCGCCTCGCGCAGGAAGCTCGCCTTGCGGCTGTCGGACTCGACGAGGGTGACCGGCCGGCCGGCGGCGATCGAGAGCACCAGGCCCGGGAATCCGGCGCCGGAGCCGAGATCTGTAACCGGACCCTTCGGTAGCAAGGGAAGCACCTGCAGGCTGTCGAGGATGTGCCGCGGCCAGAGCTCGTCGATGTCGCGCCGGGAGACCAGGTTGATCACCCGGTTCCAGCGGACGAGCAGTTCGGCGAAGGTGGACAGGCGGGCGCGGCGCGCATCCGGCAGGGAGGCGAACAGTGGGTCGGCTTCATGTTTCACGTGAAACATCCACCCGGCGCGGCGTGAGATGGGGCAGCAGGGCGACCAGGGCCGACGGGGTGATGCCCGGGATGCGCTGCGCTGCGCCCAGGCTGGCTGGACGCGCTGCCAGCAGGCGTTCGCGCATCTCGCTGCTCAAGCCGCCGATCACGGCGAAATCGACATCGGGCCGGAATTCCATCCGGTTGTCGCTCTCGATCTGCCTGATCTCGCGCGCCTGGCGGTCGAGATAGCCGCTGTAACGCGCCTCCGTCTCCAGGTGGCGGCGCACGCGCGCCGGCAGCGCGGCCAGCCAGGGGGCGACCTCGTGCAGTGCCTCCGGCGCGAACGGACCGCCGGCCAGCAGCTCCAGCACCGTGCGGCTGCGCCCGTCCGCGTTCGCCTTCAGGCCCGCCGCGCGCAGCGCTCCCGGCGACACCAGCGTCGAGCGGGCGCGATCCATCGCCTCGCCGATCGCCGTCCGCTCCGCGGCGAAATGTTTCGCCCGCTGGCCGCCCACGATCCCCCAGCCGATCCCGGCCTCGGTCAGGCGCAGATCGGCGTTGTCGGCCCGCAGGCTGAGCCGGTACTCGGCCCGCGAGGTGAACATGCGATACGGCTCGGTGATGCCCTGGCTGGTCAGGTCGTCGACCATGACACCCAGATAGGCCTCCGCGCGATCGATGACCGCGGGCCTGGTCCCGGACGCGCGCCTGGCCGCGTTCATCCCGGCAAGCAGGCCCTGGGCGGCCGCCTCCTCGTAGCCGGTCGTGCCGTTGATCTGCCCGGCAAGGAACAGGCGCGGGATGGCGCGAAGCTCCAGGGTGGGCTCCAGCGCCCGGGGGTCGATGAAATCGTATTCGACGGCGTAGCCCGCCTGGGCGATCTCCGCCTGCTCCAGGCCGCGGATGCTGCGCACCAGCTCGAGCTGCACGGACGCCGGCAGGCTGGTCGAGATGCCGTTCGGGTAGACCAGGTCGCCGCCCGGATTGCCCGGCAGGGCCTCGGGCTCGAGGAAGATCTGGTGCGTGTCGCGCTCGGCGAAGCGGACCACCTTGTCCTCGATCGACGGGCAGTAGCGCGGTCCGCGCCCGGCGATGGCGCCGCCATAGACGGCCGAACGGGCGAGGTTGTCGCGGATCAACGCGTGGGTGCGCGGGTTGGTCGCGGTGATGCGACAGGCGATCTGCGTCGTCCCGACCTGCCCGCTCAGCCGGCTGAACGGTTCGGGCTCCGCGTCGCCCGGATCCTCGGCCAGCGCCTCCCAGTCGAGGCTCGCGCGACGCAAACGTGGCGGCGTTCCGGTCTTCAGCCGACCCATCGGCAGGCCGAGCGACTGCAGTCGTTCGGCCAGCGCCACCGCGGCCGGATCGCCGATCCGCCCGGCAGGGCGTGTCTCCAGACCCATATGGATGAGGCCGCGCAGGAACGTCCCGGTGGCCAGCACCACCGCTCCCGCCCGGATGCGGCGCCCATCCTGGCACAGCACGCCGCAGGCGTGTCCGTCCGCGTCGAGCAGCAGATCCTCGACCGCCGCCTCGCCGATCGACAGCCCGGCGGTTTCGGCGAGCAGCGACTGCATCGCCGCCCGGTAGAGCGAGCGGTCCGCCTGGGCGCGGGGCCCGTGCACCGCCGCACCCTTGGAGCGGTTGAGCAGCTTGAAATGGATGCCCGCGCGGTCGGCGGCCACGCCCATCAGCCCGTCGAGCGCGTCGATCTCGCGCACCAGGTGGCCCTTGCCGATGCCACCGATCGCCGGGTTGCACGACATGGCACCGATCGTGCTGCGATCATGCGTTACCAGCAGCGTCCGCGCCCCGGCGCGGGCCGCAGCTGCTGCGGCCTCGCAGCCGCCATGACCGCCACCAACCACCACGACATCAAACTGGGTCTCGAGCGTCACGCCTGTCACTCACTTGCCGATGCAGAACTGTCCGAAGATGGTGTCTAGCAGGTCTTCAACCCCCACCGCACCGGTGAGCCGGCCGAGGGCAGCGGCCGCCAGGCGCAACTCCTCGCCGCGCAACTCGGGCCAGGTGATTTCCGCCGCTGCATGGAGATGCCGCGCCGTCGCTTCGATCCCGGCCTGGTGCCGCGCCCGGGTGAGTGCTGCACCGCCACCGGTCGCGGTCAGGCGCCGGGCGTGGTCGGCCAGCGCTGCGCGGAGCGCCTCGAGGCCGGCGCCGGTCGCGGCACTCACGCCCGACAGTCCCGCCGGCGCCGGTGCCTCGTCGATCTTGTTGCAGACCACCAGCCGCCCGGCCTGCCCGTCGACGGACGGCAACCCGTCATCACCGGGTGCGGTGACCAGCAGCACCAGGTCGGCAGCGCCGGCATGACGCCGGGCCCGGCGCACACCCTCGGCCTCGACCGCATCCTCGGTGTCGCGCAGCCCGGCCGTATCGACCAGAGTCACCGGCACGTCGCCCAGCACCACGCGCACCTCCAGCGCGTCGCGGGTGGTACCCGCCACCGGCGAGACGATCGCGGCCTCGCGCCCGGCCAGGGCGTTGACCAGGGTGGATTTGCCCACGTTCGGATTGCCCGCCACGACAAACACGAGGCCGCGACGCAGCCGCTCGCCCGGGCCGCCGGCCGCGAGATGCGCCGCCATCTCTGCGCCGAGATCGCGCAGTTCGGCCAGCAGGCGCGGTTCAACGTCCTCCGGCAGATCCTCGTCGGGAAAGTCGATCAGCGCCTCCTGCTGGGCCAGCAGACGGCGCAGGCGCTCGGCCCAGCTGCCGTAGAGCTGGCTCAGCGCACCCTCGGTCAGGCGCAGCGCCTGGCGCCTCTGCGCCTGGGTCTCGGCCTCCACCAGGTCGGCGACCCCCTCGGCCTCGAGCAGGTCCAGGCGCCCACGCACGAAGGCACGGCGGGGGAATTCGCCCGGCTCCGCCGGCACTGCGCCCGCCGCGAGCAGGGCGTCCGACACCGCCTCGATCACCGCCGGGCCGGCATGCAGATGCAGCTCCGCCGCGTCCTCGCCGGTATAGCTGCGCGGCCCGGGGAACCAGAGCACGAGGGCGCGGTCGAGCAGCTCGTCGCCTCGCCACAGCCCGCGCAGCGCCGCCAGCCGCGGCGGCGGACGCCGGCCACGACAGAGCCGGTCCAGGATCGGCCCGCAGCCGGGACCGCTCAGCCGCAGCAACGCCACGGCGGCCCGCCCGCCGCCGCTGGCCAGGGCGAAGATCGTGCTGTCAGTGTTCGTGTGTTCGGCCCGGCCCATGCGCTGCCCCCGGCTTATGCGCTGCCTATGTGTGCCGGGCGGGAGGCCGGTCCAAGCCGAGGTTCGAACAGGAATCCCGCCCGCCGCCGGATCCTGCAAGGGGCCGTCATGGTGCCGTCCTTGACACGCCGCCGCAATCTGCGTGCGATGGCCGCCCTGTCCGAGACCCGAGTATCGCCGCGAGTGCCGCAACTGTCCCTGCATACGCCTGTCGGACCGCTGACCGTCTCGGCGGAAGACGATGCCATCTTCGCCCTGGATTGGGGCTGGGGCTGCATGCAGACCGCCACACCCCTGCTGCGCGCGGCGTGCGACCAGTTGCATGACTATTTCGACGGCCGGCTGCGCGCGTTCGAGCTGGCGGTGCGCCCGGCCGGCTCGCCGTTCCAGCGTGCGGTCTGGAGCGCGCTGCTGCAGATCCCCTATGGCCAGACCAGGACGTATCGGGAGGTCGCCGCCGAAGCGGGCGGCTGCGCCCGCTCGGTCGGCCAGGCGAACCGGCGCAACCCGCTACCGATCCTGATCCCCTGCCACCGCGTCGTGTCGCAGGGCGGCATAGGCGGCTTTACCAGCGAGGGAGGCGTCGAGACCAAGCGCTTCCTGATCGCACTCGAGAGGGGGTGACATGTCCAAGGCGATCCGAATCCATGCATATGGCGGACCCGAGGTGCTGCAGTGGGAGGATGTGCCGACGCCGGAGCCGGGCCCTGGCGAGGCGCTGATCCGCCAGCAGGCCGTGGGCGTGAACTATATCGACATCTACTACCGCACCGGTCTCTACAAGCTGCCGGGCTTCCCTGCCGTGCTCGGCATGGAAGGTGCCGGTGAGGTGCTGGCGGTCGGCTCGGATGTAACCGACGTGGTTCCAGGCGACCGCGTGGCCTATAGCAGTTCGATCGGCGGCTATGTCGGCAAGCGGATCATAGCCGCCGACCGGCTGGTCAAGTTGCCGGAGGGGGTGGACAGCGAAACCGCGGCGGCGATGATGCTGCGCGGGCTGACCGTGCAGGCGCTGCTGCGCCAGGTGCATGCGGTGCAGCCGGGCGAGACGATCCTGGTGCATGCGGCGGCCGGTGGCGTCGGGCTGCTGCTCTGCCAGTGGGCCAGCCATCTGGGCGCCACCGTGATCGGCGTCGTCTCGTCTGCGGCCAAGGCGGAGATGGCGCGCAGCCATGGCGCGACCCACACCATCGTCGGCCTCGAAGACCTGCCCGGGCAGGTCAAACGCCTGACCGATGGCGCCATGGTGCCGGTGGTCTATGACAGTGTCGGCAAGGACAGCTTCATGGGGAGCCTTGATTGCCTGGCACCGCGCGGCCTGATGGTCTCGTACGGCAATGCCTCGGGCGAGGTCGCGGGCGTGAACCTCAGCGCGCTCAGCTCGCGCGGCAGCCTTTATCTCACCCGGCCGACGCTCACGACGTTCATCGCCAGGAGGGAGTTGCTGCAAGCCGCTGCGGCCGAGCTGTTCGACGTGGTGGGCAGCGGTGCGGTGAAGGTGGAGGTCGGCACGCGGCTGCCGCTCAGCCAGGCGGCCGAGGCGCATCGCGCGCTTGCCTCGCGCGCCACCACGGGCAGCACGATCCTGATCCCCGATTGACGGGAGCCGGCGGTCCGCGCGGACCGCCGGCCGCCGTCAGGTGTTCATCGCGTCGAAGAAATCCTGGTTGGTCTTGCTGTATTTCAGCTTGTCCAGCAGGAAGTCCATCGCATCCATGGTGCCCATCGGCGCCAGGATCCGGCGCAGCACCCACATCTTGGACAGCGAGCCGCGGTCGACCAGCAGCTCCTCCTTGCGGGTGCCGCTCTTGGTGATGTCGATGGCCGGGAAGGTGCGCTTGTCGGAGAGCTTGCGGTCGAGGATGAGCTCCGAGTTGCCGGTGCCCTTGAACTCCTCGAAGATCACCTCGTCCATGCGGCTGCCGGTATCGATCAGGGCCGTGGCGATGATGGTCAGCGAGCCGCCTTCCTCGATGTTGCGCGCCGCGCCGAAGAAGCGCTTCGGCCGCTGCAGCGCGTTGGCATCCACACCGCCGGTCAGCACCTTGCCCGAGGACGGCACGACCGTGTTGTAGGCGCGCGCCAGCCGGGTGATGGAGTCGAGCAGGATCACCACGTCGCGCTTGTGCTCGACCAGCCGCTTGGCCTTCTCCAGCACCATCTCGGTGACCTGGACGTGCCGGGTGGCCGGCTCGTCGAAGGTCGAGGAGACCACCTCGCCCTTCACCGATCGGGCCATGTCGGTCACTTCCTCGGGCCGCTCGTCGATCAGCAGCACGATCAGGAACACGTCCGGGTGGTTGTGCGAGATGGCGGTGGCGATGCTCTGCAGCATCACCGTCTTGCCGGTGCGGGGCGGGGCGACGATCAGCGCGCGCTGGCCCATGCCGATCGGCGAGACGAGATCGATGACGCGGGGCGTGAAGTCCTTCGAACCGCTTTTGCCGGGCAGCAGCGCGTTCTCGTATTCCATCTTCAGCCGACGCTCGGGGTAGAGCGGGGTGAGATTGTCGAAATTGATCCGGTGACGCACCGCCTCGGGCGGCTCGAAATTGATCGTGTTGACCTTGAGCAGCGCGAAATACCGCTCGCCGTCCCGTGGCGCCCTGATCTGCCCCTCGACCGTGTCACCGGTGCGCAGGCCGAACCTGCGCACCTGGCTCGGGCTGACATAGATGTCGTCCGGGCCAGGGAGGTAGTTCGCCTCCGGCGAGCGCAGGAAGCCGAACCCGTCGGACAGGATCTCGAGCGTGCCCTCGCCGTGGATCGCCTGGTCGTTCTCCGCGAGGTTCTTCAGGATCGCGAACATCATGTCCTGCTTGCGCAGCGACGAGGCGTTCTCGATCTGCAGGGACTCTGCGTAGGACAGCAGGTCCGAAGGTGACTTGGTCTTCAGTTCGGCAAGGTGCATCGGTGCGGTCTCGAATGGCCAGTCGAGAGGAAGTGACTGGAGATGATCGGATGCTGAGCGGGAGCGTCGTTTCCGATACTCGGAGGGGCCGCGAAGCCCGGACGAGAAGGGGGAGGGGTCAGGCGGGCTGGGGGGAGTTGGGTCCCGAGCGTGTGGATCCGGCTTGGTTCCAGGGGAAAAGAAACCAGGCATCAGCACACGGGTAGTGCCTGCCAACCGAACCACGACAACCTTAGAGCGATCGTCCGAGTTGCGTCAACTACTTCATCTTGAGCCCTCCCAGCCAGCCGATCTTCCAGAACACGAACAACGGCCCGGCGATGGTCAGCAGCATCAGCCCCAGCGCATAATAGTAGCCGTAGGTCCAGTTGAGTTCCGGGATGTTCTTGAAGTTCATGCCGTAGATGCTGGCCACCAGGGTCGGCATGACGCCGATGAAGCTCACCACGGTGAGAACCCGGATGCCGTTGTTCTGCTCGATGTTGATGAACCCGAGCGTCGCGTCGAGCAGGAACTGGGCCTTGTTGTACATCTGCGGCACGTAGTCATTGAGGCTGTCGACGTCGCGCCGGACGGTGTCCACCTTTTCCGCGAGCAGCTCGTGCAGGCTGCGCCGGCTGTTGGCCTTGAGGTAGAGCGCGATCCGGCCCACGCCGAGCAGGCTGTCGCGCATGTCGGACAGGAGATCCATCGCCGAGCCGATCTCGCGCAGCATGCCGCGCAGCAGCCGGTCCACCTGGGCCGTGCGCTCGCGATCGGTGCGGAAGATCTGCCCGGACAGCCGGTCGAGATCGGCCCCCAGCCGCTCCAGCCCGTCCGCCAGCCGGTCGACCATGCCCTCGAGCAGCATGACCATCACCGCGTCCGCATCGCACCCGAGCGACTGGCCGGTCACCCGCGCGGTCACGTTGTCGAACACCTTCCAGTCGGTGAAGCGCACGGTGATCAGCCGGTCGCGGCTGAGCACGAAGCCGATCGGGGTCACGTCCGAGGTGCCGTCCTCCTCATGGCGCCGCACCAGCGGCGTGGAGAGGTAGAAGACGTCCCCCTCCATCATCAGCCGGCTGGAGCTTTCGATCTCGTCGAGCTGCTCGCGGGTCGGGATGCGCAGGCCGGTGATCCTGGTCGCCCGCTCGACCTCCTCGCCGCTCGGGTCGATGAGGTCGAGCCAGCCGGCCAGATCGGCCACCGCCTCGTCGGTCACCGGCATGGGGGAACGGCCGGGCGCATGCGCTAGGAACATCGGGTCTCCGGGGCGGATGGGGGAAGGGGATGATGCAGCACCATCCAGGACCCGCCGGCACGTGACCGGCGGCCGGCTGCCGGCTAGTATAGTCTGGCAGGATCCTGGCCGGACGGGCGGCTGGCCGGCAGGTGCACGGTTGAGCGGGATGGCCCGCCCGGTCCGCCGCCTGCCTACATATCAGACAAGCCAGTCTGCCCCAGCCGAACTGGAATGCGACGCGTCCCCGTGATGCGTTCCCGTCCGGGCCCGGTTGCTTTAGGAAGCTCCTGTGATGGGAAGGCAGTCGTGAGCGCAAAGATCGAGGCGGCCCCGGCCATGGATGACGGGGCGAACGAAGCGGCGGTGACCACCCGGCCGCTGATCTCCGAGGGGCTCAATAGCCTCAGGCACGGACCCGACGAGCGCGGCCGGTTCGGCATCTTCGGCGGCCGCTTCGTCGCCGAGACGCTGATGCCGCTGATCCTTGAGCTGGAGGGGGCCTACGAGGCCGCCAAGCGCGACCCGGCGTTCCGCGCCGACCTCGACTACCACCTGCGCGATTATGTCGGCCGCCCGAGTCCGCTCTGGTTCGCGCGCCGGCTGACGGCGGAACTGGGCGGGGCGCGCATCTATCTCAAGCGCGAGGAGCTCAACCACACCGGCTCGCACAAGCTCAACAACGTCATGGGCCAGATCCTGCTCGCCCGACGCATGGGGCGGACCCGGATCATCGCCGAGACCGGCGCCGGCCAGCATGGGGTGGCGACCGCCACTGTCTGCGCGCTGTTCGGCATGACCTGCGTCATCTACATGGGCGCCACCGACGTCGAGCGGCAGAAGCCCAACCTGTTCCGCATGCGCCTGCTCGGCGCCGAGGTGGTGCCGGTGACCAGCGGTGCGGGCACGCTGAAGGACGCGATGAACGAGGCCATGCGCGACTGGGTGGCCAATGTCCGCGACACCTACTACCTGATCGGCACGGTAGCCGGCCCGCACCCCTACCCGGCCATGGTGCGCGACTTCCAGTGCGTGATCGGCGAGGAGGCCCGTGCCCAGCTCCTGGCCGCCGAAGGGCGGCTGCCCGACGCGGTGGTCGCCGCGGTGGGCGGCGGCTCCAATGCGATGGGCATCTTCCACCCGTTCCTCGACGAGCCGAGCGTCAGGCTGATCGGCGTCGAGGCAGCCGGGCGCGGGCTCGACAGCGGCGAACAGGCGGCCAGCATCAGCCGTGGCCGCCCGGGCGTGCTGCACGGCAACCGCACCTACCTCCTCCAGGACGAGCAGGGCCAGATCCAGGAGGCGCACAGCATCAGCGCCGGGCTGGACTATCCCGGCATCGGCCCCGAGCATGCCTGGCTGCACGAGATCGGGCGCGCCGAATATGTGGGTGCGACCGACGACGAGGCGCTCGCGGCCTTCCAGCTCTGCACACGCACCGAGGGCATCATCCCCGCCCTCGAATGCGCCCATGCGATGGCCCATGTCGCCAAGCTCGCACCGGCCCTGGATCGCGAGCAGATCGTGCTGATGAACCTCTCCGGCCGCGGCGACAAGGATGTGCCGACCGTCGCCGCCCATCTCGGCTTCGCGCTGTGAGTCGGATCGCCGCGCGCTTCGCGGCGCTGGCCGCCGAGGGGCGCGGCGCGCTGATCCCGTTCCTCGAGGCGGGTGATCCCGATCTGGACACCGCCGCCGCCCTGCTCGCCGGCATGCCGGCGCATGGTGCCGACCTGATCGAGATCGGCATGCCGTTCACCGACCCGATGGCCGACGGCCCGATCATCCAGGCCGCCGCCGTGCGCGGCCTCAAGGCGGGTGCGACCATCGACAACACGCTGGCCATGGTGCGCCGCTTCCGCGACGGCGACGATGCCACCCCGGTCATCCTGATGGGCTATCTCAACCCGATCGAGAGCTACGGACCGGCACGCTTCTGTGCCGCCGCCGCCGCCGCCGGCATCGACGGGCTGATCGTGGTCGACCTTCCGCCTGAGGAGGCCGACCTGCTGGCCGGCCCGGCCGCGCAGAACGGGCTCGACATCATCCGCCTCGTGGCCCCGACCACTGCTGCCGGGCGGCTGCCGCTGGTGCTGCGCGGCGCCTCGGGCTTCGTCTATTATGTCAGCATCACCGGCATCACCGGCACCCGCTCGGCAAGCGAGGCCGACCTCGCGCAGGCCCTGCCGCTTCTGCGGGCGGCGACCGACCTGCCGATCGCCATCGGCTTCGGCGTGCGCACGCCCGAGCAGGCGGCGGGCGCCGTGCGGGTGGCCGACGCCGCGGTGGTCGCCTCGGCGCTGATCCAGACCCTCGCGGCAAGCCTCGACCCGCAGGGTCGCGCCGCACCCGGGACGGTCGGGCGGGTGCTCGACCAGGTGGCAGACCTCGCGCGTGGCGTGCGAAGCGCGCGGCTTACGGAGACGTTCGCATGAGCTGGCTCAGCACCTATGTCCGCCCCAAGATCCGCAACCTGCTCGGCAAGCGCGAGGTGCCGGACAATCTCTGGACGCAGTGCAGCGCCTGCAACCAGATGATCTTCGCCCGCGAGCTGGAGCGCACGCTGAAGGTCTGCCCGCATTGCGGCCACCACATGCGCGCCCTCGCCGGCGAGCGGCTCGCCTGGACCTTCGACGAGGGCAGCTTCACCAAGATCGAGCTGCCGCGCGCGCCGGTCGATCCGCTCGGCTTCCGCGACCAGAAGCGCTACACCGAACGGCTCAAGGAAAGCCGCACCAAGAGCCATCTCGACGAGGCGCTGCTCGTCGCGCACGGCACCATCACCGGCCACAAGGCGGTGGTCGCGGTCATGGCCTTCGAGTTCATGGCCGGCACGATGGGGGCGGCACTCGGCGAAGGCTTCGTCGCCGCGGCCCGCCTCGCGGTCCTGCAGCAGGCGCCGCTGGTCGTGTTCACCGCCTCCGGGGGGGCGCGCATGCAGGAGGGTGCGATCTCGCTGATGCAGATGCCGCGCACCACGATTGCCGTGCAGATGGTGCGCGAGGCCGGGCTGCCCTACATCGTTGTGCTGACCGACCCCACGACCGGCGGTGTCAGTGCGAGTTTCGCCATGCTGGGCGACGTGCAGATCGCCGAGCCCAACGCGCTGATCGGCTTCGCCGGCCAGCGGGTCATCGAGCAGACGGTGCGCGAGACCCTGCCCGAAGGCTTCCAGCGCGCCGAATACCTGCTCGAGCACGGCATGCTCGACATGGTGGTGCCGCGCGCCGACCTGCGCGAAACACTGGGCCGCGTGATCGGGCTGCTGCGCAAGATCGAGCTGCCCGAGCAGGTCAGCGCGCCGGTCGAACAGGCCGCCGACTGACTGGGCAAGCCATGGGCGGCGCAGGAGTAAGCGGTGCAGGCATAGGTGGGCCAGCGTGGGGAAGCCAGGCATGAGCGGGGCGGCGGCGGCCAGCCCGGAGTTCGTCGGCCGGCCGGGGGTGGTGCTCGAGCGGCTCAACCGCCTCTACCCCGCCCTCATCGATCTCTCGCTTGGCCGGATCGACGCCCTGCTCGGCCGGCTCGGCCACCCCGAGCGGCACCTGCCGCCGGTGATCCATGTCGCCGGCACCAACGGCAAGGGCAGCGTCTGCGCCAACCTGCGCGCCATCGGCGAGGCGGCGGGCCTGCGGGTGCATGTCGCCACCTCGCCGCACCTGGTGGACGTGACCGAACGCTTCCGCGTCGCCGGCCGGCTGGTCTCCGAGGCGCGCCTGGTCGCCACCCTGGAGGAGATCGAGCGGGTCAATGACGGCGCGCCGATCACCGTCTTCGAGGTGCTGACCGCGGCGGGTTTCCTGCTGTTCGCGCGTGAGCCGGCAGATCTCGCGGTGATCGAGGTGGGGCTCGGTGGCCGCTTCGATGCCACCAACGTGATAGCTGCCCCCGCCTGCAGCGCCATCAGCGCCATCTCCATGGATCACGAGGCCTTCCTCGGCGACACGCTGGGCAAGATCGCCGGCGAGAAGGCGGGGATCATCAAGCCCGGGCGCCCGGTAGTGAGCGCCCCGCAACCGCCCGAGGCGCGTGCCGTGCTGGAAGGCGAGGCGGCACGCGCCGGCAGCACGCTGTGGCTGGCCGGACGCGACTGGTCGGTCGAGCCGCGCGGCGCGGACGGGTTGCGCTATGCCGACCCGCTCGGCACGCTCGACCTGCCTCGCCCGGCACTTGCCGGCGCGTTCCAGGCCGAGAACAGCGGCCTGGCGGTGGCAGCCCTGCGCGCCGGCGGCCTCGCCCCGCCACCCGGCGCCTCACCCGGCACCTGGCACAAGGCCTGGCAGGGGGTCGGGCAGGCACGCTGGCCGGCCCGGATGCAGCGCCTGCACGGGCGGCTGGCCGCCCTGCTGGCCCCTGGCTGGGAGTTGTGGCTCGACGGCGGCCATAATCCGGGCGCCGGTGCTGCGCTGTCGCAGACCTTGGCCGGATGGCACGACCGGCCGCTGCATCTCGTCGTCGGCATGAAGCAGAGCAAGGATGCGCGCGGCTTCCTCCTCCCGCTGCTCGGTCATGCCGACAGCCTGCAGGCCGTGGCCGAGCCCGGGCAGCACATGGCGCTGCCCGTCGAGGCGATCGTGGCCGCGAGCGGCGGCCGGGCCGAGCCCGGACCGACGGTGCGCGAGGCGTTGCGGACAGTCGCCGAACGGGCCGGGTCCGGGGCGGCTGCGCCGGCGCGGGTGCTGATCTGCGGCAGCCTGTATCTCGCCGGCGAAGTCCTGAAGCTGGACGGCTGGATCCCGGATTGAGGCGCGCGTCCATCGCCCTGGCCGGGGGTGGCGCCAGGCGAGCGGTCTAGCCGCGGCCGCCTCATGTGGGCCCGGGCGGCGAATCAGACCCTGCGCGACGGTTTGGGACATGCCACGAAGAGCCGCTCACCGTCGCGCAGGCGCTCTCCATGATCCAGTTCACGCTCCTATCCGCCATGCTGTTGCCCGCGCTCGACAGCCTGGTTGCAGGCTTGGTGGTCGGGCCCGGCCTCGCGAGCCGGGCGCATGGACGCTTCGCTCTCTGGGTCGGCACCTGCGATGGGCTGGCGAGCATGACCGGCTGGCTGCTGCCCCCGCATGGCGGCCTTTCCCTGCCCGATTGGCTGGGCTACCTGCTTGCCGCGCCGCTGGCCTGCCTGGCGCTGTCCGGCCGGCGGTGGGCGACGCTCGTGCTGCCGGTGCTGCTTGCCTCCGACAACCTGCTGCAGCCGGCAGCCCCCTGTGTCGCGCTCGCCGGCGCTGCGCTCAGTGCCGCGTTCGCCTGGCTCGGAACCAATGCCGCCGCCGCATGCGGCGGGCGCCTGCAGGAGGTGTGAGGTCGCCATGGACCAGTTGCAGCAACAGGCCGCCACCGTGCTGCCGCCCGCCGTCACCACCCGCGCCTTCGATCAGGCGCGCAGCGGTGCCAACCGTTTCGAGACGGTCCTCACCCCGGCCGCGCTGCGCGCACGCGGCATCCGCCGCCTGTTCAGCCTGGATCTGCCAGGCGACGCCCGCGGCTGCGAGGCGCAGCCGCTGCTGGTCCCCGCGGTGCGCATGCCTAACGGCAGGGTGCGCAACCTCGTGCTCCTCGCCACCATGGCCAACCGGGTGTTCGCCTTCGATGCCGATGACGGCAGCCAACTCTGGCAGCGCGACCTCGGCCGGCCGATCAAGGGCAGCCCCGCGATCGACGCGCACATGATCAACGACAACTGGGGCATACTCTCCACACCGGTGATCGACGCGAAGGAGCAGATCCTCTACGCTTGCGCCTGGGTCAGCGAGGACGGCAGTGCCGCGCGCGGCCAGCATGTCCTGGCAGCGCTGCATGTCGCCGATGGGCGCGACGCGAAGCCACTGCTCAACCTCGAGGGCGCCGTCTTCGAACCTGGCCACGGTCTGCCCGCGCAGCGCTTCCGGTCGGCCGAGCGCAAGCAGCGTGCCGCACTCACCCTCGCCCAGGGTGCCGTGCTGATCCCGTTCGGCACCGTTGTCGAGACGCTGGGCAGCGCGCGCGGCTGGCTGATCGCGGTCGACACCGCGCGCTGGACCATCGCTGCCAGCTGGTGCTCGACCGCGCGCGGCAGCGGCGGCGGCATCTGGCACTCCGGCGGCGGCCCTGCGGTCGATGCGCGCGGCGACATCTATGTCGTGACCGGCAATGGCGATTTCGATGCGGTGACGGATTTCGGAGAATGCTTCGTCAAGCTTCGCTACACGCCACCCTCGGCGGGTGCCGCTGCGGCGATCGAGGCGGTGGACTGGTGGAGCCCCTGGACCGATGGCGGCCGCGTCGGCGGCAGCACGGAGGGCGAGGACGGCGGGCGTCGCGCGATGAACGCGGCTGCTGCGCATCCAATGCCCAGCAACCTGCGCATGGTGTCGCACCTGGCGCGCCAGGGCGTGCCGGAGATGGACATGGGCAGCGCCTGGGGCGACCAGGATTTCGGCGCCGGCGGTCCGGTGCTGGCGCCGGCAAGCGATGCGTTGCTCGCTGCCGGCAAGGACGGCATCCTCTACACGGCGAGCCTTTCCGGGCTCGGCCGCACGCAACCGGGCGATCTGGCGCCGGAGCGGGTGGCGGCGAACTACGCCAGGCTCAAGGCGGCCCCCATCTTCTACACCTACTATCCCGGCAACGGCCTGCAGGCGGCGCCCGTCTCGCCTGACAAGCTGAACGTGCTGGTCGGGCGTGTGACGCATCATCTGCACGGCACACCGGTGGTCTGGGAAGGCTCGCCGCACGGCACGCTGCATTTCTGCGGCGGCGAGAACGGCAACCTGCGCGCCTGGAGCCTGTCGCGCGAGGGTGTGTCGACCTATCTCGCCTGCAGTGCCGAGACGGCCTCGCCGCAATCCCCGGTGCCCCCCGGCGGCATGCCGGGCTGGATGATCGCGCTGTCCGCGCATGGCGGGCAGGACGGGATCGTCTGGGCGCTCGTGCCCTACGGCGACGCCAACATGGAACTGACCCCCGGCCGGCTGCTTGCCTACGATGCAGCCGCTTTCGGCAAGTTCGCCGACGGCAGCGGCCAGATCGAGGTGCTGTGGGACAGCCAGGACTGGGGCGAAGGCTGCGCGTTCACCCACCCCAAATTCAATCGCCCCGTGCCCTGGAACGGCAGGCTCTATGTGCCGACCTACGACGCACGGGTCGATGTCTACGGACTGGCCTGACATGTCGCTGCCGAGCGGGCGCGCTTGCCGCTGAAGGGATCGCACATCGTCATGGGCGACGTGAGGATTTGATCGCGCTGCCGACTGGCGCTCGCTCGGTCGTGTCGCGGCTCAGCCAACCCGCCGCGCCTCCGGGTGAACGCGCGCACGCCGACGCCGCGGATCAGCGAGTCTCGTAGCCGACACCGGTGAGCGACTCCGAGGCCGACCAGAGGCGGCTGGCCATGACCGGGTCGGCCGCCTGGGGCGAGATGATGGCGGCCGCCGGCGGCCCGCGGGTCTCGCCCGGGCCGGACGGCCCGTAATAGGCGCCTGCCCTGGCCTGCGGCGCCATGGCGGCGTAGAGCGACGGCAGTGCTGCGTCGCGCGCCGGCTGGGCCACGGCGCCGAACAGCAGGCCCATGGCACGGGTCTTGAGCGAGGCGCCGGCGCTGCCCATCCCGGCGGGGATGATGTTGGTGCGCGCCCAGCCCGGATGGGCGGCAATGGAGGCGAGCTTCCAGCCATGCTGCACGGCGCGGCGCTGCAGCTCGATGGCGAACATCAGGTTGGCGAGCTTGCTGCGCCGGTAGGCGAGCATCGGCGCGTAGTGCCGCTCGGACTGCAGGTCGTCGAGATCGAGGCTGACGCGCCGGTGGGCGAGGCTGGCGACGGTGACGACCCGCGCACTCCCCCCGGCACGTTCGAGGGCCGCCTTCAGCCGTCCGGTCAGCGCGAAATGGCCGAGATGGTTGACGCCGATCTGCTGTTCGAAGCCGTCCTCGGTCAGCGTCCGCACCGGCAAGGCCATGACGCCGGCGTTGTTGACCAGGATGTCGACCGTACCGAAGCTTTCGTCGATCCGGCCGGCGAACCGCTCGATCGACGCCAGGCTCGCCAGGTTGAGCAGCTCGAAGCGCACGTTTGGGGCGGCAAGCAGGCGCCCGATCCGGACCAGCGCGTCCGAGCCCTTGCCTGCGTTGCGCCCGGCGAGGATGGTCGTCGCCCCGCGCCGCGCCAGGCCGAGCGCGGTCTCGAAACCGACCCCGTCGGTGGCTCCGGTGACGATCGCCACCTTGCCGTCGAGGCTGGGTGCGTCACCCAGGCTCCAGCCATCCCGCCTCGATGTGCCTGCCATCCGACCCTCCCCTGCACAGTCCAGAACACGAGGCGAGTGTGGAGGGTTCCCGCCGGAGGCTGCCCGAGCTCCCGCCGCTCAGGCTCCGGGCTCGCCTTCGCGCGCCGCCAGCTCGTCGAGCACCACTTCCGGCGCCACGTCGCGCTGCACCTCCTGCAGCTCCGGATCGGAGGCAGCCCTGATGTCGAGCCGCTCGGCGATCGCCACCACCAGCTCGGACAGCTTGGTCAGCTCATGCTCGGCAAGAAGGCTGATCTGCAGGTCGAGGTCGGCCCGCCGGCCGCTCACCCTCGCCATGCGGTTCTGGCTGATCAGCACGAAGGTCGACAGGAAGATCGCCTCGACCGAGGCTTCCATGGCCAGGATGACGAAGGACGGGTCGAACTTTGGCACTCCAGGGATCACGCCGAGATTGAGCACGATCCAGGCGCCGTACAGCAGCAGGTGGAGGTAGACGAAGACCATGCTGCCGGTGAAGCTGGTGATCGACTGGGCCAGCCGCTCCTGCCAGGTGGCCGACGCCGCTTCCCGCGCATGACGGTCCTGCAGGGCTGCGATATTGCGCTGAAGCGTCGTGTCGAGCGTGTTCGGCCTGGACGGCGGCACGGTCGGTGTGTGAGCGGACATCTTCCGCCTCCCTGTGCGCGGCGCCGCCGACACCGATCGTCCGCGGCTTCGCGGCCCGAACGCACCGGCAGGCGCCGGGATCGCCCGCGCCCGGCACCCACCTGCTGCGTCCGGGCTCGTCGCGCTTCAGTCCGAGAGCGCGCGGGTTCTCCAGTTGAAGCGCATGCGGTCGTAGAGCCGCGGCCGCCGGCTCCAGGATTCGTGGGCGCGCGGCACGGTGTAGCTTTCCAGCGTGATCGTGCTTGCGTCGATCTCCAGGCGCAGGAAGCCGAAACGATCATCGACATAGCGCTCGAGCACCACGCCCGGCGCATCGGCGGCGCTGTACGGGGTGATGACCGGCTGCCCGCCGACGTCGGGCAGCTTGTGCAGGTTGTGGTAGCCGCCATGGCCGGCGACGATGTACGGCGTGAGCCAGCCGTCGGCATCGGTGACGCTGAATCGCTGGTAGTTGTGCACATGGCCCGAGAACACGATGTCGGGCTTGCGTCCCGCCGCCTGCGCCGCTTCGGCCAGCAGTGCCGACATCGCGCTGCTGCCGCTGTGGTCGTTGTCGAACGAGAATGGCGGGTGGTGCAATGCCACGATCAGCGGCTGGTCCGTGGCGGCCGATTTCATTTCGCCAACAAGCCAATCGCGCTGCGGCTTCTCCACCACACCGCCTTCGGGAACGTTGGTGTAGAGACCAACGAAAGTTGCGAACGGCGTCAGCAATGTCCAGTAGACGTTGGGCTGGATCATCGCCGTGCGGCTCGCGTCGCCCGCGTCGGGACTGTGCTGGCCCGGCGCCTGCGCGCAGAAATTGCGCACGAACGTGGCGAGCGACGGCTCGGGATTGACGCGCTTGCCGTTGTCGAACAGGTCGCCGTCATGATTGCCGGGGATGCCCATCATCGGCAGCGGGTAGTGGTCGTAGGGCTCGTAGAACTGCGGATAATATTGCGACGCCTCGCCATCGAAATAAACGACGTCGCCCAGATGATAGAAGAACGCAGGCGCGCCCAGCGCACCGGGACGTGCCGCGTCGCGCTCCAGGCCCTGTGCGACGAGGGTCTGCGGGTTGGGGTCGCGCACGCCCCCCGTGTCGCCCACCATGTGCAGCACCATCCCGCCCTTGTCGCGCATCGCGGCCACCTGCTGCGGGATGAGGCGGGCGAGATCGAGGCGATAGGGTGCCCGTCCGGGCGGCTCGGGCAGCGGCTGGAACGGGCTGCCGCGGCCGAGCACGGCAGCCTGGGCGCGCAGGGCACCCTGCTGCGGTCGCGCCTGGGCAAAGGCGTGGAGCGGCTCGTGTCCTTGGGCCTGGCCGCCCTCCGGCTCTGCGGCACGGCCGCCCTTCTTGCCGGGCGGCATCCTGCCTTTCGGGGGCTTGGGGTGCGGGGGCTTGCTCACGGGCGGGGTTTCCTGTTGGGGCGCGGCCTTGTTGCCACAACCCCGACCCGCCGACGAAGACAATCCGGCGACACCCCGGCCCTTGCCCCGCAGGGCAAGGCCGCGCGCCGCCGAGGGCGGTCAGCCCGGTTCGGACTGCCGGAAGCGGCGTGCCTGACGCTCCGCGTCGCGTCGCATCTTCTCGGCGGTGCTGTCGTCGCCTGCCTTCTGCCAGGCGCTCGCGACATTGCGCAGGAAGATGGCGCGTGCGGCAAGCCCGGTGGGGCTGTAGGCAGCGGGAGCCGGACCATCGACAAAATCAGGGATGCGAAGCGAGCGCCGATCACTCATGAAACCCTCCCGCCCAAGACACGGAACGGAGTTTACTACGGCTCAGGCGCGGCCCGTCCAATAGAATGCGCGGGCCGGCGCCGCTTCGAGAGTAATGTCGCGGTTTTTCAAGCTGCTAGATTGTAGACTGACAGCATCGGCTTCACGCCGTCAACTGAAAACACCAGCTTGTTGATTCTAGTGTATTTTGCGCTCCGCTCCGCAGTTATGACGTGCCTCCGGCTCGCCTGCTCGCGTCAGGCGGGGATCTTGCCGCCGAGTTCGTCCTCGATATGCGCCTCGATGATCTGCTCGAACCGGGTCTCGGCGCTGAAGCCGAGCGCCGCGGCGCGCCTGGCGTCGAACGCCTGCGCCCAGCCATGGACGATCTTCTCGATCACCGGGTCGGGCTGGCGGCGGATCAGGCCGGCCACGCGATCGCCGGCAATGGCGCGCAGCGAGGCGATCTGCTCGCCGACCGTCACCGACAGGCCGGGCATGGTGAGGTTGGGCCGCCCCTCGAGACGCGCGGTGTCGACGGTCGGCGCGTGCAGCAGGAAGTGCACCGCCGAGCGCGGGCTCGCGAACCAGTGGCGCACCGTTTCCGGCACCGGCAGGATCGCCTCCTGGCCGGCCAGCGGTTCGCGGATGATGCCGGAGAAGAAGCCCGACGCGGCGAGGTTAGGCTTGCCCGGCCGCACGCAGATGGTCGGCAGGCGCAGCCCGATGCCGTGGAAGATGCCCCGCCGGCTGTAGTCGGCGAGGATCAGCTCGCCGGCCGCCTTCTGCGCGCCGTAGCTGGTCTGCGGCGTCAGGATGTAGTCGTCCGGAATGACGGCGGGGAAGTTGCCGCCGAACACCGCGATCGAGGAGGTGAACACCAGCTTCGGCACCCAGTCGCCGCCGCGTCCCTCCACGCGCACCGCGTCGAACAGGGCGCGGCTGCCGTCGAGATTGATCCGGTAGCCTTTCTCCAGGTCCGCCTCGGCCTCGCCCGAGACGATGGCGGCGAGATGGTAGATCAGGTCCGGCCGGTTCCTCACCAGCCGCGCGGCGACGCCGGCCTCCGACAGGTCGGCCGACTGCGTGGTGACCTCGCCGGCGAAACCGGCCGGCGCGCTGGGGGCGACCACGTCCACCAGCTCGAGCGCCGTGACGGCCTGGCCGCCGATGCCGCCGTCGCGGGCGATGCGCTCGGCAAGCTTGCGTCCCACCATGCCCGCCGCACCGAGGATCATTACACGCATCGGCCTTACTCCTGTCTGGCTTGCGACTGCCGCGCGCCATCCTTGCGGCAGACCAGCAGTATCGTATCCACCCGCGCCGGGATCGCGAAGCCGGGTCGCAGACGCAAGCGTCGCGCCAGGCGCAGGCCCACCGGCATGAAAAACCGGTTGTACCACCACATGGCCCGCGCCGGGTCGCGCTCGAGGCGACGCATGCCCCAGCCGACCAGCCGGGGACTGCGCGGCTGCATGCCGAAGGCGGCACTCTGCGCCACCGTGAAGCCGGCCTCGCGCAGCCGGCCGAGCAGGTCGGCCGGCCGGTAGCGCCGGTGATGGCCGACGAGATCGTCGAACGGCGTCCAGGCCTGCGGGTGCAGCGGCACGGACAGCAGCAGCCAGGCCCCGGGTGCGGCGAGACGGCCCAGTTCGGCGAATGCCACTGCGTCGTGGGCGACGTGCTCGACGATGTCGAAGGCGGCGAGGAGGTCGAACCGGGCCGACGCGAAGGGCATGGCGGTGACGCTGCCGCGCACGACGTGGCCGCCGCGCGCCGCCAGGCGCTGCAGCGGCGGCCCGGTGAGATCGAGGAAGTGGGTGCCGGCGATCGGCAGGCGCGGCCTCATGCCCGGGGCGATCTCCAGGCGCCGGGCAGCCTGGCGGACCAGCGCCCGGACGAGCGGCCAGGTGTTGAAGCGCTCGGGCGGCACCAGCTCGGCCTGCGACCAGAGCTCGCCGTAGAACCGGCGGTTGCGCAGCTCGGTCGGGTCCGGCTGGCTCAAGTCAGAGGGACGGGACTCATCGAACGGCTTCATCGGCGTCGGGCTTCCTCATCGGGACGGCCTCTCCGGATCAGCAGCCCTGCCGGTTGGCCGCCTGCTGCGCCTCGGCGGTCAGCCGGTGCTCGTTCTTCTTGAGGAACAGGAACCCCGGGATCAGGATGGTGGCGGCGAGCACGCCCAGCCCGATGCCGAGCGGGCCGGAGATCGTCTGCATCTCGCGCCCGACCAGGTAGGAGGTGAGGCCGTAGCCACCGGCCCAGCCGATGCCGCCCAGCATGTTGTAGATCAGGAAGCTGGGCCAGGGCATCTGGTTGGCCCCGGCCAGCAGGGCCACGAAGGTGCGCAGGATGGCGATGAAGCGCCCGAAGAACACCACCTTGCCGCCGTGCCGGCGGAACAGGTAGCGCCCCAGCCGGAGACGCTCGGTGGAAAGCCCCACATGCCGGCCGAAGCGGCTGAGCAGCCTGAAGCCGATCGAGCGGCCGATCAGGTAGCCGAAATTGTCGCCCATCACCGCGCCGATGATCGCCGCCACCAGCACCCAGGCGATGTCCAGCCGATGGGTGGTGGCGCAGTAGATGGCCGTGCCGATGATCATGCTCTCGCCGGGGAGCGGCGCGCCCATGCTCTCCAGCATGACCACGAGGGCCACCAGGCCGTAGCCGTAATGCTGGAGCAGATGGTCGAGATGATGGACCAGGAACATGTCTCTCGACCAGGTAGCGGCGGCACCTTCGCCGCCGCGACAGGAACCGTGCGGTAATCTTCTGTGTCAAGTGATCTCGATTGATCTCCGTCCCGGGACAGGAAGAAGCCGCATGAGCGTTGCCGGACGAACACCAGAGGCCAGAGGGCCAGCACCAGACGCAACGGCACCAGACGCAACAGCGCCGGGCGGAGGTCAGCGGGCGGCACCCTGCGGTGGCTGGCGCTCGCCGCTGGAGGCCGCCCAGGTCGCGGCCAGGACGGTGCGCCTGTCCATGCTGCGTGCCGATGGCGGCGACCTCTACTGGCTCGAGGGCCGGCCCGGCGAGGGTGGCCGGACGGCCCTGTGCCGCCTGCGGGGCGATGGCGGGCGGCACGACGTGGCCGGGCCGGGCTTCGACGTGGGCTCAAGGGTGCATGAATATGGCGGCGGCGCCTATGCCGTGGCGGACGGCCAGGTCGCCTTCTCCGAGCGCCGGGACGGCTCGCTCTGGCTCACCGGGCCAGGCCTGGCGCCGCGGCTGGTCGCCAGTGTGCCCGGCCTGCGTTTCGCCGACCTGCTGTTCACGCCGGGCGCGCGCGCGCTCATCGCGGTGCGCGAGGACCACAGGCAGGCGGGCGAGCCCACGGCCGCCATCGTGCGGCTCGACCTCGACGCCGCGGTCGACCCCGCCCGCAACGAGGGCGCTGTCCTGGTGCTGGGTCCGACCTTCCTCGCAGCACCCCGCCTGTCGCCCGACGGCGCGCAACTGGCCTGGATCGCCTGGGACCATCCGGACATGCCCTGGGACCACACCCGCCTGATGGCCGGGCGGCTCTGCGCCCGGGGGATCGCCGACGCCCGCATCCTAGCCGGCGGCGGCCAGCCGGAGGCGCTGATGCAGCCGGAGTTCGCGCCTGACGGCACGCTGTGCGTGTGTTCGGACCGCAGCGGCTGGTGGTCGCCCTGGCGGGTCGTGGCCGGGCCGGGGGGCGAGGCGGGCCTGGAGCCGCTGCTGCCGCAACCGCCCGGGGGCGCCGGGAGCGAGGTGGGCGCACCACACTGGGTCTTCGGCCAGCGCTGCTACCGCTGGACCCCCGACGGACAGTTGCTGCTCGCCGCGACGGGCGAGGGCCGGACAACCGCCCGGACCGCCGCCTGCAGCATCGACGGCGCCGAGGTGCTGGCCCTGCCGATCGGCGGCGTCGAGGAGGCGCCGGTCTGGCTCGAGCGCCCGGAAGGACCCTGTCTCGCCTGGCTGCGGGCAGTTCCCGACCGCCCCGCCGCGGTCATGCTGGCCGCGATCGCCGACCTGTCGAACCCGGTCGAGATCGCCGCCGCCCACGCAAGGCTGCTGCCGGACGCCGACATCTCCCGGCCGGAGGCGATCCGCTTCCCGACCGAAGGCGGCGCCACCGGTCATGCCTTCCACTACCCGCCGACCAGCAGCAGCTTCCGCCCGCTTGATGGCGAGCGTCCGCCGCTGGTGGTCATGGTGCATGGCGGCCCGACCGCGATGGCAGGCGACGCCCTGTCGCTGCGCACGCAGTTCTGGACCAGCCGCGGCATCGGTGTCCTTGACGTCAATTACGGCGGCTCGACCGGCTTCGGGCGCGACTACCGCCAGCGCCTCGACGGGCACTGGGGCGTGGTCGACGTCGAGGACTGCATCGCCGCCTGCCGGCACCTGGTCGCGGCCGGTCGCGTCGATCCTGGCCGGATCGCGATCCGCGGCAGCAGCGCAGGCGGCTTCACGGTGCTCGCCGCCCTCGTCCGCTCCGACCTGTTCTCGGCCGCCGCCTGCCTCTACGGGGTGAGCGACCTGCGCCAGCTGGCCGCCGAGACGCACAAGTTCGAGGCGCGCTACATGGACCGCCTGGTTGGCCCCCTGCCACAGGCGGCGGCGACCTATGCGCAACGCTCACCATTGTCCCATGTCGGGGCGATCCGGACCCCGGTGATCTTCTTCCACGGCCTCGAGGACAAGGTCGTCCCGCCAGCCCAGACCCGCGCGATGGCCGACGCGCTGGGCCGCCAGGGGGTCGCGGTCGAGCTGCACGAGTTCGCGGGCGAGGGCCACGGCTTCCGCCGCGAGGAGACGATCCGGCGGGTGCTGGAGCTCGAGCTGGCCTTCTACGGGCGCTGTTTCGGCTTCAACCCGGCCCCCGCCTGATCGGCTGTGCTGGAACTTGTCCCGGCGCCTTGCCTGCCACCGGTCCCGCCCGACCGCTCGGCCGGGCCGGGGTCGCCCAGAACCGGGGGGCACTTTCGGCCGCGACCGCGCTGCTTTAGGGTCCGGCACCGGCCTGTGCTTTGGTCGGATCAGGAACTGCCAAGAACAAGGCTCGTCCGGACCATCATGCCACCACGCTCCACCCCGCGCTATCGCGGCATCTTCCCCGTCGTGCCGACGATCTTCGACGAGCGCGGCGCGCTCGACGAGGCAGGGCAGTTGCGCGCCGTCGACTTCATGATCGATTGCGGCGTGGAGGGCCTGTGCATCCTGGCCAACTTCTCCGAACAGTTCGTGATCAGCGACGAGGAGCGCGAGCGGCTCACATCCTTGATCCTGTCCCATGTCGGCGGCCGGGTGCCGGTGATCGTCACCACCACCCATTGCGGCACACGCCTGTGCGCCGAGCGCAGCCGCCGCGCCCAGGAGCTCGGCGCGGCCATGGTGATGATCATGCCGCCCTACCACGGTGCGACGATCCGGGTGGGCGAGCAGGGCATCTTCGACTTCTTCCGCGCCGTGTCCGACGCGATCACCATCCCGATCATGATCCAGGACGCGCCTGTCGCCGGCACGCCGCTGCCGGTCAGCCTGCTGGCCCGCATGGCGCGCGAGATCGAGCAGGTTTCCTACTTCAAGGTCGAGGTGCCGCAGGCGGCCGCCAAGCTGCGTCGGCTGATCGCCGAAGGCGGCGACGCGGTAGAAGGCCCGTGGGACGGCGAGGAGGCGATCACCCTGATCCCCGACCTCGACGCGGGTGCGACCGGCAGCATCACCGGCGGCGGCTACGGCGACCTGATCGCCCCGATCCTGCGCGACTACGCGGCCGGCCGCCGCGAGGAGGCGATCGCCGCCTACACGCGCTGCCTGCCGCTGATCAACTACGAGAACCGGCAATGCGGCCTGCTCGCCACCAAGAGCCTGATGCGCGAGGGCGGCATCATCGCCTGCGAGGCGCCGCGCCATCCGATCACCCCCCTAGATCCGGCGATCCGTGCCGGCCTGATCGAGACGGCCCGGCGCCTCGACCCGCTGGTGCTGCGCTGGGCACGCTGAAGCGCGGTCGCCGCCGATGACCCTCCCCCGCCGCGGCTTCGTCATGACCTCGCTCATGACCGGGCTGACGCTGGCCACCACGCGGGTGGAGGCGCAGGTGATCCACACCGGCAGCGAGGGGCTGGTTGCCGGCGAGGTGAGCATCCCGGTCTCCGACGGCAAGCTGCCGGCCTATGCGGCCCGTCCGGAGGGGCGCGGCCCGTTCCCGATCGTCCTCGTCATCGAGGAGATCTTCGGCGTGCACGAATACATCAAGGATGTCTGCCGCCGCCTGGCCAGGCAGGGCTATCTCGCGGTGGCCCCCGAGCTCTACGCGCGCATCGCCGACCTTTCGAAGATGAGCGACCCGCAGACCATCGTGCGTGACGTGATCAGCCGCGCCCCGGACGCGAAGATCCTGTCCGATCTCGATGCCACCGCCTACTGGGCCGAGCACAAGGGCCACGGCAGCGCGCACCACCTGATGGTCACCGGCTTCTGCCGCGGCGGGCGCGACGTGTGGCTCTATGCCGCGCACAATCCGGCGCTCAAGGCGGCCGTCGCCTGGTACGGTCCGGTCGGCGGCGAGCGCACGAAGATCCAGCCGCACACGGCAGCCGACGTCGCCCGCCAGTTGAAGTGCCCGCTGCTCGGGCTCTATGGCGGTGCCGATCCCTCCATCCCGCACGACCAGTTGCGGGCGGCCGCCGAATCGGCGCGCGCGTCCGGCAGGACGGTCGAGATCGTCATCTATCCCGGTGCGCCGCACGGCTTCCACGCCGACTACCGCCCCAGCTACCGCAAGGACGCGGCAGAGGATGGCTGGCGCCGCATGCTCGCTTTCTTCCACGCGCACGGCTGAGGCGATCCTCCGAGCCGTCCGGCCCCCCTTCTCATCCAACCGAGGCGCAGCATGTCGCAGGCTCTTCCCTCCCCGTCGGAACCGGACGACCCGCGCGTCGGCGAGATCCTTGACATCGTCGCCAAGGAGGGCTCCGTCGATCGCGCGCTGCTGACTCCCGACGCCAGCATCGAGTCGCTCGGCATCGCCTCGCTCGACATGGTGCAGGCGATCTTCGAGATCGAGGCCCGCTTCGACGTGGAGATCCCGGTGGCCGCGAACGATGGCGGCGCCGAGTTCGCCACCGTGGGCGACCTGCTGCGCCATGTGCTGGCCGCCATCGACCGGCAGGCGGCCGAGGACCAGGCCAGCCGCTCGCCGCCCGGCGGCCCGCCGGCGTGAGCCGCCGGGTCGCCATCACCGGCCTTGGCGGCATCGCCTCCACCGGCCCGGACGTGCCGGCGCTGTGGCAGTCGCTCTGCGAGGGACGCAGCGGCATCGGGCCGATCGCCAACATCCCCACCGCGCGGCTTTCCGTGCGCACCGCCGCAGAGATCGCGGGCTTCGATCCGCTCGCCCATTTCGGCACCAAGCGCCTGGCGCTGCTCGATCGCGCCTCACAGCTCGCCCTGGTCGCGGCGCGCGAGGCGGTGCGGTCCTCGCGGCTCGACCCGGCCTCGTTCGGCGCGCGCGGCGGCGTCGTGGTCGGTGCGGTCAACGGACAAGGGTCGATCGACGACTCCTATCGTAGCTTCTACGGCGAAGGTGCCGCGCGGGTGCATCCGTTCACCATTCCGCGAATCATGCCGAGCGGCATGGCGAGCCATCTCAGCATCGAGTTCGGCCTGCGCGGCCCTACCGTCGCGATGGCCTCGGCCTGCGCCTCCTCCAACCATGCGATCGGCCACGCCTTCCAGATGGTGCGCGCCGGCATGCTGGACTGCGCGATCGCCGGGGGTGCCGACGCCTCGATCGTGGTCGGCTTCATGAAGGGGTGGGAAGCACTGCGCGTGCTGAGCCCGGATACCTGCCGCCCGTTCTCCGCCGACCGCGCCGGCCTGGTGATCGGCGAGGGTGCCGCCATGTTCGTCCTCGAGCCCTGGGAACAGGCCTTGTCGCGCGGCGCCACCATCCATGCCGAGCTCAAGGGTTTCGGCAGCTCGGCCGATGCCGGCGACATCACGGCGCCCAGTGCCGACGGAGCGGCGCAGGCGATGCGCGCCGCCCTCGACGACGCGGAACTGGCGCCCGAGGAGATCGGCTATGTCAACGCGCATGGCACCGGCACGCGGCTCAACGATCGCACGGAGGTCGCCGCCCTGCGCGCGGTGTTCGCGGCCCGCCTGCCGGGCATCGCGGTGTCGTCGACCAAGTCGATGCTCGGCCACTGCATGACGGCAAGCGGCGCACTCGAGCTGCTGGCCACCGTCCTGGCGCTGCGCGAGGGCGTGCTGCCGCCGACCGCGGGCTTCAACCGCGTCGACCCGGAGTGCGACATCGACTGCGTGCCGAACGTGGCCAGGGTCGCGCGCGTGCGCGCCGCGCTGTCCAATTCCCTCGCGTTCGGCGGACTGAATGCGACACTCGCGGTGTGCGCGGCATGACGGCGTGGCTGAACCGGATCGGCACCGCGGTGCCCGACCATGACGTGCATGTGCCGTTCCTCGCTTTCGCCCGCACGCTGCTCGACGGCGACAAGCAGCGCTCGGTGTTCGAGCGCATGGCCGAACGTTCGGGGATCGCACACCGTTTTTCCTATCTCCGCCCCGGCGACCTCGCCGCCGGCGAAGTGGACGCGGACGGCTTCTACCGGCGCGGCGCCTTCCCTTCCACCGCCGAACGGATGCGGCTCTACGAGCCGCTCGCCCGTCGCCTGTCGCTGGCCGCGACCCACGATCTCGATCTCGGCGGAGCGCGCGGCCGGATCACGCATCTTGTCGTTGCCTCCTGCACCGGCTTCACGGCGCCCGGGCTCGACCTGCAACTGGCCTCGGCCCTGGAGCTCGGCCCGCACGTGGCGCGCACGCTGGTCGGCTTCATGGGCTGCTCGGGAGCGATCCCCGCCCTGCGCCTGGCCGCGGATACCGTGCGCGCCGATCCCGAGGCGCGGGTGCTGGTGGTCAATTGCGAACTCAGCACGCTGCATCTGCAGGAAACGTCCGACCTGGAGACCGTGCTGTCCTTCATGCTGTTCGCCGACGGTGCCTCGGCGGCACTGGTGAGTGCCGACCGGGTCGGGCTCGCGCTCGACGATTTCACCAGCGTCGTCATTCCCGACAGTGCGGGACTGATCACCTGGCACATCGGCGACCAGGGCTTCGACATGCATCTCTCCGGGCAGGTGCCGGGGCGGATCGCGTCGAGCCTGCGCGAGCCGGACTGTGCTGCGGCCATCCTCCGTGGCCTGCAGCCGCGCGAGGTCGATCTGTGGGCGGTGCATGCCGGCGGCCGCACCGTGCTCGACGCGGTGGAGATCGGCCTCGAGCTCGGTCCGGCTTCGCTGCAGCGCTCACGCAGCGTGCTGCAGCGGTTCGGCAACATGTCCTCCGCCACGGTCATGTTCGTGCTGGCCGACATGCTGCGCGAGGCGGACATGCCGGGCGGAGCTGCCGGCCCGTCCCGCCGAGGAGCTGTCGCCCACGGCATCGCCATGGCCTTCGGGCCAGGCATGGTGGCGGAGACGTTCCGCTTCCACCGGGAGGCCGGATGAATCTGGCCGAGCGCGCGCCCGGGCCGGAGATCCTCGATGTCGAGGATCCCGGCGAGGCGGAGTACGGTCGCGTCATGGACGATCTGGCGTCCGTCAGCCGCGTGCTGATGGCGCATGCGCCGACGTTGGGCTTCCTGCACCGGGTGACCCGCGGGCGGCCGAGCGGCGAGAAGCTGTCGGTGCTCGATGTCGGCTGCGGCGAGGGTGACCTGCTGCGTCGCCTGCGTGCCTGGTCGCGCCACCGTGCGTTCGCCGTCGAGCTGCATGGCCTTGATCTCAACCCGCGCAGCCAGGCCGCGGCACGGGCCCGCACGCCGGACTGGATGGCGATCAACTACCGCACCGGTGACGTGTTCGCGTGCGACGAGCAGTTCGACATCGTGGTGAGCTCGCTCTTTACCCACCATCTCACCGACACGCAGCTCGTGGCCTTCCTGCGCTGGATGGGGGCGCATGCCCGCCTGGGCTGGTTCGTCAACGACCTGCAGCGCCATCCGGTGGCCTACCATTCCTTCGGCGTCCTGGCGCGCCTGCTGCGTTGGCACCGGATCGTCCGCCTCGACGGCCAGACCTCCGTGCGCCGCGCCTTCCGCCACGAGGACTGGCAGCGCCTGCTGGCCCAGTCCGGCGTCGCCGGGCGCATCAGGCCGCGGCCGATGTTCCGCCTTTGCGTCGAGGGGAAGGCCGGCTGAGCGACGCGGGCGGCGATCTCCTCCATGACGTGATCGTCGTCGGATGCGGGCCCACGGGTGCCGTTGCAGCGAACCTGCTCGGCCTGTGGGGCCTGCGCACCCTGGTCGTCGAGCGCGAGACCACCCCGTTCGCCCATACGCGTGCGATCGCCATCGACGAGGACGGGCTGCGGGTCCTGCAATCGGTCGGGCTGCTGGAGGCGGCACTCGCCGACATGCGCACCGCCATCGACCTGCGGTTCGAGCATCGCGGCCGCGTCTTCCTGCGCTTCAGCCTGCGGGGCCGCGCCCGGCAGGGATTGCCCGGCACCGCCTTCTTCCATCAGCCCCGTCTCGAGCAGGTGCTGCGCGACGGTCTGGCGCGCTTCGCACCCCACGTCCGGATCGCCTCGGGCTGCACGCTGGTCGGCATCGAGCAGGACTCGGGTGGTGTCACCGCGCTGATCGCCGAGGCGGGACAAACGCGGCGGGTCCGCGCGCGCTTCCTGCTCGGCTGCGATGGCGGCTCGTCCACCACGCGCCGGCTGCTCGGCATCAGGCTGCTGGGCCGCACGCTGCCCGAGCCGTGGATCGACATCCAGGCGCGCACCGGCCGGCCCGAGCCGGCCGACACGGTGCTGGGCTTCACCTATGTCGCCGAGCCCGCGCGCCCGGCGGTCGATTGCGCCTCGCCGCTGGGCCACCATCGCTGGGAGTTCCGCCTCGCCCCCGGCGAGACGCCCGGCGAGGCGTTGACGCCCGACGGCGTGCGCCGCCTGCTCGCCACGCGCGGCGTCGACGCGCGCCGCATCGAGATCGTGCAGAGCTGGAGCTATCTCTTTCATGCCCGCGAGGCGGAGCGCTGGCAGGCGAGTCGCGTGTTCCTGTGCGGCGACGCGGCCCACCTCATGCCGCCCTATGCCGGGCAGGGGCTGAGTTCCGGCCTGCGTGACGTGGCCAGCCTGTGCTGGAAGCTCGCCGCGGTTGCGCGCGGCGCGCCGCGCGCCCTGCTCGCATCCTACCAGAGCGAGCGCCAGCCGAACCTGCGCCGGCTCACCCGCCTGTCGCTGCTGATCGGCGCGATCGTCGGCGTGCGCAACCCGGCCCTGGCCGGCCTGCGCGACATGGCCCTGCGGCTGGCCGCCGGGCTGCCGGGCGCGCGCCGCTGGATCGCCGACTACCGGATCAAGCCCGACTGGATCTGCGGCCCCGGCCTGCTGGCGCGCAGGCGCCACCGGCGCAGCCCGGCCGGCCATCTGCTCTGGCAGCCGCGTGTGCGCGCGGCCGGCGGCGACCTGCGGCTCGACGAGGCGATCGGGCCGGGCTGGGCGTTCCTGTCCTGGCAGCGCCCGCGCATGCCCCGGGCGCTGCGCCAGACGGGGCTGCTGCGCGAGATCGTCGTGCAGCCGCGCGCAGGCGGCCCGGCCGCTTGTCCCGAGCCGTGCCTGGGTCCGCCTCCCGCAGCGGACTGCCAGCGCGTGGTCGACATCGAGGATCGTCTGCGCCGCCAGTTCCGCCGCCACCGCGTGCGGGCGGTGCTGGTCCGGCCGGACCGGTTCATCTATGGCGGCGATCGCGACCGCCTCGACGATCCGCTGCTGCTCGCCGTGCTGCGTGCGGCGCCGCGGGCGCCGGAGCGGGAGGGCGATGGGCCCGGCTTGACGAGCCGATCCCCATGCGAGATGTCGGCTGCATGCGACGCGCCGGGGCTTCGGGGATGCGCGCCTGCCTGGGAGAACGATACATGAACAGGACCCGTCTCGGAAGGGCGCAGCACTGCCTGTTGGCGGGTGCGCTCGGCGGATTGCTGGTCGCGTCCTCGACATTTGCCGCCCACGCGGCCGACACGTCGGGCAAGCGCATCGCCCTGTCCAACAACTATGCCGGCAATTCCTGGCGGCAGACGATGTTGCAGAGCTGGAACGACGTTGGCAGGCAGGCGGTGGCCGCGCACATCGTCAAGGCCGCACCCGCCTTCACCACCGCCGAGAACCAGGTGACCGAGCAGGCCGCGCAGATCCAGAACATGGTGCTGCAGGGCTATGACGCGATCGTCGTCGACGCCGCCTCCCCCGACGCGCTGAACGGCGCGATCCGCTCGGCCTGCCAGGCCGGCATCACGGTGGTCTCGTTCGATGGCATCGTCACCGCGCCCTGCGCCTGGCGGCTGCAGGTCGATTTCAAGAAGATGGGCGAGAGCGAGGTCGACTACCTCGCCAAGCGCCTGCCGCAGGGCGGCAACCTGCTCGAGATCCACGGCATCGCCGGCACCTCGATCGACAACCAGATCCATGACGGCATCGTCGCCGGCGTGAAGGCCCACCCGAACTTCAAGATCGTCTCTTCCGTCTACGGCAACTGGACGCAGACCGTGGCGCAGAAGGCGGTGGCCGGCGTGCTGCCCGGCCTGCCCAAGATCGTCGGCGTCGTCACCCAGGGCGGCGACGGCTATGGCGCCGCACAGGCCTTCCAGGATGCGGGCCGGCCGTTGCCGATCATCATCATGGGCAACCGCCAGGACGAGCTCGCCTGGTGGAAGCAGGAGCACGACAAGACCGGCTACCAGACCTATTCCTCCTCCATCCCGCCCGGCGTGGTGACCATGGCGTTCTGGGTCACGCAGCAGATCCTGGCCGGCAAGTCGGTGCCCAAGGACCTGCAGATCCCCTACCTCACCGTGACCGGCCCGGACCTCGACAAGACCCTCAAGGCAACCCCGGTCGGCGGCATCGCCAACACGCTCTACACGCAGGCCGACGCCGAGGCGCTGCTCAAGGGCAAGTAGGTGTCGGACGCCGAACTCCGGCCGGGCGCCAAGCCTGCCGTGGCGCCGGGTGGCGAGCCGGTGGTGGCACTGCGCGACGTGGCCAAGAATTTCGGCCCCGTCCGTGCACTGAGCGGCGTGTCGCTCGCCTTCCGCGCCGGCGAGTGCGTGGGGCTGGTGGGGCATAACGGCGCCGGCAAGTCGACCCTGATCCATGTGCTGACCGGCGGCATCGAGCCGAGCGAGGGTGCGATCGCGGTGGCCGACGGCACCGAGCCGCACGACGCGCGTGGCGCGCGTGCGGCCGGCATACGCTGCGTCTTCCAGGAGCTTTCGCTCTGTCCCAACCTGACGGTCGCCGAGAACACGCGGGTGACCAACCCGACGCTGCGCGGCCCCGGCTGGCGCAGGCGGGCCGGCGCCCTGATCACCCGAGTGCTCGACCAGATCTTCCCCGGCCACGGCATCGCGCCGCACAGCCTGGTCGCCGACCTGTCGCTCACCCGCCGCCAGATGGTGGAGATCGCCCGCGCCTTCGCCGCGACCGACGTCGAGCCGCGTCTGGTCATCCTCGACGAGCCGACCTCCTCGCTGGATTCGTCCACCGCCGCCCAGCTGCTCGCCCATGTGCGCCGCCGGGTGTCCGCCGGCTGCACCGTGCTGCTGGTCTCGCACATGCTGGGCGAGGTGCTCGATAGCTGCGACCGCGTGGTGGTGATGAGCGAGGGCCGCGTGGTCAGCGAGGTGGTGGCCGCCGACGTGACCCGCGAGCAGCTCGTGGGCCTGATGGGTGCCGGCGTGCACGACGCCCGCGCGGCCGGCCCGGCCCGCGAGGTTTCGCGCGATCCCGCGGTGCGCGTCGTGCATGCACCCATACCCGGCAGCGACATCACCCTCGAGGCGGCGCGCGGCGAGATCATCGGCCTCGGCGGCCTTGCCGGACACGGCCAGACCGATTTCCTGGTCTCCATGTTCAAGCCCGGACGCATGGCGATGGTGCCGGGCGACCGGCAGCGCGACGGCGTCTTTCCGCTCTGGTCGATCGCCGACAACATCACCGTCGGCTCGCTCGGCGCCTATGGCGAGGCCGGCATCCTGCGGCCGGCGCGCGAGCACGCGGCCGCCGCCACGTGGAAGGAGCGCATGCGCATCCGCGCCCCTTCGGTCGATGACCCGCTGCTGTCGCTGTCGGGCGGCAACCAGCAGAAGGCGCTGTTCGCCCGCGCACTGGCCTCGAAGGCGCAGATCGTGCTGATGGACGATCCGATGCGCGGCGTCGATGTCGGCACCAAGCGCGACGTCTACCAGATGATCCGCGCCGAGGCGCAAGCCGGCCGCACCTTCCTGTGGTACACCACCGAGATGGACGAGCTCTACGAGTGCGACCGTGTCTACGTGTTCCGCGAAGGCCGGGCGGTGGCCGAGCTCGGTCCCGACGAGATCACCGAGCAGCGCGTCCTGCAGGCGTCGTTCTAGGACGGATCGCGGTCCGCCCCCGCCCATTCCTCCGCGCCCGCTGCTTGTTCCGGCGCGCTTCTCCACGCGATCGGGTCCGTCCCTCCGATCTGCCCTAGCGACCGCGAGGCTCATGTGAAGCTCTCCTGGCGAAGCCAGATCCGCACGGCCCTGCCGGCGGTGACCTTTCTGCTGCTGCTCGCCGCAGTCGGCGTGCTGCATCCGCGCGCGATCAGCTATTTCGGCTTCACCCTGATGCTGAACCTGGCGATCCCGATCGCGCTGGCCACCATCGCCCAGACCATGTTCCTCGCCATCAACGATCTGGACCTGTCGGTCGGCAGCTTCGTGGGCCTGGTCGCCTGCATCGGCGCCACCTGGCTCAACACGCGCCCGCTGCTCGGGGTGGTGGCGCTGGTCGCCTGCATCGCGGGCTATGCGGCGCTCGGCGCCCTCGTGCAATGGCGCCAGCTGCCGTCGATCGTCGTCACCCTGGGCATGAGCTTCGTCTGGCTCGGCTGCGCCATCCTCGTGCTGCCCACGCCGGGCGGCACCGCGCCCGACTGGCTGAGCGGACTGCTCGCATTCCAGCCGCCGCTGGTCCCGCTGCCGATCCTGCTGGCTGTGGCGATCGCGCTGTTCGCCCACTGGCTGCTGATCCGCTCCTCGTTCGGCGTGATCCTGCGCGGCATGGGCGGCAACGATCGGGCCATGCACCGCGCCGGCTGGTCGGTGCTGCGGGCCCGCGCCACGCTCTACGCCCTGGCCGGCTGCTTCGGCGTCCTGTCCGGCCTGGCCCTGGTCGGGCTTACGACCTCGGCGGACGCCAACATCGCGCAGCGCTACACGCTGCTCTCGGTGGCCGGCGCGATCCTCGGCGGCTGCGAGTTCTTCGGCGGCCGGGTCGCCCCGCTCGGCGCCGTGCTCGGCGCGCTGGCCCTGGCACTCGCCGGTTCGGTGCTGACCTTCCTGCAGCTGGGTGCGGACTGGCAGGTCGGTGCCCAGGGGCTGATCCTGGTGGCCGTGCTTGCCTTCCGCGCCGTCGTCGCGTCGCGGGAGGCGGGAGCGTGAGGGTGGAACGCATGAGCGGCTGGCTGCGCAGGCCCTGGACCTGGTCGTTCATCGCGGCCGGGCTTGCCTGGATCGTGGCCTGGCTGGCGGCCGGCCACGGCGGCGGCAGCCTGCTGTCGAGCGCGCTGGCCTTCGGCGCCTTCTACGTGATCGTAGGGCTCGGCCAGATGATGGTCGTGACCCTGGGGCCCGGCAACATCGACCTGTCGGTGCCCTCGTCCATCGCCCTGGCCGGCGTGGTGGCGATGAAGGTGATGAACGGCGCCGATCCCGGCATCGTGCCCGGCCTGCTCGCCGGCCTGGGTGCGGGCCTGCTGGTCGGCCTGGGCAATGCGGCACTGATCTTCATCCTCCGCATCCCACCGATCATCGCCACCCTGGCGGCGAGCTTCATCGTGCAGTCGATAGCGATCAGCGTCGGCGGCGGGCTGCTGACCAAGCCGCCGGCGGCCCTGGGCGCCTTCGCCACCGCCCGTCCCTATGGCCTGCCGCTGCTCGCCCTGCTCGCCCTGCTGCTGGCCCTCCTGTTCCAGGCCGCGCTGGAGCGCACGATCTACGGCCGTGCGGTGCGCGCCATCGGCCAGAATCGCCGGGCGGCCTATCTTGCCGGCCTGCCGGTGACCGCCACCGCGGTCGCCACCTACGTGCTGTCCGCCCTGATGGCCGCCTTGTGCGGCATCCTGCTGGCCAGCTTCTCCGGCGGCGCCTCGCTCGACATGGGAGCCGAATATCTCCTCTCCTCCATCGCGGTAGTGGTGATCGGCGGCACCGCTGTGGCCGGCGGCCGGGCGAGCGTCGCCGGAGTCTGGGGCGGCAGCCTGTTCCTGTTCCTGCTGGTCAGCATGTTGAACGGGTTCGGCTTCGGCGCCGGCGGTCGTACACTGCTCACCGGCCTGATCATCATCGGCGTGGTGGCGGCGGCGAGTGGCGGCAGGCGGGCTGCGCGCTGATCAGGTGGCCGGAAGCCACCGCGGAAAGGACGAGACGTGACACAGAGTGCGACGGCTGGACGGAGGCGGTGGCTGAGCGACGGCGTCGCGGTCTTCGGCCCCGGCCTGGTGGTGATGCTTGCCGACACCGACGTCGGCAGCGTCATCACGGCCGCCCAGAGCGGCGTCGAGTGGGGCTACCGGCTGCTCCTGCTGCAGGTGCTGCTGATCCCGATCCTGTTCATGGTCCAGGAGCTGACCGTCCGGCTCGGCGTGTTCACCGGTCGCGGCCACGGCGAGCTGATCCGCGACACGTTCGGCCCATTCTGGGCGTGGGTGTCGCTCGCCGGCCTGGCCGTGGCGACCTTCGGCGCCCTGCTGACCGAGATGTCTGGGGTCGCCGGGGTTGGCGAGCTCTACGGCATCCCGCGCGGCTGGAGCCTGGCGGCGACGGTCCTGTTCCTGATCGGCGTGGTCACCACCGGCTCCTACCGGCGGGTCGAGCGGGTGGCGATCGCGCTCGGGCTGTTCGAGCTCGCCTTCTTTGTCGTGGCCTGGCTCGCCCACCCGAAGCTCGCGGCGCTCGCCCATGGCGCGATCAACATCCCGATCACCAGCACCTCCTACCTCTACCTGGCGGCGGCCAATATCGGCGCGGTGATCATGCCGTGGATGGTGTTCTACCAGCAGAGCGCCATCGCCGATAAGAAGCTGCGCGCCGAGCACCTGTCGGCCGCGCGCTGGGACACGGCGGTGGGCGCGGTCGTCACCCAGCTCGTCATGGCGGCCGTCCTGATCGCCACCGCCGCCACCTTCGGCCCCAACGGCGAGCATCCGCCGCTCGACACGGTGGGCGAGATGAGCGTGGCCCTCACCAGGTTCCTCGGCCAGACGGCGGGCCGCGCCATCTTCGGCGCGGGCGTCATCGGCGCCGGCATGGTCGCCGCGGTTGTCTGCTCGCTCGCCCTGGCTTGGGGGGCGGGCGAGGTGACCGGCTACCGCCACTCGCTCGAGCACCGGCCGCGCGAGGCCGGCTGGTTCTACTTCGTGTTCTCCGCCTCGATCGTGGTCGGCGCCGTCGTCGTGGGTCTGTGGCCCAATCTCGTGTCGCTCAATATCGGCGTGCAGGTGATGAACGCGCTGCTGCTGCCGCTCGTGCTGGGCTTCCTGATCGCGCTCTCAGTACGCGCCCTGCCGCCGGCCCACCGGCTGCGCGGCCCCTATCTCGTGGTGGTGATCCTCGTCACCGTCCTGACCACGGCGTTCGGCGTGTTCGGTGGCCTGCAGGGTGCGGGCTTGTTCTGAGGCGCTCCTTCCGAGCTTGGCCCCCGCCTCCACTCGCCGGCGAGCGCCGCGCAAGGGAAAAAAGAGCGGCTGGGCGGCCATCGGGGAAAGTTTGTCTTCAAATCTTCGCCAGGGCTGGGCCAGAATGTGCGGCGATGAAGCCGCTGATCGGAATCTCCTGCTGCAGCAAGCCGTTCGGTCCGCACGCGATGCCGAACCACGCCGCCTCGGACACCTATGTCGAGGCGACCGACCGCGTGGTGCTCGGCGTGCCGGTGCTGATCCCAGCCAATGGCGAGGCCGTCGACATCTCCACCCTGCTGGGTCATCTCGGCGGCCTGATCCTGACCGGCAGCCGCTCGAACGTCTGCCCGACCCGCTATGCCGGACCGCCGCATGAGGCAGGCACGCCGGAGGATGTGCGCCGCGACGCGGTGACCCTGCCGCTGGCCCGCGCCGCGGTCGCCGCCGGGCTGCCGGTGCTGGCCATCTGCCGCGGCTTCCAGGAACTCAACGTGGCCTGCGGCGGCAGCCTGCACCAGCGGCTGCACGAGCGTCCGGGCCTGCTCGACCACAGGGCCCCGGACAACCCCGACGGCGCGATCCGCCACGGCAAGGCGCATGACGCCGCGCTGCGCCGTGGCGGGCTCTTGCACCGTCTGGCCGGGGGGGCAGAAACGGTGCGGGTGAACTCCCTGCATCACCAGGGGATCGACCGGCTGGCGACCGCGCTCGCGGTCGAGGCGACGGCGCCGGACGGGGTGATCGAGGCGGTGCGTGTGCGCCGCGCACCCGGCTTCGCGGTGGGCGTGCAGTGGCATCCGGAATATGATTTCGCCTCCGACCCGCTGTCGCATGCCCTGTTCGACTCGTTCGGCGAGGCCGCGCGGGCCTGGCTGTCGCGTCAGGCGCTGCCGGCACGGCTGCGCCTGGACGAGTCCGATCCCGCCCAGACCGCCGCCGCGTGACCGTTCCCGCCTGATCGCCGCCGCCGCACCGGCTCACCCCCGCCGGGGGCGGCCCATCACATTTGCCGGGTCACGGCGGCCCGGCGAAACCGCCGCCGGCGGCCTGTTGTTCTGCCCGCTACACCGTAGCGACGGGCAGGGCGATCATCGTGGCGAAGCAAGCGGCCAAGCGGCAACCGGACGAGGCGCGGGCGCCTGAGGCGAAACCGACCCAGGCCAGAGCGACCCAGGCCAGAGCGGCCCAGGCCAGAGCGGCCCAGGCGAAGGCAGGAGTGGCGAAGGCTTCCGGCGCGCAGGCGGCGGGCGACGAGTGCTGCAGCGCGGCGGCCACCGGCCTGTCCGATCCGCGTGCGGCGGCGCGCGCCGCCCATCTGCATTACGTCGACCCCGCGCGGCCCGGCATCAGGCGCGAGCGCGGCAAGGGGGGCTTCGTCTACCTGATGCCCGACGGAAAGCCGGTGAGCGACGAGGCGGAACTCGCCCGCATCCGCAAGCTGGCCATCCCGCCCGCCTACGAGGATGTCTGGATCTGCCGGGATCCCAAGGGTCATCTGCAGGCGGTCGGCCGCGACGCCCGTGGGCGCAGGCAGTACCGCTACCATGCCGCCTGGCGCGCGATCCGCGACGAGACGAAATACGGCAAGATGCTGCTGTTCGGCGACAAGCTGCCGATGATCCGTGAGCGCGTCGCGCACGATCTCAAGCTGCCGGGTTTGCAGCGCCGGCGGGTGCTCGCCACGGTCGTGGCCCTGCTCGAGAAGACATTGATGCGGGTCGGTAACGAGGAATACCGTCGTGCCAACAAGAGCTTCGGCCTGACCACGCTGCGCAACCGCCACGCGCAGGTCAAGGGCAGCGAGGTCGTGCTCGATTTCCGCGCCAAGCACGGCATCCAGCAGCATGTCGAGCTGCAGGACCGCCGCCTGGCTGGAATCATCCGCAAGCTGCAGGACATCCCCGGTCAGGACCTGTTCCAGTATCTCGACGATGACGGCGCGCGGCACGGCATCTCCTCGCAGGACGTCAACGACTACCTGCACGAGATCACCGGCGAGGACATCACCGCCAAGGATTTCCGCACCTGGGCGGCGACCAACCTCGCCGCCCGCGCGCTGCGCGAGTTCGAGCGTTTCGACAGCGAGGCGCGTGCCAAGAAGAACGTGCTGCATGCCGTCGAGACGGTCAGCAAGCTGCTCGGCAACACGCCGGCCATGTGCCGCAAGTGCTACATCCACCCGGCGATCTTCGAGGGCTATCTCGACGGCAGCCTCGCCGAGGCGCTGCAGGCCCGCGCCGAGCAGACGCTGGAAGCCGATCGCGCGCAGGGCAGCGCCCTGTCGGCGGAGGAGGTGGCTGTGGTCGCGTTCCTCGGCCGCAGCCTCGATCACGATCGGGTGCGGGCTGGCGGCGGCCGGCGGGCCGCCTGAGCCGGGATGCAACCGTCCTGGTCCTGTCCCGTTGAGAACCCAGTGATCTGATCATTGGAGATCGACATGGACAAGGATCGTGGTGCCGGCATCGGCCACCAGCTCAAGGGTTCCGTGAAGGAGGCCGCCGGCGAGGTCAGCGGCAACGATCGCCTCGTGGCCGAGGGCAAGGCCGAGAAAGCCGGTGGCAAGCTCCAGGAAGGCGTCGGCATGGGCAAGGATGCGGTACGCGACGCTGCGGACTCCGTTCGTCGCTGAGGCGCCAACCCGAACCATGACGCCACACGCCCGCCGGTCAGTGACCGGCGGGTTTTTTCTGCGTGCGTGCCGCCTGCGCCGGCCGCCGCGAAGCGCCATCCCGGCACTCAGTCCTCCTGGCGTCGGGCCAGTTCCATCGCCCGGCCATAGACCAGTCGGCGCGGCAGGGCGGTGGCGGCCGAGACCAGGCTTGCCGCATCCTTGACCGAGTGGTCGCGCAGCGCCTCCAGCAGGCGACTGTCGAGTTCGTCGCTGCTCGCCTGCTCCTCCGGCACCGGACCGAGCAGCACGGTGATCTCGCCGCGGGCCGGATGCGTTGCGAACCGCTCCGCGAGTTCGCCCACCGGGCCGCGCACAACCTCCTCGAAGCGCTTGGTCAGCTCCCTCGCCACCGCCGCCTCCCGCTTGGCCCCGAACACAGCAGCGAGTTCGGCCAGCATCTCCGCAAGCCGGTGCGGTGCCTCGTGCCAGATCAGGGTGGCGCGCAGCCCGGCCTGTTCCGCCGCCCTCAGACCGCCGAACGCGCTGCGCCGTGCACCGTCGCGGCTCGGCGCAAACCCCAGGAACAGGAACGGGTGCGGCGGCAGCCCCGACAGGGTGAGCGCCATCACCGCGGCATTGGGCCCCGGAATGGCGGTGACCGGCAGTCCCTCGGCGATCGCCGCCCGCACCAGGGGGAACCCCGGATCGGACAGCAGCGGGGTGCCGGCGTCCGACACCAGGGCGATGCGCCGGCCCTCGCGCAGCAGGTCGAGCACATGCGCCAAGCGCCGGCGCTCGTTATGTTCGTGCACCGCCTCGAGCTTCGCCGTTATTCCCCAGGCGTTCAGCAGGTGGGCCGTGTTGCGCGTGTCCTCGCACAGGATGAGATCGGCCCCGGCGAGACACGACGCAGCACGCGGGCTGAGATCCGACAGGTTGCCGATCGGCGTGGATACCAGCACAAGACCGGCTGGCCCCAGATTGGCTGGTCCAGGATTGGCTGGGCCAGCACCATCTGGCGCGGCGTCCACCGCTCGTGCCATGGGTCGTCGGCCGGGCAGCGGCGGGGTCGGGGCCGCGTGCGGCTCCGGGGTTGGGGAGGATCGGGATGCTTCGTCGGACATGCAGGTTCCTAGCACGGGCCAGGTGCGCAGCAGGGGATGGCCATGGCCGGACGGTGGCGCGCCTTCTGCCGCTCGCGCCGCTTGCCCTGCTCGGCGCCTGCTCGGCTGGCGGTCCGTTGTCCGGTCTCGGGATCGGCGCGCCACCGCCGCCGGCAGTCCCCGGTCAGGCGGGCGTCGCCGCGCCGGGTGCGGCACCGGCAAGCACCAAGGTCGGACTCCTGCTGCCGCTCACCGGCGGCAATGCCGTGCTCGGCGATGCGATGCTGAAAGCGGCGCAACTGGCCCTGGCCGCCCCCGGCTCACCGCAGCTTGATCCTCAGGACACCGGTGACGCGCCCGACGGCGGCGGCAAGGCGGCGCGGGCGGCGATCGGCAACGGCGACGGCGTCCTGCTCGGCCCGCTGACCTCGGGCCACACCGCCGAGGCGGGTGCGCTGGCCAGGCAGTCCAACATCCCCGAGCTCGCCTTCACCAGCGACATCGCCCAGGCCCAGCCGGGCGTCTGGGTGCTCGGCCTCACGCCCGAACAGCAGGTCCGCCGCCTCGTGCTGGCTGCCAAGGCTGCCGGCCACCAGCAGGTGGCCGCCTTCCTGCCGCAGAACCCGCTCGGCGATGCGATGGAAGCGGCGCTGGTCCAGGTCTGCGCCGATGCCGGCCTGCCGGCGCCCAAGATCGCCCGGCACGGTGCCAGCATGGAGGACATCAACGACTCCATGCGCGGGCTGTCCGACTTCGCCCATCGCCGCGGCGAGATCGAACAGAAGGTCAAGGACGCCAAGGCGAGCGACGACCCGAAGGTGCGTGCCCAGGCCGACGACCTGGCCAAGACACCGATCCCGCCGGCGCCGTTCGACGCCCTGCTGCTGGCCGACACGGGGACCGCGCTCGCGGAGACCATCACCGTGCTGCGCTACTACGACATCTCGTCCGCGCAGGTTCAGCTCATGGGGCCGGCACTGTGGGGCTCGTTCGCGACCAAGCTCTCCGCCCTGGCCGGCGCCTGGTACGCCGCACCCGACCAGTCGAGCCGGGCAGGCTTCGTCGGGCAGTACCAGGCGAAATACGGCCAGCCGCCGAAGCCGCTGGCCGACCTGGCCTATGACGCGGCGGCACTGGCCCGCTCGCTGGCGCAGAACGGCGGCTACAGCAGCGCGGGGCTGACCAAGTCGGACGGGTTTGCGGGGGTGGACGGGGTGTTCGTGCTGCAGCCCAACGGGCATGTGCAGCGTGGCCTCGGCCTGTTCCAGATCCAGCCGGGCGGGGGCTCCAGGCTGGTCCAGCCGGCGCCGGCGACGGCGGCCGGTCTCGGGACTGGTGCCGGTTCGGGGAGCTGAACGAGGCGCCTGCCGCGGCGGGGCCGCGGCCGGAGCGAGGCTCGCTCAGGCCGCGACGGTGTCGTCGACGGTCAGCACCGGGCGGATGCAGATCAGGGCGGCCTCGAAGCTCGCGAAGCTGCCGAGCTTGTGGTTGCGCAGGTAGTCGATGACCAGCCAGCGCATGCCCTCGGGGCGGATCATGTAGGCCGGATCGGCATTCTCGCGGACCCAGATCAGCACGTGCTCCAGCACGACGCTGTCATCGGCGCTGCGTGCGCGCGGCGAGACGTCGGCGTCGCAGATGCCCATCGAGGCACCGGCCTGCAGCCAGCGCATCAGGAATTCCCGGTGGCGCGGCAGGAAGCACAGGCGAAGGGAGACGACATTGGAACCGGTGGGCATGGCCGCCACTGTCATTGTCTGCTGCTTGGGCATCGTTTTATCCCCTCGCGGTTTCGTGAGCAGAACCTAGTCGGGCGCTGATGGCGCTGCCAATTGGATTCTGAGCGACTCACGATGGAGGTCCGACTCGGCCCCAGACCTGTGGCAAAAAAGCCATGGTCCGTTACGAAAGCGCCTCGTCCGGGGATATATCGCCTCATTCGGCGGGATCGGTCTTCGGATTGCGCCACATTCCGGTGTAGTGTCGAAACGTTCGCGCATCCCTGCCCAGGTTACTGACCTAACCGGGTTTCCGGCCGCCCTTCTGGCGCACGACCTCCTTCGGCCAGCGCCGGTGCATCCACAGCCAGCTGTCCGGCCGCTCGCGGATCCAGCGCTCCAGCAGGTCATTGACCATCTGCGTCATCGCCAGCTGGTCCGCCTGCCCGTTGCCGGTGTCCGGCAGCACCAGCGGCGGCTCGCAGACCAGCCGGAAGCGCGCCGGGCCGATCCGCTCGACATGGCCGGGGATCACGGGCACCCGGAAGCGCAGCGCCAGCGCCGCGGCCGCCGGCGCGGTCATCGCCGGCATGCCGAAGAAGCGGGCCTCCACCCCGTCATTCATCTTCTGGTCGACCAGCAGCCCCAGGCAGCCACCGCGCGCCAGATGGGCGAGCGCCAGCCGCGCCCCCTTGGCGCCCTTGGCGAAGCGGGGGATCGGCTGGCCGGCCGCCTGGTCGCGCAGCTCGTTGATCATCCGGTCGATGAGCGGGTTGTCGGCGCGGCGGTACATCGACGATATGCGGATGCCGTAGGCGGCGAGTGCCACCGGCATCATCTCCCAGTTGCCGATATGGCCGGAGACGAAGATCGCCGGACCGCCGCCCGCGGCCAGCGCGAGCAGCGTGTCCTCGCCCGCCATCTCCCAGCCCGGCCCCTCCGGGCTGTTCTTCGGGATCCGCGCCAGATGGGGGAACTCTGCCACGGTGCGGCCCAGATTGTCCCACACGCCGCGCACAACCCGCCGCCGCCCGCGTCGGTCGAGCTCTGGCATCGCGTGGCGCAGGTTGCGGTCGGCGACGCGGGAGACCGGCAGCAGCGGCCCGATCGTGCGCGCGACCCGGCCGCCAAGATTGGAGCTCGCCGCCGGCGGCAGCCGGCGCAGCAGCCGCATCAGGCCGCGCGCCACCACCATCTCGGCGCGCATCAGGCGGGTCGGCGCCGGCGTAGGCGGGGACGCAGGAGGGGGCATCGTCTTGTCGTTCATGGCGGGCTGGTCACCTCGTCCAGGATGGCCTCGATCTGGCGCTCGTCCTGCCAGTGGAGCCGCACGCCCGCCACCAGTATGTCCGCTGGCACGCCGCGCGGCAGCCGCACCGCGTCCTTCGGCGTGGTGACCAGCCTTGCCCCTTGCCCGGCGGCGAGGCGGGCGAGGCGTCGCAGGTCGCGTGGCGTGTAGGGATGGTGGTCGGGAAAGCCCACGCGCTGCCGCGGTGTCGCGCCGAGACGGTCTAGGGAGGCGAAGAACTTCTCCGGCCGGCCGATGCCGGCAAAGGCGACCAGCCGCTCGCCGGCCAGCCGGCTGGCTGCCTCGTCCGCTGCCAGCATCGCGTGGAGCACCGGCAGCGCCGGCGGCAACAGTGCGGCCGCATCCCGGCGGTCCGCGCCGATCAGGATCGCGGCCCGCGCCCGCGCCGCACCCGAGGCCACGCTCTCGCGCAGCGGGCCGGCCGGCAGCAGCAGCCCGTTGCCGAAACCTGCCTCGCCGTCGACCACCAGGAGGGCGGCATCCTGGGCCAGGCCCGGGTTCTGCATGCCGTCATCCATGACCAGGCAGGCGGCACCCGCCGCCACCGCTGCCCGGGCCGAGGCGGCCCGGTCGGCACCCGTCCAGGTCGGTGCCACGCCTGCCAGCAGCAGCGCCTCGTCGCCCACCAGGCGCGCGTCATGCAGCCGCGGGTCGACGCGCAGCACACCCCGGCCAGCGCCCTTGTAGCCGCGGATCAGCGCGTGCGCGTCGAGCCCGCGCGCCCGCAGGCGGGCAAGCAGGTCGAGGGCCAGGGTCGTCTTGCCGGTGCCGCCCACGCTGACATTGCCGCAGCAGATGACCGGCACCGGTGCCCGCCAGCCGGCGCGGCGCAGCCGCCGGGCGGTGAGCAGGCCGGTGATCCGCCCGGCCGGCGACAGGATCCGCGCCAACGCCGACCCTTCCTCCTGCCAGAAGCGAGGTGCGCGCATCAGCCGGGCCCCGGCCCCGGAACCGACCCGGGCGTTGGCCCGGGCGCCTGCTCGTCGAGCAGGGCCAGCAGGCGGCGCGCGGTGGCCGGTGCGAGATCGGCCGCCTCCCGCGCCACCCTGTCCGCCGCCGCGGAGGCCTGCACCCGCTGCTCGGGGGCGTCGAGCATCCGCAGCGCCCAGCCGGCCAGGGAGGCGGCATCGCTGACCAGGGCCAGCGCGCCGTCCGCCGCCAGGCGCTGGCGGGTCGCGTCGAAATTGAAGGCGCGCGGGCCCGTGGCCAGCGCGCAGCCGAGACGGGCCGCCTCCAGCAGGTTGTGGCCGCCGCCCGGCTGCGCCGGCGGCAGGCTGTTGCCGATGAAGGCGAGCGGGGCGAGGCGGTAGTACAGCCCGAGCTCGCCCAGCGTGTCGCCGATCCAGAACGGATGGTCGCCGCGCGGGTCCTGCCCGGCGGCGCGTCGCGGCGCGCCGCCGAGCAGGGCGGCCAGCGCCGGGCCACGCTCCGGGTGGCGCGGCACGACAATGGTGAGTGCCTCCGGCCGCGCCTCGCGCAGGAGCCGTGCTGCCTCGGCGACCACCTCCTCCTCGCCGGGATGGGTGCTGGCCGCCAGCAGCACCGGCCGGCGGCCCAGCAACGCCCGCAGCCGGGCGAGCTCGGCCTCGTCGGCCGGCAGGTCGGGGGCGGCCGCCTTGAGGTCGCCCGGGCTGTCGACCACCGAGGCTCCCAGGGCGCGCAGCCGTTGGGCATCCTCCTCGCTGCGCGCGGTAATCCAGCGGAAGCGGCCCAGCAGGCGGCGGGCGGCTCCCGGCAGCCGGCGCCAGCGGTCGAAGCTGCGTGCCGACAGCCGCGCATTGACCAGCGCCATCGGGATGCCGCGCCCGCCGGCCAGCGACAGCAGGTTCGGCCACAGCTCGCTTTCCACCAGGACCAGCGCCTGCGGCTGCCAATGAGCCAGGAAACGGGTCAGCCAGCGCGGCACGTCCCAGGGTGCGAACTGCGGATGCACGCGGCCCCCCAGCCCCAGCGCGTCGAGCCGGCTGGCGAGCAGGCGTTGCGAGGTGGCCGAGCCGGTGGTCATCAGTACGTGCAGCGCCGGGTCCTCGGCGAGCAGGGCGCCGAGCAGCGACAGGACGGAGACCGTCTCGCCCACGCTCGCCGCGTGCAGCCAGAGCAGCCTCCCCGGCGGCCTGGCCAGGGTCGGCCGCCCGCGCCGTTCGGCGATCCGCCCCGCCTCCTCCTTGCCGCGCGCCAGCCGCCGGCGCAGGAGCAGGCGCAGGCCCGGCTCGGCCAGCGACGCCGCCGCCCACCAGGCGGCCTCCAGGATGGAGGTCGCGCGCGACGCGCGGCCCGGACGGTGCTGCCTCATCCGGCCGGCCCCAGCCCGTCGAGCCGGTTCAGCGCCGCGGCGATCCGCGCCGTGGCCTCGGCCCGGTCCTGCCCGCCGATGCTGAGCGGCTGGCCGCACAGGATCGTGCCGCGCGCGAACGGCAGCGGCAGCACCATCCGGTCCCAGGTGGCCAGGCGCGGTCCCGGCCGGCAGGCGAAGGCGACCGGCACGACGCGCAGGCCCGACAGGCTGGCGAGCAGGGCGGTGCCGGGCTGCATGACGCGGCGCGGCCCACGCGGGCCGTCGGTCATGATGACCACGAAGCTGCCGTCGCGCAGCCGGTCCAGCAGGCCGCGCAGTGCTGCGGCTCCGCCCTTGCCCGTCTTGCCCGGCTTGGCCGAGGAGCCGTCGACCGAGCGCACGCCCCAGCGACCCAGCACCCGGGCAATCAGCCGGCCGTCCGCGTTGCGGCTGATCAGGGCGGTGACCCTGACCGCCGGATTGATCCGCCGCGCGCGCAGGCAGAACGCCGGCATCAGGCCGACATATTCGTGCCAGCAGACCACGATCGCCCGTTCCGGCCCGAACCCGCTCAGCAGCCGCGAGGTCTCGGCATCCGCCTCGAACCGCCAGCGCCCGGTGCGGACCACGAAGGTGAGATAGAGGCCGATGACCGAGGCCAGCAGCCGCTGCACCGCTTCGTGCTGCCCGAAGCGTTTGGCCCCAAGTCGCCTGGCCCCCAGTCGCTTGGCCCCAAGTCGCTTGGCCGCAAGTCGCTTGGCCATGTGCGTGTTGTTCCGCGGGCCGGGCTCAGGCTGGACGCCCGGATCCCTCGGGGCTCCCAACCTGGCCGCGATGGCGCAGCAGGTGGTCGGCCAGCACGCAGGCCAGCATCGCCTCGCCGACCGGCACGGCGCGGATGCCAACGCACGGGTCGTGGCGCCCTTCGGTGGCCACCGCGACCTCCTCGCCGGCGCGGGTGACGGAGGCGACCGGGGTGGTGATCGAGCTGGTCGGCTTGACCGCGAAGCGGGCGGTGACCGGCTGGCCGGTCGAGATGCCGCCCAGGATACCGCCGGCATGGTTGGAGCTGAACGCGACGGCGCCGCCCTCCATGCGCATCGCGTCGGCGTTCTCCTCGCCCGACAGGCTGGCGGCAGCGAACCCTTCGCCGATCTCCACCGCCTTGACCGCATTGATGCCCATCAGGGCGGCGGCGATGTCGGCGTCGAGCTTGCCGTAGAGCGGCGCGCCCAGCCCGGCCGGCACGCCCTCGGCCACCAGCTCGATCACCGCACCGGCCGACGAGCCGCGCTTGCGCACCGCGTCGAGATACTCCGCCCACCCGGCGGCGGCCTGCGGGTCGGGACAGAAGAACGGGTTGCGCCCGACCTCGTCCCAGTCCCAGCGGGCGCGGTCAATCGGGTGCGGCCCGACCTGCACCAGCGCGCCGCGGATGCGCACGCCCGCCCCCAGCACCAGCCGCGCCACGGCGCCGGCCGCCACCCGCACCGCCGTTTCGCGCGCCGAGGAGCGCCCGCCGCCGCGCGGATCGCGGATGCCGTATTTGCGCTCGTAGGCGAGGTCGGCATGGCCGGGGCGGTAGCGGTCGGCGATCGCGCCGTAGTCGCGCGAGCGCTGGTCGACATTGTCGATGACCAGCGAGATCGGCGTCCCGGTGGTCAGCCCCTCGTAGGTGCCGGACAGGATACGCACCTGGTCGGGCTCGCGGCGCTGGGTGGTGTAGCGCGACAGGCCCGGGCGCCTGCGGTCGAGCCAGGGCTGGATGTCGGCCTCCGACAGTGCCAGGCGCGGCGGGCAGCCATCGACCACGCAGCCGATCGCCGGGCCGTGGCTTTCGCCCCAGCTGGTGAAGCGGAACAGGTGGCCGAAGCTGTTGTGCGACACGACCCAGCGCCCCCGGCCCGGTCAGTCGGAAACGGCGGCGATGTCGGGCGCCTTGGGGTTCTTCATGCCGACAGTGTGATAGCCGCTATCGACATGGTGCACCTCGCCGGTGACACCGCTCGACAGGTCGGACAGCAGGTAGAGCCCGGCGCCGCCCACCTCCTCGATGCTGACATTGCGCTCGAGCGGCGCGTTGAGCTGATTCCATTTCAGGATGTAGCGGAAATCGCCGATGCCGCTCGCCGCCAGCGTCTTGATCGGCCCGGCGCTGATCGCGTTCACCCGGATGCCGCTGGCGCCGAAATCGGCGGCGAGATAGCGCACCGACGCCTCGAGCGCCGCCTTGGCCACCCCCATGACGTTGTAGTGCGGCATGACCCGCTCGGCGCCGAGATAGGTCAGCGTCAGCATGGAGCCGCCCGGGTTCATCAGCCGCCCGGCGCGCGCGCAGACGGCGGTGAACGAGTAGCAGGAGATGTCCATCGCCTGCAGGAAGGCGCTGCGCGGCGTGTCGGCGTAGCGCCCGCGCAGATAGGCCTTGTCCGCCCAGCCGATCGCATGGACGAGGAAATCGAGGCTGCCCCATTCGCGCTCCAGGGCGGCGAAGCTCGCATCCATCGCCTCGTCGTCGGCGACGTCGCATGGCAGCAGCAGCGACGATCCGACGCTTTCTGCCAGCGGACGGACGCGCTTCTCCAGCGCCTCGCCCTGGTAGCTGAAGGCGAGCTGCGCGCCCTGGGCGGCGCAGGCCGCGGCGATGCCCCAGGCAATGGAGCGGTCATTCGCGACCCCCATCACCAGGCCGCGCTTGCCCTGCATCAATGTGCCTCGGGCAGGGAGAGATGAAGTGCCGTCCGGCATCGTTCCTCGTCCTGCTTGATATCGAACGGCGAAGGCCGCGTGCCTTCGATGCGCCCTCCCTGACACAGGCTTGCCTGTGCCACAAGTATGGGGCGGCCCGAACCGCCGCGACGCGTGCGTGGCCGCAACAGGAGAGCGTGGAATGGCCGAAGCAGCCCTGGCGGTGCGTGATGATCCGATCGCCTTGTTCGAGGAGTGGCTGGCCGAGGCCGGCAAGGGCGAGCCGAACGACCCGAACGCCATGGCCCTGGCCACCGCGACACCGGACGGGCGTCCGTCGGTGCGGATGGTGCTGCTCAAGGGCCTCGATGCGCGCGGCTTCGTCTTCTACACCAACGCCGAGAGCCGCAAGGGCGTGGAGCTGCTGGTCAACCGCCAGGCCAGCCTGCTGTTCCACTGGAAGAGCCTGCGCCGCCAGGTGCGGGTGGAAGGGCCGGTCGAGGGGGTGACGGAGGCAGAGGCGGACAGCTATTTCGCCAGCCGCTCGCGCGCTTCGCGGCTCGGCGCCATCGCGTCCGACCAGTCGCGCCCGCTCGCCGACCGCGCCCTGCTCGAGCGCCGCCTGGCCGAGATCGAGACCCGCTACGAAGGCGCCGACGTGCCGCGCCCGCCGCACTGGACCGGCTACCGGGTGCGGCCGGAGCTGATCGAGTTCTGGCAGGACATGCCGCACCGGCTGCACGACCGCATGGTCTACCGGCGCGAGGGCGACGGCTGGGCGACGACCCGGCTGTTTCCCTGACGGCATCGTGATAGGCTCTAGCGGTCAGCACAGAGCCTCCAGATGAGCGACATCCGCAAGATCCTGCTGCCCCTCGCCGGCACCCGGAACGGCGAGGCGGCCCTCGCCACCGGCCTGAACCTGGCCCGCCGCTTCAATGCGCATCTGTCGGTGATGCATGTGCGCAGCGACAGCCGCGAGGTGGCGCCGCTCGCCGGCGAAGGGCTGTCGGGGGCGATGGTCGAGGAGATGATGACCGCGGCCGAGCGCGAGGCGACCCGCCGCTCGCTCAAGGTGCGCGAGGTGTTCGACCGGCTGGTGGCCGAGTCCGGCATCGCCGTGCGCGGCGCCCCGCCGCTGCCCGGGCCGGGCGGGGCGCATGCCGAGGCACCCACCACCAGCTTCCAGACCCTGACCGGCCGCGAGCACGAGGTCGTGTCGTACGCTGCCCGCCTGTCCGACCTCACGGTGGTGCCGCATGCCGTCTCCGGCGAGGAAGTCTCCTCCTCCGAGGCGCTGCACGCGGTGCTGTTCGACAGCGGCCGCCCGGTGGTGATCGCGCCGAAGACCAGTCCGGCCACGGTGGGCCGGCGGGTCTGCGTCGCCTGGAACGGCACCGGCGAATCCGCCTCGGCGGTGCTGTCGATCCTGCCGTGGATCAAGCAGGCCGAGGCGGTGCAGGTGCTGCATTCGCCCGACTACCAGCGGCACGGGCCCGAGGCCGGCCTGCTGCTCGACTACCTCGCCCTGCATGGCGTGCGCGCCGACACCCGGATGTTCCGCGCCGTCGACAAGGAGGTTGGCGCCGGCCTGCTCGCCGCCTGCACCGATTTCGGCGCGGACATGATCGGCATGGGCGCCTATTCGCATTCGCGCCTGCGCCAGCTCATCCTCGGCGGCGTCACCCGCCACGTGCTGGAGAACGCGGCGCTGACCGTGCTGATGGCCCGCTGACCTGCGCGCCGGCCCCAGCCCCTGGCCCCAGCACCCGGTCGCAGCATCTAGTCGCAGCATCTAGTCGGGGCCGGTCGGCCCGCACCAGCCGGGCAGGTAGTCGGCGTCCGCGCTTTTCGCCAGGCGCAGCGCCGCCTCGAGCGCGTCCTCGGGGCTGGCCTGGACCTTCTTGTGCTTGATCCGGCGGCGCAGGAAGTCGGCCCACAGGAACTCGCTGAACGGCGTGGTGTCCTTGGCGTAGCCGCCCGCGCGGCGCAATGCGCCAGCCAGGCTCCGGTACGGGTCGTCGACCAGCCCCTCGACATGGCGCGGCAGCTCCTTGTGGCTGCGCCGCTTTCCGTCGGCGTCGTAGGCATGCATGAGCGCGCGGTTGTCGAGATAGGCCCAGAAGGCGGACGGCTCCAGGCGCGACAGGTCGGACAGCACCGTCACCGCCACCTCCTCCACACCCTCGTCGTGCAGCGCGCGGGCGAGATGGTGATGGTCGGTGAGGTAGGGCTCGCCCTCCGGCCCGAGCAGGACGGGGATCAGGTGCCTGCCGAGGAACTCGGCCTGCTTCTTCTCGCGCTGCTCACGCCACTGCCGGCGCTTCTCCTCCACCTCGCGCAGGCCCACGGTGATCTGGGTCGGCCGCAGCTTGCGTATCGGCACCGGGCGCAGGCGCGGCTCTCGGGACAGGGTCATGTCGTTCTCCGGCGGGCGTCGTTCTCGGCGGGCGTGCTGCCCGGGATCAGACGCCGGGCAGTTCGTTGACCGCGACGGCGCGCCAGCCGCGCGGGTGGCGCTCGAGGATGGTCAGCGACAGGTTCTGCACGGAAAAGCGCAAGGCCGGCTCGCCGCCGACGCCGAGCGCATGCGCCACCGCCGAGCGTATGGCACCGCCATGGCTGACCGCGACGATGTCCTGTCCGCCGTGCCGTGCCGCCAGCCGGTCCATGGCACGTGCCACCCGGGCGCACATCTGGTCGAAGCTTTCCCCGCCCGGCGGCACCTCGTCCGCCGCCACCGGCCAGAAGGCGTGCGGCGCGCGGGACAGCTTCGGCGGCAGCGCCGCATGGGCCAGCCCCTGCCACTCGCCCAGATGCTGCTCGATCAGCTCCGGTTCGACCTCCCAGGCCGCCTCGCCGTAGCCGGCCTCCTGGATGGCGCGCGCCGTTGCCCGCGTGCGGTCGAGCGGGGTCACGTACCAGTGCGGCGTGACCGGCAGGCGCCCGGCCAGGGCGCGGTACATCGGCGCCTGGGCGAGCAGGCTTTCCGGGCAGAGCGGCACGTCCATCGTGCCATAGAGCATCAGCCGCGCGTTCTGCTCGACCACCGCATGGCGGATCAGCCAGAAGCGGGTGACATCGGGGGCGAGCTCGGGGGTCTCGAGAAAGCGTAACGCCCGGTCGATCTGCGTCATGCGTGCCTGGTCCCCAGTGGCCTCAGAGCCCGATCCGGCGGCCGACCTCGACGAGGTGGTCGGCCGGCAGGTGGAAGCGGTCAACGAAATGCACCGCGTTGCGATACAGGAAGCCGAACAGCAGGCGCTGCCAGCCGAGGAGCCTGCGCCGCCCGGTGCGTTCGCGCACGATCTCGTCGCGCCGGCCGATGAACAGCGCGTCCGCCGGGATGACCGGGCAGCCCTTCTCGCGCGCCAGCTCCAGGGCGGTGGACAGGTCCGGAATCTCGACGAAGCCGTAGCGCACCGTGACGTGCCAGAGATTGGCCTCGTACGGCTGCACGCTGACCCGCCCGGCCACCGGCACGCGCGGGCGCTGCTCGAACAGCACCGTCAGCGTGACGATGTGCTCCTGCAGCACGCCGAACTGCTCCATGTGCGAGACCATCAGGGCCGGGATCGGCAGGTAGAGTCGGGTGAGGAAGACGGTCGTGCCCGGCACGCGCGGCACGTGCTCCTCGCGCAGGCGGGCGAGGAATCGCTCGGGATCGGCCACTTCGGCGTGGGCGAGGTCGCGCAGCGCCCCCATGCCGCGCCGCCAGCTATCCATGAGCAGGAAGACGAGCAGGCCGGCGAGCAGCGGCACGAAGCCGCCCTCGAAGAATTTCAGCAGGTTGGCGCTGAAGAAGGCGAGGTCGATGACCAGGAAGAAGCCGGTGACCGCGAGCGAGGCCGGCAGGCTCCAGCCCGCCCGCCCGCGCAGATAGGAGAACAGCAGCGCGGTGGTGAGCAGCATGGTGGTGGAGACCGCCATGCCGTAGGCGCCGGCCAGCCGCTCCGAGCTGCCGAAGGCCAGCGTGATGGCCACCGTGAAGATCATCAGCAGCCAGTTCACCGCCGCGACATAGATCTGGCCGTATTCCGTGTCGGAGGTCTGGCGGATGTTCAGCCCCGGGAACCAGCCGAGCTGGATTGCCTGGCGGGTCATGGAGAACGAGCCGGTGATGATCGCCTGGCTGGCGATGATGGTGGCGCAGGTGGCGAGCACCAGCAGCGGCCAGATCGCCCAGCCGCGGATCGCATCGGGCAGGATGCCGTAGAACGGGTTGTCGGGCAGCTTGCTCAGCCCGATCAGCGAGGCGGACTGCCCAGCATAGCAGAGCAGCAGGGCGGGCAGCACCAGCCCGTACCAGGCAAGCCGGATCGGCCGGCGCCCGACATGACCCATGTCGGCATAGAGCGCCTCGGCACCTGTCAGCGACAGGAACACGCCGCCCAGCACGATGAGGCTCGCGGTGCCATGGTGGGCCAGGTAGCGCAGGCCGAGCAGCGGGTTGATCGCGGCCAGCACCTCCGGATGGCGGGCCAGGGTGATCGCGCCGAACACGCCGATGGTGGCGAACCAGAGCAGCATCACCGGTCCGAACAACTTGCCGATGCGCGCCGTGCCAAAGGTCTGCAGGGCGAACAAGGCCACCAGGATGGCGAGCGCGACCGGCAGCACGAGATGGCCCAGCGAGGGGGCGGCGACCTTCACGCCCTCGACCGCGCTCAACACGGAGATCGACGGGGTGAGGATGCCGTCGCCGTAGATCAGCGCCGCGCCGGCCAGCCCGATGCTGATCAGCACGCCGGTGCGCAGGCCTCCGCGCTCGCCGCGCCCACCCCCGGGCGGCGTCCCGCTCCCGGACGGTTCGCGTGAGGTGACCAGCGAGGTCAGCGCCAGGATGCCGCCTTCGCCGTGATTGTCCGCCTTCATGACGAACAGCCCGTATTTCAGCGAGACGATCAGCAGCAGCGCCCAGATGATCAGCGACAGCACGCCGGTCACCGAGGCGGCCGAGATGTCTCCGCCGCTCGAGCTCAGGATGGTCTGCATGGTGTAGAGCGGGCTGGTGCCGAGATCGCCGTAGACGATGCCGAGTGCCGCTAGCATGTGGGCGGGCAGCTTCGCCGGTTGCTGTGCGTCGCTCATGCTGCGTCGCTCGCCTCGTTGCGGGCCGGCGCATAGCTGGGTTCGGGATCGAGTGCCGCGAGGCGCGGCCAGTGGCGCAGCAGCAGGCCGATCTTGTCCAGCACCGAGCGGGCGTCGGCGATCTCGCGCGCCAGCCGGCGCTCGACATCGAGCCCCTCATGCGACGGCTCGCCCGACAGCAGCCTGGCACCGGCGGAGATGCGCAGCGCCCCGGCCGGGCGGCCGCCGAGGGCCGGGTGCGCCACCGGCACCGGCTGGCCGATATGGCACAGCAGGCGGGCGAGACGGCGCTCCTCCGCGCCGGCTCCCGCCGGCAGCGCGCGGCTGACATCGGCGTTGAGCCAGCGATACAGGCAGCGTGCCTCGGCCAGATCGAGCGGCACCGGCCCGCCTTCCGGTTCAGGGGCGGTCTCCCGGCGCAGCACCAGGAAGCTCAGGATGGTCTGCAGCTCGTCCCAGCAGGGCGCGGCCGGCTCCCGCAGCCCGGCCGCCGGCCGCCGGGGCGGCGGCACGTCGACCAGCGACAGCTCCGCGCGGCAGGCGATCGCGTCGCGCACCCCGCTCAGGAAGAACCCGAGCCGACGGTGCAGTTCCGCTGGCGGCACGGCGCCGATCGCGCGCATCTCGGCCAGTGCCGCCTGCCAGCGCAACACCATGCCGAGATTGGTGGCGGCCGGCAGGTGGTCGGCACAGGCCAGGTCCTCGGGCCAGTCGGTGCGGCTGCCATAGGCAGCGAGCCCGGCCGGCAGGGCCCCGGTCGCGCGCAGGCGGCGCATCAGGGTGTCGGGCAGCAGCACGGCGCCGCAGAAGGGCGGCCCGGTGAAGAACTTGGAGCCGGTGATCAGCACCATCCAGCCGCGCGCCAGGTAGTCGCGCACCCGCCCCCGGTCGAGCCGCGCCTGGCAGGCATCGACCGCCACATCCACCGCCTGCGGATCGTCTCTCATTTGGGTGGCCAGGAAATCCAGGCTCGGCGCCAGCAGGCCGGTCTTGGACAGGTCGAGCAGGTGCAGCAGGACGTGGCGCCCGGCCGCGCGCTCGGCGGCGACCATCCGGGCGCATTGCGCGTCGATCTCGGCCGCCTCGCGCGGCGTGCCGTCGGGACATCGTACGGCGAGCTCCAGGACCCGCGTCGCCGGATCGAAGCCCGCGATCGGCGATCCCTTGCTGACCTGCTGGCTTTGCGAGGTGTCGGAGGCGAAATGCCGCCCGGCCGCGGCGAGCGGCACGCCGGAGCCGGTCTCGTCCGGCGCGGTCAGGATCGAGCTGACCGGCCCGGCCACCTGGGCGGCGGCCAGCGCCACCAGCTCGCAGTCGGTGCCGGACGCGGCGAGCACCACGCCGGCCGTGTCGTCGAGCCCGAAATGGGCGGCGATCCCGTTGCGCACCGCCCGCGCCCAGTCGGCGGCCGCCTCCTCGCCCTGGCCGGCGAGGGCGGCGGCGACCAGATCCTGGCGGGCCGCTTCCGCGCCGCCGAAGCCGCGCTCGGACAGCGAGGAGGCGGTCGAGGAGGCGAACGTCACCGCCCAGGGACGCGGCCGGTGCGAGCAGCCGTAATGGTTGAGGCCGGTGGCAGGGTTGATCGCGAGCCGCTGATCGCCGCCGGTGGCCATCAGCGTCTCGGTCGGGCCCACCTGCCGCCAGCAGGCGGCGAGCCGCGCGAGCGCTCCGGCCGGGTCGGCGTCCATGCCGGGGCCCGGCTCCTGCAGCGCACGCAGCTCGCCCCAGAGTGTCGCCAGGTGGTCAGCTGCGGGCGGGGTATCGGCCGCCATGGCAGCGATCCAGCCGGCTGCCGTTGAGCCGCCATCGGGCTCGGCGTCCCCGTCGAGCTGCCAGAACAAGGATGCGGTGCGTGCCGCGCCGAGACCGGCCAGGGCCGGCGGCGTGCCGCGGGCGAGCAGCAGCGACAGTTCGAGCGCGTGGCGGACATGGAAGGCGCAGACCCGTTCGGCGCCCAGGCAGAGCGGGCCGAGCACCACCGCCGACGACCGCCCGGTCCGGAACGGGACCGCCAGCCCCGGGTCGAAGCCGACGCTCAGCCGCTCGCCCACGATCCGCAGGTCCGGCCGCTCGAGGACGCGGAGCAACTGGCTGTTGAGGTCTGCCGCGTACATGAGCCGCCTGTCGATTGCCGTGACCAGCGGTTGTGCCGGAAAATCCACCATTCGCCAAAGCGCCTGGCTGCCCTGCCGGCCGCCACAGCCGGCAGCGGGCCGTAGCAGGGCACAGACGCGAGGCATTCTCATAAAGCAAAACGGCGCATGATAAATGAAACGCGGTATGAAAAACCGCGTTGCGCCGCCGTCATGAAATTTGATCGGGAATGCGGGATGCTGTTGCTTGGCGCGTCACACGCTGTCAAGTTGTGGCGCACAGCAACCACGACCTTGACTGGATCGTTTGATGCGGATTCTTTTGACCGGCGGGTGTGGCTTCATCGGTTCGGCCGTCGTGCGGCATCTCATCCGGGTCACTTCTCATTCTGTCGTCAACGTCGACTGTCTCACCTATGCCGCCTCCGAAGCGGCACTCGAGGAGGCAGCTTCGGATCCGCGTCACGTTCTGGTTCGCGCCGATGTCACGGATGCCGACGCCATGCGCCAGGTCTTCGCGACCCACCGTCCAGATGCGGTGATGCATCTCGCCGCCGAGAGCCATGTCGACCGCTCGATCGACGGGCCGGCCGTGTTCATCCAGACCAACGTGGTCGGCACCTTCTCCATGCTGGAAGCGGCGCGCGGCTACTGGTCGAAACTGTCCGGACCGGCGCGCGAGTCGTTCCGCTTCCACCACATCTCGACGGACGAGGTGTTCGGTGCGCTGTCGCACGACGACCCGCCGTTCACCGAGACGACCCCCTACGATCCGCGCAGCCCCTATTCGGCAAGCAAGGCCGCATCAGATCATCTGGTGCGCGCCTGGCATCATACCTACGGCCTGCCGGCCTTCGTCACCAACACCACCAACAATTACGGGCCGTGGCACTTCCCGGAGAAGCTGATCCCGCTGGTCACCATCAATGCCATCGAGGGCCGCGAACTGCCGGTCTATGGCGACGGCTCCAACACGCGCGACTGGCTGTTCGTCGAGGACCATGCCGAGGCGCTGGTGCGCGCGGTCGAGATCGGCCGGCCGGGCGAGACCTACGCGATCGGCGCGCGCCAGCCGCGCTCCAACCTCGAGGTCGTGCGCAGCATCTGCCGCGTTCTCGACCGTCTGCAGCCGGACCCGAAGGGCCCGCGCGAACGCCTGATCCGGTTTGTCAACGACCGGCCGGGCCATGATTTCCGCTACGAGATCGATCCGCAGCACGCCAGACGCGAACTCGGCTGGACGGCGGCGCATGATTTCGACGCCGGCATCGAAAAGACCATCCGCTGGTATCTCGACCATCACGCCTGGTGGTCGGAGATCCGGGCCAAACGCTACACCGGCCAGCGGCTGGGAACCGCGGCATGAGCGGGGTCGATCACGGACACCCGGAAGCGCCGATGAAGGGCATCCTGCTGGCCGGCGGTTCGGGCACGCGGCTGCATCCGATGACGCTCGCGGCGAGCAAGCAGCTCCTGCCGGTCTACGACAAGCCGATGATCTACTATCCGCTCAGCACCCTGATGCTGGCCGGCATACGCGACATCATGATCATCTCCACACCTGCCGATCTGCCGCAGTTCGAGCGTCTGCTCGGCGACGGCAGCGGACTGGGCGTGCGGTTCCAGTATCGCGTGCAGCCCAAGCCGGACGGCATCGCGCAGGCCTTCCTGATTGCCGACGACTGGCTGGAAGGCGCGCCCTGTGCGCTTGCACTCGGCGACAACCTGGTGTTCGCCGACCATCTCGGCCTGTCGCTGCGCAACGCAGCGAGCCGTGCGCAGGGGGCCACCGTGTTCGCCTACCAGGTACGCGATCCCGAGCGCTACGGCGTGGTGAGCTTCGACGAGACCGGGCGGGCCCTCGAGGTGGTCGAGAAGCCGGCCAACCCGCAATCGAACTGGGCGGTGATCGGCCTCTACTTCTACGATCACCGGGTGAGCGACTTCGCCCACCGCATCAAGCCCTCGCCGCGCGGCGAGCTCGAGATCACCGACCTCAACCACATCTATCTCGAGGAAGGCACGCTGCAGGTCGAGCGTCTCGGCCGCGGCTGCGCGTGGCTCGATGCCGGCATGCCGGACAGCCTGATGCAGGCCGGCACCTTCGTGCAGACCATCCAGTCGCGCCAGGGCATGCTGGTCGGCTCGCCCGAGGAGGTCGCCTTCCGGATGGGCTTCATCGACAGCCAGACGCTGCGCGGCCACGCCAGGCGGCTGAGCAAGACGGAGCTCGGCCGCTTGCTGCTCGAACTCGCCGACGGCACCCATAGTTGAACCGGCCCTGGCGGCCGTCTGACGCGCCTTGGCTGCGCGCCGGTGCTCACGGCCGGTAAGGCCGCTCCGCGCCGGTGCTCGCCAAGACACGCCAGCCGACTCACCATGACCGGCTCTGACGCCATCCGATACCGTGCCTCACAGTGCGCCAATCAGCGTTTGGAGACATCTGTGTGAAAGTCGTCCGCCTCGACATTCCCGAGATCATCCTGGTCACGCCGCAGCGGTTCGGTGACAGCCGCGGCTTCTTTTCCGAGACCTATAACCAGCCGCGCCTGCGCGAGGCCGGAATCGAGCTGGCGTTCGTGCAGGACAACCACAGCCTGTCGCGCCAGCGCGGGGTGGTGCGCGGCCTGCACTGCCAGCTCGCGCCGCACCCGCAGGGCAAGCTGGTGCGCTGCGTGCGCGGCGCCATCTTCGACGTCGCGGTCGATGCCCGCGTGGGCTCGCCCTCGTACGGGCGCTGGGTGGGGGCGGAGCTGTCGGAAGAGAACTGGTCGCAGCTCTGGGTGCCGCCCGGCTTCCTGCACGGCTTCTGCACGCTCACCGACGACACCGAGGTGCAGTACAAATGCACCGACGTCTGGGACCGGGCCTGCGAGCGCGCGGTGATCTGGAACGACCCGGAGATCGGCATCGAGTGGCCGATCCGCCCGGAGGAGGCGGTCCTGTCCGAGAAGGACCAGGTAGCACCGCCCTTCTCGGCGGCCCATGGCTGGTTCCATATCTGATGACGGCCCCGGCTCTGATGGCGGCCCTGGCACCCGCCGGCGGCCCGGTCCTGGTGACCGGCGGCGCCGGCCAGCTCGCCACCTGCCTCGCCGATCGCGGCGGTCCGCGCATCCGCCGGCTCGGCCGGCCGGCCTTCGATTTCGACCGCCCCGACAGCCTGCCCGAGGCGTTCGCGGCGGTACGGCCGGCGGCCGTGGTCAATGCCGCCGCCTGGACGGCGGTCGATGCCGCCGAGACCGACCCGGACGGTGCGGCGCGCGCCAACCGCGACGGTCCCGCCCGGCTCGCGCGGCTGTGCGCCGAGGCCGGCGTGCCGTTCATCCATGTCTCGACCGACTACGTGTTCGCCGGCGACAAGGGGGCGCCCTATGTCGAGGCCGATCCGGTCTCGCCCACCGGCGTCTATGGCCGGACCAAGGCCGAGGGCGAAGCGCTGGTGCTCGCCGGCTGGGAGCGCAGCGTCATCCTGCGCACCTCCTGGGTCTATTCGGCGGGCGGCAAGAACTTCGTGCGCACCATGCTCGGTGCCGGTGCGAGGAACCCGACGCTCAAGGTGGTGGGCGACCAGGTCGGCTGCCCGACCAGTGCCGATGACCTGGCCGACGCGATCCTCGCCATCCTGGCCCGGATCGAGCAGGGTGGCTGGCAGGACGGGCTCGGCGGGATCTTCCATGCGGCCGGCACCGGCCAGACGAGCTGGCACGGGCTGGCGGTGGCGGCGCTGGAACGCGCCAGCCGGCACGGCCAGCGCATGCCCGAGGTGCTGGCGATCCGCACCGCCGACTGGCCGACCCCGGCCCGGCGGCCGGCGGATTCGCGGCTGAACTGTGACAAGCTCGAGGGGATCTTCGGGCTGCGGCTGCCCGCGTGGCAGGACAGTCTGGCGCTGACTGTCGATAGGCTTATGATTCCGCCGACCGTTTGACGGCGGAGCTGGCTTGGATCAACTCGACCTTCATCTCGAGCCGACAAACGCGCTTCCCGCCGAGCCGACGCCCCTCGCGGCGGCGACGGTCCCGGTGGCGATCCTGCTCTCGACCTACAACGGCGCGCCCTTCCTGCCCGAGCAGCTGCAGAGCCTGCACGACCAGACCCACCCGAACTGGACGCTGCTCTGGCGTGACGACGGCTCGAGCGACGGCACGTGCGAGATCATGCGCCGCTTCGCGGGCGGGCCGGGTGCCGGCCGCTATGTCGAGCTGGCCGACGGCACCCATCGCGGCATCACCGGCTCGTTCCTGAGCCTGCTGCGCCAGGCACCGCCCGGCCACGTCATCGCCTTCGCCGACCAGGACGATATCTGGCTGGCGGAGAAGCTGGCGCGCGGGGTCGCAGCACTGGGCGATCCCGCCTCTGCGCAGCCGGTACTGTACTGTGCCCGGCAGATGCTGGTCGGGCGGCGGCTGCGGCGGCTGCGCCGGATCGGGGTTTCGCCGCGCGTCGGCCGGCTGCCGCCGTTTCCCGCCTCGCTCACCCAGAACATCGCCACCGGCTGCACCGTCATGCTCAATCCAGCCGCGGCCAGGCTGGTGGCGGGGAGCCGCCCGCCGCCTGGCACGCTGCATGACTGGTGGTCCTACCTGCTGGTCGGCGCCGCCGGCGGCCGGCTGGTCGTCGATCCCACCCCGGTGGTGCTCTACCGCCAGCACGGCCAGAACGCGGTCGGCGCGCCGCATTCCTTCCTGCTGCGCGGCCTCATGGCGCTGCGGCGCGGACCGGAAGCGTTCATGACGCTGTTCCGCCAGCACGTGGCGGCGCTGGCCGGACAGCCGGCGCTGCTTTCGCCGCAGGCCCGCGAGGCGGTGGCGCTGCTCGAACGGGCACTGGCCGGCGGGCGCACCGCCCGACTCGCGGCCTTGCGCCGGCTGCCGCATTTGGTACGTCAGACGCGGCTCGAAACCCTGCTGTTTCGGCTGTGGTTCCTGATCGGCTGAGAAGAGGCGTTTCCCTATGGGCCGGAACACGGTCGTCCTGATCTGGGTGCTGGGCATCGGCCTCGCCCTGCTGCTCATCTATGCCGGCCCGAACCCGGTCGAGGCGGCCATCACCCAGGTGCTGGGCCGGATCGAGATGGGGCTCGACCAGCTTGATGCCCCCGCCATCGCCATCCTGCGCGCGGTCGGCATTGCCCTGTTCTTCGTCTTTCTCGGCCTGTGCGTGGTGGCCCTCCGCCAGGGGCAGCCGGCGATCGGCACGGCGATCGTGGTCAGCCTGTTCTTCCTGCTGTTCGCCGGCGAGATCCATCTCTGGCCGCTGTTCCAGCCGCACCCGCACTGGGTGGCCGCCTTCCTCGTCTCGCTGTTCGCCTCGCTCGCCATGACAAGACGCGTGCTCGGTCCGGCGCGGCGGGCGCGCTAGCGCCACGTCGATCAACAGGATCGATCAAACAGGATCGTCGGATCCGGCAAGGTTGCTCGCTTCCGATGTGCTGGCGCACGACCTCCGCTCCTGTGGGCTCGCAACGTGTTCCAGCCGTCTGGCGGGACGCCGCCAGCAGCCTCAAGACGCCGTTCAGGCTGCCGCCCGATCCTCGGACAGGCTCTGCAAGGCAGCCAGCGCCCGTGCCCGCGTGCTTGTGTCGGTGGCGAATTCGGCGCTGAACAAGCCACCGCCGTTGTCGCGCACGATCCGGCCGGTGACTGCTCCGACAGCCTTGCCGAACTCGACCGTGATCTCCGTTCCCAGGTTGATCGCCTGTCCGCACCGGAAGGCCATGCCACCCTGCGACATGTTCTCGATCCTCACCGTGACCGGTGCGCTGCCGGCCAGTCGCAGCGTCGCCGTGGCGGATTTCTGCTGCAACCGCTCGAACTGCCTCCGCTCCGTCGACTCCAGCCGGATGGCGGCCAGGAAGCGGTTGACTTCGGCGCGCAGGGTCTCGGTCTCGCGGGCGATCTGTGAGGCTCCGCCGAGGACGACCTGGCTCGCGGAACCGGCCTCGTCCGCAACCCGCACAACATGACCCATGGCCCGCGCCGAGTCGGCGGTCGCACTGGAGACGGCCTGCACGCTCCCGGCGATCTCCCGGGTTGTGACGCTCTGCTCCTCCACCGCGGCCGCCATGGTGGTCGAGACGTCCGCCATGCCGCCGATCATCGCGCAGATCTCGGTCATCGCCGAGACAGCGGCCCCGGTCGCGCTCTGGACGGTCGCGACCTGCTGGGCGATCTCGGCGGTCGCCGTCGCGGTCTGTCCGGCAAGGGCCTTCACCTCGCTGGCGACGACGGCGAAACCCTTGCCGGCATCGCCCGCCCGCGCGGCCTCTATGGTGGCGTTCAGCGCCAGCAGGTTGGTCTGCGCGGCGATGTCGTTGATCAGCCTGACCACGTCCCCGATCCGTGTCGTCGCGTCGGCCAGGGTCTGGATCACGCGTTGGCTTGCTTCCGCCCGACCCGCCGCATCCTGTGAAACGGCTGCCGCTGTCGAGACCTGTCGCGCGATCTCGGCGAAGCTTGCCGTCAGTTCCTCCACGGCGCCGGCCGTCGCGGTCAGGTCCATTGCCGACTTCTCGGCTCCCGTCGAGGTGAAGCTTGCCTCGTCGTGGACGGCGGCCGAAGCCCCGGTCATCGCCCTGGCGGCGCCGGACATGGCGTCGGCCGAGCCGGCCAGCCTGGTCATGACCGTCGTGACCGAGCGCGCGAAGATTTCCGTTTCGCGCTCCATGATGTCCTGCCGCTGCGAGCGACTGGCCCGGGCCGCGGCCTGTTCCGCGGTCAGCCGGTCATTCTCGATCATGTTGTCCTTGAAGACCTGCACGGCCACCGCCATGGATCCGACCTCGTCATGCCGGTGCAATCCGGGGATCGCCCTGGCAATGTTGCCGTCCGCAAGCTGGCCCATCGCCGTGGTCAGGGACCGGATCGGGCCGACGATGCTGCGGGCGATCCAGTAGGCGATCGCGCTGCCGGCGAGCGCGATCAGCACGAGCCACTCGATCCGCTGCATGGACAGCTTCCATGTCGCGGCCTCGATGTCGTCGACATAGAGCCCCGAGGCGATGACCCAGCCCCAGGGACCGAACAGGCTGGCGTAGGAGACCTTTTCCACCGGCCTGGTCGTGCCAGGATGCGGCCAGAGATAGGCGAAGTATCCGTGGCCGCTCCGCCGCCCGACATCGGCTGCCATCGCGAACGGGGAGTGCTTGTTCACGTCCATGATCAGGCGGCCATCCGAGCCGTCGAGCTTCGGCTTGATCGGATGCATGACGATCCTGCCATCGAGATCTTTGATCCAGAAATAGCCGTTTCCATCGTAACGCAGCAGCGACACCGCCTGTGCCGCTGCCGCCTGCGCCTGCTCGAGGGTCATGCGGCCGCGACGCTGCTCATCGGCATAATGACCGACGACGGTGGTCGCGACTTCAACCAGACGGCGCGTGCTCTGCGCGCGGTCGTTGCGCATGGCCCGTTGCGAACTCGCGATATCGAGGATGACCAGGACGGTCATCATGCCGAGCAGCACGACTACGATGAGCCCGATCCGGGGAGCGATGTCCTTGAAGCTCCGGAACAACATGGAGTCACCTCAAGCAGGGTGACGGAGGAATGAGCTGCAAAGCTTAACGCTGCCTTGCCCGGCACCGCCCGCGCGCCTCCGTACGCGGACGTGGCACGGCTCACAGAGGAGCTGCGTTCCCGCCGCCGCCGCGGCGCGGCAGCCGCCAGGGGCGCGGTGGAAAGGCTGGGCTGGCCCCGCGACCTGACCGTCGCTCGCCTTTGCGGCAATGCTGGCATGGCGCTTGCTCAGCAGTGCGGGCATGGACGGCACGCTGCTCGAGACCCACACCGCGACCGGCCGGGACCGGCCGCCGCCGCTGCACCTGCGCTGGCGACGCGAGGCGCTGGCCCGTGCCGGGACCAGCGCCGGCACGGAGCTGATCGCCGGCCTGACCACGTTCGGTGCGATCAGCTATGTCATCGTGGTCAATCCGACCATCGTCTCGGCGGCCGGCCCCGATTTCCACTCGCTGCTGATCGTCACCGCCCTGGTCTGCATGATCGGCACGCTGGTCATGGCGCTGCTCGCCGACCTGCCGGTCGCACTCGCCCCGGGCATGGGAGTCAACGCCGTGTTCGCCCAGACCATCGTGGTGCGGATGGGCGTGCCCTATCCCACGGCGCTGGTGATGGTGCTGATCGGCGGCGCGCTGTTCCTGCTGCTGGCGGTGACACGCTGGCGAGGCAAGATCATCCGCGGCTTCCCCGAACCGGTGCTGATCGGCATGCAGGGCGGGATCGGCCTGTTCATCGCCTATCTCGGCCTGGTCAATGGCGGGCTGGTGGTGGAGACCGCACACGGGCCGCATTTTGGCAGCCTGTCCGATCCGGTCGTGCTGCTGGTGCTGGCCGGGCTGCTGCTCACCCCGGTGGTGATGGCGGCCGAGCTGCCCGGCGCGCTGCTGCTCTCGATCATCGCCATGACGGTCGCCGGCCTGTTCATCCACCATGCCGGCGGCAAGCCGGTCACCCCCACCCCCACGCACTATGTCGACCTGCCGCGCCTGCCGACCAAGCTCTTCTTCGATCTCGATTTCCGCGATTTCGCGCACCGCATCGTGCAGGTGCTGCCCGTGACCCTTTATTTCTTCATCAACGATTTCTTTTCCGCCTCCTCCACCCTGATCAGCGTGCTGCGCCGCGCCGGGCTGGAGGACGCGCACGGCCATATCGCCTATGAGCGCCGCGCCTACGGCGCCGACGCGCTCGCCACGGTGATCGGTGCCTGCCTCGGCAGCAGCACCGTGCTGGCCTATGTGGAGTCCGCCGCCGGCGTCGAGGCCGGCGGCCGGACCGGGCTGAGCGGGGTGGTGGCCGCCACCCTGTTCGGGCTGACCCTGTTCCTCTGGCCGCTGATGACCATCATCCCGCCGGAGGCGACCGCCCCGGTGCTGATCCTGGTCGGCGTGCTGATGCTCGACGTGGTGCGCACCATCGACTGCTCGACGCCGGAATCTATGATGCCGCCGCTGCTCATGCTGCTGATCGCGGTGGTGACAACCGACCTGATGATGTCGCTCTGCCTGGGCTGCTTCTCCTACACGCTGATCGTCATCGGCCGGCGGCGCTGGTCCGAGCTCACCCCGATGCTGCTCGGGCTCGACGCGGCGTTCGTGCTCTACCTGCTGCTGGCTGGTGCCACGGCATGACGGCAGCACCGGCCAGCAGGTCCCTGCTGCTCGCGCTGCTGCCGAGCACCGCCGCCTATGCCTGGCGGCTCGATCCGCGCCACAGCCACGACCGGATGAAGCTGGCCGACTACGTCCATCTGGTCCAAACCGCCGAGCGCGGCCTGATCGACATCTTCTTCCTCGCCGACAGCTACGGCATCCGCGAGGACCGGGTGGGGCTGGCCGCGATGCGCGGCTTCAGCAACGTGGTCACCCCGGACGCCTTCACCCTGCTCAGCACCCTGGTGACGGCGAGCCGCCATATCGGGCTCGTGGCCACCGCGTCCACCACCTACAACGAGCCGTACCATCTCGCCCGGCGCCTCGCCACACTCGACCATCTGAGCGACGGGCGCGCCGGCTGGAACGTGATCACCTCGACCATCGACGCCGAGGCGCTCAATTTCGGCCTCGACCGGCAGCTCTCCAACGAGGCCCGCTACGCCCGGGCGCGCGAGTGCCTCGAGGTGGTGCGGGCCCTGTGGGACAGCTGGGACGACGACGCGCTGGTGCTCGACCCGGCCACGCGCTGCTATTTCGACGAGACCCGCGTGCACCGGCTCGACCACCAGGGTGCCAACTTCCGGGTGCGCGGGCCGCTCAACATGCCCCGGCCGCCGCAGGGCCATCCGCTGGTCTGCCAGGCCGGCGCCTCGGAGGCCGGCTGGGAGTTCGCCGCCGAGCGCGCCGACATCATGTACGGCAAGGCGATCTCGCTGGCCGAGGCGCAGCGCTTCTACCGCGAGGTGAAGGGCCGCATGGGCCGACACGGCCGCACGCCCGACCAGCTCAAGATCCTGCCGGGCCTCGTCGCCGTGGTCGGCCGCACCGAGCGCGAAGCGCGCGACAAGTTCCGCGCCGTGCAGGACTGCCTGACGGAAGCCGAAGGCCGCTCGATCCTCACCCACCTGCTGCCGGGCATCGACCTGTCCGGGGTCGGGCTCGACGAGCCGGTGCCAGAGACGCCGGAGATCGAGCAGGCGGCCAGGCGGTTCCGGATCTTCCTCAGCCGCGACGGGGCCAGGCTCACCGTGCGCCAAGCGATCGACTATGCCTCGGCCGGCATTGGCCACCTGACCCTGATCGGTACGCCCGAACAGGTGGCCGGAGAGATGATCCGGTGGGTCGAGGCGGAGGGTGCCGACGGGTTCAACCTGATGCCGCACATCCTGCCGCAGGGGCTCGAGGATTTCGTCGATCTGGTGGTCCCGGCGCTCCAGGAGCGCGGCGCCTTCAAGCAGGCCTATGCCGACGGCACGCTGCGCGACAAGCTCGGCCTGCCACGGCCGCCCGGACGGGATGGCGCGCATGGGGAGAGCCGGTGATGACGATGCCTGCGGACTGGGGGCGCCTGTCGCGCGCGGAGCGCGACGCCGCCTACGACAACGGCAAGGCGGTGCCGGATGCGCCCGCGATCAGCGAGCGGCGCCGGGAAGCGTCTGCCGCGTTCCGCGCCCGGCACCCGGCGGCACTCGACCTCGCCTACGCCGAGGGCGACCGGCCGAAATGGGACCTGTTCCCAGCCGGCTCGGCCGAGGCGCCGTGCCTGGTGTTCATCCATGGCGGCTACTGGCAACTGCCGGCGCGCCGGGAATGGCTCAGCGCGGTGGCGGCAGGCGTGATGGCGCATGGCTGGTCGGCCGCCCTGCCCGGCTACGCCATCGCGCCCGAGGCCAGCATGACCAGCCTGGTGGCCCAGCTCACTGCCGGCTTCGACTGGTTCGCGGCCAATGCGGCGCAGCATGGCATCAGCGGCCCGGTGGTGGTCGCCGGCCACTCGGCGGGCGGCCACCTGGCAGCACTGATGGCCGCCCATCCGCGCGTCTCGGCCGCGCTGCCGATCTCGGGCGTGTTCGAGCTCGGCCCGATCCGCGACATCTACCTCAACGACAAGCTGCAACTCACCGACGAGGAGGTGGAGCGCTTCTCGCCGCTGCGCCTGCCGGTGGTGGCCAAGCCGATGACGCTGGCCTACGGCACGCGCGAACTGGCCGCCCTGGTCGCCGACAGCCGCGCGCTTCATGCACGCCGCGCGGCGGCGCACGCGCCGGGCGCGCTGCTGCCGGTGGCGGGCGCCAACCATTTCGACATACTCGGCGAGCTGGAGGCGCCGGACGGGCTGCTCACCCGCGCCGCCCTGGAGCTTGCCCGGCCCTGGCGCACGCTGTGAGCGGGATGCTGCACCTGGTCAGCCCTCGGCGATCTCGGCCATCGCGGCCTTGCCGCCCGGACCGGGCACGGTAAGCGCCGGTGCCTCGCCTGTGCCCTGCGGGGTATCGCTCGCCTTCAGCCGGCGGAGCAGCAGGAAGGCGGCGATCACCGCCAGCGTTCCGAACAGCACGCCACCCGCCGCCTGGCCGATCATCACCCCGCTCGGCCCGTAGCGCTCCCCGGCCAGCACGAAGGGCACGGTGCCGAGCGTGGCGCGGCCCCAGTTGAAGGCGGTGGACAGCAGCGGCGCGCCGAGATTGTTGAACGCGGTATTGGCGACGAACAGCGCGCCCACGAACAGGAACGAGGCGACCACCCAGGAGCAGAACAGGTGCATCAGGGTGGCGGCACTGCCATGTGCTGCGAACAGCCGGATCAGCGGGTCCTGCAGGCTGGCGAGCAGCGCCCACATCGCCAGCACGCAGCCCAGCACCAGGGCGAGCGCGCAGTAGAGCGTCTGGCGCACCCGTCCGATCTGCGCGGCCCCCAGGTTCTGGCCCATGATCGGGCCGAGCGAGCCGGTCAGCGCGAAGATGAAGGCGAACGCCACCGGCACGATGCGGTCGATCGTGGCCGACCCCGACACCGCTTCCAGCCCGAAGCGTGCCTGGGCGTGCGTGACGAAGGCGCTGCCGGCGGGGGTGGCGAGATTGGTCAGGATGGCCGGCAGCGCCACCGAGACGACCGGGCGGACATCTGTGCCCAGATGGCGCCAATCGGGGCGGCCCAGGATGTGGTGGCGGCTGACCGCGAGCAGGCCGAGTCCGGCGGCGAGAGCGCGCGACAGCACGGTGCTGATCGCCGCCCCGAACAGGCCGAGATGCAGCAGGAAGATGAGCACCGGGTCGAGCCCCGCCACCAGGGCGGCGGACCAGAGCGTCACCGTCATCGAGCGGCGCGCATCGCCCACCGAGCGCAGCAGCGACGAGCAGCCCATGCCGAGCGCGATCAGCGGCACGAAGGGCGAGATGATCCGCAGGTTGCGCGCCGCCGCCGCATGCACCGCACCGTGCGCGCCGAGCCCGCTCAGCACCGGCCCGAGGGCCAGCACCGTTGCCAGCCCGATGACCAGCATGACGGCTACCATCACCACCAGCGAGGAGGAGGCGATGCGTCGCGCCTCGTCCATCCGGCGCGCGCCGATGCGCCGCGAGACGATGGCGCCGAGGCCGATCGACATGCCGATCGAGACCGACATCTGCAGATAGTTCACCGCGCCGATGAAGGCGATGGCCGCGGTCAGCGACGCGTCGTGCAGGCGGGAGATGTAGAAGAAGTTGAGCAGGTCGACGATGAAGATGGCCAGCAGCCCGAGCGTGCCGGTGCCGGCCATGGTGAGCGTGTGGCGCAGGATCGAGCCCGAGCAGAAACGGTGCGGCGCGCGGGCCGCCTGGAGGGTGATCGGTCTGGACACGTGCTGGTTCTAAAGCAGGAGACGGACGCGCAGCAGGGTTTTCTATGCACGCCACCCACAGCGCGCGAGGGCCGCGCGCATGTGGGGTGGCGGTGGCGCCGTCGCGGCAAGCGGCGGGTCGAGCGGCAGCGCGATCGAACGGGCCAGCAGGTGCAGCCCGCCGGATGAGGGGGCCTTGCCAGGCGGGGGGGCTTCGTCAGGCCGGGAGGCTCCGCTCCGGGGGCGGCCATACTGCGCGTCGCCCAGGATCGGCAGGCCGAGGACGGCGGCGCAATGCACCCGCGCCTGGTGCGTCCGCCCGGTCAGCAGGCGCAGCTCGAGCCAGCTCAGACCGCCGCCGCTGTCCAACAGGCGCCAGGCGGTGCGTGCCGGCTGGCCGCCGGCGTGCGGTTCCATGCGCCAGCCGCCCTTGCTCTCGCGCCGCCGGAGTGGCGCCTCGATCAGGCCCGACTGCTCCTGCGGCTCGCCCTCGACCACCGCCCAGTAGGTCTTGCCCGCGGTGCCGGACGCGAAGCACGCCTGGGCGGCGGCCAGTGCCGCGCGGCGCAGGGCGATGACCAGGCAGCCGGAGGTGTCGACGTCGAGGCGGTGGGCGAGCCACGGGCCGTTGCGCCGGCGCGACAGCAGTGCAAACCAGTCCTCGACCGACGGGCCGCCGCCGGGACCGGGATGCACCTTCAGTCCGGCCGGCTTGTCGAGCACCACGAAGCGTTCGTCCGCCACCAGCACGGGCGGCGGACCGGCCAGAAGGCCGCGGGTCTCAGTGGCCAGGGTGCCCGCTGGCCGGGTGCCCCGTGGCCGGGTGCTCGATCGCCGGCAGGAACATGGCCAGGATGCCGATCGCCGGCAGGAAGGCGCAGATGTCGTAGACGCCGACGATGCCGATGCGGTCGGCGAGCATCCCGAGCACCGCCGCCCCGAGGCCGCCCAGGCCGAAGGCGAGGCCGAAGAACAGGCCCGAGACCATGCCGATCCGGCCCGGCATGAGCTCGGTCGCATAGACCAGGATGGCGGGGAAGGCGGAGGCGAGCAGCATGCCGATCGGCACCGACAGCACGATGGTGGTGACCAGGCCGACATGCGGCAGCAGCAGGCTGAACGGCAGCACGCCGAGGATCGACACCCAGATGACGTATTTCCGCCCGATCCGGTCGCCGATCGGGCCGCCGGCGACCGTGCCGGCGGCGACCGCGCCGAGAAACACGAACAGGTCGATCTGGGCGGACTGCACGCCGACCCCGAAGCGGTGCATCAGGTAGAAGATGTAGTAGTTTGACAGGCTGCTCAGGTAGAAATATTTCGAGAACACCAGGGCGATCAGCAGCGCGACCGCGACGGCCACCTGGCGCTGGCTGAGCGCCTTGTCGCCCGCCACCCTGGGCTTGCGCAGCGGCCCCCTCGGCTGGCGCGCGTACCAGCGGCCGATCAGGCCGAGCAGCAGCATGCCGCCCAGTGCGACGAGGCCGAACCAGGCGATGCTGCCCTGGCCGCGCGGCAGCACGATGAAGGCGGCGAGCAGCGGCCCGAGCGAGGTGCCGAAATTGCCGCCGACCTGGAACACCGACTGCGCCAGGCCGTGCCGCCCGCCGGAGGCGAGGCGGGCGATGCGCGAGGATTCCGGATGGAAGATCGACGAGCCGATGCCCAGCAGGCAGGCGCCGAGCAGCAGTTCCGGATAGGCCCGGGCCACCGACAGCGCCAGCAGGCCGAGCATCGACATGCCCATGCCGAAGCTCAGCGACCAGGGCAGCGGCCGGCGGTCGGTGAAGCGCCCGACGAGCGGCTGCAGCAGCGAGGCGGTCACCTGGTAGGCCAGGGTGAGCAGCCCGAGCCGGCCGAAGGACAGGTGGAAGCCGCCCTTGAGCAGCGGATAGATCGCCGGCAGCAGCGCCTGCAGCGTGTCGTTGAGCATGTGGCACAGGCTGATCGTGCCCAGCACCACCGGCACCACCTTGCGCGGCGCGGACTGCGCGGTGCGGGCGGACGCGACGGAACTGGACGCGACGGGAAGCCCAGGGGCGGCGAGCGCAATCTCGCCGGAACTCGTCTGCGTCACGATCCTGCCTCCCCCCGGACAGAGCGCCGGGCACACCTCACCGGGCGCGCCTTCGCCGCCACGGGTTTTTGTCTGTACGCTGCGCCGCGTCCGGCACCAAGCTCCACATGATCGCGCCACGTGCAGGTCCGTGCTGCACTGCGGGAAGATCACTGCGAAAAGATCACTGCGAAAAGATCACTGCGAAAAGATCACTGCGGGAAGATCGGTGGATCCGGGCTGCCTGGACCTGTAGCTCAGGACGATGCTCATGCGTCTCGCCCATCCCCTCGCGACCCGCAGCCGGCAGGAGGCGCTGCCCGATGATCCCCGCGACGGGCTCTACGGCGCGGCACGACTGCGGGCGATGTTCGCGGTGGCCATGTCGGTGCTGCTCTGCACGCTCGACTATTCGGTGGCCAACGTGGCGCTGCCGACCATCGCGCACGACATCCACAGCACGCCGGCCGACTCGATCTGGGTGATCAACGCCTACCAGCTGGCCAGCCTGATCGGGCTGCTGCCGCTCGCAGCGCTGGGCGAGATCACCGGCCAGGACCGCATGTGCCGGGTCGGGCTGATGGTGTTCATCGTCGCCTCCGCCTGCTGTGCCGGGTCGCAGACCCTGCTGCAGCTCTCCGTGTCGCGCGTGCTGCAGGGGGTGGGCGGGGCGTGCGTGATGAGCGTCAACGGCGCCCTGGTGCGCTTCATCTACCCGTCGCGGCTGCTGGGGCGGGGGATCGCGATCAACGGCCTGGTGGTGGCGCTCGGCGTGGCGCTGGGCCCGACCATCGCCGCGGCCGTGCTGTCGGTCGCCGGCTGGCGCTGGATCTTCCTCATCAACCTGCCGCTCGGCGCGGCGGCCCTGGCCTTCGCCGCCACCAGCCTGCCGGTCATGCCGCGGGCCGGCGCGGAGCGACGGTTCGACGGGTTGAGCGCCGTCCTGCTGGCCGCCTCGCTCGGGCCGCTGGTCGCCGGTTTCGACCGGCTCGCGCACCAGGCGAGCCTCGGGGTTTCGCTGCTGCTCATCCTCGTCGGCCTCGGCTGCTTCGCCTGGCTGCTGCGCCGCCAGATCGAGGCGCCGGCGCCCATGCTGCCCATCGACCTGCTGCGCCTGAGCGAGTTCCGCGGCGCCTTCGTCGTGGGCTTCCTCGCCTTCGTCGCGTCGAACTTCTTCATGATCGCCATGCCGTTCTTCTTCGAGACCGAGCTGCATCGCACGGCGGTGCAGACCGGCCTGCTGATGACCGCCTGGCCGCTCGCCATCGTCCTCGTCTCGCCGCTGGTGGCCCGCATCGCCGACCATTATTCGGCCGGGCTGCTGTCCAGCCTCGGCCTGCTGGTCACCGGCTCGGGCTTCCTGCTGGTCTGGCTGATGCCGCACCGGCCAGGTGATGCGGACGTGCTGTGGCGCATCGCACTGGCCGCCAGCGGCTTCGCCCTGTTCCAGCCGCCCAACAACCGCGCGATCCTGACCTCGGCCCCGAAGCATCGCTCGGGGAGTGCGAGCGGCATGATGTCGGTCTCCCGCCTGCTCGGCCAGACGATCGGCGCCATGCTGGTGGCCTCGGTGCTCGATCTGGTCCAAGTCGACGCGCCGCGCAGCAGCGTCGGCTTCGGCGCGGCGGTGGCGCTGGTCGGGGCTGCGATCAGTGCCAGCCGCCTGCGCCCCAAAGCCCGCCCGCGCGGGTAATCTTCCCCACCCGCAACGAGTGGCACGATTCTTGGTTGGGCCGTCCCGGACTTGGCGGCGGGCGGGGGTGCGATGCGGCCGGAAGAACGTTCCCGGACCGGGCCGGTGCAGCGAGCCGGGCGGACGCCGCTGCGCTCCCTGCCGTTCCGGGGCTTCCCTTCCGCTGTGTGCCTGGTCTGCCTGCTGCTGGCCGCCAGTGGCGCGGCTGGAGCCCAGACCCTGTCCACGCCACCCGGCGGCGCGCGATCCACGGCCGCAGGAGCAACCTCCTCGGGTGCGAGCGCGCCGCGCCCGGCTTCATCAGGCGCGCAGCCCGGCGCGGCGCGCGAGACCGGACCAGCAGAGCAGGTCATCGTCACCGCCACCCGGCGCGCCTCGGCCATCAACCGCGTGCCGGTGAGCGTCAGCGCCTTCACGCAGGCGACGATGGATCTCAAGGGCGCACGTACCATCGCCGACGTGGTGCGCTTCACGCCCGGCACCAGCTTCGATCCCACCACCAACAACGTCTCGATCCGCGGCATCAGCTCGGAGGCCGGCGCCGGCACCACGGGCCTCTATATCGACGACACGCCGGTGCAGATGCGCAATCTCGGCTTCAACGCCGAGAACTCGCTGCCCGACCTGTTCGATCTCGCCCGTGTCGAGGTGCTGCGCGGACCGCAGGGCACCCTGTTCGGCGCTGGCTCGGAAGGCGGCACGGTGCGCTACATCACGCCGCAGCCGGGGCTGGAGACCACCTCGGTCTATGGCCGCGCGCAGGTCGCGGCGTCACCCTACGGCTCGCGGAGCTACGAGGCAGGGCTAGGCTCAGGACCCCTTACGCGGCTCGGCGCGATGTGATTCGAAGCAGGTCGGAGGTATGTGATGCCCGACCTGGTTTTGCTGTCTGCGGCGCAGATGCGGCGCATCAAGCCGATGTTCCCGCGCTCGCGTGGGCTGCCCCGCATGGATGACCGGCGGGTGATCAGCGGCATCATCTACGTGATCCGGCACGGCTTGCAGTGGAAGGATGCCCCCGTAGCCTATGGCCCGTACAAGACCCTCTACAACCGCTTCATCCGCTGGAGCCGCCTCGGCGTGTTCGCGCGCATCTTCGCCGCCCTGGCGGCCAAGGGTGGCACACCGGAACGGCTGATGCCTGAACGCCTGATGATCGACGCCACCCACCTCAAGGCGCACCGCATGGCAGCCAGCCTGCTGCAAAAGGGGGTTCCGGCGGGCCACGCCGTTCATCGCCGCCGAGGTGCATCGCGCGCGGCACCATCCGCTCGACACTGTCGATCTCGCAGCACTTCGTGCGCGCGTGCTGGGCCGTTCGGCGGCTGCCTGCGCCGCGCACAGGCCGGACTAGAGGCCGTGGCCGTCAGAGGGTGGCCGCGATGATCTCGTCGATCCTTGCCATCTCCACCTGCTGGCCGAAGCGGCTTTCATAGAGGTGCAGCAACGCGTCGTGCGTCGAGTCCGCGGAGCTGCACAACCCGTCCATCGCCATGACGATCCGGTAGCCGCGGTCGATTGCACCAAGGACCGTTGTCAGCACGCACACGTCCGTCTCGCCGCCGGTCACCACCAGCGTATCGACGCCGCGCTCCTCGAGTTCGTGCTGCAGATGTCCGTCGAGCCAGGGCGAGTAGACGCGCTTGTCGAACATCCGTGCGGGCGGCACGAAGCGCTCGAGCTCGGGCACGAGCTCGACCTTCTCCGGCCCCAGCCTCTCGATGGTCATCGACGGCCAGCGCTGGTAGTAGCGCCGCCAGGTGCCCTCGCCCTCGCCCGTATGCTCGGCCGGAATGAAGCGCGTGAAGATGGTCCGCTCGGGTGCGTGTGCGACGAGCCTGCTGACCGCCGGCAGCACGCGCTTCAGCCAGGGCGTGTGCCAGTCCGTCTCCTCGGCGAACAGGCGCTGCATGTCGACGCAGATATGCGCCCATGCGTCGCCGAGTGGCGGCAGCGTGCGTGTGCCGGTGTCTGCCTCTTGCTGCTGCTGCGCGATCATCGCGGCGTCTCGTTGGTCCGGTCGTCCCGACCGTGCTGAACCCGGTCGGCGCGCCCGGGTTGCAGTGTTGCGCGGCAGGGCGGCAATCAGAATTTGCAGATCAGGAACAGGCCGCCAAGCATCAGCACGCCGCCGATCACTCGCATTGCGTTGAGCGGGTGGGTCGAGAAGCCGAGCAGGCCGAAATGGTCGAGCACCAGCGAGGAGACCAGCGTGCCGGTGACCACCAGCCCGTTATAGGCGGCAGCACCCAGCGGGCCCGCGAACATCAGGGTGGCGATGATCGGGATCGCGGCGATGGCGGTGCCGACCCACGCCCACCAAGGGGTGGCGGCCAGCGCGTCGAGCTTGGGCACCGGCTCGCGGCTGGCCAGGGTGGCGGCCAGCATGACGATGCCGGACACCACGCAGACGATCACGCCCGCCCACCAGGGCCGCTTCAAAACCTCGGTCAGCTTGGCGTTGGTGCCTGAATGGACCGCATTGAGGACGCCGGTGAGCAGGCTGAGCACGTAGGCGATCAGGCCGCCGGTCATCGAGGAGCCCCGACGAACCGCTGCGCAGCGGCACTCAATCCTCCGCGCTTTCACGCCGGACCAGCACCTCGCGCTTGCCGACATGATTGGCCGGACCCACCACGCCCTCCTTTTCCATCTGCTCGATCAGCTTGGCCGCGCGGTTGTAGCCGATCGACAGGTGGCGCTGGATGAACGAGGTCGAAGCCTTGCCTTCGCGCGAAACGAGCTGCACCGCCTGGTCGAACAGCCCCGTCTCGCTGTCGAAGGCGCCGCCGCCGAGCCCGTTGCCGCCGCCACCGGCCGGTCCGGAACTGCCGCTGCCGCCGCTGTCCTCCTCCTCGAAGACCGAGGTGACGTCGTCGAGATAGGCCGGCTCGCCCTGCTGGCGCAGGTGGCGGACCACGTCCTCGACCTCCCCGTCGCCGACGAACGGCCCGTGCACGCGGGTGATCCGGCCGCCGCCCTGCATGTAGAGCATGTCGCCCTGGCCCAGCAGCTGCTCGGCACCCTGTTCACCCAGGATGGTGCGGCTGTCGAACTTGCTGATCACCTGGAAGCTGATCCGCGTGGGGAAGTTGGCCTTGATGGTGCCGGTGATCACGTCGACCGACGGACGCTGGGTGGCCATGATGACGTGGATGCCGGCGGCGCGCGCCATCTGCGCCAGGCGCTGCACGGCCGCCTCGATCTCCTTGCCGGCGACCATCATCAGGTCGGCCATCTCGTCGATGACGACCACGATGTAGGGCAGGTTTTCGAGGCTGAGCGTCTGGTCCTCGAAGGTCGGCTTGCCGGTTTCGGGATCGAAGCCGGTCTGCACGCGGCGCATCAGCACCTCGCCACTGGCCCTCGCCGCCGCCACGCGCTCGTTGTAGCCGCCGATGTTGCGCACGCCGAGCTGGCTCATGCCGCGATAGCGCCGCTCCATCTCGCGCACCGTCCATTTCAGCGCGGTTACCGCCTTTGCCGGCTGGGTCACCACGGGCGCCATCAGATGCGGGATGCCGTCATAGATGGACAGCTCGAGCATCTTCGGGTCGATCAGGATCAGCCGGCATTCCTGCGGACTGAGCCGGTAGAGCAGCGACAGGATCATCGCGTTGACGCCGACCGACTTGCCCGAGCCGGTGGTCCCCGCGATCAGCAGATGCGGCATGCGCGCGAGATCGGCATAGACCGGCGCGCCCGAGATGTCCTTGCCCAGAGCCAGGCACAAACGCGAGGAGGAGTTGTCCCACGCCTCGCCACGGATCAGTTCGGAGAACAGGACGGTCTCGCGGCGCTGGTTGGGCACCTCGATGCCGATCACGTTGCGCCCCGGCACGGTGGCGATGCGCACCGCGGTGACCGACAGCGAACGGGCCACGTCGTCGGCAAGCCCGATCACGCGCGCCGAGCGGATGCCAGGGGCGGGTTCGAGTTCGTAGAGCGTGACCACGGGGCCTGCATGGATCTCGCCGATCGCGCCGTGCACACCGTAATCGGACAGCACCGTTTCCAGCAGCCGCGCATTGGCCTGCAGGCTTTCCGGCGACGGGCCGGTGCTGGCGCGATGCGGCGGCGCCTGCAGCAGCGAGAGCGGCGGGAAGCTCCACGGCTCCTCCGCGTCGTCCCGATGCGCCGCGGCATACGGGCGGGCCGGCGACAGGCGGGTCGCGGCCGGCTGCCTGGCCTGTGCGTCGCGCCCGGTCGCGGCCGGCGCCGCGTCGCCGCCGCGCAGCAGCTTGGCGAGCAGGCCGCCGGTCGGACGCGGCACGGCGCCGGTCGGCTGCGGCAGTGCGTCGGGCGCGCCCTGGCGGGTCATCTCGCCCGCCGGACGCGGCGCCAGCACCATGTCGTCCTGATCCTCGGCGAGTCCCGGCGGCATGATGTAGCCGCCGAGCGAGGGCGGCTTCGCCTCCGTCACCGCTTCCGTGCGCAGATAGGGTTCGCGTCGCTCGCGGCCCCGGGTGGCGCGCCCCGGCTCCGGCCCGGGCCGCGCGGCGTCGGCGCTGCGCGCCCGAGCCTGGATGTGGACCTGGGCCTGGGCGGTGAAGGGTGACGGGCCGGCGGACGCCGGGTCGGACGAGAAATCCGGCATCTCCTCATCCACCCGCACCGGCCGGCGGCGCAGGGTGCGCAGCAGGGTCATGCTCAGCCCTGGTGCGGTGCCGCGCGGCCGTTCCCCGACGCGCGGGCTTTCGGCGTCTGGCCGGTCGGCCCGCCCGCGCCGCCAGAGCGAACGCGAGCCCTGGGCTGGACCGAACTCCGGCGCCAGGCCGTCCTCGCTGGCGGATGAGGATCGCGGCCCACGTTGCGCATAGCCGGCGGACAGCTTCGCCGCGTGACGTGCCCGACGTCCGGCGGCGCGCCAGTCGCGCGCCGACAGGCCGATCGAGATCGGCGATGCGGCGAGGGCGAGCAGCACGCACAGGCTCCACAGCAGCGGGCCGCCCGACCTGCCGATGGTGTCGTGGCCGGCACGCAGAACGGTCTGGGTCAGGTGCAGCCCGAGAGCGCCACCGAGCCCGGCGGGTCCCGGCCAGGCCGGGCCGCGCAGGCCGAGCAGCACGGGGACACCGGCCAGCGTGGTGGCCAGGGCCGGGATGGCGAGCAGCAGCGCCAGCACACGCAGCAGCGGAGCGCTCACTCCGCGATGCGTCGTGATCCGCCACGCCCAGCCCAGCATGGCCAGCGGCAGCAGCGCGCAGGCGAGCCCGGCCCCCTGGATGAGCAGGTCGGCGGCCACCGCGCCCGGCAGTCCGACCAGGTTCCCCGGCAGCGCGGCGCTGGCCGTGTCGAAGGACGGGTCGCGCGGGCTGTAGGACACGAGTGCTGCCGACAGGCCAAGGGCGGCGGCGCCGAGGCCGACGCCGAGCAGCTCGACCGTTCTGCGCCGGGCGAGCATTTTCAGCCGCGGCGAGACGAACCGGTCCGGGACAAGGCGGCTGCGCAGAGCAACGGTCATGGAGCGAAATCCAGGGTGGCCGGCGCAGTTCTAGCGCACAAGGCGGCAGGCATTGAAGCACCGCGGCCCAGCCGGGCCGTTGCCGCCGCCAGGACGGGTGCGGACCGGCGGGTGCGGATCCGGCTCTTCGGTTGCAGCCCCGCTTGCAGCCCTGGTCGCAGGCCTTTGGCGGCGGAAAGGATCAGGTACGCACGGGCGACCTGCGACGGTCGCGGGCGGGCGCGTCGCTTTTCGCCGCCCGGACCGGCGTGCCCACAGCCTGGGGCGCCAGGGCAGCAACCGGTGCTGCAGCCGGTGCTGCAAGCGGGGCGCCAACCGGCGAGGGCGCCGCCGTCGCGCTGCCGGTTCGGGCGCCGCGCAGCCGGGCCAGCGTCTGCTCGGTCCGCCGCGGGTCCTGCTCGACCGCCTCGACCGCCACGAGCTGCCCGTCGGCGACGACCAGTTCGAGATCGGTCAGCAGGCTGGCCGCCGAGGCGCCCACCACGTTGACCAGCACGCAGGCGTAGCGGCCGGCCGGCAGGGAGGGGGCGATCTCGAGTGCGACCGAGAACCCGCCGCACAAGGGCGCATCGGCGAAGTAGGTGGACAGGTCGCCGCGCACCTCACGCTGCGCGGGCAGGAAAAGCGTCTGGCCGGTGGAGGTCTCGACCAGGCCGACATAGAGCCGGCCGGCCAGCCCGCTGCCACGCCCGAACGCCCAGCCGCGCATCTGCAGGATCGCGGCCGGCAGGCTGGCCTGCTCGAGCTCACGCTTCTCCACCCCGCAGACCGTATCGATATGGTGCTGCAGGGTCTGCTCGCCCGTCCAGGCCTGCGTCGGCAGCTTGAGCCGGGCGAGCGGCAGGGCCGGATCCTCCCCGGTCTGGCACGACACCCGGTAGAAGGCCTGGATGATCGCCTCGTTGCTCGGCGGGGCGAAGATCGCGCCCGTCACCTGGCCGGCCTCGATCGTCACCTTGAGCGCGGTGAGGCAGAAGGCGGCGCGGTCGCCGAAACCGGTGATCAGTGCCACCTGGTAGGCGCCCTCGCACCATTTGCCGCGCAGCGTGATCTGGCCGGTGAACCCCGAGCGGCGCGGGGCGCCGGGAAAGCTGCCCATGATGTCGTCGCGGATGTCGCGCGAGGCCGGCACGAAGATGATCGGGCCGCCGGCGTCGCCCACCAGGGCGAGTGTCACCTGGCCGCCAAGCTGGATGCCGGGCACGAAGGTCCAGCCGCTGATCGCCAGCTCGGACCTGGGCTCGAACTCCTGCGCCTCCAGCAGGTCGGGCGTCACGCCGCAGACGGAGTCGATGTAGACCTCGGAGCCCTGGACATGGCTCCAGTCCTGGATCTGCGGCGGCAGCTCGAGCCTGACGGTCGAACGCCGGCTTGGATCGAAGATGTGGCGCGGCGGCGCCAGGGTCTTCCAGCTCGGATGCGGCAGCAGATGCACCTGGCCGGTATCGAGGCCGAGGCCCACATTGCCCAGCGGCCGGCGTGGTGCCACCGAGCGGTAGAGTTCGAGCAGCCGGGTCGCGTACTCCCGGTGCTCGGTCCACAGATGCGGCCCGATATGGCCGCGCATCGTCCGACGCAGGCGCGGATCCGCGCGCAGCAGTTCGAGCGTGTCGAGCACCGCACTCGTGTCGCCGACCCGCACCTTGAAGCCGTTCACGCCATGCTCGACGCGGTCATGGAACGCACCGATGTCGCTGACCACCGGGATCAGGCCGGCCTGCCAGATCTCGGACATGGAGATGCAGTAGGTTTCCGGCCAGATCGACAGGTGCAGCGCCACATCGGCCTGCGCCACCGAGGTGAGGTCGCCCGGTGCGTAGCGGCCATGATAGACGACGTTGGGCTTGTTCCAGCGCGCGAACACCTCGGCATAGGCCGGATCGGCGTTGCCGAGCAGGTGGAAGCGGAACAGGAGCGGGTTCGCCTCCTCGATGATGCTCATGATGGTGTCGGCACCCTTGGAGCGCAGGAAATTGCCGACCACCGCGACGACCAGCGGCGTGTCCTCCTGCTCAACCCGCTCGGGCGGCGTGTCGATGATCGTGCCGGACGGCATCGGGATGCCGAGCACCACGCTGCGGCGGCGCTCCAGCTCCGGGTAGATGCGCCGGGTGAGCTGCTCCGAATAGGCGGTGCCGAACAGCAGCACGTCGATCGAGCGGATCACCTCGACCATGAAGGCGCGCCGGGTCTGCTGCACGCCGGCCGGCAGGTTCTCGGCGATACGCAGGCAGATGTCGCAGGCGCTGATCGACTTGTTGCCGATGTCGCAGAACACCTGCTCGTGGTTGAGCAGATTGTAGCGAGAGCAGACCAGGAAGAAATCGTGCGCCGAGAACACGGTGCCGACGCCCGCCGCCTTGGCGATGATCGGCAGGGAGGCGGTGTGATGGCCGAGATGCTGGAAATGCACCAGGTCGAAGCCGTATTCGCCCAGCACGTTGGAGAACGCCATCTCCTCCGGCGCATCGGTCAGGCTGTCGAGCCAGCCGATATCGTGCATGTCGAAGCGCTCGAGCACCGTGCCCTTGTCGTCCATGAGCTGGCACTGCCCGTCGCGACGCAGCCAGAAGAACACCTCGATTTCGCGCTCGAACATGGCGACCAGCGTCTGCTGGTACACTTCGACGCCGCCCCACTCGTTGCGGTGGATGGTCGAATGGGTGCACATCAGGACCCGCATGCGCCGGCTTCCCGACCCAGCGGCGGCGGGGAGGGGCGACGTGGCCGGTCGGCGCGTGACGTCCGCGCCGGTCACGCCGCGGATGATCTGCAGGCGGTGGGTATAGAGCTGGCGGGCGGAGACCTGCTGCTGCGCCTCGTGCGCCCGCTCGGCGCGCAGGGTCGGGGTTTCCAGCAGCCGGCGGACGGCGCGCACCAGATCGCCCGGATCGCGCACCACGTCGACACCGCCGAGCGCGTCGAAATGCCGCTGCTCCATCGCGTCGCCGCACTCGACCACCTGTGCGGTCCCGGCCAGGCCGAGCTCGTAAAGACGCGGTCCCGGCGCGGTCGCCTGGCCGACATCGCCGTGGCTCGCATAGTCGCGGAACATGGTCAGCGTCACGCGGCTGGCATTGGCGAAGTCGATGAACGATTCGTGGCTGATCGGCCACTGGATCGCCAGCCGCGCCAGGTCGGACGGCAGCGGCGGCAGGTATTCGTTGGTCGGGCAGACCAGCTTGAGCCGCGCGTGCGGAAAGGCATTGACGATCCGGCGCAGGCTCTGGATGCGGTTGGGCCACATCGTGCCGGCGAAGAAGATGTCGTACTCGAGCTCGCCATCCTTCCTGACCGGGCGGAAGTGGAAGCGCCGGCTGGCGGCGAGCGGCAGGTAGTGGCCCTTGCCGCCATACTGCCCGACGCAGGCCGGATCGTTGGTGAAGATCGCGTCGAACAGGTCGATGTTCTGGACGTTGTAGTCCAGCATGAACGGGTCCTCGAACAGCCACAACGCCATGCTGCGGAACGAGCGACGCACGCGGCGCAGCAGGCCCTGGTGCAGGCGCTGTCCGTCCAGGCAGATCAGCAGCTCGTGCTCGCCACGTGCTGCGATCGGCGCCAGAGAGCGGTTGTCGGCAAGCTCGACATTCTCGGCCCCGAACAGCTGCCTTGCCGCGTCGAGGACCGCCAGCGTGAGATAGGAGTTGGGGTTGTGGGTGAAGTTGGTGTTGTAGATGACGGTCATGCCGCACCCCCGACCAGCCCGCTTGAACGCAGTGTCTCGACGACGTGGCGCGCCCGGTGGGCGTAGGTATGTTCCGACAGGGCGCGTGTCTGCGCCTGTTCGGCCGTTCGCAGGCACGCCTCGTCGTCGCCGAGATAGCGCTCGAGCAGGTCGTCGAACTCGGCCGTGTTGGAGAAGGACGGAACCTCGTCGCGGCTGAAATAGCGCCGGATCTCGTGAGTGTCCTCGTGGAAGAACTGCACCGTGCCGGCCAGTGCCGCCTCGAAGGTGCGCGGCCCGGGCGAGGAGGGCGTGATCATGTAGCGCCGGTTCTCGAAATGCAGGCTGCGGCCGAGATTCAGCACGACGCGAGACTTCTGGTAGAGCTCGATCAGCTGTTCCTTCTCGATGCGGCGGTCGGAGAAGCCGTGCCCGAACTTGCCCCAGCCGGGGCCAATGAAGCAGAGATTGAGCCCGCCGAGGCTGGCGCGCAGATCGTCCACGATCTCCTGGCGGCTGGTGAAGGCCACGCCGCAGAACATCACGTCGATGATCTTCTCGCGCGACGCGCTGATCGGCGTGTAGTGTCGCTTGTGGCAGCCGGCCAGCGGCAGATGATAGGCGTGGGGGTGGTCGTAGAAATTGACCCCCCAATGGTCGCACGAGAAGATCGCATCGAAATCATGCGCGATGCGATAGTTCGCGTCCTGCTCGTAGGGATCCTCGGTCGCCCAGAACACGAGGCTCCTGCCGAGCCGTCGCGCTTCGCGGCTCACCTCGCCGAAATACGTGCTTTCCGGCAGGTAGGAGCCGATGCCGATCACCAGGTCGGGCGCCGTCTGCGCGACCACCGCCGCGGCACCGCTGATGTTCGCCGACAGGACGTTCTCCTCGCCCAGATACTCCATCCATCCGTCCATGATGGAGCGACGTACCTGCGCGTTGGCCTGCGACTCGTATCTGCCGCCGCTGCAGATGAGCACCTTCATGCCGCGCTGGTTCCTTTCCGATCGGGGGTGGCCGGTTTTGCGGCCCGTCTCACTGCGCTGCCTTGTAGGCCGTCAGCGCGTCATTCCATTTCCTGACGTAATGTTCGTAGCCACTGGGCGCAACAAAAAACCAGTGTCGCCAGGTCTGGAACACGGGATCCTCGCTGCGATAGCCGGCGTCGCGCAGCAGCTTGTCGGCTGCCGCTGGCTTTGGGCCGTGGAAATGCACGACACGCACGCGGTCTCCCTCGCCCCAGTGCGGCTTCCAGTTATAGGACGGCGACAGCGGGTCCCATCGATTGCGGTAGTAGAGCTGCAACAATTCCTGGTCGTAGCCGCCGATCCTGGCGAAGTTGTCGCACATGAACTCAACGAGTGCCGCCCGGTCGCGGCGCATGCGCTCGACATTGAGCACCATGACGCCACAGTTGACGTCCTGGTAGAACTCGTCGGGGCGGAATTGCGGCGCGATGGCGAACACATCCGGGCGCAGGTGGCCGATCTCGACCGCACCCTCGAACATGACGTCGCAATCCGTGTAGAGGACGTGGCTCTCCTCGCCTTCGATGTCGCCGATGTCGAGCCGCATGAACGCGCCTGCGGCGGTCTGCATGTAGTCCGGCCAGTCCGGCCGCTGTCTTTGCTGGGCGGCTTGCAGCCGGTCGTGGAAGCTGAGCCGGCGGGTGATGACCGCAACCCCGCGCGCCCGCATCTCGCGGGTGAAATCGTCCTCGTCGCCGGCATAGATCATGTGCGGGCGCAGGTGCGTGTGGCGTCGGGCCGACTCGACGGCGACACGGATACAGTCGCGGAAGCCCTGGTCTGGGTCGGCATCAAGTGTCGCCTGGGTGATGGCGAAATACCATTTGGCACCGGCCGGCAGCGGCTCCTCCGGTGCCGGACCGGCCGGCGCGGGCTTCTCGCTGCGGCCGCGCTCGGCGCGCTGCTTGCGAGCGGGGGCGGAAGCGGGTGCGCCGATGGTGCGCGCGAACCCGATCACGTGGTCGGCGAGCCGCTGGTAGACCAGCCGCTCGTAATGCGTCGGACCGGTGAGGTCGCCCGGTGTGGCGACGAACTGGTCCATGCGGATCGCGGTGACGTTGCGAAACTCGGGCAGCAGGTCGGACAGCCAGCGGTTCTGCTGCTTGTGCAGCTCGACCAGATCCTCCATGCCGGCGAAACTCTGCTCGCCCATCATCAGCAGCAGGATATGGGTAGTCTTCGGCGCCGATTGCAGGACGGTACGGACGTTCCTCTTGAACTGATCCTCGCCGATTCGCCCTATCGGCTCGAAATTCTCGTGCAGGTGAGCGAGCGCGCGCATCGCCTCCTCCGAGGGGTTGCGCGCCGCGATGTCGGCCGCCGACAGGCTGAAGATGTTGGTGTGGCCCAGCGAGGCCGGCGAGAACGGCACCGTGTCGCCGGTGATCTTGTGGCGATAGAGCTGGTAGTAGGCGTCGGCCCAGAAGCTGAGCAGCCAGACCTTCGAGCCGAGCATCGCGTCCGACGGCCGGGTCAGCTCCTCGTCCTCGTAGCCGAGCGCCAGCAGCGCGTCGCGCCTGCGTCCTCCCACACCCTCCAGCGCCAGGCGCAGGATCTCGCTGTGGTCGCGCCGGATCTCGATGCCTGCGCGGGAGGTGTTGAGCCGCAGGAACAGCGTGCCTGCATGAATCGTGACGTAGTGCGCCACCGCCTCCAGGTCGCAGCCGCCGGCGATCAGCATGGTGCCGATATCCTGGCCCTCGCTGGCCTGGGCCTGTGCGGAAGGGTCATAGAGGCTGATCCAGTCGCACGGGATGCTCTCGTCGTGCAGGTCGGTCAGCACCTCGCCCACGATGTTGATCCGCGGCCGGCCGAGGCGGCGATACAGCCACAGCTCGACATACATGCCGAGCGTGCGGCAGGAGAAGCAGTAGTAGGCGAGGTCCTGGAAGGCGGCACCCCGGTGCTGCACGAAGAACCCGACGAAGCCGTAATCGCCGTACCTGTCGCGCACTCGGACCAGGCCTGCCTGGACGAAGAAGTTGCGCAGGTGCTCGCGCAGTGCCGCCCGTGCCTCGTCGATGTTCTCCGGTAGGCGGGCCTTGATGAAGTTGAGCTGGTTGGTGCGGTTCACCAGCTCGATCGCCCGGTCGATATGCTTCTCGACGTCGTGCTCGATCTCGACGGTGATGTTGCTGGCGCGCAGGAAGTCGTAGACGCTATCCCCGGCGGCGAGCTGATCGTGGTGGCGGCTCTGCAGGAGCCTGTACTGGGCAAGCCGCGTCATGTCGCGGTCGTCCTTGCCCTGCAGCAGCGGGTCGTCGAGCAGTACGTCGATGATCGACTCGTCGGACACCTGCAGGCCGGGCACGAAATGCTGCGCCTCCTTGAGGTTCATCGGGTTGTCGTCGATGAACAGGATGGTGTCGGGGCGCAGTTGCACCGCCTCGACCAGAGCTTTGATCCGCGGGCCCTTCGAGTCCCAGTTGATGCTGGGGAAGACGAAATAGTCCCACACTCCCCACTGGCTCAGGATGTCGCGCACCGGCTCGAGGTCGTTCTTGGAGCAGATGGCGCTGATGATGCCGCGCTTGGCGAGTGCCACCACCGCCTCGGTCGCCTTTTCGCGCGGCCTGATCCCGCCCTCGGTCAGGGTGCCGCTCCAGAAGGTCTCGTCGAGGTCCCAGATGACCAGCCTGACCTTTTCCTTGGTCGTCACGTCCGGCATGCCGCAAAACTCCCGGGGGACCGTCTTCCCGATTCGGTTCTTGTCGTCACTGTGGCGAAGCTACGAAACGTGCTGCGCGCGGCCGCGGCCGCGCGTGCGCCGCTTGTCCGCGGAAGCCGCGGCGGAGGGAGACGCGGCGGAGGGAGACGCGGCGCGACGCGGTGCGCCCGGGGCTGACGCGCCAGGAAGCGATGTACCAGGAAGCGTCGTGCCAGGAAGCGGCCCGGCGGCGGGCGACGCGGCTGGTGGCGAACTATCGTGGCGTGCGGCGCTTGCCGGGGCGGGCGAGGCCGCCAGCAGGCGGTCGGCGAGGGGCGAGGCGGCGACCACGCAGGCGAAGCCGTGCAGGATCGCGCCCTGCTCGATCAGCATGGTTGAAAGCTGCACGACGCGGCCGCCGATGAAGGAGACCTGGTGCTTGGTGAGGTGGAAGGCGGCCTTGCCCTCGGCGGCGACGATCAAGCCAATCGCGTACTCCCCGTCGGACCAGCGGCCGGCCAGCGTGAGCTCCGCGCTGTAGCCGCAGCGCAGCGGCGCCTCGGGGAAGATCGTATGCACGTCGGGCCGCGCGACCCGCGCCGCCTCGAGGAACAGCACGTGCTTGCCGCCGCGATGGATCAGGCAGACGAACGCCTGTCCCGATTGCGCCGAGCCGGCCCGGAACACCCAGCCCTTGACGTCCAGACGCTGCTGCGGCGCGAATCCCGGCACGACGCGCCGCTCACCCGGGCGCTCGACCAGCAGCGGGTCGAACTCGACGTCGCAGATGCTGTCGACATAGGCGTGCGAGGACTGGACCGACACCCAGTCCACGACCTCATCCGGCAGATCCAGGCGCAGGCGCGGCTCCTCGGCCGCGTCGATGATGTGCCGCGGTGCGGGCAGTTCCTTCCAGCCCTGTTGCGGCAGGAGATGCAGGGCGGCGATGTCGAGGCCGAGCGTGCCCCCGGTGCGGCCGAGCGGTATCCTCGGCGCCAGCGCGCGATATTCGCCGAGCAGGGCCTCGGCGTGCTTCGCCGCGTCGGGCCACAGATCCGGGCCGAGCGCACCGCGCATCTGCTGGCGCAAGCCTGGGTTGCGGCGCAGGATCTCGAGCAGGTCGAGAACCGCGCTGGCATCGCCGACGCGCACCTTGAAGCCGTCCACGCCGTGCGTGACCCGCTCGCCGAGAGCGCCGATGTCGGTGACGATCGGGATCATGCCCGCTTCCCAGACTTCGGACAGCGAGATGCACCAGGTTTCCGGCCAGATCGACAGGTGCAGCGCCACCTGGCCGTCGGGGACCGGCAGCTCGCCCGGTGCGTATCGGCCGTGATAGATGAGATTGGCGCCGACCCGCTCCTGCAGCAGCGCCTCGTAGCGAGGCTCCGCGAGGCCCATGATATGGAAGCGGAACAGCTCCGGCGGCGCACGATCGATCACCTGCAGCACGGTGTCGGCGCCCTTGGTGTGCAGGAAGTTGCCGACCACCACGACGTCGAGCACGCCAGGCACGAGCTCCCGGGGCGCACGGCGGACCGAGGGAGGCAGACCGGAATTGGGCGACGGGATGCCCATCACCCGCCGCCTTGTGCGCCGAAGCTGCGGGTAGACCTGGCAGACCAGGGTCTCGGACTGGCGCGAGCCGAACAGCAGCAGATCGACCGCACCCAGCACCTGCTCCATGAACGCGCGGCGCTGACGTTGTGCCGCGGCCGGCAGCCCGTCCGCGGCCAGGCAGCCGGCGCAGGCGCTCAACGGCCGCTCGCCGATGTTGCAGAACCGCTGTTCGTGGTCGAGCAGGTTGTAGCGGGCGCAGACCACGAAGAAATCGTGCACCGACATCACCGTGCCGGCGCCAGAGGCCTTGGCGATCAGCGGCAGGGAGGCAGCGTGGTGACCGAGATGCTGGAAATGCACCACGTCGATGCCGTAGGTGCCGATCATGTCGGCGAAGTGCCGCTCCTCGAAGCTGTCGCACAGCACGTCGAGCCAGCCGATATCGGCACCCGCGAAGCGCTCCAACTCGCGCCCGGCGCTGTCCAGCAGGCGGCAACTGCCTTCGCCGCGCACCCAGGTGAAGATCTCGACCTCGGGCCGCAGAGCGCTGGCCAGCACGTGCTGGTAGACCTCCACACCGCCCCACACCTGGCCGCGCAGCGTCGCGTGCGTGCACATCAGCACGCGCAGCACCGGACGCGGGCGCTCGGGCGGGCTCGCCACGACATCGCCCGGTGGCAGGGCGAGTGCCAGGAGGCGGCGCAGGCGGTGCTCGTACTGGTGGGCCTCCAGCGCCGAGGCCTGCGCGCGGCAGGCAAGGTCGTGACGCAGCGACGGGCTGGCCAGCACCTGGCCGATGCGCTCGACGAGCTGGTCGTGCTCGGCGAGCAGCACGCCCTCGAGGCTCTCGATCGCCTCGGCCTGCATGCGCTCGTGGCGATGCACCACCTGGGCGGTGCCGGCCATGGCTAGCTCGAACAGGCGCGGCCCCGGCGCGGTGGCCAGCCCCGCGCTGCCGTGGCTCGCATAGAGGGTGTTATGTACTTTTGCGTGGGTAGGTCTTAATGGAGACGGATGTCTCCTGCCGCACCGCGCAAGCCGTATCCGTCTGACGTCAGCGACGAGGAATGGTCGCTGGTTGTGCCATA
>Ga0080006_1243222_pt1 | contig 101599 bp, 95 predicted proteins | sample RS3BMetagenome_FD_69209 | JGI IMG/M metagenome (GOLD analysis project Ga0080006, IMG submission 69209) | Ferric oxide microbial mat and aquatic microbial communities from Rainbow Spring, Yellowstone National Park, USA - RS3B (SPADES... ...
TTGCCTTGTATTCCTCCATCTCCTCAACGACTTCGTTCCTGCTCCTGGGCCAATAAAAACCCGGTCCCGAGCAGTTGCAGCCACATAGGCCGCCCCATCCGTATCCTCCCATGTTTCCACACCGCCTCCGATTATATCCCTTATATCAGTGATGATATAAGGTTTGCTGCTCTCGTTGCTGTGTTGAATAACCAGACATGTTTGCCATCTTTCATTTTCCCTACCATCTTTGCCGAAGTCTAGTTCGCTCATGTGACTCATTAGTAGGATTTCACGCGTTTGTCTGGCGATTCTGTCTTTTCCGCTTACTGACTGGGGTTCGTGTCTGCTCCGCTGCGATGATGATGATGAGTATAGAGTCGTTCATGCCCAGGGAAGAGGAGTGCATCTCGACGCTCAGGGAGATGAGATGGCCCGACGGCGTTGTCGTCTGTCCCAGATGCAGGTCTGACACTGTGGTGAAGGATGGCCCGAGAGGCCTCTACCAGATGTACTGGTGCAAGCGTTGCAACTTCGGGTTCAACGACCGGAGCGGGACGATCTTCCAGGACACCAAGGTCCCACTCCACAAGTGGTTCATGATGGCGTTCATGATGCAGTTCAAGGTCTCAGTCCTCGAGATATCGAAGACCATCAAGGTTTCCTACAGGCACGCCTATTACATGGCTAAGAAGATCAGAGGGAGCGTCTACGAGAGGCGTATGGCGCGGAAGCTCAAGGGCACCGTCGAGATAGACGAACTCTACGTCACCGCCGGCCTCAAGGGAAAAAAGGAAGGACAGACACCACGGGCGCAGGACCGCGCTAAAAAAAGAGGGAGGGAGGGGCACCTATCAGAAGGACAAGCCTCCGATCATCGGGATGGTGTCGAGGGAGACTGGCGAGGTCGTCATAGCGCCCTCAACGAACGTTACGGGCGAGGACATTCTGCGGAGAGCGGTGAAGAACGTCGAGCCGGAGGCTTTGGTCTACCACGACGACTTCCGTTCCTATGGCGTTCTGGACGGGGTATTCAACCACCAGTCGGTCAACCACAGCGCGGGCGAGTACGCCAGAGGGGACGTGCACACGAACACCATCGAGGGAGAGTTCTCTATCCTGAGGCCTTGGCTCTCGGTCTTCAGGGGAGTCTCGAAGGAGAAGCTCTTCCTATACTGCGCTCAGTATCAGCTCCTTCGGAGTATTCGCGCGATGGATATGGCTACGAGGGCGGTCTCCCTCTTCGGCGTTGCCTGACACCGCGATGAAGCCAACCTCTTCGACCATGTGCCTCCTGTGATCGATTCTCCTGCCTACCCGAAGTAGGGCTTCACCAAACGAGGCCACCTCCCTCTGGTCCTGAGTGAGGCAGGAAGGGCACTCCAGCATGGCCACACCGTACCACGCACCGCATCGGTCACAAGTGCTGATTCGGAGGTCGACCAGCCTGCTTCGTCCCGACGTGACAGTCTTCGCCCATCGGCACCACCACCGGGTCCGGGTGGTACAGGGACGGGTCTGCTGCCCCCTATTCGGTGAGCGAGACCTCGTCGGGCGGCCCCCTCGTATTCCAGAGGTTCGCCGGGTGGACGGGGAGCTTCTCATCGAGCCAGCCGTCGGGCTCGACTGTCATCACAGCCCCCGAGTCCATCGTCGCGCAGTGGAGCACGGACGACACACTCCTCTTCGCTGCGGCAGGAGCATTGGTGGCGGTCGGGGGTGTGATCGGCCTGTTCATCTTCAGGCTTAGGAGGAGAGTTCAGCCGTCCTAGGTGAATCAACCCCACCGGGCCCGCTACCTATAGGTGTCAAGTCCTTTTTCCGCACCCTTGTTTTAGCGGGTTTGTGGGACATGCCAAATATGGAACAAGAATCAGTAGTTAAGCTCCAACCTTTTGTCCTTAACCTCACTCAGGAGGTCCCTTCAGGCCCATCCCGATTCTGGCCAGATCCCCCAGTCCTCCTTTGCGACCCTACCGCTACTACTTAGGTGCCGTAGACATCTATTTCTGGCAAGTCCGGGAATGGCAGGTTGTACTTCCCCAGCTTCCTCTTGACGTCCATGATGGTCGACCTCCAGGCCTGCCTCTTTTCATCTAAGGTGAGGACCCCGAGTCCGGCGTCCCTAGCCATCCCCTCCAGTTTCCTGTGCGCTTCCATGAAACCTTCGGGGAGCTCCCAGAACTCATTGGGCGGTTCGAAGAGGACCATCGACAGATAGACGAACCCATGCCGCAGTCGCTTCGGGATCAGGGCTTTCTCCTCTTCTGTTAGCGAAGGGATTGCATTCTCCAAGACCCGCCAGGTGTAGGCCAGATGCCTTGACTCGTCCATCGTCATGTGGCCGAGCGCCTCCCTGAAAACCGGATGCTCAGCTCTGTTCTTCATCTCGTGGAAGAGCTTGGAGGCGCACGCCTCCCCCATCATGAACGAAGTGAAGATGAGCGGAAACCTGTACTTCGAGAAGGAGGCCACGTACCCCTTCCAGTACCTGCCTCCGTTGTAGTAGACCCACCTCACGTTGTTCAGGGCTTTCGCATCTTGGTCGTTCGCCGGTTTCCAGCCCTTCAGAAAGTACGGACAGAGCCTGTTGCAGGCCCGCATGCAGCATTCGTCGTGCCTGCACTCGTCCGTCACGATCGTTCCGGTCATCTTCTGGGTGAAGTTGGGGTAATGGTTCTCCGTAAGGTAGACCAGCGCCTTCGAAAACGAGGCAGCCGCGTTGTTCTCGAAGTTGGCGAGCACCGCCCACCAGTAGGCCATCGCCGTCTTCTGGGCATGATCGTAGTCCGCGAGGTTGAGGGAGTTCCAATCGATTGAAGAGGGATCCCAGTGCTCGCTTTTGGCCCGGTTGTAAAGCAGCTCCAACTCCTTATCCTCGTCGTACCAGTCGAATGGGTAGGCGTTGGGTTGAGCGATGTCGGGCGGTTCCCTTATTGCCACTCCAGAATCGCTCACGGTCACAAACGCTCTGAAATTAAGAGTTGTGGTGTCCGCTGCCATCTCTCCGCGCCATCGGGTGCAGTTTCCAAGTTGCGGTTCCCGGAGCCCAAGCCAGTGAGCCCCTTCCGGCCCACTAGATAGTCTATGTTCCCTCTGCTATGTTCCCCAATATGGGGCAGGACAGATGATTGGTACTGCGAGCCGCCCACTTGAGCAGGGGAACGACAGCCTCGCGCAAGGCTCTACCGTCTTTCGTCAGGGAGTACTCAACCTTGGGAGGCGCGCCTTCTTTGATTGCTCGTTCGATTAGGTTTACCTTTTGTAACTCCTTAAGAGTGTCTGCCAGAGACTTCGGGCTGATGCCCGACAGCTCGTTGAAGAGCTGATTGTACCGTATCCCTTCACGCATCCCAATCTGGTTCAAGACCAAAAGGGACCACTTCTTTGTAACCTTGGATATCATCACCTGAAGGGGACACTCTATGATACCCCTTCCTTCGGCATTCACAGCTTTCGTCATGGGAACTAACTATGTAACTATAAACTTTATAGTTTATATACTTTCTGTTGCGAGGGTATGCTGGTGACTGACGCGAATTGAGCGCGAACGAAACTGAAATGAGTACACCCAGCACCAGTAGCACCCCTGCCGTATGCCAGCTGTACGTCGGGGGGATGGCCTGCGCCTTCTGCGCGTCGACCATAGAGAAAGGACTGGCGCGCGTTGACGGCGTAAAGTCAGCGAAGGTGCTGATGGAGTCCGGCGAGGTCTTCATCAAGCATGACCCCTCGGTGGTAGACAAGGGCCGCCTCAAACAAGAGCTCCAAAGGCTGGGCTACTACGTTTTCGAGGGGAGAGAGAACATGAGCAGCACGATCCTGGCCGACAGCCGGGGCAGGGCCCTGAAGACCTGGTCCTTTGCGGCAGTCGCCTTCTTGGTGGCTTTCCCCCTGATGTTTCCGAGCATACTTTCATCTCTGTCCGTCTCCGTCCCGAGCTACTACGGGTTGTTCGCGAGTTCTGCGAACTTCATCATAGCGACCGCGGCGCTCTTCTACTTTGCGATGCCGATTCACAGAGGGACGGTGGAAGCCCTGAAGAAACGCATACTGAACGAACACGTTCTGTACGGCGTGGCCGGGTTCGGCGCATATGCCTTGGGAATCATGGGTTTCTTCGTTCCCGCCTTCAGACCATTCTTCTTCATCGCTGTGCTCCTAACGGGCCTGCACCTCACCGCCGGATGGCTCGGAGCCCGACTGCGATTTGACGTCGAGAAGTCGGTGACGAGGCTGATGGACATGCGACCACCAATGGCTAGGTTGATACGTGAGGGCAAAGAGGTAGAAGTCCCCATATCGGAGGTCGAGGTGGGAGACCTGATATCGGTCCGGTCGGGGGAGAGGATACCGCTGGACGGAACCGTGATGAGCGGCGCCTCCGAGGTCTCCGAGGCACTGCTGACCGGCGAATCCTTGCCTGTAGCCAAGAGCGAAGGCGACGAGGTTCTCGGAGGCTCGACCAACGGCAGCGGAGCTCTGACGGTGAAGGCGACATCAGATTTCGGCGGCAGCTACATCTCGAGGATACTTGGGCTGGTGCGTTCGGCGAAGCAGATACGGTCGACTATTCTCACCTTCTTTGACAGGGTCGTTGACCGCGTATGGGTCCCGCTCGTCCTCATAGTTGCCGCAGCCACATTCGTTGCGTGGACCGTCGCAGGGCTCTTCACTGGTAATCCGGCCTACTGGGAGACGGGCGTCGTGAGCGGGCTCCTCGTTGCAGTGATAGGCTATCCCTGCGCGATTGGATTCTCGAGCCCTAGCGTCGGCCTCACGGTATTCTCTGAATTCGCAGACAACGGCATCCTGGTGAAAGACCCGAGCATGTTCGAGAGGTTGAGGGATGTAAGGACGGTCATCCTCGACAAGACGGGCACGCTGACCTACGGCACCCCAAGGATTGCGCAGATAACGACCGCGTCCGGGGTCGACGAGGAGAGCTTGCTCCGGGCTGCCGCCTCCCTGGAGAACGACTCGGCCCACCCGATGGCGAGGGCGGTAGTTGAGGAAGCTGACGCGCGGATGATACCGCTGGTCAAGGCCGAACAGTTCAGGGAAGTGAGTGGAGCCGGGGTAACCGGTTCTGTCGATGGCAGGAAGGTGACCATCGGCAGACGGGAGTTCCTCGTCTCCAGAGGCTTCGATGAAAGGGAGGTCGAGAGGGTCCTCGGTAGTTTTTCGGCGCGAGCCAAATCACCGGTGGTCGTCGGGGTAGAGAACCAGGTCATCGGCGCCTTCGACGTGGTGGATTCGGTTCGCCCTGATGCACGAACGGTTGTCGCGAGGCTGAAGGAGATGGGCATGCACGTGCTGATGGTCACCGGAGACACAGAGGCGACAGCCTCGATGATTTCCGAGGATGTGGGCGGCATTGAATTCCTTGCCAGGATGAAACCAGGTGACAAGGTCAAGACAGTCGAGGAGCAGAAGGAGAAAGCGAGGCTGGAGAAGAGGGGAGGCAAAGTATTGATGGTCGGCGACGGGCTGAACGATGCGGCCGCCCTCGCTAGCGCTGACGTGGGCATAGCCACAGCGGCCTCGATCGATGTCTCGAAGGACGTGGCTGACGCGGTGCTCGTCTCCTCCAATAACCTGGGCGGCGTCATTTCGCTTATCGAGAACTCGAAGTCCGTGGCGAGAGCTTCGTCGGGGAACGTACTTCTTGCCCTCGCGTTCAACGCCGTCGGAATACCGCTGGCAATCCTCGGCGTCCTGTCTGCCTCCGAAGCCATGGCCATCATGGTGCTGAGCTTGTTCGGCGTGTTTTCGAACGCATATCTTACAAAATTCAGACTGAAAGGAAGATTGGCTGCGCTGGGCAGGAGCATGTATCGGTCGCAGATTCAAACAGGTGACCTTGGGGCGGGTGCGCTTGGATGATAGTTACTATCCTCCAAGAAACTTTGCAACATAAATACCACTATCCCGGAAAAAGTTTTGCCGAGGCGACTTTGATTGGCTGAACGTATCTTGACCGTTGAGGTGCATGGAATGACCTGCGAGGGCTGCACCAAAAAAGTGACGAACGCCCTGAAATCCGTCAGAGGCGTGAGCAGGACAGAGGTGAGCCTTGAGAGGGAAAGGGCAACCATCTGGTTGGACGATGGGGCCAACGAGGAGAAGATACGGAGCGCGATAAGGAAAGCAGGGTATGTGGTCGGCGATATCCATCCCAGGACCTGACAAGCAAATTGGGTGACGGTAGGGACCTCAAGGCAAGGTGCGCGAACTGCGCTGGGGGCGTCGGTATAGCCCTCTGCACCTTTTTCATGCTGCTTGGCGGTGTCGGCGTCGCTGCGGTGGGATTGTCGCAGGGTGCAGGCATGGCGGATATGGGTAGCAGCTCATCAGGGACCGGAAGCGGTTTGCTCTCTCTAACAATCGGCCTATTTTCTGGCCCCTTGGGCGAAGTCATACTGCTCGCCTCATCCGGACTCCTGGTCGCAGGTATGTGGCTCGGTCGGAAGGTCAAGCCTCTAGCTCTAGCATTAATCGCGGCATTGATGCTTTTCGTAGGAATGTACTCTTACTTCTCAATCGGTATGATTGTTACCGGGTCGGCGATATTGATTGTAGCGTACGCAGCCGCGTACAACCGTAGGTTCTCAAAATTTGTCAAGCTGGGGTGATTGAAAGGCTGAGAGCCCTCCTCCCCGAAAGGGTGTACGAGGAAGCACCCATGAATTTGGGCTTATGGTTTCCAGTCTGCAATTCCAGATTCACCCAACGTTGCAGCTGTATCCCTTCCGGCCCACTTAAACTATTGAGAGAATCTTTTATTGAATTGCCCTTCCAGTGGCGAGATATGCCCGTTGGGAGCAAACACAGTTATCTTCTCAGCACCGCCGTCCTTAAAATAGCGATTTTGAGGTAATCTTCTCGTCATGGGAACTAGCGAAGAACAAATGCTTGGAACGATTCTTTACGCTGCGAATTCACCAGACTATACTCTTCGCGCCGTCATATTCACTGACAAACAAGTCCTTCAGATTCCATTGTCCAAAATGAGCGAGCTGGTTACGAGGGCTGGCGGAGCACCGACAACCATTGCGTGGCTCCTCGAAGCTGCGAACCCAGCTGCTTTTTCTGGATTGGGAGGTCTTGTGGGGATGAAAACATGAAGCGATTTCAAAAAGAAAGTAAGCGACAAACCCGTCGTTAAACTGGACAAGGGTTCTCTTCCTACGGACTTGTTGAATGCAGCGAAGTCAAAGCTCCCCTATGACGAAATCAAGGAAGTCAAATTGAAGAAGGTAATGATGTCGAGCGACTGGCTTTTGAGTCTTAGTGCGGGGTTTCTCCACAGCGAAAAGGTCGTGTTTGATGGACGGGCAGCCAATGACGTCAAGAATTTAATCATGAGCACGCCGCTTGCTCCGAAGCTCAAAGAGTAGCTTGCGTACGCACAACACAGATTGCGTTGGCCTGAAACTGAAGATTGCTGTCATCGGCTCTTCAAATGCTGCGCCTGCTGGGTGATGGGTCTCTAAAATCAGGGGAAGGGACGATTCTCGGCAAACTAGGCGCTCTTGTCGGCGGGCGGATTCGGACTATTAACGGGACTAAAACCCACCGGGCCCGAACCCGTGGCACCTCAACCACGGAAAGCACGAAACTAGCCGGAAGTTGTCTCGCCGCGAAATCGTGGGGTTTATATCGCTTGGCTGAGACTATTTACTCATGACTTCCTCTAGGAAACTGGAGGAAGAGAACTGTACCGCGGATGTAGGTTCCCGGCGACCGCACCTTTAGCAACAATCAGTTTTCTTCACTAAATGGTACCCACAAAAAGGTGTTTTAAAGTGAAGTTTTCTACTGCCCTCAAATTTGGCAATTCTGACCATCGTTTGAACGGTATTCTAAGACCATTCGAGTGCCTTGAATAGACTCAGAAGCATGTCGTATAGATTTTTGAGAGTGAGAATATTCATCAAAAGATCTGACAAGGGATAGCACGAATTTCTGGGCAACTGGGAAAATCTGTCTGTAAAATTCTTAAGGTAGGCTAATCTAGAGATAAGGAACACTCGCCACTCTTTGAATGTCTTTCGTATAGGGGAGATTTTCACTTGCCCAAATACGGCGTCGTTACTGCCTTATCGTTTCATTTGGATATTAAGCATCTTCAGCAATGGTAACGATCTTTAGCGCTTTTGAGTAAGGCCCTCTAACTATACTCTCTTCATGTACCATTGGTCTACAAAAGGATAAATAAGTGTAGGTTCCAACGACGCTGGGATTCTAAATGGTGTACATAATTGACGAAGAAAGCGTGTTCGATGCACCAGTTGACAAAATCTGGAAGTATCTCCAATCGGAGCAGCATAGGCATCCCAGCATTAAAGAGTTGGGAAGAGAGGTAAACGGTAACGTAGTCCTCATAACATCGGAAAGAAACATAATGGGAAAAGCTGTGCAAGTAAAGATCAGAAATACGCTGTATCCGCCTTTGGGATGGGCGCAAGAACACCTCGAGGGCCCGCTTGCGGGTTCGAAAGCTTTTCAATACTATGTGCCGAAAGGGGGTAAGACAGGGGTGATTGTTGTGGGAGACTATGTCGCCAAGGGATTGGATGAGCGGTCAATCAGAGGGATTGTGCTCGACCAAGCCCAGATTTCGTTCGACGAGGACAATTCGAATCTAAAGAAGATGACGGTTTAAAGTTGATGTAAGACTTGACAGTAACCCTTGGACCTAGCTGTGAAACAATCGACCAGTGCTCCTTTGTAGCCAATGATATTCGATGCATCGGAACCGCACCTCCCGTATATGCGGGTGCACCCAGCGGCATCTTCAGTTGAGCCTAAACTAGTTAGTGGTTTTCATAGCATGTGGACGGCTGAACCCTAGGCGTCTAAGCTGACAGGTTATAGTTAACGTTGTAGCATAGTATAAAACATGACGCAGCCACGTTACCCCAGCCAAGCATCAATCACTTGGTCTACAGCGACGCCATATTCACGGGTCGGCGTCTGGGTTTTGATCATCTGCCCAAAAGGCTTCCGCCATTCACCTGAATCAGCTGACCCGTAATGTACGAAGCCTCATCTGACGCTAGAAATTTTACGACGCTTGCAATCTCTTCGGGTCGACCAGGTCTTCCCAACAGGGTCTGCGAAACCAGTTTTTCGTGCCTAGCGGGTGTCATTCTGTCACCGAAGAATTCGGTTTCGGTCACGTAGCCAGGCACCACTGCATTCACTCTGACACCCTTGTTTCCGAGCCTAACCGCCAAGTCGTAGGTCCAGCCGATGACAGCGGCTTTCGCAGCCGAATAGGAGCCCCCACCACCTCTTAGCGCCGCGATTGAGCTGACGTTGATTATGGTTCCGCCGGGGCTTCGAATCATTGGTAGGAGCTGAGTGGTGATAAGACACGCCGTCAACACGTTTTTGCGAAAGTTCTGAGTCCAGTCTTCCGCTACTTCTTCTAGTGTGTGCTCCGGACCCACGAATACGCCTCCAGCATTGTTCACTAGCACGTCCACATTGACCCATCCCAGCTTCGCCAGTTTTTCGGCGACACGTCTCACATCTTCGGGTAACGATAAATCGCCTTGAATCGGCACAACGCTGCTGTTGGAGATGGCTTGATTGATCCCATGGCAAGTTTTCTCAAGAATCTCTTTTCTTCGGCCCATTATCGCAACGTTGCACAAATCTTTTGCAAATGCGAAGGCAACCGCTCGGCCTATCCCTGTGCCTCCACCTGTTACGACAACGTTTTTACCCGTAGTAATCGTCGTGACACACCAAGCCAGAGTCCATTAACACTACTTAAGATGCTTGGTTTGCAAAATTTGTAAACCGGTTGGTGGAAGTATGCGGATGAGCGGATAACACGCAGAACGGCGAAACCGCTGTTTTCTGCTACAGATGGCTACGTGTTTGCCACAGTCTTTACCGTAGAGCTGAATCACTTTTTGAGGCTTAGTCACGCTGCCTGTTGTGAATCCCTTCACTGAAGCGTTTGCGAAGGCAAGCCTTCCCAGCGGGTACTCGCTGAAACCTCTTTTCAACCTCTTCTGAAACCAACTGATAGTAGCATTCAGTTATCTCCTATTTTAGAGACAGATACCCGATATTCTACCGCCATCCACGAGTATTACGGCACCAGTGACAAACAATGCGAGCTCGGAGCACAGCCATACAACCACTTCGGCAACCCCGTCGCGGGTACCAATCCTCCCACTTGGGACAGCAGAAGCCACTTGCTCACAAGAAGACCCAACACCTTCTTTGTTTTACTGTAATTGAGCCGGGCTGAAGCAGCCAATTCGTTTAGCGTCTTAGGCGACTCTTCAATCAGTTGAAGAATCTCCGCGTATAATTCCAGCTCCGACCTACGCCTACGCGTCGAATGTTCTACATCGTAGACACCGCCACGAACAAACGAGAACCCCGTGGTGAAAGAAAAGTAAACCGAAGCAGCCAATAAGGCAAAAAGTGGACTCTTGAAGCCGTTGGCAATTGTGACTCCCAACATTCGAGGAAACCGTGGAGCGGTTCTGAAAAATTGTGTCCCCGCATAAAGAAAGCGACTCCGGCTCGATTGACTCCACGCAGGACGAAAGATCGCGGACCCAGCATAGGTAGAGCTGAATTGCACCAGAAGGCCCATCGGCAGGACAGCCCCGACATGATTCCATCTTAGTGCATTAAACGCCGAAACCACTATCCGAGTCAAACCACTAAAGACATAGCCTGAAAAGATGACTTGTACATATGACGGTATAACAGCTGTGGCCGCCAAAGATAAAAAATCGTTAACAGCAAAAGGGAGCGTTTTTTGAACGCAGAACCATTAATGTAATGCGACAAACTTTGGATTTTAGGCTCGACCCTATATTTAAGACAAAATATTTAAGACAAACGAAGGGCGGACAGAGTGCGTGTTTCAATTCGGGTCAGAAAAAACCGCGTGCCCGTTGAACAAAACGTGATTAGCGGAACATATTCCAAGCCTTTGGCGCCAACGCTGTCTTTAGAGACCTTTTCTAACGTGTAGGAAACTGTGGATTCATTATGGACCCGTGTTTGACGGCCAAAGGCGGTGCCAAATCTGAACACGTTGAACATATTGCGTTCATAGTGTAACAGCGGCTTGGTCGCAGCCAAGTTGGTTACGGTCGGTGCGCTTTGGATGAAGACCCATCTCTTACTAAGGAACCTCTCCCCCGCATAAGGGAGGGGATTATGGCCACCAAAAGCATCACGGTGGATATCAGGAACACCGAATGAATCGAAGTTATGTACTCTCCTATCCAAGGTGCATCGCTACCCACAGTAGACGAGCCCAAGAAAATCGCTTCGAGATTGGATATCGGAGTGTTAATAGTCATAACCAGAAACGCTAAACCCAAGCTGAAAGTGTTACCAACGTTCACCAGCGTGGTGCTGGTCCCAGACGCCAACCCACGTTCTTCGGCGGGCACAGAATTCATTATCGACGCCCTGTTGGGAGAAGCGAATATACCCATGCCACTACCCACAAGTATAAGGGGGAAGGCAAGTTTGGGAAAAGTGGTGGTCTGCCCGATTCGTGTAAGCAGCAGGAAACCCACGCACGACACGACTAAGCCAAGCGTGGCGAGTCCCCTAGCCCCATATTTGTCCGACAGCCAGCCGCTGATGGGTCCGAAGAATGCCAGTGAGGCCGAAATGGGGGTCAAAAAGATGCCGGCGGTCAACGGGTCCAACCGCATCGTCGGACCTTGAAGGTAAAACACGAGTACGAGGGATACGGCACCTCTTGCAAAAGCGTTCAGGAAGATGGCTGCGTTTCCAGCTGCAAACATTCTGATCCTGAACAAGGAGAGGTTAAACATGGGGCTCTTTACTTTGGACTCGATGTACCCGAACGCGACCAAGAACGCGGTGCCCAACGCAATCAATGTGACCAACAGGTCAAAGCTCAGAGAAGACAGGCTGTAAAGCGTGATGGCTGTGAGTATGCATGTTAGACCCCCCGCAAAGGTCAGGTTTCCGGGTAAATCTATTTTTTGACCCTTCCTGATCGAGGCGAGTTCTCTGAGCCTATAGTGAGCCCAAACCGTGGCGAAGACTCCTATGGGAACGTTCACCCAGAAAATCGAGCGCCAACCGGCTGCTACGGTAAGAAAGCCGCCGAGAACCAAGCCCGTGACGGAGCCCACCACGATTGCCACTTGGTTCGTCCCAAGCGCCTTCCCTCTCTCTGTTACTGGGAACGCGTCCGTAAGGATCGCTGCGCTGTTTGAGAACAGGAAAGCGGAGCCCACGGCTTGAACCATTCTGAACGCTATGAGCTCCGCGCCGGTATGCGACAGGCTGCACAGGGCGCTTCCCACAGTGAACACTGCAAAACCGAAATTGTAGAGTTTAACTCGTCCAAACATGTCCGCGAGTCTTCCAAAATTGACGAGCACCGAAGCTGTCACGAGTTGGTAGCCGAGAAGAACCCAGAGCAAATCGAACAGAGAAGTTTGGGGTAGACTTTTCGCTATGGTTGGAAGAGCTATTAAGACTATGTTTGTGTCAAGCGACGCCATCAGGGTGCCAAGCGTGGTGTTCGAAAGAGCCACCCACTTATACTCAACCACTTAGCTCACACACCAAACGAATCGTTCTATACTAATTGGATAAGATTAAACCTAACTGGTCTGCCAAGCATCGAAACAAGTTGATTTGGCTACGTCTGCCTAGAAGCGCTGGACGTTGGTCTAAACTCAAAATGAGCCGACAACATCCTTCTGGGCGGGTATGATTACCGGGGTCCTTTTAGGGGCATCCCAGTCGTGGTTAATTTGGCTTAAGAGGAGGGTTCACCGTATAGTCGAAGGAAAGCGTCCACTCTCTGAGTTCATATTTCACCAAACCTTTTTTGATGTAGGGATCCTGCTGAGCCAAGTTCTTGGCTTCGTTCAGTGAATCCACGCGCCAGACGATGAGCGCCCCTTTTGAGTCGGCGAATCTACCCGCCATCACAACTTTACCGCTGGCACCTTTTTCACCCAGAAAACGGAGGTGTTCAGCTCTATCTTCTTCTTTGGGAAGCGAAGTGTAACTCGTGATTTCGCAGACAAACATGGGAAAACCAGCTTTATTCCCATTATATGTTTTTACGAGCCATTCCTTAAAGGCGTGTGTACTCCCGATTTGTAAACCGACTCCTATAAACGCCCCCTTAAGAGCGGCTGACTTGCTATAATCGCCGGTTCTTCGTGTATTAAGCCGGTCTGCACTATACCTGCAAGTCTGAATTCCCATGGTCACTACTCGTTTTGAGGGGACTAGGCGGATTTATGAAAATTGAAACTTAAACATTGACTAGAACCCGAGCCCAGAAGCCTTGGTTGAGCCGTGTCTGTATCCAACCTGCGTTTGCTGACACTCTCCCTCAAGTGCGTATTGGCCAGTTAACACTTCGTTTGTGGGAATATTGGGCTCGGCAGCCTTCACCAGCACGCTGGAGACTTGGAACGGGTCTGATGGGGACTTTACAATGAACCCGGTTTGGCTCTGATACTGGGAGACCGCACCTGAGCTGTAGGACACGCAGAAACTCTCCTTTTTGGCTATGCCAACAATGTAGGCGTGCACATCTACCAAAACTTGGCAACTGAGTCCGCCTTCGAGCATTTTCAGGTTGCCGTTGGCTGGAACCATGAAAACAAAGCATACGAGTTTGTGTGTGGAACCAGTGTCCAAAACCACGAGTGCCCCTACTCCGTCAGGGGTTAAAGGTGTCGGCGCCTTTGTTTGAGTTGAGTCGTAGAAGATGGCCGCTTGTTGATACGTTTTTCCATTGTCCGTCGAAATTCCGTCGTAGTAAGCAGCGTAGAAGGCGTTGCCGAAATAGTAGGGTGGCGTTATACCGGTGGCTCCGCGGTAGAGAACACAGGCTTGGGGCTGCGAAAATTGATTGGTAAAGGTGTATTCCACAGTATTCGAGCCGTACTCCGTTGCATCTCGGCAACTCACCTGTAACTCCTGAACAGACCTGAGCTTTAACGCGTGCCTCCTGTTTGCTTCTTTTCCCAGCAAACGTCTTAGGAACTCGGCTTCTCGGATTATCATGAGGAACAAATAGTAAAATGGGTATATCAGCTTTGTCAGGGATCAAACGGTTTTGTGGGACTGTGAGCGAGCTTGCCGTAGTCTTCTTGCCGAGCCAGCGCAACTGAACTCGTGGTATATGTATCCAATTTTTTGTTTACGCGTGGGTTTGGCTGGTCGGATGGTTCTGCTGTTTAGTTTCGTGTGTTCGTTGCCGCTATGCCTGCTAGTGTACTTTAAACCCAAATAGATATATACTATGCCTGCATATTAATATATGGTGAAACGCTTGCTCAAAACTTCGTCTAAAAACGGTGAAACTGCCGAACTCAAGGTTCCGATAACCGCGATGCCCATCTTGGAACTCGTTGAAGAAGTTGAACGCTACCCCATCCTTGAACCCTTTGTGTACATAGTCATCGGCAGAGACTTAGAAACTGGGGGCTACTCCTATTTGGTGGACGAACTGAGACTCAACGAGGAAGAAATAGCCATCTATAACAAGCTGATGGAAACACTGCAACTCGAGCTAAAGGTGCCCAGAAGCGAAGTGGACCCCAAAGCGTATTTTGAAATGAGCGCGCGAAACATAATCGAGAAATACAGGATAAGCATGGGCAGAATGGAAAACGTTGCTTGGTCCAAAATCCTCTACTATGTTGAGAGAGACATGGTCGGCTTCGGCCCCATGGACCCGTTTATGCGTGACCCAGCCATAGAAGACATAAGCCTCGACGGGCTCAAGAAACCTGTCTACATCTTTCACTCCAAGTATGAGAGCATGCCCACAAACGTGGTCCTTGAAAACGAGCAGGACCTAGACGACCTCATAGTCAGACTCGTGCACATATCCGGCAAACACGTGAGCACCGCTTTCCCAGTCGTGGACGCCACTCTTCCGGGAAGGCACAGGCTGATGGCCACATACAGAAAAGAAGTCACACCGTTCGGAAGCACCCTCACGATTAGAAAGTTCAGAACGGACCCAGTAACAATAGTTGACATGCTCAACTATGGGACGCTCAACCCGGAAATCGCCGCGTATCTATGGTACATGATGGAGAACAGGCTGAGCGCCATAGTGGTGGGCGCCACCGCGGCGGGCAAAACCACGTTGCTCAACTCACTTGCAAGCATGATACGACCCGGCACAAAAATAGTCACAATTGAAGAGGTTCAGGAGATGAACCTCGCAGTGGACAACTGGGTGCCCATGATCAGTCGTCCCAGCTACGGCCTGAGCTCCGAAAAAATAGGTGAGGTTTCCCTGTTCGACTTGGTCAAGGCCTCGCTCAGAATGCGCCCCGACGTACTCGTGGTGGGAGAAGTCAGAGGTGAAGAGGCATACGTACTCTTTCAAGCGATTTCCACGGGACACGGAGGACTGTGCACGGTGCACGCAGAAGATGTGCGCTCCGCACTCAAAAGACTCACGTCGAAGCCCATGGACGTAGCTCCCTCATACATCCCGTTCTTGGATCTGGCAGTGGTGTCCAGAAGGGTGCTCCTTCCAGGCGGCGACAGACTCAGGTTCGGACGCAGGCTGATAGCGGTCGAAGAAATAGTGGACTTGGATCAGCAAGTCAGAGTAGTGGAGTGGAACAGCGCAAAAGACGAATACATTACGCGGTTTGAAGACAGCGTAAAGATAAAGAAAATAGCCGAATTCAGAGGCGTGAAACCCTCAGAGATAATCAACGAAATAAAGCGTAGGCAAGTGGTGCTAAAATGGCTTCAGAAGAGAAACCTGAGACACTACACCGACCTTCAAAGAGTCTTCACAGACTACTACTATCGTCCAAGCGAGACGGGTGCAAGAGCAGCTGAAGAACTCGGCCAAACAACGCATACAGCGGAACCCACACAAGAATAGAGCAACACACAAGTCGAGGCCAAAAACGAACAGTAACTCTCAATTCCTTTTTATACGAACCAGCAGAAGCCAAAGATGTGTTGACAGCTCGAGATTTTCCGGTCAGCCGATTATGCTACAAGATAGTCGGTTACTTCAGTGAAAAGCTGGCCAAGTTAAACCGTAAAAATGTTCTTGCACAGCCTTCAATATTTAGCACACTTGGAAGCAACCACGACGAAACAGTGCGGCCGCATACATTACCTTGACGCTAAGCATTCCTCCAACCCTTTATCCACAAACTTCACCAAACAAACGCATTGCCGAAAACTAAGGCTGTTGATTTGGGTAAAGGCTTTAATGAGGGACTGCTGGAACCTTTTTATTCTGTTTTATCTCGAACAATTTTTCGTGTCCCGCGTATCCACTAGATGCAAACATGTATCAAGCAACAAGATTTTCACTGGGTGGATACGCTGATACTTAACGGCGACTCCACCAACACGCTCAGCATATACGGATCCATTTGTGATGATTGCCCACTCGGCCAGAACCAAAGCATACCAGACCAGCTGACGGTGTATGTTTCGAAGAAGCTCATGCCGCCGCATCCACTGTGGGGGATCAGCGGGTCAACTTCTGCGTATGGATTGGACCCTGTTTGCGCCCGTACCCCAGCGCTGCACAGGTTTTTCGAGGAAAAGTTGGCTGGGAAATAATATAGGGACATGAGCCCATTGGAGGTCATCAAGTAGCCAACGTTGTAACCTGAGTTACAGGGGTCCTTACCGCTTCTTACACTTCCCGAACAGTACACTCCCCAGAGATGATATTCACCGTTGGGAGTGGATTGGTTGAACGGTTGCGGCGTGGTTGAAGACACTTCTGTGTAAAGGTTACTGGTGGGCGTCGTCGCACCCTGAATAAACCAGTCTAGCGAAGACTTGGCTGGGATCAGTTTGGCCAGCATCAGATCACTCACTCCTCTGGGATAGACCAGGGAGCTATCGTTGACGAAAAAAACTCTCTGGAAGGTTTGAACCCAATTTGTCCTCGCGGGTATAAGCACTACTACTTGAAAATACGTGTCGTAAGCTTGGCCGAAGCCACCACTGTTCTCTGGTTCAACCTGCAGGATGTCGCGCACCACTCCGGGAATAAGCGTTTCAGTATAATTGCCATATGCAGTTGAATTGACTTTGTCAGCTCTGATAAAATACACGCTCCCCAAGTTGGACCCACTCATGGTCGAGACTTGTATATAGACTGAACCGCCAGTATTCATTTGAACCTTAATGTTGGAGTTTGCGAATGTGTTGCTTCCCGGAACCGTAAAGTATCTGCCGGAGGCAACGGTGCCTGGGATAGAGTATGGCGTCTGGTTTGTCGAGTCCAATCCGTTCCAAGAGATTGTTATGGTCTGCGTGTTGGTATAGGCTTCCACCACTACCATTTGAAAGTCTGAGAACAACGTAAGGTTTCCTGCCAAGCCGAGTGGGACCGTATAGTTTGATGCCCAGTCTTCCACTTGGAAGGGCACATAAGTGGACATGCCGCCTGCGGGTGTTTCGTTCACCAACAAGTCTTTGACGGGCACAGGTGGTATGGGTACAGGTGTCGAAGACGTGAACACCAAGTTTTGCTCAAGCCATCGCACTTGGCCGTTGTTGAGGAACTCTACCACCATGGGTTGGCTGCTCAGCGAAGTCGAACCGCTTGGCCAGTTGAGTGTATATGTTAGTCTCGAATAACTGGACAGTATGACGAGTATTCCTCGATTGTCCTCCACTCCGAGTATGTAGGCTTGACTCGACGAAGACGAGGGAATGGGCATTGAATATGTGCCGTTGCCGTAGTTGACCACGGATGTTACGGGTTGCTGAACCCAAGCATCGGCGTCTTGGCTGAACACTTTAAAGAAAAAGTTTGGAGGACCAAGATTTATGACGGGCTGACCTCCTTCTGAGGTTACGTTGACCGTGGCCTCCGTGTTTGACACGCACTTGGGCGGACACACGATTTGGGCCATCAGTTCCTGAGTGGTGTTTTCGCTCAGACCACTGAGACCCAGCTGTGTAAGGTTAAAGTGAACTGTGCCTTCGACATATGTGTAGGCGGTGGTTGAATACCAGTCCGCGCTGAACACGGGTGTGGACGCCGACATCGTTAGTCCGTAGCTGGAAAAAATCGTCGACAAATGATTGAAACCATCAACTGTAAGCAGATTCGCCTGCTGCCTTGCATAGGTCACGTTACCAGTCACATTCAGAATGGACCCATAGTAGGAAGCGCTTGAAGCATACACTTTTTGGATGGCCTGCTCCACGGATTTCTCTGAACCCAGAAAGTTTTGCACGGACACAGCGGTTGTGGGCAGATTACTGTAGAGAAACACCAAAGTCGAAATGAGCACAAGCAATATCAAAACAGCGGCCACTATTATGAACTGACCTTGTTTTCGCCTGCTCTTATCCATCAAACCTCACCCAACTGGAGAATAACGAGTCTTGTGTAATCCGAAGCTGTGTAATTCGTGGCGGGAATGACTTGTGGATGGAAAAATGTGAATAGCGCGAGTCCCGTGACCCTTATGTCGGGTATCCGAACTAGGCCTATGTCCACAAAGGAACCACTCCATTTGGTGGGAGAACCAGGCAAATAGTGAACGTAGACCTCCGCAGGGGCATAACCTCCTTGGGGAAGAACGATTGGTAAAACAGCTGTAACGCCGCAGGCCTGCATGGCGCTTATGGGCATTGCTCTTGAGGCGGTTTGGAATTGGTTGACGTATACACCGTAATAGTTTTCAGCATAGTCCGCTTCCGGAGACAGGCTCGTGTATTTATTGCTTGGGTTGGGTGGCGAACAGGTTTGGCCGGTTAGCCCTTCGAGGAAATTCTGTAGACCAGCACCCTGCAGATTCTTGGAACATATGCCGACTATTCCATAGTAAGGCTGACAACCCACGCTTTCGAAGACAGTTTCACCCGTTTGGTTGGTGTTGGTTACTTCATAGAAAGGCCAGCCGACCACGCTTACCCATGTTACGTTATAGGTGTCGATTTGTTGACCCAACCATTTGTCATAGGCTCCAAAATTGCCGGTGTTATACTTGGTGGTAAGAAGATTGGTGGGTATAGGCACGGCCTCGCCGAAAACGTTTATGAGAATTGAGTTTTGAAGGTTGTAGGTTTCCCCCGGCTTGGGCGTCAGGCTCCCAGCGCTGAGGAGAGTGTACATTTGCTGTGAGCTATTTATTGTGACAACGTTCTCAAAATAGTGGCGCACTGTGAACAGCTGTTTGAGCGAAGTTGCAAGGGCATAGGAGGTGTAACCGGTTATCCACCACCCCAAGGCATCGCTGTTATTCAGGATAAAGAGGGTTGTGGGGTATGGATGCGGGGTGAGCCTGAAGGAAAGGTTAAGGGGAGCCACCACGTAGGATAGAGTGACACTGAAGGTCGGGGAGTGCCCGGAGTAGTCGCTTATGCTGCCAAGCGGTATATAGCCTGTAGTGGTCACACCCTGTGACTGCTGTTGCGATATGTTGTAGAATGACAGGTTATACACAACGTTTGACGGAAGAACCGCTGATAGAGCTGATTCCATTTGGTCAACGTATCTGGGGTTGTTGGGGTTGAACGCTGCCTGTTGGAGCACCCCGGTAGCCTCGGCTTGTTGAAGCGCAGAGTAGCCCAGCTGGGTGAGCTGAGTCGAATAAATGGTTTGGGGCGCGGGTGTGTTTGTGTAGGCTGTCAGACTGGCCACTCCACCAACGAGTATGGCGATAGCGACTATCACTTCGATGACGCGCATCAACTTCACTCGCCTCCGAACACTGGTCCCACGTCGGGCCAGTAGACAAAGGAGGCCACATATGTGACACCGTCAACCTGCACCACTCTGCTGAGGCTCACCGCCGTCGCAGCGCCCGTGGGGTTGCCTCCGTACACAAGTCGGAGACCCTGCGCTGAGAGCCCCAGCGGCGCCAAAAGTATCTGGGGAGTGGATTGTTGTCCGCTACCCGTCTGGGCTATCGCCACCACTGCGACGCCGTCTGTAAAGAGACCAGTACACGTGCTATAGCTGTGCTGATTGCCCCCGCCCCCTCCAGCGTTTATCCAGTCAGTGTTGCACACAACTGGTTCAACCGCGTATGAGCCCTGCTCGGTGGGCAGCAACACTTCCACACTAAAGTAGTCTTTGCCGCAGGAAGGGTTAATGCTCACAGAGCAATGTTGAATCACCGTGATGTTTTGCCCGCCCTCGAAGACGCTGAGGTAGGCTAGGGTACGACTCAACTGGTTGTTGGTTGAGAATCCCTCGCCCGTAACTCCTCCAGCCTCGGCATTGACAAGAACATAATAAGTGGAGTTGGGCGGCGTCACCCAAGAATTCGGTACGGGAAACACGAGTTCGCCTTTGCCCGAAACATTCGTCACGTTGCTTTCGGTCGCGAATCCTATGCTTGGCGGCCCGCTCTGAGTGGCGTTTTCGGCGTATACTAGAGTGCCGTTGATGGCCGCATAGGACATCGGCGCCCCTGTATAAGAGGACACTTGGACGTGGAAAGTCACGTTTCCCTGACGCTCACCCTGCTTGACAGTGATGTTTAGGGCGGGCGTCATTGTGAGCTGAAAATCGAATTTGCCGGTTATGTTAAGGAGTTGTTTTGTGTAGGTATAGTTCAAGTAGTAGTCCGTGGGTAGAAGAATGGTTACGTTTCCAACCGTTAAATTATAGTAGGATTTACCGTTGAGCTGGGTCAGTACGCTGGATACCGGCGGCATGAGCCTGATAAGTGAACCCGCGTCGAGGTAGTAGGGGTTGGAGGCGTCGGGGGTGGAGAGCCCGAAGGCCGTTGGGACAATGGCGTTTGAGCTGGTCCCCCAGTCTGCCGGTGAGCCCGGTGTGAGAAGTATATAATCGAACAGGTTTTGTGCCTGCAACGCGTCGTTTCTCTGGGCTGCGAAGGCTACGCCGTTGGTCACCATTCCCGAGAAGAAGAATATGGCGGCCACGAACACGAGAACTATGCCTGTGGCCGCACCTATGTAATCAACCATTTCGCTAACCATATTGAGTCACCAACGAAGATTTACCCAAATTTCATCACCACTGTGCCTTGAAGAACGTTGTAACAGGGATTGGAGGGTTGTTGGCTGGTGGCGCACTTATAGACTATGAGCGTCGGGTTATTGTAACCGTATACGCTTTGGGTGGAAAACTGAAAGTTGCGCCCCAGAATCACTGTGGACGAGGCTGAAGCGTATGCTCCGAGAAGAGTCACTGACACTGTTAGGGCGTCCACGCTTCCACCAGAGCCTCCCTTTATTTGAACAGGCCTAACTGTGACCGATACGTTGTACGAGTAGCCGTCCAATTGAACGGGTAATCCGAGCGTTTTCACCACGAATGAAGTGTTACTGGGAATCTGGGAGGAATTCACTATAACGTATACCTGCTGGATTGTTTGCGCCACAGACGCCGCCTCGCCCTGTAAAAGTGTTTCTCTGATCCGCAGAGTATAAACCGTGGACAAGCCGGAAGCGGACGCTACGAACAATAGCAGTGCTATCGCCAGCGCCGCCGTTAGAATGACGTTTCCGATAACGACGTCAGCCAATTCGATTCACCATATTCTTAACTGACAGTTTCATGTACCACTCACTCCCACGTCTCCGATGAACACCTCCACTTGCCAACCGAACCTTGGACTCGTCAAGGGGTGCGGTGGGTTCAGCGACATAACCTGCGTTGGGAACGCAAAGAATTGGCCGTAGACGCTGCTATAGCTGGGCATAACATTCACGCTTATTTGAACCGACTCTACGTCTGCAAGAGAACAAACCGCTTGCGATTCGCCCTGCACTGTTAGGTATCCCGTTGACTCGTTATACGGCACGACTTTGTTGTTGGGTGGATTCACGGCCACTGAACAATTGGTTGGGAGGGGCAGCGGCTGCGACACGGTTGACAGCTGAATGATATATATTCTGGTCAGATTTTGGATGTTGGAAGCGTAGGAACCGAACTTGGATGTGAGCGAGGAGTTGAGGGCAAACGGGATGGGTACAACGGCTGTGTCGATAAAGTCTCCCCCGCTTGGCCCACCGCTTTGATACTCTTTGGTGAATGCCATAGCGTAGGAGCCAGAGCCGCCCGTAGAGGCGAGCCTATTATAGTTTGAAGGGTAGAAAACCGCTGTATAACCGTTTTTCAAGCTGTACAGGTGACCCGAGATCGCTACTAGCAAGAATCCGGAATACGCCGCGAAGGTACACGTTTTGGGGCAGCCGCCGGACGAATTCGTTGTGATCGCAACAGTGTATCTTACAGCTACTGGTATAAGCGCCAACGAAGCGTATTTGAATCCGTAACCCACACTCAGGCTTCGACCAAAAGTGAAGCCAACGCTTCCAACCGTTTGGGCCAAGTTCAACGCGAAGGTTTGGGACTGTTGATAGTCGGAACGGGCGTAATAGCTGGTAAGTTCTGTAGTAGCGAAGCTCAGCGCTGCTGCTACAACCGCTATAAAGATAGCAAGGAGAATCACCGTAGCCACCACTGGAGCAACCGCCTTTGAATTCCGATTCAATCTGAACTTGACCAAGCTTGCCAAAGATGATATAGACTATTAAAGATTTTTGTATATAAAAACGTTGCTATTAAATACAGGAGACGACTCGTGGCAGTTGAAGCAGCGCACACCGGATCCTTTGATACACGACGCCAGTACCAAGCACTGCTTGCCCTAGCTGACAACCCAAGCGCGTCTTTGATTAGAACTTTTTCAGCCACACGTTTTTCAGTCCTTTAATCAAAACGCATTCGGACTCGCACTGTCGGCGATTCGTTTGGCGTCTACCATTTCGAACTTCCATTCGAACCGAAAAGTCTCTCGTAGGCACACAGAACCCTAACGGTGTTACAGTTTGTAGTTGACTCTGGACCAATAAAGCAATCTCTATAAGCGCAGTAAACGAACCAAAATAACTCCAGCAACGCGGCTCAATCGGATGTCTCCTCTTTCAAAGTGGACTCCCGGGGAAATCTTGTAACCATAATTAATTCTAGAAACCATAGACATAACGGGGCGCTTGGGCTTTTATTTCATCGTGGCCTGCGTCTCCGAGACCAAGACCTATCGCTTTCACAATTGATTCGCGAAACGCTGGCTGTAGTGGGCGGGTTCGGCTTAAGACGGGCGTCGAAACGTTCTACCCGCTTGGGGCACTGTTTCGAAGCGCTCCTTACCCACTGCAACTTCGAAGTGTAACCGAAGATTTTCCAAGTCCACTTTTCGGTGTCCACAACCACCGGTACTCTGCCCGCCAAAGAGTCTTGTAAGCGGACGTTGGAATAAGCTGAGACAGAGAAACTACGAAAGGCTCTGCGTGAATTGGAGCACTCTTGGCCACTGTCATAAACATCTTCGTTTGCAAGATTGGATATGGGCCGAATGAACAAACCGATTGAGGGAAGTAGGAGTGGACGACCAGTCGAGACGCCAGCTGGAAGGCCATCAGAAAGGGGTCCGAGTATGCTTGGATGAACCTAGTGTGAAGGTATTGCCAAACACAAAATTCTGGACGCGTAGCCTAGATGGAGCCCTTGGAAAAGCCAACATAATGAAATGATTTCCAACTTTTCCGTCTCCGTTACCGTTGTTCATCAAACACCGGCTATATAATACTCATCGTCGAAGCCCGCGAGCACTACGTTTATCTAAGGTCTCCGAGAAAACGCTTTATACAGCTTCCCAGTGTGGGCCACCACCTCTTTGCTCAGCATCCAAGCTCCTTTGCTACAGCGGCTCCGACTTCGGCACCAGCGGCGAAGACAACGACACACTTGTTCTACAAGCAGTAAGTGCGCCGAGACATTCTTGGCAGGCTCATTCACATACATCGCTTATCAGTCTCCCAACCGGTTTCAGCCATTGTCACGAACCCTCATTGCCAGTGAAGCTCCGAGCTGAGGCCAGCCTCACGTTTCAGAGCCGATTTCACGTTTGCCTAGTACCACCATCTCCCCGCTGTAAACGCTATAAGCCCATCGTGGACTCACCGATTCTTTTAACAACGGCCACAAGCAGGCGCCTCGGGTCACATGGATGAAAGTAGTTTCCGCAACGTAATAAAAATTCGATGTCTGCAAGAAGCTTTGAGATGGTTTTCCCAAACCACTGGTGTCGCATAAACCCATTGAGCTTTTATTACCAAAGCCTCCTCGCCAACTCTAGCCAAGCGGCGGGAACATTCCGGTGTCGATACACCGATTGCCTTTGAAAGCTGTGTCAACCTCTGTTTTTTAGAATCAACTTCTAAAAACCAAGGTTAATCTCCAAACATTCGCAAAGGGTGAACATCAGCTCGGAAACACTGGTCAATTTCTTTTTCATGGACACTAATGAGAGCCTTACCCGTCAACGAGGATTAAAGTATTCTAACAGAAATAGTTCGGCGCCCAATTCCTTATTGCTCACCTCCACCCACACCCTAAACGTCTATGTTCACCTAATACTTTGACACTCAAATCCCGTTGCACTTGGGAGCCAAAATAGGATCAACCTGCTGCCCATCTTAAGCTCTAATAGAAATCCTAACTAAGGACTATGACAATCGGCCTCTTTCAACGTGATGTGCCCAGACCAAAACAGCATTCTAGACCCGAACGAACAGAGTAGCCTCCGAAATTTTCAGTCACCAAGTGAATGGAAGAATTCAAGAAATCTGACCTAAGATTTTTATGATCTGTTCACCCAAAATGCATTTTTCTGAGAGAGTTTCAAGCTGTATTAAACGTAAAACAATATACCGAGCAAAAACGATTATTATTGACCAGTGCCAGACTACGCGAAATGAGCATTCATAAAGCAAGGCTACGTCATAACTTGATTTTATTTTTTGTTACCTCTGCAGTGTTTTTGGTGTCATTTGTCACACATTTACCCGGAAAAGAGTACAGCGACGTTGTGTCAATTTTTGCTACCCGCATCACCTCCAGCAAAGTTCCGCTGCCATACATACAGACCCATTTTGAGTACCCAGTAATCACCGGCTTGGTGTACTACGTCGCAACCAAGATGGGGTTCTACGCTTCCAAGTCTAACCCGCTGTTTTACTACTACTTTTTCACGAGCGCAGTGCTTTATGCATTTACTTTGGCTACGGTGTTTGAAACACGAACGCTGCTGCAGGTTGTGGTCAGGCCCAAAACGTCTTTGAGGCCCCTTTTGCTCTACATGGTTGTTACACCCTCATTTGTGTGGTTTTTAACCTACAACTGGTACATAATCGGTACTTATTTAACTATTAGAGGTCTGCGGGAGTTCTTCGCTGGTAAATTCGACAAATGCGCGGTATTCTTCGGGTTGTCAGCCGCTTCGAACCTAATCACGGCTGCTCCACTCCTAGCTCTGCTTGCAAAATCGGATGTACGCAGAGCATTCAGACTCACCGCTTTTTTTGGAGCTACCTGGTCTTTGGTGAACGCTCCGATAGCGATGCTGAACTTTTCGGGATTCGTAGCGCAGTTCACCTGGCACCTCAACTGGTATGCAGAGGATTCGTGGCTGCTTTTGTATCCGCCTTATAACAAAAACATTTTTGACGCGGGCGTCAAGGCAGCTTCGGGAGCGGTACTTCTGGTTCTACTTTCCGCAGTTCTGCTAATACGCAATAGCAACATAAGTAGGAGAATTATCCCGTTTCTTCAGAAACCATTAACTGTGCTTTTTCTGACAAATATTCGTTGTGATGCACCGAGGAACCCAAGCCTGTGGAGCGCCACGCCGGTTCGAAGGACGCTGGGCGATGCGTGGCTTGTGCAAGCGGTTGTGCTTTTTTCCAGCTATATCTACGCGCCTCAGCTGAACATCACGATTCTGCCATTGTTCGCCCTAACGTTTTCTGAATTCCGCTTGCTCGGCTACTTAGGCTTCATAGCTTTCGATTTGGTCAATCTTCAAGTCATAACCAACTGGTTTCTGACAAGCGACCCTTGGAATCTGCCTTCAATAACCCAAGTATTCAGCGTTTTAAGATGCGTTATACTTATCCTGTTGGTTGCGTTCTATCTACGGATGCATAGAACCGACGTATGAATACTCTTATTGTCAACGGTTTCTACCTTAGGACAATAGTGCTGGCAGGGCGTGATGAAAAAAATACTTTGGAGGCAGCCAAACATTCGCTGCATTCCACTTCCACACCAAGACTGGTTGGAAGGCCTGAGAAGTTTGAATGCCGATTGGTGTTTAAAGGGGCTAATTGTTTGAGCAAAGGTCGCTTGGAACTCTAATGATTGAAACCGCTTTTATAGAATTTATTAGGAAACAGGCTTAGAGCTGCGAGCAACAGGGCTACTGAAGCTCCAAAAACCATTACTGCCACGTTTATCAACCTTATGGCGATCAGGTAAACGGCTTGCTCTTTTGTGGACAGGGTAATCGACAGAGGCGTCGTCATTCCTCCATAGACCTCCACCACGACGCTTAAGTTGTTATAACCGTATGCGCTTACATTGACCGCGTAGAAACCGTAGGGTAACGTCAAGTTGAGAACGCCGTCGGTCAAATTTACTCTGGTATGATTCAACATAACCTCGGCGCCAAGCGGGTGAATCTCTCCCTTGATCCAGCCGTACTCGCTGTGCGAAACGTTATAAACAAAGATGTAGGCGTCCTCGTATGACGCTGACGAGGTGGGTGCGGCCATATTGAGTGAGAGGGTTTTTGAACCATTTATTACGGCGAAGTAAAACGTCATTGACGCGTTATTGGTCCTATACTGCAAAGCAGTGGCCTCGACGCCGTTAACCGAAAAGGGGCCGCAGGGATCTGCGCCGTTCGAACTCGAGTAAACATCGCACACTGATACCAACAGTGTCTCCAAACCGTTTGTGGTGAAATTAGTGGACCAGCCCCCGGTTTGCGCAGAAAGACCCGTCGCCTCCCAGAATTTCTGCAAAAATAGTGAAGCGTTGGCGTAGCAAGTCAGGTATCCGCCTACCAGTACACCGTTCGCTGAAACAGAGTAGTTCTGAGCGCCTATGGAACTAGTCTCCCAAGTATCAGAGTGCTGGGAGCCAGAAGCAAAAAGTATGTAGCCAGAAGGCTTGAACAACTCTGCTTGGCTAACGGAGGACACCACGGTGATGGCCCCCGGTGAATTCTGAGGATAAAGGCTGATCGTGCCGTTTGACACTTTGAAGAAGCGGTTACACACAGGTGAATCCGTGTTCGTTTTCGAACTCTGAACGCTTGATGTCTTCGTCGTATTCGGAGCCTGTAGGAAGACGGTTGTGGAGGAAGACGCGACCTCTACAAAAGCAGAAGACAGAAGAAGAACCGTGAATAAGACTAAAACGTAGAAACTCTTCTGCCCCAAAGTATCGCACCCGAACCTGGGAGGGACCGTAGACCTACACTATATATTGTTTACTGCAAGCCTCAGATACTAAAGCCAACAGCTTTGTTAACAAAAAACTCAAATACTATTCCGCGGTCCGCCGTCCTCATACAAGCAGGAGCCGAGCACAAACAATCCCTATGTGCAGAAGACGCTTCTATAAGTATTTCATTAACGACTGGCCAAAATAAGCGTTAACACTTGTGCTTTCTGTTTTAAGTAAAGCTCACCAGCAAATGCTTATGAACCATCAGTTTTTGTCAGCATTAAAACCCCAACAAACACCGTTCTGCAGAATATTTTTGACCGTAAATAATTCGTCGAAGCAAACTTGGGCATCAAAGCTGTTTTACTGAACAGGAAAATCACGAAAGAGAAGCCAAAGTCGAATTTTTGCACTGCTAATTGCGCCGCTCGGGTGGAATTGATATCGATAGCTTAAACTGCGAAGCATACCTCGACGTGATAATAGAGGTTTTACCTAAGGTTGAAAGAAAAAAGGAGGGGTTGAGCCGCCTAGCTGACAACCAGCGTCGTCTGAGTCGTCGCACCGTTACTAAGCTGCAACACAACAGTCACAGTTTCACCAGTCGACAATTTTATTGATGTGGGGACACTGAAAGATATCGTGGAACCCTGCGCGCCGGCGGATATCGTTTGTGGAGTTGAAAGTGTAACGGGGTTTCCGTTAAGCAACACCGAGTTCACTTGCACAGCGTTGTTCCCAGTGTTGTCAACGACGATGGAACACGACGCAGTAGCGCCACCTGAGCAGCTTGAGGACGACGCCAATATCTGAACAGCTGGTCCACCAGAATAAGACTTGAACAACCCGAACACCCATCCAGCAACTGCTACGGCGATCACTATGGTAATGGCGATCAAAATGATTGTCGCTATGACCGGCGAAATCGCTTTCTTACCCTTTCCAAGACGTTTCGACTTAAGCGTCTGCATACAAACAAACCGCGCCCACAGACTATATATAGAATTTAGTGCTCTTAAAATTCCGCCTCTATAGGCACCTTCTCATAAAAACACATTCAATAGGGCAAACCAATTCAGCGCGTAAGCTGTTGAGTCGGTTGACCCAGCGAAACAATATCAGTCGAAGCTTGAGTTTCTTTTGCGTTTAAACACCGTAAGAAATATTTAATGAACTCCGATTTTTCGTCTTTCTCTAATATCGTTGACGGGACGGGCAAGATATTTGTTCAGCCGAGAGTTTCGAGGCGTATAGGCAACAATAAGTTCAGGGTAAACAGCGGGAGAGCCTGGGAGAAACTCAACGAAAGAATCGAAGTATCAGATTGACCTTTGGGCGCGACAGTAAATGTTTGACCAAGACTATTTTATGGATGAACAAAAAAATGGTGAGATGAAGGGTTAAGGATGGCTTAGGTGCAACTCATAAGAAGTGGGCGCTATCTTAGAAATTTAGGAATAGGGACGAAGGCGGCTTTGAGCAAAGTCAAGTAATAAAAGAATCCAACGTCAAAACCGCCGTAGATTTAATAGTTCTGGCTGTGCGAGCCGCCGACGGTTTGAAGGGCTGAGCTTGGCTTGGTTTTTACACTGCTTGGTCTGGTGTTAAATCTTCTTGTGTGTCTGAAATGCTTGTTGTTGAAGCTTAATCCCAGCAAAACCGCTTCTTATTAACAACGCTTATGAAAGATATGTACTCCTTCTATCTTTTTAAGGACTCCATCTTTTAGCCATACGTCTTTATGGATAAACTCAGCCTCGCATAATTATGCATGAAAGACAATAGATTGGCCATCTTTGAAGCTTCATCACGTGCTTTTAGGCGCCCCTGAGATGCGATCCCGTGCCGGCCTCGATGCTTTATTCTTGAAGCACGCAGATATGGATTCGTATTTCTGACCCTCAATTTATCCTAAGGAAAAAGGATATCGGTGGTTTTAACCCATCCCGGCTTGAGCCGAATTCACCTTTTTTCATCTCATCTGATGGAAGACTTCGATGCGGGTATATTCTGAAGAACTTGGAAGCCCAAGCCCGCCCAGTGGGACATGCGAATCAATTACTACAGAAACGAAGAAGACAGGCATCAATATAGGGACCGTTCGAAGAAAACCCAAACAAGTTTCGGTAACCGCGGCTTTTTCAAAATGAAAGATGATGCTCAAGTCGTATTTTCTTAGCCGACAGGCTGCGGTCTTCGGTGCTGGGACTATGGTAAAAGAAAAGAGAGATAAGGCCGCGGGTTGCTGACGGAGTCAAGCGGCTGAAAGATTAATCAAAATACTGAATTTGAATAGTGGCAACTGTGGACGACCCCGCTTCCAAGATATGGTTTCGCTTGGTAGCATGTCCACATATGGTCAACCCCAAATCTTACAAAAGCCAGTGGTTTCGTGGCTGGGTTTACCGTTAAAAGGCGATTGACCCGCATGAGCAAAGAATGAAAGGCTGAGCAGTTTGACTGCAGAGCGCACATTTTTCGCGAACCACGTCCCCTTGAGCCGTGTTCTTCTGTTACACCGACCAAACGCAAATGAAAAGTGGGAAGCACACCCACCTATTCTCATCGTATACAAGCGGGTTAACTTTGCAAATACGAATCTCTGACAATGCTCACTCTTTTCGAAGGTGTACAACAACATTTCAGAGGCGACCAATACGCCTGAGCGAATTAAGAAAGTAGGGAAAAGGCGGAAAACGTAAAATTTTATGCGATGCGGGAATTCGGTGTCATTTAGAGTTGGCTCGACGGGGAAATAGGTAAACCTTGTTCTGCAAGGTAGCCGGCACCACATAATAACGTGTGGGGTTATGTGTCTATACGCATAAGGTTCCACATGCAGGGGGCTCGCAAAACTCTTTTTGACTATGAATTTTCCCTTTATCAGCCTACAATAAGGTGTCCACGCAACCCATCTTTGCCCTAACCCGCCTCAATCCAGTGCTGCAAACGGTGGCACCGCCGTGTACCCCTTGTATTGAAGTGGCTCCAGTGAATGAACAAAAAAATCCTCCATATTTCAATCCTATAAGATTGTTAATAATTAATTGGAAAACAAACCGGGATTCAGACTTCGAACGCGGCGAAACACTCTGTGTTGTCCACCAAATGATATTCTGACAGTTACAAATTTTAATAGTCTCCAAACGGAAGACAAACACGATTTCGCTTAGAAATTAAGCATGACACGCATGTCACAAGCCTTGCTACCAGTCGCTGCTAAAATTATTCTCAGAAACTAAAACATTGAAATAAAAAAGTTAAAAGAAAAAAGGAGGGGTTGAGCCGCCTAGCTGACAACCAGCGTCGTCTGAGTCGTCGCACCGTTACTAAGCTGCAACACAACAGTCACAGTTTCACCAGTCGACAATTTTATTGATGTGGGGACACTGAAAGATATCGTGGAACCCTGCGCGCCGGCGGATATCGTTTGTGGAGTTGAAAGTGTAACGGGGTTTCCGTTAAGCAACACCGAGTTCACTTGCACAGCGTTGTTCCCAGTGTTGTCAACGACGATGGAACACGACGCAGTAGCGCCACCTGAGCAGCTTGAGGACGACGCCAATATCTGAACAGCTGGTCCACCAGAATAAGACTTGAACAACCCGAACACCCATCCAGCAACTGCTACGGCGATCACTATGGTAATGGCGATCAAAATGATTGTCGCTATGACCGGCGAAATCGCTTTCTTACCCTTTCCAAGACGTTTCGACTTAAGCGTCTGCATACAAACAAACCGCGCCCACAGACTATATATAGAATTTTGCAGTTTACAACGTGGTCCAAAACGTTTCTTGCTTCATCGCTAGATCTAAAGCTGGTTTGAAGTTGAAAAGTAAGTTTGTTTAGATTCAATATGGGTGTCGCCTCAGCCAACACGTGTTTGGCGTTTCTCAAACAGAATGAATTAAATGGGTGGTAGATGAATCTTGAAGTCTAAGTGATAAAGCAGTCTTACTTAATAGTGACTCAGGTTGGGTGGCGGAATAACGCGCATATAGGAAATTTCCCAAAAAATTTGGAATCACGGCTTGAGGATCAGTCGAATGTTTTAGCATATTTTATATTGTGGTGTGGATGCATCGCAGTTTTTAGGGTTAAACAATTATGACAAGGCTTTGCGTCGCGCGATAAAGTTGGGAACCTCTGAACCAAGAGGAGAAGATTGGGGCAACGGGTTTTTCCAAAGAATAATCACGATTCTGTTGCAATATTATCCTAATGCTCTGCTCGAATGATTTTGGGTGACTATGTTTTATTTGTGATTCAGACCCGCGAGTCAGATCAAACCGGTATTCAAGATGCGGAAATTCGATGGCCACCGCAAAATATTGACCTTCGGTGACGCAGAGATACTATGGCGTCGGCCATTATTATGGTTTTCTAAAGAGGGTTTTTGCGGAGCAATACAGCATTTATTGCGCCGCAATAATAGCTGCGCAATCGTGGTTGTTGACTCATTGAGTAAAATGAATGATAATTGTGGTTTACAAACGTGTGGGAAAAAACAGTTTAGTTATCTTTTGGTATAAAGTCAGTCCGAGCTCCTACAAGTGTTCCTAGAATTCGCGTGATTCCGTTTTAATATGTCTTGAAACCGTGTTATTGTGCATTATGTACTTAGTTCATAACTCGGATGGTAAAACCATATATTGCTATTGCTGTTGGTATTTGGAATATTTTAATATTTGCTTGTAAGCCATAAAAATATATTGGTTTGTGGGTCTTCTCTTTGTGAATATTTATTATTTCTTCGTTTTTCTTTTGTTATAGTGGTCTTGCGATTAAGTTATATAGTCTGTGTAAGGGTCAGCGCTCATGGTGTTTAAGCTTCGACGCAAGCCAGTTAAGGCTGTGAACAAGCAGAAAGAGGCCGAGGAAACTGGTACGCAGAGCACTTTTGGAGAGGCTGTGGGCGCCTTTGCTTATCGTTATTTTGGCAAGTTGGCGAACAGTCTTCGCTCGGCGATGCCCGAATTGCCAACGGATATTTTAAAGAGCGGTATGACCTATTCTCCTGAGGCTTATTTGTCGCTTGTCGTGATGGTTGCGGCTATGACTATTCCTGTATCCATTATCTTCGTGGTTGCGGCCTTGGCGTTCAAAATCCTGTTTTTGTTGCCCTTCGCGGTTTTGCCTGGGATGGTGTTCGGCATGGGTGTGTTTTACCCCAAGGTGGCCGCGGGTGGCCGCGCGTCGGCGCTGGATGACGAGCTTCCGTTTGTGATCGGCTACGTAACCGTTCTCGCAAGCGGAGGTGTTTCACCCATCATGACGCTGAAGAGGCTGAGCCGCGTTAAACTGTATCCAAAGGCTGCTATTGAAGCGAAGCGGGTTCTTATGGACATAGAGATTTTCGCTGCTGACCCGATAACCGCACTCGAAAAAGCGTCTCGCTACAACCCCAACAAGGTTTGGGCGGATTTCTTCGGCGGTTACACAAGCGTGTTGAAGACTGGTGGGGACACGGTTGACTATATGCAGAACAAGCTTCGCGACGTGTTCGCGTATCGCGCCCTCAAAGTTAAGACGGCTGCCGAAACCATTGGTACTTTCGCGGAGTCCTATATTTCTGTGGCGGTTATTCTGGGTATCGGTCTGTTCGTTTTGTTCGCTGTCGAAGCGATTCTCGGCTCCGCGAGTGGCGCTGGAAGCGGCAGCGGTGGAATAACCAACATTGTTTTATTGACAACTGTTTTCAACCCGCTTATTTCAATGGTTTTCATCTACATAGCGCACAGCGTTCAGCCCAAGGAGCCGTTTAATTATCTTAAGCCGTACTACGTCTTCGCTGCGAGTGTGCCCATTATTCCTGTGGCCGTTCTTTTACCCGTGCATATTCCACTGGCATTCAAGTTGGCGGCTGGGTTGGCGCTTGCCACGCTTCCAGGCTCAGTTGTGGGTATCAGGGAGAACAGGGCTAGAACGAGCGTTGAGCGTATGCTTCCAAGCTTTATTCGCGACATTGCCGAGGTGCGTAAGACTGGTTTGGCGCCTGAGAAGTGTATCGAGCAGCTGTCGAGCAGGAACTACGGTGGATTAACCAAGATTGTGCAGAGCATGGCTTCGCAGGTGAGTTGGGGTGTGCCTTTGAGACAGGTGGTTATCAGTATTATTAATCGGACGAGGAGTTGGGTGACCCAGGCCACGATGTTTTTGTTGTCCGAAGTCGTCGACGTCGGAGGTGGAACGCCCGAGATGCTTGGCAACTTGGCGGACTTCGTTGAGAGAACGTCGCAGATTGAAAAGGAGAAGAAGAGCCAGCTGAAACCCTATATCTTCATTCCCTACTTTGGCGCCATTATGATTGTAGTGGTTACGGTTCTGATGGTTTACTTTTTGACTTCTCCGATTATTTCGGGGACTGGTTACAACCCGTTCTCCTCGGGACTCGGTAACCCAACTCAGATGACAAATTCTATGCTGGCGGGTGCGATCTTCACGAGCTGGGTTATGGGCTTTGTTTCGGGTAAAATGGGTGAGGGTAGCGTCGCGGCGGGTTTCAAGCACGCCTCGCTGCTTGCGGCTGTGAGCGGATTGGTGGTGTACATATCCACGATATTCTTCCATATTCCGGGTGTGTGAGAATAGGATATATAGTCCCCGGCTTGCTTTTGAGCCATGCAGCCCATTAGCAATGCTAGGTTGGCTGTTCTGGGTGGCTCTTTGTCAACCGCCTATTTCTCCTATTATGTGGGCGTTTTGTCGTTGGCGTTGAGCAAACCCGAGATTCTGATCGTGTTCGCCCTGCTCGCTCAGTGGGTGGCCACGCTCAGACTTATGAACAACGTTTTGACGGCGGAGTTCAAGCGGTTTCTGGGTGTGTGGTTCGTTTTGTCTCCTCTGTTTCTGCTACCCTCGGCTGTGACCTTTTGGAAAATTTTGTTGTTCGGGTCATCGACGCCCATTGTTTGGATCGCTTTGGGCGTTGGCCTGGCGTTGGTTTTGGCGCTGCCTCTTCTGAGACAGGGAGTGCGCGTAACCACTTTTATGAGTTCTGTGTTAGCGGTGACACTGTTCGTTTTGGGTGCACTGAGCGCCAATAACACTCTTTTGGGTGTGTCCTCGGGTTTCTCGCTTGTGGCCGGAGTGTGTCTGAGCTATCATTTGTCTAAGGCGAGCTGGCGTTAACACATAGCGGGTAGGCTCGAATGGATATATGAAAAGCCGTAGCCGTGTCCCACTCTTTGGGAGCGCCCGCGTGATGGGCTCACAGTGGACTCACTGGGTGAGCTGCGTGTCAAAAGAGGATAAGATTTTCATGTGTCGCCTGTCCTTAGGCTTCGGGCGTAGAGTTTCGCGGAAAATGTTATCCACCGAGTTCTTTGTGTCTGAAACAGTCGACGACGTGGTCGTTCACCATTCCCGTGGCCTGCATGTGTGCGTAGCAAATCGTTGAGCCAACGAATTTGAATCCGCGGCTGATAAGGTCTTCGCTGAGTTTGTCGGAAACAGTTGTTCTGGCTGGTATTTCTTCAACGCTGCGCCATCTGTTAATTGTTGGTTTGTATTGGACGAATCCCCAAATGTAGTGGTCGAATCGTCCAAATTCTTTTTGCACTCTCAGAAAGGCTTGGGCGTTCTGAATTGCTGAACGGATCTTGAGTTCGTTTCGAACTATGCCTTTGTCCGACAATAGGTTCTTGATTTTTGGTTCGCTGTATTTGGCCACTTTGAGTGGGTCAAAATCGTCGAACGCCTTTCTGAAGTTTTCGCGCTTTCTGAGGATTGTAGCCCAGCTCAGGCCAGCTTGGAATCCCTCCAAGACTAAGAGCTCGAAGATTTTGTTGTCCCCGTGTTGTGGTACTCCCCATTCGGTGTCGTGGTATGCGAGGTATAATGGGTCGCTGAGCGGTGCCCAAGGGCAGCGTTTTAATTTTGTCGTTTAGGGTCGTTTTTTGAATTTTGAGCCGCTCTTTAAGTCTGCTTATTGACGCTTCGCAGTTTTGGGTGTTTGTGGTGCTGGAGATGGGTTTTTGGTCAAGTGGTAACTGGCTTGGGTAGTTGTGGGTTGGCTGCGACGTGCGGTTGGAAACCAGTGAAGAAAATATTTTTATCGGTAGTATGTATAGAGAAACTTGAAAAGCTTTATATACTTAGTTGAGTTTTGGTATATGTGCCGGAAAATCCCGAAGACAACATTGAGGGCGTAATCTACAGGTACGTGTTGGTAGCAGGGGAAGTGACTTTTAGAAGACTGCTATCCTACTTGGCTCAGCACAGCTCCGAAAGACTAAGGAGGGACAGAGTCGCCTTAGTGCTGGGTTCAATGGCTTCGCGCCAAAGGGTTGAGGTCCTAAAGGTTGGCGCGCAGTGGAAAATCAGGCAGTCAAACACGAAAAGCAGAAGCTTCTAAAAGCATTCCTCTACTCACCTTTTTTTCTTTTCGCCCTCTTTGTCACCGTACGCGTAGCCGATAAAACAGAAGCCTTTTCAGCGCCAAAAACGGGCCGGGATGCTGAAACCGTCTAAGCGGTCAAAAGAGGACGCCGACGCGTTTTGACGACGCGTCCACAGTTCATTTTCGCAACGAATCCGCTGAAAGGTTGGCCTAGGAGATTCTGAGCATTATTTTCGTGGGTATGCCATCGTTCATAACAGCTGTTATGCTAGTTCCTCCTTCCTCTAGGGTGCTCAGAGGTTCAAGCGCTTTTCTGACTCTTTGCAAAACATTTAGCTTATCTTGGAGCGTTTTTACGGACTCCTCAAGGGTGTTGGCTTCTTCTTCGGGTGAAACGTTAATTATGACTTTTAGCCCCATGAGATCCAGTGTTTGGGCGTCACCCGCTTTTGCACCCGTGACTTTGCCGCCGGTGAGCCTGTTAAGGGCTTCTTGGGTTTTCCTGATCTTTTCAACTCTCACCCGGGACTCGTCCAGTCTCCTCAAATATTCACCCAGTAGCGTCTTAATTCTTGATACCTCTTCATCCAATTCTTTTGTGAGGTCCGCTGCTGATTTGTATGTGTGTAGCTCCATCGACAATGATTTTCAGTGTTTTTTGCTACCCAGATTATTTAACTCTTTCGCACGCCAACCGCACCCGATTAAATGAGGCAAGCCAATCGTTACAGCAGTTTGCTCACTATTTTTTGGGCGAGTTCCGGGTTAAATATGTTCACCGAAAAAGCGTTCTCGGAACGCAGAACATCGTCTCTGAGAGTAACGTAGATCACAAGCTTGTTGTCTATTATTAGCATCGGCGGAAACTCTGTCGAAGAAGGTTTGAACACAACTCTGTTGGCGCCTTGCTTAAAAGTGTCCAGTGCAGGAGACTTCGATTGGCTTGGATGGACAAGTGTTACGCTGAGGCTGGGCGTGGTTCTGAGCGCGTTTTCAATCGCCTGAGCCAAACTTTTGGATTCAAGGTTCACAGCTATTATGCGGTTCTGGGCTCTTTTGATCGCCGCTGTTATCACCTTTTCTAAGCTTAGGCCAGAAGTGTTGGACATGACGTCTGTGGCGTCGAATATGTCTTGGGTCTTGGTGTACGCCTGGGCCACCTCTTGCCAGCTTATAGCGAAAAGAGAGGTTAATTTGAGGTCTTGTTTGAACGCTCCGTTTTTGTCCAACCTGTCTTTTAGGTGGTTCATGGCCCGCTGAACATGGTCGCCGGTTGTGAGAGTGTCCAGCATTATAAGTGTTCTAACAGCGTAGATCGTGTTTTCGGCTTCGCCCCATCCGCCGTCGGATCCCTGTTTGGACAAAAGCTCCTTTGTGACCTTGTCCACTTTTTCGGCGGTGATTTGGCCTCCGTCAAACATTGTTTTAATGTAGATGTATATCTCGTGGATGGGTGTTCGGTCAAGCTGTTTGGCCACTTTTTGGTCGAACAGGTTCACAGTGTGTTTGAGGGCGAGTTGAACGGCGGGGTCCTGTTTGTCGAACTCCAAGGTGAGCAGGCTCAGAGCCACGTGGTTTCCGAGTATTGAGCCATCGGGCAGCTGAACTCTTTTGGCGTCGTCCAAAATGGACTTTGAAAACTCTCTGGCGAGGTCGGGCTTATAGTCTTTGGCCAACCTGTAAAGATAGAGCACGGCCTCTGGGTCCTTCTGTGGAAGGTCCACGAGGGCTGTTAGTTTGACGTTGAGCTCGTTTTCTAGCGTGGACAAAACGTTTGGGGCCAAACCCACTACGTTTCTGGCTCCGAGTTTGAGGGCTTGGAGCGCGTATAATGCCGCGTCGAGCGCCAGCTGGGAGCCGACTTTCTTAGTGAGTTCCGACTCTATCCATTTAAACGTGTTTTCCAGTGGATGTTGCGAGGTCGGCGTTGGCCCCTTTTGAGAAGTCAAGGATTTGTCGAGTAGTCTGTTCGCAACCGCTTAAAAATTTTTGTATGTGCAGCTGAGGCGACCCGTCGCGGCCGTGGTCCACTTTAATCGGGCCACAGGTAGGGGCGCTCGCTTGTTTGCATTGGGCAGCGGATCGGTTCGACGCATCTGTCTTTAAGCGTTGGCTGTCATTGGATGCTTAACGTGCGGTTGAAGGGGTAATATTGAAGCACAATGGTGGTGGGACAGACTATGATTGCTTGGGTAATGTTGAAGCCGTCGCTGTAAAGAATTGCGGTGGTGTTGGAGAATGTGACTATGCGAAGTGGGTCCACGATGTCCGGCTGAGGTTGCTCACAACCCGCCGAGCGGATTTCGTGGTTGCTTGTCGAAATTGTCTGTGTGAACGGTATGGCCACCGATTGCTTCGACATAGGGGCGAGCAGCGCTGCCTCAACCGCCGCGTTGATTTGGCTCAACGAGTTCCACTGACAGATTCGGGGTCCCACTAAAAGAGTGTTCTGGGTTTGGGTGAACGCCGCGATGGACACGACCAGCGTTAAGGCGAGTATCAGCGCGGCCTCGAGTGTCACAGAAGGCATGTTATGCTGAGCCCCCAAGTTGTGTTAAGGGTTAGGGTGAACTGTTGTTTTGAACTCGCGGTGAGAAACAGTGTTTGGTTAACCCATTGGAACGAAGTGTTCACGGATGTCTTTATCTGAGGGTTGAACAGAGGCGTTGGAAAACCGTTCACTGTGTATCGATATTTTAGGGTGTAGACGGTTTCTTGGTTATGAGTGTAGGCGGTGAGTAGGGTTAGGCTGAGGTTAACTCGATAGGGTGAGAAGTATGCATAGGCGTAGACGGGTTCGCCAGCCGTGAGCATTGTGTTGTAGTTGTGATACGAAAAGTTGGGTTCCCCTTGTAGCTCCGTGTATTCAAAGTAGGTTGCGTTGAGCGGCTGGGCTTCTTGTAGATAGTTGTTAAAGTACGCTTGGGCAAGCTGAGTGTTCTGCGTGGACGAGCCTTCCGCCAAGGCTTGTAGCAGGGCTTCGGCGTAGACCTCTGACTGGGTGGACTCTCGTGGAGCGCTGTAATTCACTAAGCCGAAAGCGTAGACCGAATACAGCACGGCGACTATTAGCAGAGCCGCGAACACAAGGGTTTGGGCGGATTCAGGTTTCCGCGAAGTATACGATTGTAAGGTTGGGCGCATATATAATCGCCTCGGCTGGATTAGCCTGTGTTAAGGCACCGTGTGTTACTAGCAAGACTGGCTTCGGTTCGCCGTTTTGATATGTGTAGACCTGCAGTGTCCAAGACTTTTGAGCGGTGTAGAGCGACACTGTTTGAATCAGCTGCTGCGGGTTGCGTAGCTGTGTTTGAAGCGTACCCGAGTAGACCAAGTAGTCGAGTACAGCTTGCGGTGACTGAGACGGGTTTGGCTGGGTCTGTGCGAATCTGGGCATGGCCGCCGCGAAGAAGAGTATCACGATGGCCAACATTGCCTCGAGTGTTCGTGCCTGAGCCGCTTGTGAGTGGTGTCTCATGATTTAAAGCAAACCTCAAGGGTCAGCAGTGTGCCGTCTAAGAGCGGCTGATAAGCTGAGTAGCAACTTGAAAAGAGAGGAGAGGAGCCAAGGGTTAGCGTCTTGGTCCAAGATGTGTTGTTGAGCCAGTTGTCAACGAGTATCAGCTCGCCTGAAACCGCCAATGGTGGCTGCAGGATGACCGATGCGTCGCTGAATACCAGCATCGTAGAGTTTTTGTTGAAAAGGGTTTTGGGGGGAGCTGACGCAAGCTTGATCCATTCGGTTTGGTTTGAACCTATTTGAAACAAGAGTTGGTAGGCGGTTTGTTGTTCGTAGGTCTGCGTGTCCGCCTTTGAGCCCTGCGTAGATGTGGTAAGCGCAACGCTTTGCAGTATTAGCGATGCTGCTACGAGAAACAAGGCGGTTGCGACCACGGCGTCAAAGGCGTCCTCCAATCAGAACATCCTGCCCAGAAGAATTGTTGCAAGGGCCACCGCCGTGGTTAGCAAGGCGTCTGTGAGGCCGTATAGAGCGGAGCCTTTGTGTGCTTTGCCAGCTAAGAGACCAAGTAGATAGGCGTTTATGACTATGGAAGTGTACACGGATGTTTGTAGGGCGGGGTTAAAGTGTATGAGTAATGTATTGGTCGGGGCGAAGCCTGCGGCGGATTTCTGTGCGAGTGTTTTGAGGGTGCTTGTCACAGCTGTGGCTGCGGCCGCTAAAATGGCGGCGCTCACATACACCGTCGCCCTGAAAAAGGAAGCTTTTGAATTATACGAGTTCTGAGTGTTGGCTACTGTGTTCACAGTGTCAGCTAGGGATTCGAGTTGCTCTGTGTCGGCGCCTAGTTTTTCGCTTTCTGCAAGCATGTCGGAGTAGGCCTGTGCAAGGTAGGGTTTGGGTTTTTTTGGCGATACTATTTGTTCTAAGACGGTTTTCGGGTATTTGTTGGATGCCGCAATTTTGGTGAGTGCAGCGGTGGGCGGCGCTCCTTTTTTTGCTTCTTCTGCGAAGTCTCTTGCGAGCTGGGGTAGCGTCGCTAAGAGTTTGGTGTGGTGTTTGGATTGGGAGTAGTAGTAGGCCGCGAGTGGTGCTGTGGCTGCTAATAGTGCAGTGGCCACTTTCAGGTAGAGCGGTAGTGGTGCAAAAGCCGATAGTGTCGCGAGCATAGTGGCTGAGGCAACGATTTTTATGGTTGGGGCGAGGGATACTGGCTGCAGGGTTGCGGGGTAAGCTTGTTCTATGATTATGTTGACGAGTGCAGCTGCTGGGAGAGCGGTGAATGTTGCCAAGTAGATGAGCAGGGGTTGAGCGGTTATTGAGGCGAATATGAGCATTGTTAACGGCGCCACTGCAAACGCTATTAGAACAGTTGAAGAGGCGACGCCGAGCCTTTCGGTTGCTAGTTCTGTGTCGTGTGAAAGGTTTGCGAGTTCGGCTTTTGAGTGGTCTCTGAGCGAGTAGTAGGGGTCGCCGATGCCTCTTTCGGCCGCCGACACGGTTCTCAGAAAGGTTTGGAAGCGCTGGGATGGGTGTTGGTTGGCTAGTTGGTTGGCGGCTTGCGCGGGTGTTAGATGGTTGAGTTTTGTGTGTTTCACTATTTTTAGGTATTCTTTGGAGGTTTGTTTGAGTGAAGGCGCGTTCAGTGTGTTTCTGAGGGTGGTGAGTGGAGGGGCGTGGTTCGCAGCAACTGTTAAAAGGGTGGAAGCGAAGGGTAACTCTGTCTCAACGCGTCTTCTTCGGTTGGAAGCCTTTGAAAGGAGCGTAAGGGGGGTTGCTACGTAGGCCAATATGAGTGCTGTGGGAAGAATTAGCAATGCGAGTGGTTGATGTGTGAATCTGAATACAACATAGGCTGCGGGCGCTGCGCCCAAAAGTGTTCGCTTGAGTCTTTTACGGGTGGCTTTGCTAAGCGATGACGGCGAAACGTCTTCGCCGGACTTTGTGATTAAGTCACTTAGATTCAAGTGGTTATCACTTCCAACTCTTTGACTTTGGCGCAGGTTGAGCATGACCCGTCTTGTTGAAGCGGACTGGAGCACTCTGGACACAAGGGTTTTATTGTCCTGATGATTTTTTCTGGGTTTTGTCTTAAATCGGGGTTGGATTGATAGACCCAGCTTATTTTGGAGACCGCGTCGTGTGTGAGGAGTGTTGGGTCCACTTGTGACTCTACGTATAGGTTTTGAAGTAGGTTGCGTCGCAGTGTGAGTTCTTGGACGAGTTCTTTGGGTGTATATACGCCTTGGTCTATGAGAAGCTGCGCTGTGGGTAGATTCACGTGTTCTTGGTCGTGCAGGGATTTGATAGAAGTGGGGGTTGCGGTGTACACTTTTTTGAAGACCGACCCCTTTTTTGCATTGTATTCGTGGTCCAAGATTGTGGCTATGTATCTTCTTGAGGGCGAGGCTCTTAGTTCGACTAAGGCGTGGAGTGCGGAAAGGCTCTGAGGCTCAACGTTTATTGGCTGAGCCACGAGTCTTTGCACTGCAAGCTGCGGTGTTTCGCTGTGAATGGATGTTAATCCGCCGTGTCCAGTAAGCACGCTTTGAGCCCAGCTTCTTCCTTCTTCTCCGCGTACTTCCCCCACGATTATGTAGTCCGCGGACATTCGGAGGGCGTGTTTGACGAGTTGGTCCAGAGTTATCTCTGCGTATCTGTTCTGTGTATATGAATAGCGGGCTATCAGCGGGGTCCAGTAGCCGTGGGTGAGTCTGAGTTCGCCTGCGTCTTCCACTGTGACGATTCTGGCGTTGCCGGGTATAAAAGAAGTTAAGGCGTTTATGGCGCTGGTTTTGCCTGAGCCACTTACTCCGGTGACTATGAGGGCTTTTCTGTTCTCTATTAGAAGCCAGAGCCATGCAAGTGCGTCGGGTGTAGTGGCATCGTTTACGAGTAGCTGTGTTATGCTCCAAGGGTTTTTGGGGAATTTTCTTATGGCAACCGATGTGCCGCGGTGGCTCACTTCGGAGCCATAGTTGAGTGTTAATCTGTTGCCGTCTGGAAGCCTCGTGCTGAGCAGGGGGTTATAGGTGCTTATGGGCTTTCCCGCTTTGGAAGATAAGCGTTGAACCAGTTCGTCGAGCTCTGATTTGTTGAGGATTATGTTTGTTTCGAGTGTGCCGTTTCGGTGTTTGACCGATACGGGTGTGTCTGGTGCGGCTATGACTATATCTTCTACGTCTGGGTCGTCGATAAGGGGTTGTAGCAGGGAGTACCCGGCAAGTTCACGGTTGATATAGTAGAGCACGACCTCGTCGTCGACGCCAGCGTCCTTGAGAGTTCCCGTCAACTGCTCGTCAGAGAGAAAAATATTGCTCGGAAGCCAGTTCAAGACGTCTCGAAGCGCTCTTGTGTACTCGGCCAGTTTTTCTTGGTCGAACCGCGGGTCTTCGATGAAATAGTTGGTGTTTTCTATGTAGACTTGGCTGAGACCCGCTTTTTTGGGAGATGTGTTGGGGTTGTAACCTTGCGGTAGACGGGTTTGTTTGAATTGAGGTGTTGTTTGGAGGCCTTGGTCAGCTTTGTTCTTTGATTTAAGACCGTTTGGAAATCTGATCTTTGATTTGAAGATTTGGAGACCCATTTCATCTTCAGCTTTCAACCAAAGCGGTTGTGGGTAGAGAGGTTTGACCCGCGTTTACAACTATGCTTACGGTTGAGCCAGGCTGCAGACCCGTTAAGCCGCTAAGAGGCACTATGAGCGTTTGGGCTGCTCCGGGGCCGATAAGAACCGTTTGAGTAAGGTGCACGGGTTGGTTGTTGACGAATATTTGGGTTATGTTGGCAGTTGCCGCACCAGAGTTTTTAATGGAGAGGTAGAGTGTTGGGTTTGGTGTGGACGCGCCTTGAATTGAGGGTGTGCCCACGGTTGTGAGTATGGGAGTGTTGATTGTTCTTCCGAAGACGCCGAACGCCCAGCCGGCGTAGACCGCCACGATTGAAAGGGCGACCACAACTAAGATGATGGCTTCCAAGCTTTGGGAAACACCTTTTTTGGACCTGTTTTTCATTTTTGGTCGCATGTTTTTTACGTTTGGGTTTAAGTGGGTACTTGGTTTGTTAGTGGTTGGAGCGCGATGTAACAGGTTTTTTGACAACCCAATTCGGTTATGAGCCAGTCTTGTGAAGTTCCTTCCCCGATTAGCTGTATGGGTACCCAGACTGTATAGTTTGATTTTCCGTAGTAAACCGTTAAGGTGTTTTCATGAGTCGTCAGGGTTACAGGGGCGTTGAATATCAGAGTGGTTGACGGTGGTCCGAAGTAGTCGGGTTGGGGTATGTATCGAATTGTTTCGCCGTTGGTGAAATAAGAGCTATAGGTGGCCACCGTTACTGAGCTGTAGACTACGTTGAGGGTTGCTTTGATTGACCCGAATTTTGAGAGATTGAATTGCGCTATAGGTCCGTTTTGAGGACCGAGTGTGCCTGTTTGTGGGGAAACGACTTCGGCTTGAAAGCTCGGTGAGGGAAGGATCACCGTTAGATTTGCTGAAGAAAAGCTTTGGTTCAAGCCGTTTACACCGAACGATATGTGTGAAATATACGAAGGAGGTATCTCCATTGAAAGGGCAATAGTTTCATCCCCCGAAACCTGTATCTGGGCCGAGCCCGACCTGTAGCCGCCCCAGTAAAAGCCGGTCCAGTAGAATACGTAAGCTTCTTGAACGCTCCAAGGAATCGTGCCGGTTTGCGTTTCGTCACCTTGGAGTATTTGGACGCCGAAGTTGAGGTATCCAGCTGGTTGGCGAGCATTGAACCACCAGTTCAGATTCAAGTTGAAGGTGGGCGTTCCCTTCGGTATATAGGTCATCACCGTGTAATAGAAGAACACGCTTGTCTCAAAGGTTCTCTGAACGCTGTTTTGATTGTATGTGATGCCCCCGCAGCCAGCGGAGAACATTCCCCAGCGGGTCTGCTCAAGGTTGCGGCAAACCCAGGCATTCAGCACGTAGGGATCGGTCGTGGTCAGGAAAATGGACCCGTTTTGTGAGGCCGCCGCCAAACCCATTATCTGGGCGCCTATTTGCTGAGCGCCGCTTTGAGCCGTGGCATAGTCGGATGCCTCTGAACCAGACGAGTTGGCATGAGTATACGACGCTAGGCTGGGTAGTAGCGATGCCGCCAACAAAAGTGTGATTGTTACTATTATAAGCTGTGTTACAGTTTTGTCCAAGTCTGTCAGCTCGCGGTAAAAGTTGCCGATTCATAGTATATGTTGAGGCATCTTTGAGGTTGGACGTCTGCGATAGTGAGAATTGACGAGTTGATTTGGAGCAGTTGGCGAGCCGTAGAACTGGAGCAATAAGAGGCTTGTAGAACTGGCTGGGCTAAGCTGATGCTGTAGTAAGCTGTGTAGAGTCGAGGTTGAGAAAAAGTGGTGTTATAAAACACCAAGTCGATTGTCACGTAATCATTTGAAATCACCGTGGTGTTTTGATAACAGGAGCCCACGACCAACTGTGTTGTAAACTGACTCGTTACGCAGTTCGTAGGAATAAAAATTGGGCTGTAAGAACTTGGCACCGCGATTGCTTCTGTGAACAGTGTGAGGGCCAGACTCGGGTTTCCCCAAGGGTGCAGTGTGTATGATACTTGTTTAACAGGTAAAGCGGGTCCCTGATAAAACTGCTCTCCGGGAGCTGGCGGTAACAGATTGGATAGGTTCACCTGAACGGTTTGGAAGGTCTGCGTAAAGAAGTAAGCGGTTTCGAACGCTATTAAAGAAATTCCCACTATTACCAAAAGCCATCTTTCAAGTACCCGCAAGTCGAATATTCACAGAAGAAGATTCGTTTAAAAATAAAAAGGTAGGGAGGATAGATTAGGGTTTGACTTGTAATTCGACCAGTTTGTGGTCCTGTTTTTGACCCGTTAAGGCGCCAGTGGCGCACGCAGCAGCTGCTTTTTGACCGCGTCTCAACGTTCCTCTGTAAAGGCCCTGTTCGAGCGTTCTGCCGCTCTTTTTCTCCCATTCTTCGATTGGGATCCCGTACTTTGATTGTATCGCGTCCCTATACCATTCTGGGATGACGTTGAAGGCGCAGAAGGGAATGATTCTGTTGTCCGGTGTGACATAGTGTATATCACATCTTCTAAGTCTTTCTTCGTCGTGGTTGTATTTGTCTTGGAAGTGCATCATTCCAATGAAGAGGGTTCGTTTGTGAAGTTCTCCGAGTGCACTATAGTTGTGTCGGACCAGGGCATTGAAAAGCAGTTTTGCAAAGTTTATACCCTCGGGTTGGTTCTCTTTGTCTATGAACGATGGAAGCTTAGCGAGTATCTTCGCTGCAACAACGTATTTGCTGGCGCCTCCTTCTAAGTCTTCGGTCTTTTCTTGGAGGTATTCGAGTAGACCTTCGATATCCACAAATTTTGTTATGGGTACGAGCTTCCCTCTGTCCTCGAATACGTATGTTCCCGCGCCACACGCGAAGTGTATCGAGAGCTCATACTGCGGCTTCTTTGTTATTGCTTCAACAAAATGGGTTATGGGTACACAGCTGGGTACAGGGAAAAACGAGTCGCTGGGTATCATACCATTTGTTTGTTCTTCAATCCGTTTGATCGCGTCCGGTATGGTGATCCTGTATTTTTCTCTTTCACTCTTTGTCATTCTTCCAGTAAGCGATACGGGTTGGAAGTTTACGGCTCGGATAACGTCCAAGTTGTTTTGAGCAAATCTTATGATGTCGCCCAGTTCATGGTCATTGACCGACTTGATCACCGTGGGGACTAATACGATGCCCACGCCTGCTTTTCTACAAGCCTCGATGGTGTGCGGAGCTTCCCAGTGGTTTTTGGGGTTTGTTTTCGGTGTGACTCCGTCGAAACTCATGTAAAGAGTGTTGACACCAGCCTCGCGGTAGATTTTTGCAAGTTCAGGGTTCAGGGCGATGTTGATACCATTTGTGTTAAGCTGGATGTGGTCCACTCCACCTTCCTTCATGATTTTGATTAACTCAGGTAGATCCTGTCTTATTGTGGGTTCGCCACCAGTGATCTGTATTGCGTTTCCAGGCACGGGTCTCTCTGCTCTAAGACTCATGACCATGTCTCTAATGTCTTCTTTGCTTGGTTCGTAAACATACGCGCCTTCAACACCTTTTTTGGCATAGAAAAAGCAGTACCAACAGGTTAGGTCGCACCTGTTTGTGACCACTATGTTCGCGAGACCCGTGTGGCTTAGGTGGCTTTCACACAAGCCGCAGTTGTTGGGGCAGTCGCAGCTCACTTTTCTTACGTTGGGGTTTTCGGTTCCCTTCCCATTGTGTAAGTATCTGCTGAATTTTACATACATGTCATAAGAGCCAAAGTAGAGTTCCTCTGTTCTACCGTGTTCTGGACAAATTTTGTCCATCAACACTTTCCCGTCTTTTTCGTAGACGGTGGCCGGAAGGATTAGGTTGCATTCCGGACATATGCTTCTTGTTTCCGTTATAATGTGTCTGTCAAGTGTGTTTTCGGGTATGACGTCTAGAGCCATTCGAATCGCCTGCGGTGGACTTGGCAAACCTTTATTTAAGTTATCTCCACCGTTTTGCCGTTGGAAGTGTTTGTTGAGAGTCAGGCTTAAGTTTCACAGAATCCATGAAAAGAAGCGATGAGAAAACTGGTGATTATCGGCTCGGGTCCAGCTGGCTTTACAGCGGCGATCTACGCGGCTAGAGCTCAACTTGAGCCCTTGGTGTTCGCTGGTTCGCAGCCCGGCGGTCAACTAACGATTACCTCGGAAGTAGAAAATTATCCGGGTTTTCCAGAAGGTATTTTGGGCCCAGACTTAATGCAGAAGTTTAGGGAACAGGCTACCAAGTTTGGCGCCGAGGTAGTTGATGAAGACGTTGAAAAAGTTGACTTGCGGGTGAACCCGTTCAGAGTTTGGAGCCAGAGAGGCGTCGTTGAAGCTCTTAGCGTGATCATAGCAACGGGTGCTTCAGCAAAGTGGCTTGGTCTACCCGGCGAGAAAAGGCTTTTGGGTAAAGGTGTTTCTGGCTGCGCTGTTTGTGATGGCTATTTCTTTAAACAAAAGGACGTGGTGGTTGTGGGAGGAGGGGACTCTGCTATGGAGGATGCGCTCTTTCTTACAAAGTACGCAAACAGTGTTGTAGTTGTTCATAGAAGAACCGAGTTAAGAGCGAGCAAAATCATGCAACAACGTGCACTCAGCAACCCGAAGATTTCGTTTATTTTTGACTCAGCGGTGATTGACGTTTTGGGCGAGAAAAAGGTTGAAGCTGTGTTAATAAAGAATTTGAAGACTAGCGAAACGCGTACACTAAAGGTAGACGGATTGTTTGTCGCTATTGGACACCAGCCCAACACGCAGCTGGTTTCAGACCAGTTGGAGTTGGATGAAAGGGGTTATGTTAGGGTTTATGACCAGTCCACTCGGACAAGCATAGAGGGAGTTTTTGCCGCTGGAGACGTAAGGGATCCGCGTTACCGACAGGCAGTCACTGCAGCCGGCGACGGATGCAGAGCCGCGATGGATGCTGAAAAATATTTGGAAGGAAAAATTCATAAAGAGGTTGTGGGTGCGCTGAAGTCCTAGTGCATCTCGGTATGTGATGCTTAAATAAACTGAAATGGGTCGAAAGATCCAGTCCAGCTCATTTACCTTTGGGTGTCGAGAGGAGATTTTTAAGCGTGTTAAACTGAAGTAGGCTACCTTTTAACTCATTTTGAAAAGTAGAGTTCAATAAAGTAGAATGCGTAAACAGCGATGAAACTTCCACCCATCTGAGCTGAATTACCCCCATTTTCCAAGCCCGATAACACAAATAACACACCACCCAAAGCAGCCGATAGCATGAAGAAGAATGCTAGGATCGCGCTAATACGGACACTTCTTTTTATAGACCATTTGAAGGATAGACCGAGGAGGACAGCGGAAAATATTATCAAGAAAACCCCTTCGTATACGTGCCAAGCAAATAGGGGACCCAAGTTTTGCACAACCTGTAGAAAGCCTTCAGGTGAGCGAGAAGGTGTTTTTGTGCCGTTTGGTGGCACAAGAAAAATGTTCACTACGTCTCCACTCCATGCTTGAACACTAAGAACCACTAGAATGGCAACTATCGAAACTCGCAGCCCTTTCGGGTTCAAATCATGGGTGAGCGCCAAGTGGAGTCCACTCGTAAGGTGTTGGTTAGAATCGATTCAGCCTTTAAACATTTTGCCTTGCGGGAGTCCAGATTAGAGTTACCGGGTGCTTGCAACCAAGCGTGCAACCATTTATTCGGACCACATCTTTTGTATCAGCAATCCTACAAAAGGCTGAAAGCTCAACAATGTAAAACAACCCATTTTGAAAGGCGTAGACACGAAATCAAGACGCGGGCTGATGCACGCATTGATTCTAGCCGTGTTTCGTGCCAAATCAATTTGGATCTAAAAAAGTCGAACTCGATTAGAGCCAGTGTTCGTCAAATCGGATAAGCGCAAACAATAGAGTCAATCAACAAGGTTGACCCAATTTGTAAGTGGCGTGGTATTACATGGTGGAAACCGATTTCTGTCAGTTGCCCAGAAATTAATGCAACAGCCATTATCGTGTTTTCAGTCTTTTACGCTTTAATTCTTTTCAGTCCGCGCTTGTTGAGGAAAGATAGGCGGGACCCTTGCGGGTAAACTGTGCTCTGATTTATATAGAACCTACTACGCCCCTAAGGGCGACTAGATTGTTTCAAAGTTTATGGGAATACCTTCAACGGACTCAGCCTCTCCCGTTGGTTTCACGAATAATGTGGTGTGCATTCCCATGCGAGCCCAGCGTTTATTTTTATTTCCCCATGGTTTACATGGGGACGAGTAGGTCACCAAGGCTACCTATTAACAAATCATAGCCGAGCTTTGACCTTGTCGTCTCAAACACAGATTGCGCTAAAATCATTCGGTCGTTCACATTCCCAAACGCCGTCCCCTTGGGATTTTGTGAAATCATTTTGATAATACCTTTGCGTAACTGTATTGGATTTGCGTCCGGCCATATCTGTAAGTTAACGTATACTTCGAATTGCAACGAGTACGACTGATGACTCAAAGCCACTATTCATTACTGCAACAATGCGGGGAGTGGGATTTGAACCCACGCAGCTCTACGCATTGGCGCCTCAGGCCAACCCCTTTGGCCATGCTCGGGCATCCCCGCTTGAGCATTGAAAAACCCAAAACTATATTAAAGCGTTTTCTGTTTCAAACCGCAATGTGCATAATGCTCAGACCATAGAAGACTTTGAATAGTGGACTGTCTAAGGTTTCAGCAAGCAGATTATACAGTCGGTTTCAGCTAAGACTGGAAGTTGCGCTCGCCCAAGCAAGTATTCAAACCCAAACACTAAGTTATTATTGATAATCGCTTATATTTTGGTTCAACGTATGTTGAATGCACGGTAAAAAATCTTGAACAGATTCTACGAAAAAGCCGGTTTAATGGTTTTCGGAAAAGACGGAAGGAAACTTGTGACGGTTGAGGATGTTCAGAGCTTTGTATTGGAACTTTTTGACACTTATACCGACGGATGCGTTCTTCTTCAGGAAGCAAAACTCTTTTTTAAAAAGAAGGGTTATAGTGACGATGAATGCATGACCATTCTTCTCTTTGGGGAAGAGGTTGGTTTCCTAAGGAGAGGATGCGACGACCTTGAAAGATACACAGAGAGGTTGAAAAGAATAGGGGAATATGAAAAACAACTTTTTTGGCTAAAGGGACTCGGCTACGATGAAAGTGATGGCTTCGTGGAAGTTTATGCCCGAGCTTTGTCTGAGGGAGAGGCTATCTACGACGATGATGACCAATGACTTCTTTGGTGCTCAGCTTTTGTATCAACCTATAATATAGGTCGGTGGATCAAGCTGGACGCGTGATACCCATCCTATTAGGTTCATTAGACGAGGTTGCAAAGAATTCCTAACCATACCTTACGGTTTCTGGATCATCCAACCATAATTGAGACAATAGGGACGCTGAAACGTCAGCACCAAAACATGAGTCCACACAAAATTATACCCAGCTTGAGGAAAGTCTAAAGAACTCGTGTCCCGGAATCACGTGTAGATACCAGAGATTTTTGGTAAACACAATATATTGTTTGGCTATAGTCGTCTCTAAAGTTCCGTTAAAGCAAGTATTATACCATATGATTCGCTGGCCCACATAATGTTTCTACTAACATTTCCCTCACTGGTCTGCTGAATGAAAAAGTCAGAGACGTCTTTAGATACGTCTAAGACATTGAAGTGGTGGATAAGCTATGCCCAAAAAAGAAGATTGGGGGTTTAATACAAAAGCTGTTCATATGGGCCAAATGGTTGACAAAAGATATGGTTCTATTTTTACGCCCGTGTTTATGGAAGATGCTTTTCTGAACCCTAACCCGGGCAACGACGTGGCTAAGGATCCGCTTTCGGGTGAGGAGTATATTTACTCCCGTTATGGTAACCCCATCGTTACAACTGCTGAAGAGCAGATTGCCGCCCTTGAAGGCGGAGAGGCTGGTTTGGTTTTTTCATCTGGAATGGCGGCGATATCTGCCACGCTTCTGTCTTTTTTAAAGAAAGGTGACCACCTTGTATCTGCACGGGAACTGTATGGTCAAACTTATTCTTTGATGAAGAAAGAATTGCCCAGCTTCGGAGTGGAAGTGAGCTTCGTTTCTGTGAATCAGCTTTGGTCTCTGCCTGATTTGATCAAACAAAACACAAAAATGATCTATCTAGAGTCAATAACGAACCCTGTTTTAAGAGTCGCAGACTTGGAGTACGCCGGAAAGATTGCAAAGGAAAGAGGACTGCTGAGCGTTGTAGACTCTACTTTCGCAAGCCCGTATAATCAAAACCCGTTGAAGCTTGGCGCGGATATCGTTGTGCACAGTGCGACGAAGTATTTGAATGGACACAACGATTTGATTGCCGGTGCAGTCGTTTCTGACCGTGACACAATCAGAAAAATTAGGGATCATAGAATAAAGACGGGCGCTTCATTGAACCCGTTGGGCGCTTATTTGCTGGTCAGAGGGATGAAGACGTTGGGCATAAGGGTTGAGAGGCAAAACAAAAACTCGGAGGAACTCGCAAAATTTCTGGAAGAAAGAAGTGAGGTTAACAGGGTGTATTATCCAGGCTTGAAGAGCCATCCTGACCACTCCATTGCCATCAGAATGTTGAGAGGTTTTGGGGGTGTGGTGAGCTTTGAAGTAAAGGGCGGGGACGAATCGGCCAAGAAATTGGCTGATAACCTACAATTGGGATTGAAGGCGCCCAGTCTGGGTGGGGTTCAAACACTGATAACAATCCCGCGAGAAACTTCGCATCATCCAAGGACGGGTGTCACCCAAGAAGAACTTGGCCTGCTGGGCATCAATCCCGGCCTGATAAGGGTAGCCGTCGGTATAGAAAACAGCGTCGACCTAGAAAACGATTTTGACCAAGCTTTAAAGGCTCTCTCATAGTTATTAAATATGAAATCGACTCCTTGATATGAATACTAAGAGAAAGAGGTTCTCTGAAAAATTGTTTTAACGTAGTCTGACGGCATAAATGAACGCTTCGGGATTCAACCGAAGCCTTAAAGAGAATACCACTATTTGCCTTTCGGAAAACACTAATAACGAATGCAACCCACTTGATACGATATACAATCACTCTTTTCAAAAGAAACACCTTTCATTATGATCGAGCAGTTAGGTATCTTGCTTTATATACAATATTAAATAAGAGATAACATGGTATCAGCTGAAAGCAGCCTTTCCTTCAAGCCCGTCACAAGTTCGAACTGGGATGGAATGCAATATTTATTCGGTAAAAGCGGAACATACGGTGGTTGCTGGTGTACTTATTGAAGGCTCCCAAGATCCAAATTTTCTTCATATTCCTGTTCTGAACGCAAGAATGTGATGAAAGAAATCATTTATGTTGGGAGAGTTCCTGGAATACTCGCATATCGGAATAAGACTACAGTTGGCTGGCGTTCCTTAGCAAACAGATCAGAATTTGTACTACTGAAGAGCTTCAAAACTTTGAGGAGAACCGATAATAAACAAGTCTGGTCAGTAGTGTGCTTTTACATTCACAGAAAAGAAGGAAGGAATGAGGTGATCAGGGGATTATTACGCAAGGCCATTGAATACGCCAAAACTCAAGCGCAGAGATTGTTGAGGGTTATCCAATCGACCCACTAGGAATAAGCTATCCTGAACCTTACGCTTACACGGGTTTTTTCAACGCTTTTAAGGAACTCGGATTTGTAGAAGTCGCGAGAAGATCCACGAAAAGGCCCATATTGGGCTTTATCTAAGATAGAGGCAAACACGTCGACATTATTTACACGTATCAAGCGAAACTGAGAGCCTCTAAGTAACAGGGGAGCCAATTCGAACGGATTCATGGGTATTCGTCTAATATTTTATTTAGAAAATACTACTTTATCTGAAGTCTCATTCTTTACTGATACCATTTTTCAGAGATAGATAAGAAGAGAAAGACTTATAGTAAGAATTCCCTCATAATGAGACTTGTACTTTCTATAACTGCGTTGGGTCTATTCCCACGTCAAGTCATAAGGATTTGGCTTTGTTACCATGCTATCAAGCACTGATAGTGCTTAGCGTCCACGCCTAAAAAGACGTTAGACACTGCCTTGATACCATCGATTCCTTTTATTGCTGTAACCTTGTGGCCTATTCTTCTTGCTATGAGTACATCCAAAATATAGGAGTGGGAGCCAAATTAGACTCTAAGGTAATACTTTTTAATTAATTTGGATGTCTAACATTTCATTATTTGTCCAACATCTGTTTGATACATTAAAAAATTGAGATATTATATAAATATAATTACTCCTCGTCAAAGGTGTATCTATCAAAGTAGATGGACTGGGCGGGATTTGAACCCGCGGCCTCCCGCGTGCAAGGCGGGCGCTCTGCCTGCTGAGCTACCAGCCCTTCGGCAAATTTCTAATGATATTCTCATCTTAATCTTTTTGGTGGCGTCCGCCCCTGCAATGGGTCATCACAGCTTACGCTCAGGTCGCCCATCTCCGCGGTACGCTTTCACCCACTGAACCAACTGTTTATAGGTTTCCGAGACCCATAATCCGTATAATGTATGATGTTACCATATCCGACCCCGCTTTTACGGTTGCGGGTGCAACTTATGCGGTTGACTCAGAAAAGTTTGTTCCCAGAAATGTAAAGCAGAGAGAGTCCATCCTAAAAAACGTTGACATTGGACCTCAACTATTCAACGCCCTTTGCGCAGCTGGCACGCATTCGCAGAATACAATATATGAGTTGCTTGGTTCGAAGATTTTGAAGTTCGCCCAAGATATTGATGAAGAAAGTTTGAATAACGGTCAACTCAGAAATAAGCTCAGAGATTACTTAGACTCCTATGTCCGAAAAGTGTTTGATAATACGTTGGCGAGAGGCCATATAGACGTGGCGGACATGGGTACTTATTTGCTGGTGGGCAAGGACGTTCCCAGACTGGTTTCATTGTTTTTGTGTTCTCCTCACTATTTGTCTCACGAACAGCAATCGCTTAGATATAGTGAACCCAGTAGTTTCCATATTCCATCATCACTCAAGAACACGCATTTGGGTGGGCGCGCATTAAAACTTATTGAAGATGCGTATTCAACTTATAAACAGCTTATTGAGGTGGGTATACCAAAAGAAGATGCACGTTCTCTTCTACCGTTGGCGGTAAACAGTAATATTACTACTATTGGTGGTGGCAGAGAGTTCACTTATTTAGAGGTAGTTTCAAAGAACAAATTTGTTGTGTTACCACAAGTGGTCAAAGAGAGCATTGCCCAAATACTGAATTCTGTTACTAAGATCGCTCCCGAAGTTTTTAAAGATCGTGGACCCAACTACGACATCAGACGCTATTATCCAGCCCCACAGTTTTTTGTATCAGATAATAGACTTGTTAGTGAGGCTGTTAAGAAAAGTGGCCAGGATAAAGTGTATTTACTGGGGTTTCACGACAGCGGAATGGATCTTAACAAAGAGGAAATTTTTGAAGGTGTAACGAATGGTAATCCAACACTGTTTACCAACCTGTTACATGTCAAAGCAGTTTTTCTAGTTAAGTTTTCGCTAGAAGCGGCTCATCAAGCAATAAGACACAGAACTTGGAACCACGATTTTGAGTCGTTGTATACGGCAGCAGAAAGATTCGATTATATGGTTCCGCCTTCGATAGAGCGTTCAAAGTTTTTGAACGAATATCACAGAATTGTACAGAGCTTTTACGAACTTTATAAAAACGTACGAGACGAGGTATCTAAGAGCGAAGCGATTATCTTTCTTACGAACGCTCACTATATCTATGACGTAGTGGAAATTGACGGTTGGAATATGATAGGTAACCTGCCCTTGAGGACATGTGAAAAGGCGCAGTGGGAAATACGTGGAATAGCGAAGCTTATGTCCAGCAAAATCGCTTGGGGGTCCGCCGAAAGCGGTTTTAAAGGAAACAAAGTCATGAGCTTCTTTACTTTACCTCCTTGCCACACGTTTAACGTCTGTTTTGAGGACAACACAAAGGAGGTTTGTCCAATATATCACCATAAATTCCTGAAAAATCAACAGAAGTTGACAGCGTAGACACAGAAACCGTCACTTGACCGAAGCAAAAGTTCGTGCCTGCCCCATCCACCATCGATTAGTCGGTATAGACCTGGTCTTTTAACTATTACGTAACTGCCATCATTAGGATGTTTGGCCACGTCCCCACCCAACATGTGCGATTTGATCCACGTGCCATCCAACAACACTTCGATTACGGCTGCTCGATTCGAATGGTTGGACAGTACAGCATCCACACATCTACCTTTGTATTTCACCTTGAGTACTGCCTGTGACCCAGTTTTCGCGCAGAACTTTTCTCGATCTGACTCGGAGAAACCTTGCAACCAAACATTTTTGGGTAAAGGGTGACTCAGAGTGTTGAAAAAGATGCTTGTGGTCACGTTGAGTCTGCCTTGGTTAAAGCTGTCGATAAAATCTTTTATGAGGCGTAGTGAAAATTCATTCAGTTTTGCGCTGCTTTGAGATAACATCTTAGCCTTGCTTAACAAATCTCTGACAGCAGTCTCCAATTCATAGTAGCCCCCGCTTCCAATGTGTTCGTATAACAAACGACCGTTCAGATATAGGTAGTTGCTGGGACAACACTTGACGTCGAACGACTTGCAAGCAGTTCCCGTATTATCCAAAGCAACCGGGTACTCTATCTGAAGTGTTCGAACAGCGGCTCTCAAATAGTCGGACTCCTTTTCAAATTGGAATCTAGGAACACAGATTCCTACGACAAATAAACCTTTATTGGAGTAAGTATTGTGCAGTAGATTTGTGAATTGAGTGACTTCTATGCAGTCGCGGCAGGCGGGTCTCCAAAAATTGATCAACAACGGCTTATCGAGTAGTTCGTGAACACTTTTTTTCCGTTGGTTAAACCAAGAAAGATTTTCAAGGGCAAGCTCTTCCAAGACGACACCCGCATAGCCCCGGCCGGATTCGAACCGGCGTCAGAGGATCCAAAGTCCTCTATCCTTGGCCACTAGACGACGGGGCTTCAAAAAAATTAGGAATAAACCAATTTAACGGTTTCGGGCACTAGTAGGTGACTAAGTCAAGCCCAAGTTGGACAACTCTTCTTTGAAGTCAGCCACAGCATTGTTATAGATCTTTTGATACTTGGCTCTGATTTCTGAGTAAACGTTTTGTCTAATCTTCTTTTGGATGAATTGGGTCTGTAAATCTATGGTATCATTGAGAGCGGTTCTGGCCTCTCTAAAACTTGCTATAAAGTTGTCTGCGGTAGACTTGTCCAGCTGCCCCTTGCTTACAGCGTCTCCCAATTCTTTTACCAGCCTTCTTTCAGACTCAATAAGGTTGGTCAGCGAAGCGGTCGCGACACTCATCCTGATGGAGCCTTGAACATATTTCTGAACGTTTTCAACGGTGGATTCGAGCGCAGAGGACGCTGCTTGAAGCATTGTTAAAACGGATCGGCTGACGGTTGCATGAACTGTTTTTCGGTTCTTAGTGTATGTATAGGTATAGGACGAGGCCAGGGTTATAACACCAGCAACCAAAACCACAAAGCTTCCGAGATCGCCCGCCCCATTAGAGGCTACACCCACCAATTCTATATCGAGAGTATTACTGCTTGGCAGAAGGTTCCTGTAGAAAGTTGTAAAGCCCTGCTTCATAGGCTGCCAAGATCCAGAAGAGGGTGAGACACCGTAAAGATTAATGTTGGCAAGCTGAACGTACATACCGTAAAAGCCCAGCTGAGAAAGATTTGCCTTGTTTACCGGAACCGAATAGCTTATTTGAAAACCATACTTTGAACCTTGTTGCATTTGATAACTCGCTTTTACTATCAAAGAAGAATAATTTGAGTAAGATGTTGAATTAAACGACGAGGACAGGTTGCCAAAGAAATCGCTTAACGAAATAGAGTGAGGCAAAACGTTCTTTGGTAACAACATGTAGATTTGATTCTGTGATGAGGTGGAAGCCCATACAATTACGAGATGGTCGCTGATATGGAATTCGTTGTTTGAGTAAATAATAGACCTGTCCAGACTCAGGATAAATGCTTGATAAGACGATTTGAACGTAGCGCTTCCAGTGGCAAACGCGTAGGGCTGAGTTGTCCCATTAAAGGTTATGGTTTTACCCGCCGTAAGATTCAGAGTCCTTGTTCCCACGGTGAGTTGTATGTTGGAACCCCAGCCATCCACCCCGTAGGAATATGAGGCCGTATCGTTTGTACTGGGTAGTGAGTAACCCGCTTGTATACCGATGTTGCCTTGGCCGGAGTTATCGAATCCAGTATATACATATTGCAGCTGAATCGTTTGGCCACTATTCAAAGGTTGGGACAGGACAATCACTTCGTGCGCAGGCGAAGTACTCAACTGATAAGCATAATCCAAGTCTTCGCCGCTTACGTTTAAAATGATGGTACCAGAGGGAAAAGTCGCTTCCAAGCTACTCACCGAACCGTTAATTACATGGATTGTATCTGTTGCAACCGCGTAGTTCGGAAAAAGCATGGTTGACCTTTGAACTTGTATGATCGAGCCGCCTGAATTCGTAGCTTGCGCTGCCGCTAAGTGTGACTGAGTGAAAATGAGTATCGCTGTTATTACCATAATTAGCAGCGTAGTCTTTGAGCTCAGCATGCCAAACCACTTTTTGAGTGGTACACTTACTTATAAGATGTTTTGGGTGTTTCGACCCATAGTTGAACCGAAGGTTTGAGATAGCAAGTTTATTGCGTCAACACGTTTGGGTATAATCAACAAAGCAGGGACCGCTCTCTTAGGCTGTGCGCACGTAGACAGGCGGATCTTCTTCGAGAAGAATGCCCACAAATTTTTGTCTGTTAGTCTTAAAGAATTCCTTGTGGGGCTGATCCATTTTTCTGCGGTTATCCGGCAGTAGGTTAGGTACCCCGTTTATAATGGGGTACCACCTTCTGCAGTTGCTGCACAAAATGAGCGCAGTCCAGATTTCGTTTCCTTTGACATCTAAAGATTCAAGCCCTAGATCATCGTTGGAGCACTCAGGGCACATGAGTAGTGTCATGATCTCATTCAACAATGCAACAACACCGATAAAAACACATAATTTTGGTTATTATTGTATGACATTAGCTTTGCGACTAAACTTCGGCCTACGAAACGAAAGCATGCATATAGAATAACCACTTCGTCGGCCCAAATCGTCGGAAAGTGGCAATGGCTTCGTCGTCATTGGACGCTCGAGGCCCTCGCGTAAGCCGCGGCATAAACCGATGCAAGAGCGGATGAGAGTGGGTCGAATCCGAAATGGACTACTCGGTACAGCTCAAAACTGTTGGTTTCAAAGCGGAGCCTAGCTATTAACTCCGAATCGGTTGTTAAACCCCAAATTTCAATTGGTATACTAGGCTTTTCTCCGAAAAGCGCTGAAATTTGCGTGGATTTTATCTTAGGGTTTAGTATTCCGGCCACCTTGGTGGCCGAAAGAAGGGGACCTTCAGCTGCCAAGACATTAGTGTCTATTGGAGGTGTGTACGAGATGGCTTTGTTCAAGTAACCAAGTAAATCGCTCTCTGAGACTGCCAAATTTTCAATCACCCTCTTTAGGCGCTGATTCGATGTTTTGAGATAAAGGGCTTTGCTGAAGGCGACGGCCACATTTTTTATTGCTTTCAAGACTAGGTCGTCGCCTTGGCCTATGGAAAGGCGGATGACGTCCTCCGAATTCGTTTCCGATGTAGTCAAAACCAGCTTATTGTAGCCCATTACTCTCAAAGTTGATACTAATTGGACCGCCGTCTGAGACTCTGGATTATCAGTAAAGTAGATGTAGTGAGCATCCACTGCCGAGTACGGTGCGTAATAATATTGTGCAACGTGAGAGCCTACCACCGAAACATCGTATCCCGAAAAAATTAATGGCCAAAAAGCGAAGTGCGCATAGATTTCCGACTTGGGGTCATACGTTAGGATGATCCTGTGTGAGTCTATGACCTCGGTTATAATACGTGTTAACTCTTCTGAAGGGGAGAATTGGCAGAAACTCGAAACTGTCTGGCTCAACGCTTTGCTTATTGCTTCTTGAAACATTATTCATCTGATCACCTTCTTTAAGACTTATAGGTTTGACTCGAATGAACCGCCTTAATGGAGACTGTTTGGTTCGACGCTTTAACGCCCAAGCATATTAGATTAGCATCATTTGTCAAACAAATCGCAGAAGGGAAGGGTTACCAGTTTCTGTTAACTACGCGCTACTACGACGAAATACCAGGCATGGTTGAGTTGCTTGGTTTGAAACCCGAGTTCGTTGGTAGACACGGTGGATCTTCCCTCAAAGATAAGCTTAGGTATAGTTTTGAAAGACTCGACGCTCTGTTGGATTTGGTGGTCGACAGGGAAATAAAATACGTGGTTTGCCACGCGTCGCCCGAGGCCACAAGAATTGGTTTTGGACTTGGCTTAGAAACCATAAACATCAATGATTCACCTCACGCTGAGGCCGTGGCTAGGCTTACTGTGCCTTTGACCACTAAGCTGATCAGTAGCTCTTTCATCCCGAAGAAAGTTTGGACGGTGTACGGTCTAAGAAGGAACGCACTGGTTACATACAGAGGACTCGAAGTTTTGACTTGGATAAGGCGTCAAAAGATCGAGCCCCTCAACTTGGGTTTAAGAAAACCCGTAGTCTTGTTCAGACCAGAAGAGGTGAAAGCCTCTTATTTAAAGCATTCTATGAGCGGTTCGTTTATTGGTTCCAAACTCAGAGAAGCTCAGGGAAAGCTTGGTTTTTCTCTAGTAGTCCTGCCAAGGTACGAGACCCAAAGGAAAGCGCTGGAAGAGATTTTGCCTGATGCATACGTTCTAAAAAGACAAGAAGAAGGATTATCGCTAATTTCGAGTTGCGATGTGTTTATCGGTGCTGGCGGAACAATGACTTGGGAAGCCGCCCTTCTCGGAAAACCCACTATCTCAGCTTTTCCCACAAAACTCTACGTGGGATCTGCCTTAGAAAGACTAGGATTGCTTACACGTGCCGCTCCATCAACCATACTCGGCTTATTAAAAAGAATGTTGACAAATTATGACAAATTAGAGAAACGTAGTGAAAGCATTGCTAGAAGGGTTGTCTCACAGTTGAAGGATCCATTGGAAATAGTTGACACACTAATTTCTTGATTTCAAAAAGCGATTTCTGAGCCTTTCCGTTGTTTTGAACCATCCATATAGAAGTATTCCTACCAATATCAAAAAAGCGAATGATTTTAAGGCGTGAACTGTGACTAGCCAAAAAACCGAAAGATGCGGATTACCGTCTATGGTAACAATAAAGGTATTAGTGAAATAAAAGATGCCCATAAGCAGTAACCAAAAAACTGTTATCGTACCCGCCAGCGCCACCACGGGATCTGGATTGTTCGTTGTGACTCACCAAGGGATCAAAATAAAAGTGATACACGCCAGAATGATTCCCAGAATTGTTAGAACATGATACCTAAAAATTATTTGCTTCTCTGTCAACGGAGTTTTTGATGCTAGAATGTTCGCCAAACTCATTGGTGCACCAGCTTTGGGATTCGCAGAAATAAGACCGTTTTGAACGATTACGGGTCTCTCCCTTATTTGGTGTCTTTCAAAGATTTTTCCCACACTTCCAAATGAGAGAAAGCCGTTCATAAGCATAGGCATTATGGCCACCATTGCAACGACTTCTAACCTACCCATAATGGCTATCATACCTACAGCTGCGCCCAACGATAAGCTTCCCGCATCACCGATAAAGAATTTTGACGGATACCTGTTCAAGAGATATAACCCTGCTGAGGCACCAGAACAGATAAAGGAAAAAATTGAAACCAAGGCGGAAAAGCGAGCCACATCTGCAAAAAGCACCAGCACACCCAATAACGCAAAGGTTAGCATGGAAGCAAAGGTTAGCGTACCGTTGTACACATCATACATGTTGTAGGCGTTCGAGGTAACAGCCAAACCTACCGGAATAAGTAGCGGATACAGAAAGAAGATTCCGTGTATCTGACCTATGAAGGGTAAGTATGGTCTTGGGTCATAGAAGCTTACCCGTAAAAATGTTCCCAAAAAATCAGCCAGTACGCCTCCAAAAAGTGTTCCAAACAGTTTGACTTTACCTGGAAGAACCAACAAGTCGTCTACTAATCCTAGCAAGAAGTAATACAAAAACACGAAAGCCAGTACTAGGTCAAATTGTCTGGCTTCGCTTGGAAGGAGAAAGTAAAGCGCTAAAACCAGTGAAAGTACTACAATAGATGAGGCTATTCCACCCATTTCGGCGACTTTGGGCTGACCCGGTTTGTGAACGTCTCTTCCATAGTACCCCGCTTTTATAAAGGTGTTCCTTAGGAAGGAGAGAAGTACATAGACTACTGCAATTGATAGAAGCGAGAAGGTGAATGCTATTAGGGAACCTGAAAGCATGGAATCCTGATAAACATCGCCACATCAGTTAATTAAGATGTTCGTTCGGTCTTGGTCATCGGAAATAATAGGTTTTTTATTATGCTCAACGGCGAATAAAGTGGACTTTGATGCTGACAAAAGAGGAATTGTTTGACGCCTTGAAAAGTGTTAATGATCCGGAAATCGGGGAAAACATTGTAGATCTAAACATGATTAAAGAAGTGAAGATAGACGAACAGAAATCTGAGGTTATCCTGTCAATTGCTCTTACCGTACCCGAATGTCCTTTAACGAGTAAAATAAAGAAAGAAGTTTCTTCTATGCTTGAATCCAAAGGCGTAAAAAAAACTGAAATAAATTTCACCTCTATGAGCGAAAATGAGAGAAATGTTTTGATAGAAAAGATTCGTAAAATGCGGCAAACTAGAATGAGTAAAGGAGCAACTGAAGGACTAAACACTGTCGTCACGAAGCCCGCATTTCCGAATCCGATAGGTAGACTCGAGAAGGGCGACATACACAATATAATAGCGGTGGCTTCAGGAAAAGGCGGTGTGGGAAAATCTTCTGTTGCAGCGCTTCTTGCTGTTGAGCTTGTTAGAAGAGGATTCAAAGTTGGAATTCTAGATGCAGATATTACTGGACCCAGTATACCCAAGCTTTTTGGATTAAAAGGGAGACTCTCAACGGACGGTAAAAAACTGTTTCCAGCGGTTTCCAAGTCTGGTATAAAGGTGGCCTCAATGAATCTAATCGTTGAAAATGAAACCGATGCGACGATCTGGCGGGGACCAATCATCAACGGTGTCATTAGACAATTGTTTACAGACGTAGAATGGGGTGAGCTGGACTACATGATTCTGGACCTTCCACCAGGAACTAGTGACGCACCCCTTACAGTTTTCCAATCGATTCCTTTAGACGGCCTAGTCGTTGTAACTTCTCCACAAGAACTTGCTAGAGTCATAGTGGGCAAGTCAATTAACATGGCCAAAAAACTCAGAATACCTGTGCTGGGATTAATCGAAAACATGACTCACATAAAGTGTCCAGAGTGCAGTCACAGAATATACCTATACGGGCGACCTGCTGGTGAGTCTGTCGCACACGAGTTTGACATTTCTTTTCTTGGGAGGCTGCCACTGGACCCACTGTTTCCAAACGTATGTGACAAGGGAAGAATCGAGGAATATAGATCACCAGAAGTTGTACGAATACTGCAAAAACTTGGTGAGTCTCGAATAAAAGTGTTAGAGCTAAGACAAGTCGCAGCATAGGCAAAATGTTGCTCAATAGAAGAGTTGGTTAGCGAAACTGATCTGTTTTACTTCCCACGATGTTTCAATTAAAGAGGAGAACAGCTTAAGGCATTGTTTGCATCTTGAATGTTCTGTTAACTAGAACGACTCCAGCGTACAACTCTCGAGTTTAATTGTTGTTCTATTATGTTGGCGGGTGAGCAATTCGAGGCGTTCAGTTTCTTTATATTTTAAACCCAAGTGACTAAGAGAAAAGGTTTAGTCGTAAAGCGATCCGCACATTGTCAGCAGAGAGGTACCTCATTATTTTACAACAAGAACGGGTAGCTTACTTCTAGCCACGATTGCGCTTGAAACGCTGCCAAGAATTGCCTTTCTAAAGGGGCCGTGAGTACGCGAGCCGACAACGATAAGGTCGCAACCAGCATATTTTGCATATTCACATATTCGTTCCGCGGCGTCGCCATGCAGAACTTTGACTTCTATCGATTCAGAATTGTTTCCGAACTCTTGGTAGAGGAGCGCTCTGATCGATTCCTGAACCTCCAACTCAATTTTGTTGCTAGGATAGCCATCATGTTCGTTACCCTGCACACTAGTTGTGAGATGCATAACCGTAGCCACCATCACATCAGCTTTCAGATTCTTTGCTAAATAAAACGCGGTTTGCAGAACGTTAGCAGCCTGTTTTGAAAGGTCGAGCCCAACTAATATTCTCTTAAATCTTTTTGGTCGAAGAGTGCTTTGACCAGAGTGCTCCTGATTATTCGAAGGCGTACCAAGCTACCTCCCTTAAATAGCTTTGAATAAACACCGTTTATAAACTATAGCCAAACCACAAATGCTCGAAGCATTGCCTTGTTTCTGCACATTCTGCTTCATTCTATTGCATCTAAAGATAAATTATTTGGAACCTTTTCTTGTCCGAATACTCGCCAGTAGGCCTTATTAACAAGGCACAAAAAAGCGAAAAACAAAGAGGCAGTGTATGAAAACGCGGAGCCAGTCTGTAAAAAGAGTTTATCGCGGAGTTCATGAGCTAAGCGACTTTACTACAGCTAATCGACGTATACTCTACATTTCGGGTTTGGGCATGATTGTGGGTATAGCAAGTGGCTTCATAGCCTATGCTTTGTTAAAATTGATTGGCCTATTCACAAACCTTTTCTTTTACGGTAAGTTTGCAATCAGTTTTGCTTCACCCGCCCAAAACCATCTTGGACTTCTTGTAATAGGGGTGCCAGTGGTCGGAGGATTAATAGTGGGATACATGGCAAGATATGGTTCGGAAAGAATTAGAGGACATGGAATACCAGAAGCTATTGAAGCAATTTTGATTAATAAAAGTAAAATGGAACCTAAGATAACCGTTTTGAAGCCCCTCTCTAGCGCGATTTCAATCGGTACAGGGGGACCTTTCGGAGCCGAAGGCCCAATTATTATGACGGGTGGGGCATTTGGTTCTGTTTTCAGCCAGTTTTTAGATTTGACCACGATGGAAAGAAGAACTCTTTTAGTGGCGGGCGCCGCCGCTGGGATGGCGGCCACATTTAATAGTCCAGTGGCTGCCACACTGCTTGCCGTTGAACTTTTACTATTCGAGTGGAAGCCTAGAAGCCTGATTCCAGTAGGCGTCGCAGCTGCTACAGCAACTTTGATTAGAGGTCTGATACTTGGGTATCAACCTCTGTTTCCGATTAGCCCCACCCCCTCAGCTAGTTTTTTGACACTATTGTCCGCCGCTTCTGTTGGAATCATAGCTGGCGCGGCATCAACCGGATTAACTCAGGCGGTTTACGCGGCAGAAGACTCCTTTCGAAAACTTCCAATCCACTGGATGTGGTGGCCAGCTATTGGCGCAGTGGCGGTTGGCATCGGTGGTCTGATTTCACCCAGAGCATTGGGAGTAGGCTACGACACAATCGACGCATTGCTCCTAGGCCAGCTTGTAGTTGGAATAGTTGGAACGCTGGTAATTGTTAAGGCCACAATTTGGGCTATTTCTTTGGGTTCTGGAACGTCTGGCGGTGTACTGGCCCCTCTTTTAATCATTGGTGGCTCCTTGGGAGCGATGGCGTCACTGGTTTTACCAGGTGGCGTACCAGCTCTTTGGGTGTTGGTAGGTATGGGTGCCATGATAGGCGGTACCATGCGTGCACCCTTCACAGGAGTGATTTTTGCGTTAGAACTCACACACGATGTGACCGCTCTGCTTCCTCTTTTGGTCGGATCTATTGTGGCCTATCTTTTCACGGTTCTTTCAATGAAAAGATCTATTCTCACAGAAAAGGTTGCTAGAAGGGGAGTACATGTTGCAAGAGAGTATTCGGTGGACACGTTGGAACAAATCTTGGTTCGTTCCGTGATCACAAAGACATCGTTCCAATAAGGGGAAACATGCCTATCCAAGAGCTTATTCAAATGTTTGTTCAAGCCGGAGGGAAAACAATGGGTTATCCAGTTGTTGACGCGGTGGGTTCTATGCAAGGATTCGTAACCAGAGAAGATCTGTTAACTTATATGGTAAACAATGAGGGAAAAGCAACTACTGTAAGGGAACTCATCCATTATCCAACGTCAGTTGCCTTTCCAGACGAACCTGTTAGAGTTGCGGCTGACAGAATGGCCCAAAACAACCAAGAAAGTATTCCGGTAGTGGATCCAAACGACCCTCAAAGAGTATTGGGATTGGTTTCTCGGGAAGATCTGTTCAACGCTAGAATACTTTGGTTCGAAAATGAAAGAAAACGAGAAAGGTTCTTAACGATTCCCAGACCTAATACGAAAGTTCTCTCGATATTCAAAAATAAAAAAAGTATCACAAATAAAACAAAGGAAAACGGTTCTAAGCACGCTGAATAAGTGGTATAACTAAGTTTTATATAAACGTCTTCTACTAAAACCTGTTCATAAACACAATCGATTGTTGGCCTCACTAAAGATATAACAAAATTTTATCGTTTAACCGTCAACGATAACCCTTGATTTAATTCCAGATGTTTTCTTTTGAATACGTCGTTATAGAACCAAATCACGGTTATAAGTATAGCAGCAGCATATACAACCCAGTACTTACTTAAATAAGAAAATATCAAGCAGACAGTGAGAACCATGACCATTATTATACCTCTTCTGTCACTGGCTTTAAACACGCCACGCCCAGAATACAGCGACCAAAGTAATATGAACAAGGTAAAAAAGAATCCGATATTTTCCCATTGAGGTATAGGTATAAGGGTTGGGGGAAGAGCTGTAGCACCCACTACGCCGAAATACGTTACGTTGAGCATTCTTGGACGCTTTTTTATCAAGGTTAGCGCAAAAATCATCTCAAGCATAATCGGTGTAAAGAACCAATACGTATTCACAGATATGTTAACAAGTGCTATTAAGTCTCTTAGCGCGTTGCCTGTATTTAAAACGAATCCTGTCTGTGCCTCTTTGAATACGAAACCCATAAGTGCTTCATTCAGCACTAGTATAATGGAAAAGTAAAGGGTAACTTGCGATGAATCGAATATTTTGAGCTGCGCATCCACTTCCATATTTCTCAAAATGAACACAAGACCCAAGACCATGACAGCCATATTTCCGCCAACTACGTAAGTTAGGCTGAGGGCGCTCGGATAAGCCAAAAAAAATGACGCGCCAATGAACATTGAAACCATCATTATCAAAATAAAGAAAAGAAGTTCTAATTTCAACTGGCTGTCTACTCGTGGGTACCAACGGATAACAGTGACCAAAACCGCAGTCATGCAAGCTGCGATAACGAGTAGCTCAAAAAACGTAACCATAACTGATATTTTACGAGCTTCAAATTAAGCAAACACTTTTGGGTGAAAATATCTCATTTACCAAAATGATCTCCCTGCTACCACAGAGTTGGAAACCCAAAAAACAAAATATTTGTGTGATAGCTAATAAAGCCCAAGCGCTGTACAAGCGCTTATAGATTTTGAATACAAAGAAGGCCCCTACGTTGAGCTGATCATATCCACAATTGAGACCGAAGTTATTCAGCTGGGTGCAATAAGGTTACAAAATTATTCAGATGTGATAGTGCATTGTCCAATGATTTGTCAACGATTATTGGAGACTATCTGAGTGTTTGTACGATAAAGACTATGGTCAACACGATTGACCTCGGTACCCGCAGGATAATCTTTTCGAAACGCGATTCGACGCTATATAGGGAAATGTGCGGGGTGTGGGATTCGAACCCACGCAGCTCTACGCGACGGAGCCTGAATCCGTCTCCTTTGGCCATGCTCGGACAACCCCGCTTTGAAACATATAGTAGGCACCCAAGCTTTTTGGCTTTTTGGTTACAACCAACACTCTTCCATTACCAAGCAACAACACCATTAAACTGACACACAGTGCCCTGAGAATAATCGACTGGGAACCGAAATCATTCGGAGGACAATTGCTGTCAGCCCATGGCGTCAAGCTTTAAATGTGGGGTGTGCAATTGGCAAAACGTGGAGAACTAATTCAAATTTGAACTCGACCTCAAGATGCACTAGTTGGGGCCGAAGTCCATTACACGTACATAGAATCATAATAAATTGGTCGACAACAGGATTCTTCAACTGTGAAAAAGTTATGAAGATTCAGTCCTTAACGGTTTCCAAGGTGCTAACAACCTGCCACAGTTGGACGCGCGTGTGGGGAGGCATGTTTGGGTCTTGTGAAATTTGATCTATCACGCTTATCGCGTTAGCTGCTTTTACTCCTGCGGTAAGATTCTTTGTCTGCAAAATTTTGAAGGCTTCTTGCGCAGTTTTTCTAATGTTTCTTGGGATGGTCGTGTCATCGGAGATTTGTTGTAGTAAAACGACGGCTTGCTTAATTTTCTCGTCATTACTAATTTTAAGAGCCATGGATTTCCCCTCTGCTTAATCAGCACAGATAGGAATATATACTTTTACTTGCGAAATGCGTATGTGTCTCAGGTAAGCAAAAAGATTGCAAGAGTTCTTATGGAAGGCGGAAAACTACTAGCTGAATCATGCCCCGTTTGCTCAACTCCACTAGTAAAGGAGAAATCGGGGGAAGTTTATTGTGTTAATTGCGAAAGGCAAGTGGTAATTGTCTCACACAATGAAGACATTTTGGAAAAAGCGTCGCTACCAGCTGTACTGAACGAAATGGAAGAATTGATTACCAACATGATACACGACAAGACCAAAAGACTCAAAGAAAATGGGAGCGCGGCAACCAATCGGGACTTTCAGAACATTCTGTACATGCTCGACGTTATAAAGAAAATAAAGGATCTCAAAGCTTCACGCTGACATCTTGTTGATATGTATATTCTTCGTCAATAATCTGCTTTATTCTCTTAGCTGTCTTTTCGCCTATACCGTCCAATGCCTCTAGCTCTGAAACAGATGCGTTAAAAACCGCTGACACGGAACGAAAGTTCTTCAACAATTTTTTCGCCCTAATAGAATCTATGCCTGGTAGCGATGCCACTACATACTCCTTTAATTCGTCATCCAATACTGGCTTTCTAGCATCCCTAATTATGGGTCGGGACCTGCCCATATCTCTTTGTTCGCGCGTAGCAATTCTAGCAATTAGAAGAGCTGTTTCAGAGGGCGATCGCGACCAGAGAATAGGGATTCCGTAGTCCACTGCCAAACTGATTAAGGCTCCTCTAATTGACTCAGGGTTCAGAGTCGATGAGTAAATATTCTCTCCTTCAATAATGATAATTGGACGCCGATACGTTCTGCGCATGTTTAATGTTTGTTCAAAAAGTCTTCCATCCAAAATTGAAGAGGCAAAATCACTTGTAGATTTTCTTTCAATACATATTTGATCCGACACTATATAATCTGCTACTCCGAGTTGTTCAAATTTGATACTGATACCCAAATCGTTGAGGTTAACTAGCACACTGGACGCAGTCTCCCTTGTATCAGCAATTATCTGGACAGCTTCCGCGTTCTGTAAAACCTGTTTTTCTGGTTTAAACTCGTTTACGGGGGCCTCGCTATTTAAAGACGACATCTCAACGCCAACAGCGGAGGAAAATCTGTTAATAGCGCTCCTCATCCCTTCTTTTCGCCTACGTGTTATCCAGTAAAACGCCTCGTCGCGAGTCCCTTTTGTAATCAAATAAACAATTACCCCGCTGGATTTTCTGCTAGTTCTCCCTGAACGCTGGATAAGCCGTACAAGGCTGGGAACGTTATCGTACATCACTACCAAGTTGCATTCATCGACATCCAACCCTTCTTCCGCGACTTGGGTAGCCACCAAAACGTTGTATTCACCTGAGCGAAACCTTGCTAATGTATCCAGTTGCATCTTCTGAGTTAACCCTTTGTCGGATCCGCGATCGGTTTGACCAACAAATTTGATAGAATGAACACCATTAACTTTATTCAGGACATTGGTTATGAGGTTCGAAGTATCCCTATAATTTGTAAATACAATCGCCTTACCACCTCCACTTTTAGCATAATCCGATATGATTTCCGTAAGTTTGAGCAACTTTGGATGTTCAACACCATTTTTCAACAGGTTCTCCAGATGTGTTTTTGTAGCCACCCAGAACGGATCTGTAATTAAGGCTCTGATTGACTTGGTTAACTTTTTGCGTGAAAGTTCTTCCAATCGTTTAATGTATAATAAAGTCGGGGTGACACCCTGTGTTTCAATTAGGTTGATAGCTTGCAATATTCTTATAGAATTGGTTATGCTCATCATATTTTCTGAAGACTGCTCGTCCCACCCAGACTGAGAAACTTGTTTTGAAATTTTCCTCTGAAGTTCGATCAGCGATTTAAGCGAAATCGTCCTTACGCTTGAATAGAAAATCAGTTTTCGATCCTTTAGTAACCTCGTATATTTATCAAGTAAAATCGACAAGTAGCGAAGAACAGTAACGAACTCTCTTGGAGGTTCTACAAAAATGTATTTTTCATCGGAATTTTGAATGTACTTGACAACATCTGGATCTGTACGTTGTTTTATAAATACGGATTTTATGCCCAGATTATGACAGATTTCTTTAAGGGTGGACTCCGAAGAGCCAGGACTCGCCGTGAGCCCCAGCACGAGTCCTTGAAAGTTGCTAGAAAGGTATTTTTTAGCGATAAAAACATACGCGTAGTCACCCACTGCTCTGTGTGCCTCGTCGAATATTAAAGCCGAAACATTTGAAAGCTCGTATCTAGAGGCCAACAGGTCGTTTCGAATTACTTGGGGCGTGCATACCAAAAACTTAGATTTGATCCACTTTCTTATACGATTTTCAGGAGACTCGCTACCCGTGAGCTCGCAGAAATCTTCCTTGTCCAGCAATACGCTTTCTTTAAACGCGTTGAATAGTTGGTTGACCAGAGGTTTTGTTGGAGCAAGAACCAATACCTTGGATTCAAGATTTTCCTCTAGTTTATAGGCGGCTACCATAGCTGCAATGACCGTTTTACCCAATCCTGTGGGCAAAACAATCAAGGTGTTTGAACTCAAAGCTTTTTGGTAAAGGTCTAATTGATACTCTCTAAGTTCTATTTTTTGGCTGTTAATGATGGATGGAATTTTTGTGTTATTCGAAGTCGCCAACTAACTTGTCACCTACAATTTTAAAAATATTCTCTGCTAAAGCGGATATATTGTTTTGGGCGTCTAAAACGATCATGTTGTGTTTGGTCGCCAAGCGTAAGTACGTGCTTCTAACCTCTTTAAGGTATTCAACTCTTTCGAATTCATCATGAACACGGAGCCTTTTCAAACTTATTTCGGGGTCGATATCCAACAAAAATATCAGGTCTGGTTTAGGAGCAAAAGAATTGACGCTTTGAATAAAATCTAAAGAAGCACCAGCACAGCCCTGGTATGCCATAGATGAAAAGTAATATCTATCAAAAATGTTTATTGAGGCGTTTTTCAAATTTACCTCATTGATGTGTTGGACGCGGTCGGCAGCGTACAATAAGACAACGGTTAAAGCGTTTGTTATATTTTTTTTATTCAAGACTTCAGCTCTTATCAATTTTCCAATGACGCCATCAGTTGGCTCTTTTGAGTAAGAGACAGTCAAGCCTGTGCTTTCGAGCTTACTGAAAAGAAGCTTAGCTTGGGTAGTTTTACCAGATCCGTCTATACCTTCAAATACGATCAACATCTTGAGCACCCACTATCCTTTTCTATGCCTATAGTCCTAATAATTGAGGCGGAATTGACCATTAAAATTTACAGCGAAATTATGGACCCCATACATGGTTATATCCCTTTCACAGAAATAGAAAAAACTGTAATAGACACGGAGCCGGTTCAAAGACTTCACCGCGTCAAGCAACTTGGAATGGCCTTTTACACGTATCCTAGCGGTGTACATACACGTTTCTCGCATGTGACAGGAGCGATGCACCTAGCAGGGCTGGCGGCTGAAAAAATGGTTAAACAGGGCTTGTTGGAGGATGATGATTGGCAGGTGCTTAGGCTTTCAGCACTGTTGCATGACTTGGGTCACGGTCCATTCTCTCATTCCTTCGAGAATCTTTTGAAAAAGGTAACTGGTTTAACTCATGAAGATATGAGCACAAAGTTAATAAATGAAACGGAAGTCGGCGATATAATTCAAGCCGCTGGCTACAGCAAGGATTTGGTGTCAAGACTCGCTGTTGGAAAAACTTCTTATAAGAATCGCAAGTTCCCTGCGGAAATAATTGCTGGCCAAGTCGACATGGATAAAATGGATTTTTTAAACAGAGACTCATACTTCACGGGAGTTCCATACGGCAGAGTAGACCACAGAAGGCTCATCGAAGGATTAAATGTACAAGATGACAAACTAACTATAAACAGTAATGCGCTGTATGCTTTAGAACAATTTATAATAGCCAGGTATGAGATGTTCAAGGCGGTATATTATCATAGAACGGTAAGAGCGTCGGAAGCCATGTTAGACAGGGTGCTGAAAGGTTTCTCTGACGAGATTGGATTCACCAGTTCCATAAGTACAGAAGAATTCCTAAAATTAGACGACGGTTACTTATGGTCAAAACTGAACGAAATATCAAAGGATAGGATTATAGGCGATGATAAAAGAGCTGCTTTTGAATTATTTTCAATGCTCAAAAAAAGGACTCTTCTAAAAACTTGCTATGAAATAGTCAAACACGAGGCGGATCCGCAAGGCAGAATATTGGAAAACGATAAAGTTGTCGAGGCGTTGATTAACTCTATTTCCGAGGAAGCGGGTGTTGATCCTTTATACGTGATAATAGACACGCCTACTTTGCCCACTATTCCATTAAACCCGATAAAAAGGGACAATTTTGAAATTATAGTTTATGATGAAAAATCTAAAAAAACTCTAAATCTCTCGAAAGTATCCCCGCTATCAAACGCACTCAGTCAATATATGGAAGTTATTAGAGTATACAGTTTACCCAATCTTAGACAGAAGGTCTCCGCCGCCGCTTCCAAAATTTTTCAGTCGGAATTGATTGCGGAAAAAGTATCTTATTAAGGATAAAAAGGAATTAGATTGTGACCTTTGACTGAGAAAAATAGCGAAATCCTAGATTACGCTCTATCGATTTTTCCATATGAGCCGACACAGATTCAGAAAAGAATCCTTGACGTAATACTAACAACCTATAAGAGAAAAATTTTTTCGCTGATTGAGGCCGCTAACGGAGCCGGCAAAACTACATGCATAGCGGTGGCGGCGGCTACCCTCACAAAAACAGGGGCAAAACCTGTTATCTTTTGCTCCTCATATACACAGATTTCAAGAGTGTTGAGCGAATTAAAGAAGTTGGAGATGGAAATCAGAGCCATCGTATTGGGAAGCAAAGCAGTATTTTGCTCGTCCGACAATCTGAGCTCACCTAAGATAATATGTACCTTAAAACAGCTGAGAACCAGGTGTATATATCAATTTCCTTCAGCTGATTATTTTCCTTGGCTTCTTGACATCGATGAACTGCTTCAACGTTCACGAGAAAAGAAAGTGTGCGCGTATGAAACATTGTGGCAAAGCGCTCAATACGCGAGTGTATTAATTGCCCCTCAGGCCTATTTATTTTTCAACGAGGCGTGGGAAAAAATCTCCAAGTTTCTGCACTCAGACTTCGTCATGATAGACGAGTGCCACAATCTTCTCAACAAAGGAATAAATGTATTTAGTTTTGAGTTAAGTTTTAAATCCAAGGCTTGCACCGATTTGCTCGACACACTGAAAAGCAGACGGCGTTGGACAAAGAATTCCTTAGTAAGCAAAGTAAAAGATTTTGAGGATATTCTTTTTAGAATGGAAAATGAAATAGACGAAGCTTCCTATTCAAAGAAGAACGATTTGTGTCACAGTTTAACAACGGAGTATTCACTGATCAAACTGCTAAGAGATGCAAAGTATGATAAACTCATCGTGTCGGATAACGTATGCGAGGGTTTTACGGGTTTTCCCGAACAGGAACTACGTTCAAGGATCTCATATTTTAATGGGGGTGTAATGATGTCTGCTACGCCAGGTTCTGCCGTATCATATGAAAACATGTTGCATGATAAGCCTCTCTATGTAGAAAGGGCTCCCAATCCATATACGGATGCTCAGTTGCAGGTGTACATTGTCAACGACTTTACCACAAAATACTCAGAAAGAAGAGCATCCGACTACTCCGAAGTAGTCAGCAGGCTGATGCAACTGTTAACTAAAAACCCTAACTCAACAGTCGGCGTATTTTTACCATCATACAAATATCTTGAGCAAACAGTTCTTGCTCTTATGGAGCTCGAGGGAAGTGAAGGATTAAGAATTTTTCATGAAGCTAACTTTGTAAAGGTTGGTTTTGGAAAATCATCGATCATCTTTATGGTGCAAGGAGGGAGAGGTAGTGAAGGATACGAATACCCTGGCGGATTGGATACAGCGCTTATTGTAGGGCTCGCATTACCTTTTCCAAAATTTCTGATTTCTGTACGTAAAAAGTTGTATAGTGAAATAGGGGTGAGAAACCCTGAAGTACCGAGTTATCTCAGTTGGGCTGTCCAAAAAGCGGTTCAGGCAGTTGGTCGAGTTGTCCGTGGTCCACTCGATAATGGGATAGGTATTTTGATGGACAAACGTTTCCGATATAACGTTGTCCTAGATATTATGCCTTATTGGTTCAGAAAATGTATAATGGGATGCTACGGGTTTCAAGAGATGCTAAATAAACTTCCTGAGATTGGATAGTGTGGATAAATGTTGAGTAGAGAAGGCGTTTTGGATCCACTAACGCAATTCGGAGCGGGGGCACTAGAGAAAAATCAGACCTACCTAGTGTATGGAGAAAGCGGAGTGGGCAAAACATTGTTCTGCTTGCTCGCAGCTCTTAGCTTCGCTAAGCAAAAGAGAAACGTTTTATATGCTTCAACGGAGAATATAAGTGTTGTAAACAAATTATCCGCGTTGGTAAATTCTCATTTCATTGACCATTCTGTGCTCGACGAGATCTTGCTTTTTCAAATAAGAACGCAGAAAGACGAGGCCAAAATCCCAGAAGTAATAAGCAGGTCTGGTGTGTTGCTGGTGGTCTACGACAGCGCAACACACATTTATTCAACATATATAAGCGAAAACACAAAGTTAATTATTCTTAGAAACAAACTCTTCACTAATTTTTTGGCATGCATGCATTCAATCAGGAAAAAGAGGGATTTATCGATAGTATACACTTCAAAGGTATTAGGAGCCAAAAATAAAGCGGTTGCGCACAATGCACTTGCATACTTCTCGGATTGGCATATTTGGTTTTCTAAAAAATCGATAGCTCACGAGTACTCCTCATACTTTGAGGCGAACAGAACCCAACGCAGATACTCTTATACTATAGATAATTTAGGCTTCGCCGCAGGTGAATAAGTCTGAACGTTCTACTGGTTCTAATTGAAACTATATATTATTTACTGCCCGCCATGGTTGCGAACGCAGCACCAGTGTTTATTAGAAAGGGTCACCCTATTGACTTAGGAAAGAGTCTAAGCGATAAAAACAGATTGTTTGGAGATGGAAAAACCGTTGAAGGATTTATTATTGGCGTTCTTTCTGGCTCAGTTATAGCAATATTAGAACAATATGAACAACCCACTTTAGAACGCTTTGAACTGGGAATAAGTTTGTCTTTTGGGGCACTAATTGGGGATTTGGTGGGCGCTTTCATAAAACGTAGGCTAAGAATTCAACGCGGTGCACCAGCGCCACTTTTGGATCAATTGGATTTTGTATTGGGCGCATATTTCATTTCGAGTACGGTAAATTATTTTCATAATGGAACACTTTTGGTCTTTGGAGAATCTTTGCCACCGTACCTACAGCTTGAAATAATACTCACATCTCTGTATCTTATACCAGTTATTCATTTATTAACCAATATTGCAGCACATTATTTTAAGCTGAAGCCAAATCCTTGGTAGTTAAGGCGTGAGCCAATAATACCATAAGTTAACGATAACAATATTTGCCGCCGAAAACTGTTCGGCAGAAATCGATTTCAGTAAGAATCATTAAAACAGCGGCAAAATCGTTAAATACGTTAAAGATGAATTTAACATTCGGACAATGTCGTTAGTGTTGGGAAGCGAATGGCCTGCCCGTGATGAATTGGTGGTCGCGGTAATAGATGATATAGTTGACCACGGTGCTTACGTTACTCTTGAAAGCCATGGTGGAAAAAAAGGTTATCTGCCGATTTCAGAAATTAGTCAAGGCTGGGTCACAGATATAAGAAAGTTTGTTAATCCTGGTCAGAGAGTTGTTCTCAGAGCCATACGCGTAAATCCGCTGAAGGGACACATTGACCTGTCTTTAAAAAGAGTTGCGCCTTCGGAGAGAAATTCTATTTTGAGAGCTTGGAAGAGAAGAAAAAGATTTCTAAAAACGATGGAAGGAATCTTGGATTCGTTGAAAATACAAAAAGAGGAGCGCCCCAAAATTATATCAAAATTTTTGAACAGACCCGATCCTCTAACATTGTTGGAAAAGGCAGCTTCTGATGGAGAAATCGCTTTGGATGGCTTAGGCTTGGATCCCGCAATTATACCACAAATTATTGAATATTCCAAAAAAATAGTCAAATTAAAGGAGTATTCTGATACTTTTAGATTTTCTCTGTCCACTATTCAAAGGGGAGGCGCTGAAAGAATAAAGCGGGTTTTGGAATCCATCGAAAAATTTCTGAATGATAAAGGAGTTAAGGTAAAAGTATACGTTGTTGCCGCTCCAAAATACGCCGTTGAAATTGCTTCAGATCGACCAAAACTCGTGAATATGGTCATGAAAGAACTTCCGCTCAAAGTAAAGGAACTCGCTGAAAAAGAGATGTTGGATCTTTCGCTAGAGGAACGCAAGCAGTGACAAAGCCTCTTTTAAAGAAATGCTTAAGTTGCAATTCTTATACATTAAGAGATATTTGCCCAAAATGCAAAGGAAAGACGATTTCGGCGCATCCGCCCAAATTCTCGCCAGACGATAAGTATATGCTTCTAAGAAATAAAGAATCATACAAAAAAGTTCGCTAATAATCCCCGACTCCTGAAGCGGAAATTTTGAAGACGGCCTCGTCCTCGGCTAGGAAAGAGCTATCAACTATTTTGGCAGAAAAAGTTGTGTTTCCGGTAGCTTTTAACAGAACTCTGGTATTAAGTAGATAAGCCGCTGTCGCCCCTCCCAGCTCTTGAGGCTCGCAGCTCAAACCGGAAATAAAGGTTTGTCTAACTTGATTTGTCAAAACTACAACTAAGTTGTACGTTAAGGCCAGTTCTAAAAGCTTATACAGATATACCTTGAATCCATGCATTTTAACTTCTAACTTAGAGCTCAAATACGCGTTAAAGAGACCTGCAGCCGTGTCTATAATAACGACCCTTATGTTATGACTAGAAACTAAATGAGGAACCCGATAATTGATATCGACTTGATCTTCCACAGAAAGGGCTCTAAAAAAGAGGATAGAACGCATAACGCTTTCTGGGTTCAATTTCAATGAAAAGCTAATTTGCCTTATTCTACTTGGAGAAAAAGTACCTTCACAATCTACGAATAATGTTCTAAGTGATTCCTTAGCTGCATTGACACATATCTGATGAGCCAGCTGGGTTTTTCCAGACCCGCTGGCACCGTAGAATTCCGTCAAGCCTACCTGGGAGATTCCTCCGGATAACAGAGAATCAAGCTTTGTTGAACCCGTGCTGATAAGAATCTTTTTCGTTGAATCTGGTCTCCTAGGTCGCAAAACTATGCCTGCATGACACGCATCTATGAACTTCTGAGCTTCAAAAATATTCACTCGTCTGTTTTGAGCAACTTCGAATAGATTTGGATAAACGATCATTTACTGTTTATTCTTTGCAACATCATATTTAAGCAGATTATTATATACGAGGGAAGCATGAGGCGCGAAGTTGCTTGTCACAAACTTGCTGAGCATTAGGAAAAAGATTTAAGAATGACGATTACCTAAAATTTGTGAAATGAGCTTCTTAAAAAGGGTATCGGAGTTTTATGATAAAGTCGGTAAATACCTTGTTTCGGGCCTAGAATACGTGATTACGATACTAGTAGTGGCCATACTTGGCGGAGGGTTATTTGTTCTTATTACACAGCCTCCAATTGAAGGAGGAACGTCCAGCGGTGGTATAGCCGTAGCCTATCCATCAGCCAGCTTTCAGTATGGTGCAGAAACCTATATTGTGGGGGCTTTGCTTTTATTTGCGACAATAGGATTGATTTCTCTTTTCAGAGCACCGAATGTTTTTGGACAACGCAGATATTCTACAGCACTAGCAGCGTTGGGAATTGGAGCTCTCCTTGTTGCGCTAATTGGAGTAATCTACTTTGCTAATTTCAAACTTGGGGCGTAGAAATTTTATAACAGTAATCAGTATTCGGTAACAACGGAGCCAAGAATGTTTGCTTGGCCGCCAGTCGGCTCAGCCAGTATAGAACCGCAGACCTTACATTTTATCTTTGTGGCCGAATGCGAGAAAACAATTTGGATATTACCGCAATCCGAACATTTAACCTGCATAAACTTGGATTTCGGCGTTGGAATAAGGTCTCTAACCATTTTTCTCGCCTTGAAACTATACTATTTCGGCTTTTTTCAGCCTTATACCTTTACGGCTCAACGTATATCCACACTTTGCACACTTAAGTTTTAGCGCCACTTTTTTTGTAACTTTGGCAAGACGCCTTTGAATAGGTTTTTTTGAGCCACCGTAACCCATGTTTTCTTTTGCGTGTCTGAGTTCGCCCCAAGCCAAAGACCTGCGTTTCCCAGCCTTGTATATTGATACTTGGTGGTCTGTATGAATCCTGCATCTTGGGCAAAAAGTGTTGACGTTTTTAGGTAACTTCAATTGTTTTTTCGCCTTCTAAAATCTCCACCAGACCGTATCTGGATAAGAGTAAAGCGTCTTCTTCGGGTATATAAGCCATATCATTTTTTTCAAACGGTCCTAGAAGCCTCAGTGTCGAGTCTGCGAAGGTTTGCATCGGGGAGTTAAATATTACCAGCGCCTTTTTTTCGGCGAATTCCGTTTCGGACCTTCTTAATGAGACTACAAAGTTTTTAAATGTCTTCAAAAACTCTAAGTATTTATGAAACACAATGCGCTCGTCTCTTGTCGCTGGTCCGATTGTTGTTCCGTTCAATATTTTCGATAATCTAATAGAGAAAAGTGTAATCAGTTGATTAGTAACATGTTCTTTAAAGTAAAGATACACTTCACTACCGCTATCTAATTTAAAGATTTCTTCCAAAACCTTCGTATAAAAATCATCTTCTAATTTAACGAGTTCTTTGCTTTCAAATTCTTCCTGTATTAATCTGGTCAGATTGTTTGCGACTTCATAAGGCTTACTCAACAAATACCCCTCCCCTTCTAACAACTAAATAATAGGCCAAAGAACTATTAACCTCCATTACCCTCCCTTTGTCCGAGGGGGTTACGAGATCACCATTTATACAAACCTCAAAAGGTATTCTTTGAATCTCCACTTTACGCCTAGAATTGAGTGGCATTGTTGAATCCCGCATAGGATCGAAATTGCTCAGCTCAGATTTCGTCAATGATTTACACAGTAAACCAGCTCCTCCATGGACAGTGCCTGGAGCTCTTAGCAACCGATTAATGTCTACAGTAACTCTTTCGTCTATTGCCACTGTTGTGCGACTCACTGTCTCTTCTATTAGTTTTTGAGCTGTTGGCCTTTCGTGTATTCGAATACGAAAATCAGAGGGCTTTGACGCCTTTCTGCAAGAGGCAATAACCTTAGCGGCAGCGTTGAGTTCCGTAGATGAATAAGTTGTTAGGTCTTCTAAATTAATTGTTTTAAGAGACTCGAATATCTTTTTGCACCAACCGTAATCGTGTCTGAAAGGAGAAACCATCGATGAACCATTGCTAAACCATTTGGGTTTATACCCTATTGATATATACTCAACGATCTGTCTTCGTACTCTTTGGTCCAGGGATGAAAAGGTTTCGTTCTTTATACGCAAATGGTAACCTCTGCCTCCTGAAAAACTCAAGGCGTAATCCCCTTTATGGAGACCAAAATCAGCCTCAACAAAATTTTCAATGAGTTTTACGAACTCTTGTTTTATAAGCTCATAAACTGATGGCGAGATCCAACCCGCTTTGATGTTTTCATCATCCGTTTTTAGTACTTGTTCAGCATCTAAGTCAAATGGAAGTTCAGCAGACAACCATCCTTTTTTTGACATAAGGGAAGAAGGACTCCGATAAATTGCTATACTAAAATAAATATCTTTGGGATGGTTTTTCAGTATAAAGGATTTGTACTCCTGAGATGTTTTAAAACTCAAGTGCCTTCTGAATGAACCATCGAAGTAGGTGAATCCGAATTCCCTACCTTCAATAAAATCTGGGCTGACCACTAACTGCGGGTTCTTTGAATAGTGTTCCTGTAAAATTGAGTCTAATATCGTTAGTTGTTTTCTTACAGTTTCTGGAATCAAGATTTAGAAGCCCTCCACTTAGAAAAGTAAACTGAAACAGGATGTTTGGCATGTATATTGCAATAGCCTTGGACTGGGCAGAGACGACTGACTTTTAAGGTATCGCATCCAGGCGCAGTATAAGACGTGTGGGAGCCTATTTCGCCATAGATATGAGAAACTTGATATTTTGTTTTATCAACGCTGAAATCTGAAGCTGCTGTGAACAAGTTTACAACGTAATCCTTTTCGACACCTATTTGATGCATAAAGGAGGCCACAGCGAATCTGGCAAAGTGCGGGATGGCAATGCCTTTAGAGAGCTGCTCAACAAACGTTTGTATACAAGGAGGGTATTTTTGTGGATCGTGAGGATATGTTGTGCTGCCGTCGACCACTATGTTTTCGGTCATAAACTGGTTTATGAATCGTTGGATTTTATCCATCCAAACTGGCTTCTTTGTTGAGCCTCTGCCAAGATGTATTTTACCTTCTAACAAATTTATAAGATAAGAAAAAGTCAAATCCGCAGCGACATCGGCCGCCAATTCCTTTGAAAGTATAACTTTGCCATCTTTAAGAGGCAGGTCAACTAGGCTTATGTGAAAAGAGTGGCTGGTGCCGCCCAATTTTCTTAAATAGTCCTGTAAAGCTATAATAAATTGCTTGTTTTTTAACTCGTGCTTTAATGCCAAATCTCTTTCAAAATATTCCGAAACAATTTTCTCTTCGCGCTCATTGAGCAACAGTTTAGATGTACGTTCTGTTAGCCAATTGAAATAGTGGCCACCCAACCTCATCTTAAAGTGTTCAGGATAATCAGAATAAGTTAAGAAGAACATTAAAGCCAGGTAAATAACTACCTCATTTTCAGGATACAAATAGTCCACATTATACTTGTCTTGTAAATTCGAAAAACCTCTTTTGCGCCAAGAAAATATTATTTCGAGTTTTTGAAAAATGGTATCATTTAATAAATAATCATTAATATCATCGCTTCCCCAAACTTGTTCAACATAGCTTCTGCCCCAATGGCTAAAAGGATATTTCGCCGCTAAGCTCAACAAATCTATTGAGTCAGGCATTATGTAAACTCTGCAACAAAGAAATTAAGGATAACGAGTGCATTCTTCAGTCTTCTTCGTCAGCTCTTGGAGCCAGCAAAAAGGTTAGTTTTACGTCGCTTGGTATCTGATACTCGAGTTTTAATGGTGCGTTTGAAGAAAAACTGATTCCAACTGAAACAGCGTCGTCAACCCCTGTTATGTACTCTAGATATTTGATGCCGTAAGAGGCTTTGGTTTTCTTTTTATCGGATTTGAGTTCGTAATCTAAAAGATAACCGCTTTCTTTTGTGAACTCAAGAGAAACGCTACCACGACTACTTTTTGACTTTATGTAGAAAGCGGATGGTTCTGCCTCAAAAACAGCGTAATCGCTTACCGCCCCTACATCCTTTATTGCCTCTTTTAGGGCTGCGGGGTTGGCTATGGCGCTAACCTCTATTGGTAAATGCGGCATGGGTGGCGTGTTTCCACCCAACTCTATAAGATTTATAGTAAATTCCCGCTTGATTTGACCCAAAAATTTTAGGCTTAGAGTATTGTCTTTAGGGTCGTAGGATAACCCCAGCTTATCCGCCTTAGAAGCGCGTTTTAGAATGTTATTTAAGTCATCAAGTTTCAAACCCAAATTTGATTCTTCAACAACGGCGTAGTTTTCAAAAGCTGAGGCCGGCATTAAAAGATCCACCATGGCTAGATGGGCGCTGTCCATGGCTCGAGCTGAGACACCGTCTTTTTTAAAGCAAACTAAAATCTCGTCAACTATCTTGGAAACACTTGAAAACACGGCTCCCCATCCTTTGGCCTCTGGATAAATTGCTTCGATCAAAATAATCGCCAAACCCTTTTTCAGACACCATTATATAGACTTTGTCTGTAGAAAACTCTTATCAGGCCTTACTGAGGAAAATGTTGTTTGAGAAGATAAGCAGATTAAGATTTAAGTACTCATGAAAAATTGTTGGAACATTCTGGTTTAAAAAGGAACTCTAATGAGCGGCTTCTTTAGTCATACCCAAAATGTAGGAATCTTAAGGTATCAGAACGGTCAATAAATTGTGTTTAGTTCTCCGAGCGCCCCAGAAAGCTAATGATTTAATTCCTAATTAAAAGTGATTCCATGATTTGTCAACACTATGCTAAGTACTTTAAAACACAATATCCTGTATCTGATTATTTAATCTGCTCATTGTGTGAACATGAATTCGATTCCAACTTAAAAATTGAACATAGGCATTGAAAAACTGTGGAACCGATACCACCTTATACTAAGGTTTCGCAATTAATCATACTCTCTCCAAACGTGCTCACACCTAACGCATTTAAAAAAACGCGTCGATGCTTCATCGGCAGCCCTAGTTTGTTGCATCCACCAAAAGGCCTCGGAGCCGCCGCATTTGGGACAGGTCACTTTGGTTTTTGACAGTGAACCAGCTGTCTCATCAGATACTTCTATAATGGATGGTTGTTTGTAAGGCTTATGCGTACCTTCAATCGATTCTATGGTTAGTTTATTGGCTTCTTCGATTTTGTAGCCACATCTTGAACAAGTGAACAAAGATTTTCCTGCCTTTCTCTGTACCCTCAAAAGGCTACCGCAATTAGGACAAAACTTCAATTTTATTACCTCTTTTTGATCTAATTGCCGAAATTATCTTTTTTAATAGACAAACATAGGTTTCAGAGCTTTCTAAGCTGTTTCCAGCTTCTCTGATTGCTTTCAATATATCTTCAAAGGTTAGAACAGAGTTGATGAATGCATAGCCAATTATTGCTTCGTATAGCTCGGCCATATCATGTGAATCGTGGCGAACCTTAGGCTGAAGCCCATAAATCCTAATCGCCTCTGACAGAAGTGAGTTTTTTACTCTTAGACTTTTGGGCTTACCTAGGTCAAAGGTGCGGATTGTGGCCACTGCATTAAGCACAGCGTCCCCTGCAATCGAGTACTCTTTGTTCGCATAGAGATCGCCATATAAGCCCAAACTATATCACTTTGACTATATTGCCGAGTTCATCAATTAATTGGTTCACGGCAAGCAAGAAAGATTCTCTGGGATTAATTGATCCATTAGTTTGCACGTATATCACAACTTCTTTGGCTAAGGGATGCGGAAGTCTATACCCAGCTCGCAAAACCCCTTCTAGGTTTCTTAATTGAGAACAAAGCAGATTTGCCAATGTGTGGTCTTCGCCTTTAAGAATAAATTCAGAAGAAGATTCATCTATGTTTTTTTCTGTTATTTCCAAACCTATTTACACCTCTATCATTGTTGAAAAAGTTGTTGTCATGTGGCGCTTGTGTGCTAGTCGTTAAAATGTAATTTGAGCTTAACTTACGTAAGTTTCGAGCCCCACAATTGCTACATGTTAAAGACTTGGTATTGCTCTCCAGAATAGCGCCACATTCTCTACATTTAGCCAAGATGACGCCCAAATCTTGGTTCTTCGTGGTTAGTATAAACGGTGGCTTTTCGCTCACAACCCTAGCTAAAACAATGTCTGAAGGTGCAAAATAATTATCGGCCGTGTCGATGCGTTCAGTGTGCACCATCGATACTGGTATAAGTCCAATGAAAGGCGAGGGAAAAGTTTCTTTATTCTTCGATACTATATCAACTGTGACCATTTTGGACCTTACGTCGGTAACCACACAGTATACCAAGTCTCCTTTGGTCGGTATGCAGAGTTTACGGCTCAATTTTACGACGCTGACAATATGCGTTGAATCATCCTTTTTCAGTTTACCAAAGACCGAAGATCTCAAGATGCCATTTTGTTCATATATGAATCCTTCAGGCACGTATTCTTCTACCACACCGACTTCCTCGCCTGGTAGTACTACATCACTCATTGTAAAATAAACACTCCTCTAACTATATTCAACCCTTTCATATATAAACCGTAGACCTCCCTCGCCTCAAAAATTGGTAAAGGTGATCTGTCAAAATCGTCCGTTGCAAGTCTAGTACAGGCAGCAGTAACGACAACATCATAGCCCAATTCTTTGAGCTGGATCAAAAATTGATCTGACACTACGTCAACCAAAAAATTATCAACTTTCGCTAAAGGATTCTTTTGCCTAAGCAGCTCAATTACCTTTGTTGACAGACCTTTGGTGCTTTGTCCAAGTATACTCGAGTCGACCACCGCAATCTTTTTGGCAACAGTTAATCTGAGAGCAGCATACCCTCTAATCTGATTGATTCTTTTGATGTGCTCTTTGTTCATCCATTCTATCTCGCGTGTATATGGGTCCACTTGAAGCACCGGATTAGAAACTGTAAGAGCCAAACCCATCGCGTGGAAACTACCGCCTGCTATTAGTAAGTGTGAGTCCACTTTGTTGTCGACACGCATGGCAGCTAAGTAGTCACAACCCACTACTTGACCTCGAAACAAACCACGTTTACCTGGTTCACCTATGAGGATAGTTTTACCCTTGGATGTAAGAAAATGCTCTATTTGTCCGAGCATCTTAATGTGTTGGATCGAAGCCGCTAAACCAATTCTAGAGTGCTCTTTTAGTCTATCTAGAATCGTGTCTAAAAAAGGCGTCGCATCAATGAAACTATACGCTGGAATATATAGAATCGGGTACCTAGTTTCGATAAATCCCGTATGGCCAAAATGTACAACCGCGTCTATACCAGAAATATTTTCATATACATCGCAAGCTCCGAATCTACCCCGCCCATCTATCACAACACTATCTACGTGCGTATTGAGTTCTAATTCTTCCTTTATAGAGGGGAGATAGTGCATTAATCCTGGAGCCGACTGGATTAACACTTTTTTATACGAATTCCCATCGATCCAGTCAAACACCTTTTCCAATTCAAAATCATAATCATGTCTTAGTGGTCTCATCTTTGTCTGAACCTGCATTATTTACTTTGTTTACACTTGTTACGATAAGTGTGTCGAGTGGAAACTTCGCTTGCGCTATTCTGAATGCCTGTTTTGCTTGTGACAACCCCTTCTCATTCACCGCTACCGTAAAGATGACATCTCCTTTTTTCACCCTGGCAGCCAATCCAGTAGGCTTACCAAAGGACAGGCGCATTCCCTGTTGCATCCTATCGGCACCAGCAAAAGCCATCATCTTGTTTTCTCTAAGGATTTGGTGAGGATATTTTCTAACCTTAAAAAAATAACCGTCTTCCCCCAAAGTTGACAAAATCTTATGAATGGCCATCCTAGTCGATTCTAACGAATTATGACGGATTTGACCAGATTGAGTTACGACCAAATCTAATTTGTGAATAAATGGGGCTTTTGACGCGCCAAAATGAAATTTGGTTATTTTAGAATTCGGTGCACCTGGCGCATATTCTTTCCGTGTGTATGGCGGAGTATCCATTCTCCTATAGCATCTACCTGGTCTAAGTGGCATATACAATCAACAAAGCCTCTTATAACGGGGATTAATTTAGGTATTTCTAAATGGGTATCCAGTCTCGACCCTCAAAACGGCGTCATATAAACAGATAGATAACCAATAACACTATAATTTTCTAAAGAGGATATATTTTTTGATAATATCAGATATTTGTAAAAATAATCAAACTATTTTGGACCATTATTACAGTATTTACAAAAGTCTCAAATACTTAGCCGCGTTAACCATAGTTCGATCTACAACATTTGAGTCGTTAACTCGCTCTTTTCGTTAACACAAAGATTTGCCTTTGTATTTTATTGTCAGGTTTACTCCATGTTATTGGATAAGAAACACCATACCCTGAAAGAGTTTCGTCTAGTGAAAGGCTCGTTGCTTTAAGAAGTTGCTTAACAGGAAGACTATAGGAACCACCATCTTGCAATCTCCATAACGGCATAGTCACAACAACTTTACCTCCCACTTTGAGAACCTTTGAAACAGATAAGAAAAAGTTTCTATATAGAGCAGTAAGTGAATAAGCAATCTCTTGACTCAAAGCCAATGTAGGGAGAGACTTCAAAGGTGGGCCGAAAGGAGGCTCAGTGACCACGCAGTCAAAAAACTCGCTTGGAAACTTCTCGTGAACGCTTCTGGCATCGTGTTTGAATACATAGAATACCGAACCCTTTTTTATATGAAAAAGCCATTCTAAATTCCTTCTAGCCCCTTCGACCTTAATGGGGTCCACATCAACTCCTGTTACACTAATACCAGACTCTGCAGCCTCAATCAGAATCGTTCCTGTACCGCAGAAAGGGTCTAAAAGAGTGTTACCTGGCTTAGCGCAGCTTAGGTTAACCATGGTCCTAGCAAGTGATATAGGCAAGCTGAGCATGGAATTCTGATAAGGACGCTGAAGGTCTCTTTCTCGAAAACCATTTAAATCAATGTATTTTATAACTTTCCAATACGTTAGCTCTCCGGCCTGCTTTGAAACCAAAAGCTCAAACCCTCCGTGTGAAAGTTTCCTTAAGGCTTTTGTGACAGTCACTCCTCCATTATCAGAGTAATTTTGATCCGGCGACACGTAAATAGATTTTTTTCTTATCACTTTCAATAACGACATAATTTCATGCCGAATTCTTTTTACGTCTTCCCCGTGGATATTAGCAGGAAAAATTGACCACAAAATTGCTCGATCTGTAAAGCATAGTTCTTCCTTTATGGCTGACAACAAGTTATGTTCATACGCAAAAAACTTTGCCACTCTAAGCACTGAGCCAAAATCAGGACGAACGTTTGTTTCTGAATTAAAAATTAAATAATTAGTATCTTCTGAAACGAACGAAAAACGATTAGTTAGAACATAACTTAATACTTCTGCTTTTGCAAGGCTGCTGTTGTTACCGTATTGCGCAAGATACAGCAATCCTTCTTCACCTCGTAGATCGTCTCAAGGAGACACCGCATTCTGCGCATTTTGTTTGACCTCCTTTGTATAGCCTATGGCACACAGGACAGTACCACTTCCAAATCAGCTGCCTAAAACGTTCTTTTTTGATTCCAATTAGGATATGTTCGAGATTCATGGCTTTACCTACATTAATGATAGCATAATCATCGGTTACTAACGTCAGTTCAAGCTCTGTTTCAAAGTGAATTTGATGGGCCAAAGCGAGTAGTGATAGATCCGTGGCAGACAAAACTTGGAGATCTCCCGATGCAAGAGCAATCTTTTCCACACTACGCAACGATTCTTGTGTTGGCTGTCGCACCTTAACCACTGCAGAAAAATAAGAAGAATAAAAATCGAAAGAAAATTTTTTTAATTCCTTAATGACCTGATAAACAGTAAAATTGGGCGCCAGTGGACTGATAAGTCCTGAAAGGAAAGCAGGCGTGTCAAGAATAAATGCCTTGGCTTGCAGATTAAAAGACATTTTTAATCTTTTCTCCGAGGTGCTTAATCTGATTTACTATTGAGCCATGAACGTTCGTTGGGCATTGTTTTCGGTGTGCATGACCAGAACTCAGTGGTCGGCAAAGTATTCGGATAGCAGAAGCGGGGTTTTAAATACCAGCTTCCAAGTGCACTTGTTTACATGGAGGCACAAAGTGTTTGGCGTCCAAAACCCAAGTTCTGTCAGGGAATTAACAAACAATTTGCTCTAACTCTAGTCTAGATGGATCTGGCGGTAGGTCTACACGTTAATATAGAAAACCACATCCTGTTTACAAAGCAAACATGTTAAAATTTGATGGTTGGTCTCTTAATCAAAAATTTGCTTCTTTTGATAAAAAGGTTTCTTATTAGGTCAACACTTAATACAATAAAACTCAAGTTCTATAAAGCATTAAACCCAACCAAAAATTCTGACAGTTTGATTAACAAACAAGTGTTAGGGAGAATGATCCCAGCTAAGTCTTTTATCAAAGAACTTTTTTAACAAATCAACTTTCGCACGGTATAGTCTTATGGGAACATTGAACTGCGATATCTCAGCGTGCTCACCTGGTTTCAGATCCATCCAATGGATACCGTCTATCACTATTTGAATACGAACAGAGTCCATGTTTACCACATTTATTATTTTGGCTTTATCAACCACAATTGGACGTAGGGCTATGTTAATAGGTGCCATAGGTGTTATGATGTTCGCGGAGCATTCGGGATCCACAATTGGTCCTCCGGAAGAAAGTGAATACGCAGTGGATCCCATGGCTGTGGAAATCACCAAACCGTCCATTCTTCCCTTGTACACAAATACGTCGGAAGCACTGATTTTCAGTGTTAATAATCGAGCTGGAGTGGGGGGTGTGAAATATAGCTCGTTCATAGCTGGCGGACTTACGTACACTTCGTCTTGCGTCTTAACTGAAGCACTTAGTCTTTCAACCAAATAATAAGAAAAGTTTCTGTTTATAACTTTATCCAAAACGGACTCAACATTGGACGGGTCAACTTCAGCCAAGAAGCCTAATCTCCCAAAGTTGATGCCTATTATAAGAGGAGAGGTTTTTGTGAATAAACGGGACGCCTTTAAAATGGTTCCATCACCACCAAAACAAAAAACTGCCTCACAAAAATTCAATTCCTCCTGCTTAGCTGTGGATATCGGAATTGCTTCAATATAGTCGATGTTTCTTTCCTTGAGTTTTTTTGTAAAATTTTTCGAAGCATTCATCGCCTCTTCGGATGATTTGGATACGACTGCAAATTTTTGCATTTGGAATGAAGTAAACAGACGAGCGTATAAAGATTGACTTAGAAAAGCCTCTGGAAGCCTGCATTCCAAATTCTACAACAAGAATAAATTAGCCTAGTGGTACCTCTGGCTGAGATTTAATGAGCAAACCAGTTGAAATAGGCGATCTCAAAGAGGGAGGATATTGCGTGATTGACGGTGAACCCTGTCGTATTGTGAGCACCGAAAAGAGTAAACCTGGAAAGCATGGTAGTGCAAAGGCAAGAATTGTAGCAATAGGTGTTTTTGATGGCGTGAAACGCAGCATTGTCAATCCCGTCGACACGCGAATAGACGTACCCATAATCGAAAAAAGACCTGGTCAAATAATTGCCATACTCGGAAATAATACTTATCAGGTGATGGACCTAGAAAATTTCGAAACTTTTGAGTCCAAGGTTGACAACGAACTCGCATCTCAACTTTCTCAAGGCGATGAGGTGGAGTATTGGCTAATTCTTGGAAAGAAAAAGGTTGTAAGGAAAAAGTGAGCATTCTATATACAGATCTCCGATGACCGAGCCAGGCTTGCTGAAACATGTTTTATACGTGACATAGATTATGAGAAGGGAGGGGGTCACGAATTTCCTTTTTGGGAGGATTGGGTTCTTCACTTAGAAGCATCATCGATAAACTAACGCGCCAGCCCAACGTCGATGAGAAACAGATGAATCAACTCATAAACGAATTTGAAAGGGCCCTAATTAAAGCCGATGTGAACTTAGAGATAGTAGGTAATCTGGGAAAGCGAATTAAAGAAAGAGTGTTTACAGAACAACCGCCAGCTGGTGTAACAAAACGGGATTATATGATCAAAGTGATTTACGATGAGTTAGTAAATTTGCTGGGCGGTGAAAACACTCGTATAGTCTGGCCAAAAAAAGACGAACCATACGTGATCTTAATGGTTGGTCTACAAGGCTCAGGAAAAACTACAACCGCGGCTAAGATAGCGAAGTTTTACCTAAAACGGTCATATAAAGTTGGACTTATAGCTGCTGACACTTTTCGTCCAGGTGCAAAAGAACAACTTATTCAGCTTGGCCAAAAAATCGGTGTCCCAGTGTATACATCAAACGAAGACGCTGTGGTAATAGCCCAGAAGGGTATTGAAGAGTTAAAGAATCAAGGATACAATCTCCTATTGGTCGATACGGCTGGTAGACACAAAGAAGAGAAAAGTCTGATACAAGAAATGATTAAGCTTGAAAGAACGATAAACCCTAGCGGCGTCTATCTAGTTCTCGACGGAACTATTGGCCAGCTTGCTAAAACGCAGGCCGAAGCTTTTGCTAAATCTGTACCGATAGGATATATAGTAATAACCAAACTGGATGGTTCAGCAAAAGGCGGCGGAGCGATTTCGGCTGCGGCAGCCACTGGTGCGAGGGTTCTATTTATTGGCGTGGGAGAAGGATTAGACGATTTAGAAATCTTCGACCCACCTTCTTTCATAAGTAGGCTTCTAGGGTTGGGCGACATAAGGGCGTTGGCCGACAAAGTTAGAGAGGCACAAATAAATGAAAAGCAGTTCGAAGAAATCGTAACGACGGGTAGGTTTACTTTGATTGATTTTGAGTTTTACTTGGATTCAATGAATAAAATGGGATCACTATCGAAGGTCCTTAGTTTAGTGCCGGGTTTCAGTAATATTCCCACAGAAATTGCAAAAAATGCGGAAGAAGATCTAAAAAAATGGAAGGTTATATTGAATTCCTTCAATAAAAACGAGAAATTAAATCCACAAATAATTAATTCTTCGAGGATCAGAAGAATTGCTATTGGTTCGGGTTCCAAACAGGAAGATGTAAGAAGCCTTTTGAGGCGGTACGAACTAATGAAAAACCAGATGAAGATGCTAAAACGGAACCGCTCACTTCTAAAGAAACTCGGAGCGTATAAATTTTGATTCTCGGAGGCAAAAAATCAACTCCAGTCAGCGTAGTGCACCAAGACATCCTTTTGTTCTTAAATAAGTGCCGCTTATGTTTAGGCTGTCTGATAGCCTTATACAAAACACTATCGCTCAGAGAACCTAGTATAATGAATTATAGCAATGAGCATTGTGAAATATGTAATGGCGTCCGTAATAATTTAAACGACTTTGCGAAAGCGATTATTCAAATAATAGAAGCAATGAATTATGAATGGCAAAGTTTCAGAATCGACGTAAAGATACCAACACCTAACTGGTCGAAAAAAGAGCCTTTTCTTACAATTTTTTCAGTACTAAAAGATGAATACAAAAAAGAACTGAAAAAAACAGTCGGATCTAGAATCGAGGAATGGACCGGCAAAATTGTGAGCATATCTAATCCTGACATCATAATTACAATCGATAAATCTGGAAAAATCGATGTAAACTCCGCAGCCCTCTTTATAGAGGGCAAATATGAAAAGTTGGTTAGATGGATCTCTCAGACAAAGTGGTTGTGTCGCGCTTGCTTCGGAACTGGTTGTTTTGAATGCGACGGTAAAGGACGATATTTTTGTATGTCAGTTGAGGAACTTATTACTACTCCACTAAAATTCTTGTTTGAGACCAACAATATAAAATTTCATGCTGGTGGACGAGAGGATGTTGATGTATTGGTATTGTCAGGCGGAAGACCGTTTGTCCTAGAAATAACGAATCCACTAAAAAGGAAAATGGGAGTGCAAGAAATACAAGATTGGATCAATTCATACTCCAAGAATTTAATCAAAGTGAGCGCAATGTCGTTCACAACTCATCAAAGGATAGCTGAAATAAAAAAGTTGACCGAAACGAGTTTTAAAAAATATCGTGGAATTGTCAAATTCTTTAGAAGGGTCAGTGAAAAAGAAATGAAAAATGCTTCAAACAAGTTGAAAGATGTAACGATAACTCAGAGAACCCCATACAGAGTTATGAGGCGCAGAGCCGACCTATTAAGATACAAAAAGGTACAACAAATAAAACTAACGCCGATAGGCAGAAACTTTGCAGAGTTTCAGATTGTGTGTCAAGGTGGAACATATGTAAAAGAGTTTATAAGCGGCGATGACGGTAAAACTACACCAAGTCTGTCTGAGGTTCTACGCACTCAGTGTAGATGTGTAGAACTAGACTTGATGGACGTGTATTTACAAAATGACAAGGTCTAAAGGATTAAAAAATCGGTCAAGGGCTCTGCTAAAGAAAAGCCCCAGAAAAAGGGGTGCTCCACCGCCAAGCGTTGTGCTAAAGGAATTTTCTGTTGGTGAAAAAGTAGTAATTGACTTGGAACCCAGTGTTCACAAAGGTATGCCCCACAGAAGATTTCAAGGAAAAGTGGGTACAATATTGGAAAAAAGAGGCAGAGCCTACGTGGTTAGGGTCAGTATGGAACCAGAGGATAAGGTTGTTGTCGTCAGACCAGCGCATTTAAGGTCTTTTTCAAACAGTGGTTGACACAGATGGTCAGAAAAATAATTAGTCAAGTGCCCATAACTTCTGCTGAATCCAAGAAGATATTAGAATCGAATATTGATGATGTGGCAAAGATGAACCCCAAGATCCAAATGCTGTTGCAATCACTGGCTCTTACTTCAAAGATTCCTTCTGAGAAGGCTGTTGAACTAAAAAATAAATTTGTGTCAGAAGGGATTGCTGAAAGAACTGCGACACAGCTGGTAGACGTCTTGCCAACAAATGACAATGAGTTTATTGCAATTGCTGGCTCGGATACTACTTTGCTTTCAAAGAAAGACAGAATTTTAAACTTAATTAAAGAATATTTACCATAATTGCGTTGTGAACCAAGGTATGGCAACAGAACAACGACGACCTCTTCGCGATGAATATTTTTATGTTTTGGATTTTCTACCAGGAGGGTCACCCACCGATACTCGACCACAACATTTACGTGAGGCAGTGGCACAAGTAATTGGTGAAGAACACTTTTCCCTGCTCGAAGTTGTTCCTCTCCCAGGAATAAATTTGAGAACTGGTGACAGAATACTTGTAGGCAAAAGTCACGAAGACCGAGTATATTCTCAGGTTTTAAGAGTTAAAAGGGCAATAAGTTACAACGACTTATCGATGGTTGCTAAAAGAGAACTGGAAAACATACTTGAAATAATAATTGATATAAACGAAGCAAGATTTGTAGATTTCTTTAATAGTGCTCAACCTCTAACCGTTAAGATGCATCAATTAGAACTGATCCCTGGTATAGGAAAAAAAATTATGTGGGAAATGCTCGATGAGCGTGAAAAGAAACCTTTTTCCAGCATAGAAGATATACAGAACCGTGTTAAAGTTGCTGGTATAAAAAAGAAGATCGTTGAAAGAATACTGCGTGAATTGGAAGGAAATGAGAAATATAGAATATTCGTTCTCCATATACACTAAAAATGGAAATTAGAGAGTTACTTCTTAGCATTGGTTTGAACCCAAGTAAAAGGTTTGGTCAAAATTTTCTTGTGGATAACGCTTTGGCTTGTGAAATAAGCCATTTAATAAGACAAGGAGCTGCTGTTTTGGAAGTCGGGGCTGGAACCGGTGCATTAACTGAAAGAATTATAGAGAAGGCAAATCAGATGATAGTATTTGAATCCAATCAAATTCTTGCCAACTACTTAACGAGAAAATTTGGTAGCAAAGCATTGGTTAGGGCTGAAGATTTTCTAAAAGCAAAGGTTCCGACCACAGATATAATAGTGTCCTCCGTTCCATATACTATTTCTTTGCCTTTTATGATCAAACTTTTCGACCTAAACGATAAATGGAATGAAGCAATCCTCATTTTGCAGGAGGAATTTGTACAAAAACTGTGTGCTATTGTGGGAGCTCCAAATTATCGTAGAATAAGTGTTTTAGCACAATATGCATGGAAAATTGAAAGATTGAATACAATTTCAAAAAAATCTTTTTATCCGGAACCACGTGTAAACTCTGCTTTAGTGAGACTAGTTCCAAATAAGAATGTCGATGTGGTAACTGCAAACAAACTGAAGGTCTTCACGAATACAGTATTTAATTATAGAAAGCGCACTTTAAGAGCCGCATTAAAATTCGCGAACCTTTCTTGGAAAAATAAACTCGAGAATACTTTGGACAATCATGTATTGCGTACAAGAGTTAATAGATTGGATGTGCCCACGTTTGAAAAAATTATTGCGTTACTATAGTTCACTTGGGTTAAGCATGCTTATAGATCCCCTTGTCTATAAGCCGGCCGCTGACAGCTATTTACTGGCCGACCACGTTCTTTCACACCGCAGGGTGGGCCTAGCAGTTGAACTCGGTGGTGGCACTGGAATTGTGTCGCTTGCGGCTTCGATAATAGCTTCAACTGTCTTGACTTATGAAACAAATGTGTACGCTTATAGAAATATATTAACCAACATAGAAATAAATCATTTGAATGATAAGATTAAAGTGTTCTTGGATGAGGGATTAAATGGCCCGAAAGCGGACCTAGTAATAATTAATCCTCCCTATTTGCCACAAGAACCGCTTTTTAGGCAGGACTCGCTTTCAACGGCGTGGAATGGGGGTCCAGACGGTTTGAGAGTAACTCTAAGAATGATCCATATTGGTGTCAAAAGGATGAAAAAAAACGGATCCATGCTGATCGTGTATAGTTCGCTTCAAAAAGAGTCAAGATTCGTCAAAGCCCTTAAGAGGCAAAGTCTTGAATATGATATCATAGGCTCAAAAAGAGAATTTTATGAAGAACTAAGAGTATATGAGTGCCACAAAAATGCGAACTAAGAATTTAAGAATAGTATTTGTTAGCTGTGAATCACCAGAAAATGCGGGTTTCCTTGCCAGGGTCATGAAAAACTTTGGTTTTGACGATCTATGGCTAGTTAACCCAGCAGCGCAAACAAAAACCATTGGAACCAAAACGGCAATGCATGCAAAGGAAATTTTGGCACAAGCAAAAATAGTGTCGTCTTTGGAGAAATCTTTAGTAGGAGCGGACACTGTCGTTGGAACAACTTCAACAAGACCGTTATCGGATAGTAATATACTCAGAAACTTTGCTACTCCAAAAGAATTTGCAACCCAGTGGTCCAAAAGTGTAGGTCTCACAGTTCTCCTCTTTGGGAGGGAAGGCACAGGTCTTACAAATCAAGAAATTGACAAATGCGATTTTGTTGTAAGTATTCCTACTAGCAAGGCTTACCCAGCGATGAATGTGAGCCACAGTGCAGCCATAATACTCTATGAGCTAGCGGTTCATTCTTGGCAAGTAAAACCCATAAGAAGAGCGGCTAGTGACGATGATAAAGAAAGAATAGTCCAGACGATGAGCGGCTGTTTGGATAAGACTCTCTTTCCAGAGCACAGAACTCTTAGAGCCAGCAGAGTTCTTCGAAATATTTTAGGCAGGAGCTATGTTACGAAACGTGAGGCTACAATGCTTTTGGGGGTATTCAGAAGGTTTTACTCAAATTTACCACAGAGACCCAAGACAAAATGCAAATATATTAATCGATTTGATTGATTTTCCTTTTTTAACCGAAATAAACTACGACATATATAAAATTGGTATGTTTGTATCTAGACTTAAAAATTTACAGTGCGCGAGTACTAAAAAATGTTTCTTGAATGCGCATAAGCGGTTCAAAATATTAGGGCTGTTTTACGAATCGCGAAAATGTTAAAGCATGGCTAATCCTATTTGGGGCAAGTTGCATGATGAATTATTTTCGATAACTCCATTGGATGGCCGTTACTATGCAGAGCTAAAGGAGCTAGCTGAATATTTCTCTGAATATGCTTTGATACGTGAAAGAGTTTTTGTTGAAATTGAATACCTGAAATTCGTTAGTACCAGAATGGGATTAAAGGTGAATGAAAAGGATTTATCAAAACTTGGTATACTAAAAAATAATTTCTCCATTAGCGACGCGAAAAGGATCAAAGCTTTTGAAAAAAAAGTGGAACACGATGTCAAAGCTGTTGAACTGTATTTAACCACTCGGTTAACAGAATTCAAGGAGTTATTACCATTCATTCATTTCGGCCTGACATCAGAAGACATAAACAATCTGGCTTATGGTAGACTACTTAAACGATTCGTTTCGAACGTTTTAACACCGATTATAAAAATGCTGATTTCTCAGTTGACTGAACTTGCTGAACGCTACCACGATGCAGCTATGTTATCGAGAACACATGGTCAACCCGCTTCGCCCACCACGTTTGGCAAAGAGGTTTCGGTATTCGCTTATAGACTAACGAATAAACTGATGGCGATTCGAGATTTCAAGTTTGTCGGAAAATTGAATGGTGCTGTAGGTAATTATAATGCTTTAGCGGTTGCTATACCTGATGTAGATTGGTTGGAGGAAAGCAAAGCATTCGTTAGGAGTTTGGGTCTGGAACCCGTAGTAGTAACCACACAAATACTTCCACATGATCACTATTCAGAACTGCTTTTTCATATTCAGTCAGCCAACAACATTGTGAACTCCTTAAATAGGGACCTGTGGATGTATTACTCATATGGCTACTTTAAACTTGAGAGCGACAAATTTGAAGTTGACTCTTCTACGATGCCCCACAAAGTGAACCCGAAAGAGTTGGAGAATAGCGAAGGCAACTTGGAATTAGCCAATGCTTTGCTTGGAATGATGTCGTCAAGACTACAAATTAGCCGAATGCAAAGAGACTTGTCAGACTCTACCATAAAAAGAAATTATGGAGCTGCTTTTGGCTTCACCATACTGGGATACAAGAGAACAATGAATGGTATCAAAAGGCTCAAAGTAAATAAACAACGCCTAATTGAAGACATTAGACTGCATCCAGAAGTATTTTCAGAAGCTCTACAAACAATAATGCGAAGAGAAGGTTTACCTAACGCCTACTTCAAGGTGCGGTCGAGGATAAGAGGCAAAGCATTAACACTTAAAGACCTTTTTGTTATAGCAGAAAAAATTAAATTAAGCAAGGCAGGAAGAAATAGTTTGCAAAACGCAATAAAAACCAATTATGTAGGTTTAGCATCGAATATAACGTTAGCAACTGTAAATGAGATTAGACAATATTTAAAACTAATAAATCATCAATGAATAAGTCATAAAATAAAGCATAAAACTATTTATTTTGGAATATTACCTGTGTTGACCAAAAACATCTTTAAGCCCTTTGCTAATGTAAAGAGTGCGGGGAGTGGGATTCGAACCCACGCAGGTCTACACCGGCAGATAACCCCTTGTGGAACTTGAGTCTGCTCCCTTTGACCAGGCTCGGGCATCCCCGCAGTCAAACCTTAATTGATTAAGTAAAAATTAAGTGTTTTTAAAAAGGGCCACGAATGGAAATGGCTTACCAGAACAGCTTTAAACACCTTAGTCACTCAAATTTTCGTGAACCAAAGAATTCAAGGGCGTTGATTAATATTTTATAACTGTGCCTTTCGCCTTAAAGAAAGCAGCATCTACAACAACGTTTTCATACAACCCGTTAGTGATAAGTGTCGGAATCCGACTTCTTTTAAGAATTTTAATCGATACATCATCCAATAATTCATAGGTACCAGCCAAGGCAGGTCTTCCAGATATTATTGAGGCAAGCTGTTCTATACTCACACTGGGCAAAAAAACGGCCGACGGAGATGTGGGTTCATCAGTAAATACACCGTCCACATTAGTCAATATAATTAATCTATCAGCGTAAATTCTTTCTGCGATTATCGCGGAAACGCCAGTTGTGGATTGGCCAGGGGTTAGCCCACCCAACACGACGATCTTTGACGAGGCCCATGCCACATCGAATTCCTTTAGAGATTGTGGCGGCGTTGGATACGCCAATGTGGATAAAAGCTGTATTTCAAGGTAAGCGTTAAGTCTGGATATCAGTATTCCAATTTCATCCAAAGCAGCCTCGTTAGCACCTAAACTTCTTGCCAAATTTATCCAATTTCGAGCCGCGTAACCCCCACCCATCACCACTGACAATTTATGACCCGTCTCAGCCAAGTTTTTGATTTGGTCAGCGTACTTCTTAAAAATTGTCGCGTTATTGTCTAATAGATGCCCCCCAATTTTTATAACAAAACGCATGGATGACCCACTTTAAAGTCACAACTTATATCTCATAAGCATACCTATTAGGTGTGGTGTGGGTATTTGGCTCAGCGTAATTCGAGCTACGATTCATTCGATGAGTATAAGCTCCGTAAACTTGTCTCTGAATTAGAAAAAAAAGAAGGAAGAGGAACAGAACTTATCAGTTTGTATATTCCACCCAAAAGAGCGATAAGTGAAGTCGCGAAAGACCTGCGAGAAGAGGCTAGTACAGCCACAAACATAAAGTCGAAAACCACTAGAAAAAACGTGACCGATGCAATAGAATCTATTCTGCAGAGATTGAAACTCTTCAGAGAACCGCCTGGGAATGGACTCGTAATTTTTTGCGGAGCTATACCGCATGGAGGTCCTGGAACTGAGAGGCTGGAAATTCACGTTTTGGAGCCCCCCAAACCAATTAATGTGTATCTGTACAGGTGCGACGCAAAATTCGTGTTGGAACCCATTAAGGACCTACTCGAAGAAAAAGATGTGTATGGCTTAATAGTAATGGATAGGGCTGATGCTACGTTTGCCTTACTAAGCGGTCGAAGCATAGAGGTCTTAAATTCCATCACATCGGGAATACCAGGTAAGCATCACGCTGGTGGTCAATCCGCACGCAGATTTCAAAGAATCATAGAGCAGGTAGCACACGAATTCTATGTACGTATAGGTGAGTACGCAAACAAATATTTCTTGGGAAAGGAGCTGAAAGGAATAATAATAGGAGGACCAGGACCCAATAAAAGCGAGTTCTATGAAGGCAATTTTATGCATTACGAGTTACAAAAAAAAGTGCTTGGATTAGTAGACACGGGTTATACCGGAGAAGAGGGGATTAGGGAACTGATAAATCGATCACAAGACCTACTAAAGCAAACAAGATTGGTTCACGAAAAACAGGTGTTCAATAACTTAATGGAAACCATGGTTAAAGATTCAACTAAAGTAGCCATAGGCTCCAAAGAAGTGCTCGAAAAATTAGACCACGCAAAAATTCTAATTTTATCAGAAGAGGTGAATGACATCAGAGCGGTATTCATCTGCTCCAATTGTGGCAACAACATAGAAACGAACATTCACAGTGACGCAGAAAATAATGAGAAAAAAATTTGTCCCAAATGTGGTTGGCAGATGACAATGACGTCTAAAGAACCTCTTGTGTCATATCTAGCAGAAACTTTCAGAAATCAGGGTAAAAGGGTGGAAATGATTTCTGATCAAACGGAAGAAGGAGAACAACTAAAAAATTCTTTCGGAGGATACGCAGCAATTCTTGAATGAAACTTTGCTCAGCTTTTTCGGCACACAATGTCTCATGACATTTTTCGTTCGTTTGGTTTCTGAAATACTATTGAGTCGACCAGTCACGGCCGTTGATAGTTAAATTTTTTTTAAAACTGAGCTTAAAATTCTAAAGACATTCATCATTCACTCAAAAATCGAACTATTCTGACACGTGATGGAGAACAACACAACCTCGGGTTGCAATCTTAGCAGTTCCCCTCTTTAATAGAAATGGTAATAAATGGATACGCAGTGTTGACTGCATATGGACTGGGGCCTAAAAAATCGACTTTCGAGAATGCTCAAAACTGACAGCAGACATTCGGTGATGCTCGCTTGTGATCACGGCTACTTTATGGGTCCAACACACAGATTAGAGCAGCCTAGAAGGACAATTGAGCCTTTATTGCCATTTGCCGATGCATTGGCTGTTACAAGGGGTGTCTTAAGAAACTGTGTGGATCCTAGCTGCAACACACCAATAATTCTGCGCGTATCAGGTGGTTCTAGTATTCTTAATGATGATTTGAGCAACGAGGGCATAACAACATCGATGCGGGAAGCTATTAGGCTAAACGTTTCAGCGGTGGCGCTTTCCGTTTTTGTGGGTACCAGTCACGAAAGAACCACCTTGCTGAATTTGGCGAAGCTTGTGGACGAAGGAGAAGAAGTCGGAATGCCAGTTATGGCTATAACAGCTGTGGGAAAAGAGTTAGAAAGGAGGGATTCGAGATATCTGGGTTTAAGCTGTAGAATAGCCGCCGAGATAGGAGCCCATCTGATAAAAACATATTACTGTGAAGGCTTTTCAAAAGTGGTCGAAGGTTGTCCTGTTCCACTCGTTGTTGCGGGTGGGCCCAAATTCAACAGCGAAAAGGAAGTATTTGAGTTGGTGCATAACGCCATCCAAGAAGGCGCTATCGGTGTGGATATGGGCCGGAATATTTGGCAAGATCAGTATCCAGTTGCAATGATAAAGGCTATTCGCTCAATTGTCCACGACAAAGCCAATGTCGAAGAAGCTTTGCAAGTTTATAACGAAAACAAAGATGAACAAATAGGCATGAAAAAAGTCATACGCCTATGAACTGAGCCATGTGTAAAAACTCATAACCAATATCTTTTGCGTGGCTTAGATAGTCAGATCTCTCTTGTGAACACTTTGTTTCGTACGCAAACAAGCATCCGCATCCCAGACGTCTACTATTGATTTCTGTGTACTCTACAGTATTGGTTGCCAACATTTCTATGTCGAAGAGCGCGTCTAATGTTCAAAGCCAGATTTATTCTTGCAAGTAGTCTAAAATAGAATTAAAATTCATATAGGCTGTTTAATGTATTAATTTACGTGTTTTATCTAGCTGAACATCGCTGTATGATATTTATGTCAAAGATTTTGTTAATGAGCTGCAAGTATTGCGGTGGCATTGTAGAACCGCTCAAAGTTTGGCCATATAGGCTCAAGTTAAGCAAGGATTAGCGATAAAATATGATGTGTAGTTGCGGTATAAATGTAAAAAATTTGGTAAGAAGGGTTTCAAGAAATTGTCTGTTTAAGGGAAGCTCAAAGCCGACCATATTGTAAGGTATCTATATAGGCCACGCCTAACTGAGTATAAGCCTTGATGTTTGTCTGATCGAGTATGACACGTGTTTCGCCGTATCCAAAACCACGAAAAATTGCTTCAGCAAGGTCAATCCTACCTTTTAACGAGCAGTTGGCAACGGCTTTTGCGATATTACTTGGGACCGCGATTATCCGTTCTTCAGCTTCTTCATGTAGACTAGTAGGACAGAGGTAATATCCGCTCTGATCGTTGAGGCTTGGACTCGCTATGACGGGGGCAACATAGGTAAATGGGTTCGTCTTTTCGGATGCCGCCGAGGATTTCCGTCCGAAAAACTTATTCAGTAAGTCGGCAAAGTTTCTTAGCACACTCATTAATGCACTTTTTACTCCCCTTATGATTCCATTGACCATTTTCAGTCTTAGTTTACTTGTAACCAATTGGATTATACGTGTTGCCGAAAGTATTATCTACATTGTTAGTAGTAGCTCATGACGCGTCGACTAAGCGGGTTTAAACAAGTGACCAATGAAACTATTCAAATATTAATGCGCAGCATCTAAGATGAACACTGTTCTCATAATTATCAAAACAATCTGTTTTTGCTATTTTTGATTGATTATTTTAAGCCAAACAAACAATCGGCAGAATTAGCAAAAAATTTCGGAGAAATTCGCCAAATCAGTTTGCAAATGAGGCAAAACTTTTATTGACTGCAAAGTGTATTGGTACAATGATACGCATGGAAAAATCGCCTATACAACCAGAGCAGAGCTCTGCGCCGTAAAAATAGAGACCCATCAAGCACGGAAGAATTAATCTTAATCAGCTACTTTAGAGACCCACGCAAAGTGGTCACAGCCAAATCATTTTATTGCTGCCTAGTCAAAATCGGTGTGTATAAAAATATAAGAAATTGCGCGGCAAAATCAACGGACAAACTAGAATCTATCTTATGTTACATCTTCGTCCGGCAGTTGTTTATCACTGGAAGAGCCTATTTCGTATTCTTGCCTCAGTCTAATAGACCTAGCAGCTTCTTCCTCCACTCTTTTCTGTTCTTTTTCAATTATATCTGACTTCGAAGGCTTGATACGAGAATTTTTCTTTCCCAAATTTTACACCTGCGCAAATTCAGAAGGGCTTTGGCCGTGTGCTCACAAATATCAAATATTTCGCCCGAACCGATGCCTTCGGGACCCAAGCCCTCGGGTTATTAGTGGTGGCAAGCTGAACGACTCGGCCGAAGCCTTGCCGCTTACACTTCCACTCTATCAACCCAGTCTTCTACTGGTACCCTCGTCTCATCCAGATGCGTCCTTGCGGACACATCCAACGGATGAGAATGGCCGCCTATTTTCGGGGTCGGTTTCCCACTTAGATGCATTCAGCGGTTACCCGAATACGGCGTGGCTGCCCGGCGTCTGCCTTGCCAGACAACCGGTAAACTAGAGGCCGCGGCACCCCGTTCCTCTCGTACTGAGGGCACCTTCCCCTCATGCGACCAACACCCCCGATAGGGAGAGACCGACCTGTCTCACGACGGTCTAAACCCAGCTCACGTTCCCCTTTAATGGGCGGGCAGCCCCACCCTTGGCGGCTGCTGCACCACCAGGATGGGAAGAGCCGACATCGAGGTAGCAAACCGCGAGGTCGATAGGAGCTCTCGCCCGCGACGACTCTGTTATCCCCGGGGTAACTTTTCTGTCATGCCCAGCTCCCACCGATAGAG